>Ga0164309_10000895_pt1 | contig 15171 bp, 12 predicted proteins | sample Whisoiple_247_MG_FD_109984 | JGI IMG/M metagenome (GOLD analysis project Ga0164309, IMG submission 109984) | Soil microbial communities amended with fresh organic matter from upstate New York, USA - Whitman soil sample_247_MG | ecosystem: Environmental > Terrestrial > Soil > Unclassified >...
GGGTCGAAGAACGCATAACGTGCTTGTTATATAACATCTGCCCCCGGAAGCGTCAAGCACGACGTCGGTCGGAGGCGCAACCGTTCCACCCCCGCAACGTGTCCAACTGCCGTACGCGGAAGATCCCTCCCCCGCTCCGCGTTCCACCGCGACACAATCTTTCCATCTGGGACGTATTGGGGTACGTTCGATGCTCCCCTGCGATCCGCAGACTCTACGCAGCCCAGAATGATGCCCCGCTCACACCTGACCCACCCCGCGCCCCTCCTGGCGCTCGCACTCCTTGGCGCGTGCACCAATGCCGCGTCGACCCCGGCCGCTTCTACGCCGGCCCCGGTCTTCGTCAACGCCACTCCGGCGGAGGTCGCCGCAGTCGATTCCCTCCGCCGCACGGTGACCCCGGCCGACGTCGAGTTCATGTCGATGATGATCGGCCACCACGCCCAGGCGATCCAGATGTCGGAGATGGCCGCGACCCACGACGCCGGGCCCGAGGTCCGGGTCCTCGCCGCGCGGATCATCAACGCCCAGCACGACGAGATCGCCACGATGCAGCGCTGGCTCCGCGACCACGGGAAGCCGGTCCCCGCGGTGGAGCCCGGCTACCGGATGGTGATGAACGGGCAGGAACACGTGATGTTGATGCCCGGGATGCTCACCGCCGAGCAGATGGCCGCCCTCGACGCCGCGCGGGGCCGGGCCTTCGACCAGCTCTTCCTGACCGGGATGATCCAGCACCACCGCGGGGCGATGTCGATGGTGGAGGAGCTCTTCCGCCACGACGGCGCCGGCCAGGAGGACGTGATCTTCAAGTTCGCCTCCGACGTGAACGTCGACCAGACCACCGAGGTCGAACGGATGCGCAAGATGTTGTTCGCGATGAATTTCGGCGTCACGGGCCCGTGAGTCCCGCGACGTTCTTCCCTTCCCTCACCCTCAGGAACCGATGATGCCCACCTTCCGGACCCCGGCCCGCGCGCTCCTCGCCGCCGCCGGTGTGTTCACCCTCGCGTCCTGCGCCTCGTCGGGCGCAGGCACCACGGCCGCCGCGCCGACCTCCGCGGCGATGGCCTCGACCCCGGCCGCTTCGGGCGCCAAGGATCCCCGCGTCGGTCTCCGCGCCGGGATGTACGACGCCCAGACCGCCATCTCCGGCATGCGCCTGGTCTCGACCAGCAAGCCGCAGGGGCCGTTCGAGCATGTCACCAACTCCGACCTCGCCTTCACCGGCAACTACGTCATCCAGGGGAGCTACAACGGCTACCAGGTCTGGGACATCACCAACCCGGCCGCGCCGTCCCTGAAGGTCGGCTTCCTCTGCCCCGCCTCGCAGAGCGACGTCTCGGTCTACAAGAACCTCCTCTTCGTCTCGGGTGAGGGGCAGACCGGCCGCCTCGACTGCGGCGCCCAGGGCGTCCCGACGGCGGTGAGCGCCGACCGCCTCCGCGGCCTCCGCATCTTCGACATCTCGGACATCGAGCACCCGAAGAACGTCGGCAACGTGCAGACCTGCCGCGGCTCGCACACCCACTCCCTCCTGGTCGATCCGAAGGATCCGGCCAACGTCTACGTCTACATCTCGGGCTCGGCGGGGATCCGTTCAGGCGAGGAACTCCCAGGGTGCTCGGGCGGGATGCCGGACTCGAACGCCGCCTCGGCGCTCTTCCGCATCGAAGTGATCAAGGTGCCGCTCGCCGACCCGTCGAAGGCGGCGATCGTCTCCTCGCCCCGCATCTTCAACGACCTCGCCGCGCCGCCGCGCCACGGCGAGACCGCGACCGACGCCGCCGCCCGCGCCACCGCGCTCGCGGCCGCCAAGGCCCGCGGGGCGTTCATCGTGAGCTTCGGCGGCAATGAGCAGGCCCTCCCGGACCGCTTCGTCGCCCCGATGCTCGACAGCGTCGTGAAGGCCCGGAACGGCACCGGCCCCGCCACCACCGCCGACAGCGCCGCCCTCCGCGCCGCCCTCCCGGCGATGGTCGAGCGGATGACCGGTGGCCCGGCGAACCGCCGCCCGACCGGCCCGACCCAGTGCCACGACATCACCCTCTACCCGGCGATCGGCCGGGCGGGTGGCGCCTGCGAAGGGTACGGCCTCCTCCTCGACATCTCGGATCCGGTCAACCCGAAGCGGCTCGCCGCGGTCTCCGACTCCAACTTCTCGTACTGGCATTCGGCGACCTTCAACAACGACGGCTCCAAGGTCCTCTTCTCGGACGAGTGGGGCGGCGGCGGGCAGGCGAAGTGCCGGTCCACCGACCCGATGCAGTGGGGCGCGGACGCGATCTTCAGCGTCTCCGGCAACCAGCTGAACTTCCACAGCTACTACAAGATGCCGGCCCCGCAGACCGCGCAGGAGAACTGCGTGGCGCACAACGGCTCGCTCATCCCGATCCCGGGGCGGGACATCATGGTGCAGTCCTGGTACCAGGGCGGCATCTCGGTGTTCGACTGGACCGACCCGGCGCACCCGAAGGAGATCGGGTTCTTCGACCGCGGCCCGTCCGACTCCACCACGATGGGCGCCGGCGGCACCTGGTCGGTGTACTGGTATAACGGCCACATCATCAGCTCCGAGATCGCCCGCGGCCTCGACATCCTCGAGCTCGCCCCGAGCGCCTTCATCTCGCAGAACGAGATCGACGCCGCCAAGACGGTCAAGTACGAGTACCTGAACGTCCAGGGCCAGCAGCAGATGAAGTGGCCGCCGAGCTTCGCGCTCGCGCGCGCCTACATGGACCAGCTGCAGCGCGGCAACGGCGTCGCGTCCGGGAAGCTCTCCTCCTACCGCTCGGCCCTGCAGTCGGCCGAGGGGAAGAGCGGTGCCGACCGCCAGACCGCCGTCAAGGCGCTCGCCGCGACCGTCCACGCCGACGCCACCGGTGCTTCCGACGCGGCGAAGATGCACATGCTGGGCGGTGCGCTGGACCAGCTCGCGGCCCAGTAAGACAGGTCGACAGTTGGACAGGTAGACAGTAGGAGCGTTGGACAGAGGCCCGTCGGTGCGCAAGCGCCGGCGGGCCTCCTCCTTTCCCTCCCCCGCGGTGGCCGTATCATTGGGGATGCGCCGACTCCTCCTCCCCGCCCTCCTCCCGCTCCTCGCCTGCAGCTCCGGCGACACGCGCGCCACCGACACGACCCCGGCCTGGCGTGCCGAAGCGGTCGCGACCATCGGCAGCGACTCAGGAGACGCATCATTCGCCGGCGTCCGCTCCCTCCTCTTCGGGAAAGGGGGCGAACTCTACGTGCTCGACTATCAGTACCAGAGCAAGGAGCTCAAGGTGTTCGACTCGGCGGGGAACTTCCTCCGGCGGGTCGGTCGACTCGGCTCCGGCCCCGGTGAGTTCCGCGACCCCTATTCGATCGCCTGGCTCGGCGACACCCTCGCCCTCCTCGATCCCGGCAACGCCCGAATCGGCCTCTTTGGTCCCGACGACAAATGGGTCGGCCAGCTCCCCGCCCCGCGCCTGACAGGAGGGAACAACGTCCGCCTCTTCCGGACCACCGGGGACGGATTCTGGGCCCTGGCGCGCCGGCCGACCGAGAGCGGAAGCGAGTCGTTCTTCCTCCGCTATCCCGCGGCGGGGCCGAATGACTCCCTCCCCTTCGCGGACATGACCGTCGCAGCCCGCACGACGATCACCTGCGAATTCCCGGATCGCTCACTCCATTTCTTCGACGCCCCCTTCGCGCCGATGTCGCGCCAGGTGCCGGCGCCCGAAAGCCGTCGCGCCATCGCCCGTACCGACGCCTACCGGATCACATTCCTCGGTCCCGCGGGCGACACCGTTCAGACCATCCAGCGCGAGGAGCCGCTCCATCCCATCGCCGATTCGGCGTGGGAGGCGGGGCTCGGGGAATGGACCGAGGCCCGGAAGACCGCAGGGATCAAGTGCGACGGCGACTCGTTCGACCGCCCCGCGGGCCAGCCGGTCCTGGGCGCCCTCTTCTACGACGACCAGGGGCGCCTCTGGGTCGAGGTCCACTCCCTCGACGGTCTCCGGTACGATCTCTACGACGCCGCCGGCACCCGGGTCGCGACCATCACCGGACTTCCCACCAGCGGCGAGGTCGACCCCGCGATCCAGGGGGACCGGATCGCGATCGCCCTCCCAGAGGAGGGGGGCTTCCCCCGGATCGGCATCTACCGCTTCGCGGCGCCGAAGTAGGGCCGCCCTCCCTGCCGGCGGCCGGGAGGATATCATTACGCCATGCGCACGATCCTCCTCGCCTCCGCATTCATCGTCCCGCTGACGCTCCACGCGCAGCAGGTCACCACCAAGGCCGACTCGGCGCTGATCCTCAAGGTGCTCGAGGCCGAGGATGCGCGGGACAGCGCGGCCCCGGCGCTCCGGGACGGGCTCCGGAGCGAGAACGCCACGATCCGGGCCCTCGCGGTCCGGGCCCAGGCGCGCATCACCGACTCCACCTACGCCTCCCGGTCCGCCGCCGAGGCGGTGCCGCCGGTGCGGAACTGGGAGCTCCCGGCGTGGCGCACCCGGATGGCCGCGGTGACCGGGAACAGGAATGACTGCGCGGCGATCCGCTCCGGGCTCCGCGATTCGACCTGGCAGGTGCGGATCCGCGCTGCCGACGTGGCCCCGGCGACCTGCGGCACCGACGCCGCGCTCGTCGCGATCATCCGTGAATGGACCGACTCGGTGCCCGAGATCCCGGAGCGACGTCACGCCGGTGGGGTGTCGTGGCAGGCGCTGGCGCACGGGATCGCCGCGTACGCCCGGCTCCAGCCCGACTCCGCCCGCCCCCGGCTCCCGCACGCAGAGAGGCACCGGGACTGGCAGGTGCGTGCCTACGCCGCCCGCGCCGCCCTGACCCTCGCCGACACCGCCGCACTCCGGCGCCTCGCCGGGGACGACGACGACAACGTGAAGGAAGCGGCGATCGTTGCACTCCGGCGACTCACCGGCCACGACGACGACTCCCTCTACCTCCACGCCCTCCGCGAGAAGGGGGCGCAGGTGGTGCGGGCCGCGGCGATGGCACTGCGCGGGACCACCAATCCCCTTGCCCCCGCCGCGCTCGAGACGGCCCTCCGATCGTGGAAGGGGCACAAGAACGACTCGGAGCGGGACGCCCGCCTCTCCCTCCTCGCGGCCCTCGGACGTCCCAAGTCAGAGGACTCCCCACGGCTCTCCCGCCGCCCCGTCCCCCGCCAGGCGGTGGGATTGGCCTTGGGCGACGACGTCCGCCTCCTCGTCACGATGAACGAGCGCACCGGCGGCGGCGCTTTCATCATCCGGCTCCGCGGGGACGTCGCCCCCATCACCGCCGCGCGGATCGCCCTCCTCGCCCGCGAGGGGTACTACGACGGCACCTCCTGGCACCGGGTCGAACCGGAGTTCGTGATCCAGGGAGGGAGCCACGGCCACAATGAATACGTCGGCTTCGACCGCTTCTTCCGCGACGAGCTCGGCACCCTGAGCCACCGCAGGGGCGCGGTCGGGATGAGCACCCGCGGCCACGACACCGGCGACGGCCAATGGTTCATCGACCTGGGGGACAACGCCCGGCTCGACCAGGACTACACCGTCTTCGGCGAAGTGATCGAAGGGATGAGCGCGGTCGACGGGGTGATGGAGGGTGACATCATCGAGTCGATCCGGGTCCTCGGCGAGTAACGGCATGCACTTCCGCTCCCTCACCTGGTCGTTCCTCTCCCTGTCGGCCCTCCTCGGCGCTCCAGCGGCCTTGCAGGCCCAGGAGTTCCGCTCCCAGAAATGCGAGACCGTGCGCGAGCCCATCGGCATCTTCACGGCCGAGGGGGCGATCCGCTATCAACTGGGGGCCAACGGCGTCCCGGACACCGCGTCCGTGGAGGTCCTGGCCGTGGAGAAGGTGACCGCCGACGGCTTCCGGAGCGCCGCGGTGCGTCAGCTCGCCGCGTGCAAGATGCAGCGCCCGCCTCGGGCGCTCGTCGTCGTCCAGCGGCTCCGCTTCGACTCCCTCACCGCGTCGCTCGACCCCGCCACCCCCACGACGGAGGACGGGCCGCCACGGGGACCCAACGCCGCACCGACACCGGTGGGCAGTGGAATCTACGCGGCGAATGACGGCGCGCTCGAGGAACGGCCGCGCTGGATCAGCTGCGACCGTGCTCCCCGCACGCGGGTCACGACGAGCACCGGGATCTCGCACGCGGCCGACGCCGCAGCCGCCGACCCCGCGGACCGGGGCCTCGTGACCGCCGCCCTCGTGGTCGGGCGCGATGGCCGGGTGATGAAGGACAGCGTGACGCTCATCCGAAGCGACAATCCACAGGCAACGTCGAAGATCATGCGCTCCCTTGCGACCTGCCGCTTCGCGCCGGGACGGATCGCCGGGCTCCCCGTCCTGACCCGGGTCGAAGCCACGATGATCCTTTCCCCCACGGGGTACACGGTGGTGGATCACCCGGGTCGGCCGGTGCTGAACCCCCGGTGAGGATCCTCGCCGGCAAGCTCGCGGGGCGCCACCTCGCCCAGGTCGCCGACCCCCGGATGCGCCCCACCGCTGAGCATGTGCGGGGGGCGGTGCTCGACCACCTCGCCCCCTGGCTCCCTAAGGCCAAGGTCCTCGACCTCTTCGCCGGGACCGGGGCGCTCGGGCTCGAGGCGCTGTCGCGTGGCGCCAAGTACTGCGACTTCGTCGAGTTCCGCCCCGGGAGCCTCCACACCCTCAAGGCGAACATCGCCCTCCTCGGCATGAGGGAGCGGATCCGCGTCTTCAAGAAGGACGCCGTCCCCTTCGCCGCCAAGCTCGGTCCCGGGAGCTACGACATCGTCTTCCTCGATCCCCCGTACGAATCGAAGGTGCTCGACCGGGTGTTCGAGATGTGGAAGGCGAAGCCGTTCTCGACGGTGCTCGTCGCTGAACATGCCGCCAGTCACCCCATGCCGGGGGGTACCAAGCGGTTCAAGTTCGTGGAGACGAACGTGACGGTGTACGAGGCGCCCGCGAAGAAGGCGACCCAGACCCCACCCTGATCGTCAGGCCCGTCCGCGTTGGCACTCCTCCGCCCCGGCGATACTTTCCGACCCACTCTCGGTCCGCAGTTCCGACCGCCTGACCGCCCTACCGCCTGACCGCCATGTCCGCCCTGATCGAATGCGTTCCTAACTTCTCCGAGGGGCGCGACCCCGAGGTGATCCGCCGCATCTCCGACGCCCTCGCCTCGGTCGAGGGGGCGAAGCTCCTGCACGTCGATCCCGGCAAGGCGACCAACCGCACGGTGATGACCCTCGCCGGCTCGCCGGAGGCGGTGGTCGAGGCGGCGTTCCGCGGGATCAAGGTCGCCGCCGAGCTCATCGACATGCGGGGCCACCACGGCGAACATCCGCGGATGGGCGCGACCGACGTCTGCCCCCTGGTCCCGATCTCGGGGATCACGATGGAGGAGACGGCGGCCTGGTCGCGGAAGCTCGCCGAGCGGGTCGGCAAGGAGCTCGGGATCCCGGTCTATTGCTATGAGGCCGCCCAGCCCGACCCGGCGCGGAAGAACCTCGCCGTGATCCGTGCCGGCGAGTACGAAGGGTTCGAGCAGAAGATGAAGGACCCGGCCTGGAAGCCCGACTTCGGCCCCGGGACCTTCAACGCGAAGAGCGGGGCGACGGTCATCGGCGCCCGCGACTTCCTCGTCGCCTTCAACGTGAACCTCAACACCACCTCCACCCGCCGCGCCAACGCGATCGCCTTCGACGTCCGCGAGGCGGGGCGACCCAAGCGGGAGGGCCATCCGCTCACGGGGAAGGAAGTGAAGGACGCCGCGGGGAACACCGTGATGATCCCGGGCGCCCTCAAGGGGGTGAAGGCGATCGGGTGGTTCATCGCCGAGTACGGGGTCGCCCAGGTCTCGATGAACCTCGTGGACCTGAACACCACCCCGACGCACCGCGCCTTCGACGAGACGGTCCGAGCCGCCGACGCGCGGGGAGTCCGGGTCACCGGGAGCGAACTGGTGGGACTCGTCCCCCTCGCCGCCCTGGTCGACGCCGGACGCCACTACCTCCGGAAGCAGCAGCGGTCGCTCGGCGTCTCTGAAGCGGAGCTCATCAAGATCGCGGTCCGCTCCATGGGGCTCGACGAACTCGCCGAGTTCAAGCCGGAGGAGCGGGTCATCGAGTACCGGCTCCGCGACACCGGGCTCACCCGCCTCGTCTCGATGACGGTGCGTGAGTTCACCGAGGAGACGGCCTCCGAGTCCGCGGCCCCCGGCGGAGGCTCGATCGCCGCCGCGGTCGGCGGCTTCGGCGCCGCGCTCGGGGCGATGGTCGCCAACCTCTCCTCCCACAAGCGGGGATGGGACGAGCGGTGGGAGGAGTTCTCGGTCTGGGCAGAGAAGGGTCAGCGGATCAAGGACCAACTCCTCCGGCTGGTGGACGAGGACACCCGCGCCTTCGACCGGGTGATGGCGGCGATCGCCCTCCCCAAGGGGAACGACGCCGAGAAGCAGGCCCGGAGTACCGCACTCGCGGCGGCGAACCTCGGCGCGCTGAAGGTCCCTTACGAGGTGATGCAGACGGCGTTCAGCGCCTTCGAGGTGGTGCGGGCGATGGCGGAGCACGGGAACCCCGCTTCCGCGAGCGACGCCGGGGTCGGCGCGCTCTGTCTCCGCACCGCCGTCCGTGGGGCGCACCTCAACGTCCGGATCAACGCCGGTGGGATCAAGGACAAGGGTGCCATCGAGAGCATCCTCGCCGATGCGAAGCGGATCGAGGGGGCGGCGGCGAAGGAGGAGGAGGAGATCTTGAAGATCGTGGAATCCAAGCTCTGATGACCCGGAGGGGGCGATGACCTTCAAGCCGAAGATCTGGTACCCTGTCGCGCTGATCCTGACGTTGGTGAACGTGGCCGGAGCCTGGGTGGCCGCGGCCGCGACGGAAGCCCCCCACGCGACGATCCACGCCGTCCTCGGTATCATCTGCGCCCTCTGGGCCCAGCGGCTCCGTGCCCGACTCCGGGAAGGGAAGATCGAGGAGCGCGAAGAGCTCGCGCTCGACGTCGACGACCTTCGGGCCCAGCTCGCCGAGACGCAGGAGCGGCTCGATTTTGCGGAGCGGGTCCTCGCCCAGCAGAATCCCGCTCCGCGCGACAAGTAACGAGCGAGACCGGGGCCCCTCCGTACCTTTCCGGAGCCCTGTCCCGCCGGCATCGCGGTAGGCTTCAGTCCGAAACCAGAGACCGTGCCCCCCCGTCAGTGGGGGGTCAGCCGTTCCGTCCCACCCCAATCCGATGGATACGATGCTCCGACCGAGCGCGATTCTCACCCTCCTGACCCTCGCGGCGCTCCCGCTGGCCGCCCAGGCCAGCCGGACCACCCCGGCTCAGGATCCCTGGGCCGCCCTGCTCCGCCCCAACACCCGGCGCCCCACCCCGACCACCCCGGAGATCACCGCGAACGATCTCCAGAGCCGCATCTATCAGTTCGCGGCCGACTCGATGGAAGGGCGGATCGTCGGGAGCCGCGGGAACGTGAAGGGGACCGACTACATCGCCTCCGAGCTCCGCCGCATGGGCCTGGAGCCCGCCGGTGAGAATGGGACCTACTTCCAGACCCTTCCGCTCGTCACCCGGAGCCTCGACACCACCGTCGCCCTCGCGATCGGCGGGACTCCGTGGAAGGCGTGGAGCGACTTCGTGCCGCGCGACCAGGGGCCCGGGACCCGCTCCATCGACGGGGTGCCGACGATCTACGGCGGCGACTTCGCCGACACCGTGGGCCGCATCACCGCCGAGCAGGCGAAGGGGAAGCTCGTCGTCCTCACCTTCTCCGGGCAGGTGCAGGGGAACCCGGTCGGGATCCCGAACCGCGGATTCGTGAACCGGGCGTATCCTGAGGCAGCCGGGATCGCGGTCGTGGCGCGTGAGGTGATCCCGGAGCAGAGCCTCGCCTTCTACCAGCAGCCGCAGACGATGGTGCTCTCCGACGACCAGCCGCCCGCGGCCCCGGCCTACATCTACATCACCAAGCCGATGGCCGACGCCATCCTCGGCGGCCCCCTCGCCACGGCGAAGGCGGGCGCGGCGGGGCGGAGCGTCACCGGCAACGTCACCTGGAAGCACACGCCGAGCCCCTTCCCGGCCCGGAACGTGGTGGCGATCCTCCGCGGCACCGACCCGACCCTCAAGTCCGAGTACGTCGCCATCGGCGCGCACAATGACCATGTCGGGATGGGACAGCCGGTGGCGCACGACTCGATCTACATCGTGAACCAGATGTTCCGCCCGCACGGCGCGGAAAATCCCGAGAAGACCACCTTCACGCCCGAAGAGGCGGCGCGGGTCAACGCGGCGATCGCCGAGGTCCGGAAGAAGACCAACGGGGCGAGCGCGCGGGCCGACTCGATCTACAACGGCGCCGACGACGACGGCAGCGGCTCGATGGGCGTCCTCGAGATCGCCGAGCGGTTCGCCTCCCAGCGCCAGAAGCCGAAGCGGTCGATCCTCTTCGTCTGGCACGTGGGCGAGGAGGCAGGGCTCTGGGGATCGGAGTGGTTCACCGACCACCCGACGGTGCCGCGCGCCTCGATCGTGGCGCAGGTGAACGTCGACATGATCGGTCGCGGCGCCACCGGGGACGTGACCGGCGCCAACATGAACAACGAGCTCCTGCACGGGAGCCCGGACTACCTGCAGGTGATCGGCTCGCGCCGCCTCTCCACCGCCCTCGGCGACCTGGTCGAGCAGGTGAACAAGGAGGGGAAGCACGGCCTGGTGTTCGACTACGCGATGGACGCCAACGGGCACCCGGCGAACATCTACTGCCGCAGCGACCACTACGAGTACGCGCGGTACGGGATCCCGATCGTCTTCTTCACCACCGGCGGGCACTCCGACTACCACCAGGTGACCGACGAGCCGGAGTACCTCGACTTCCCGCATTACGCCCGGGTCACCAAGTTCATCGGCGACGTGACGATGAGCCTGGCGAACGCGGCGCAGCGCCCGGCGGTGGACAAGCCGGTGCCGGATCCGAAGGGGCGGTGCCAGCAGTAGTTGGACAGGTAGACAGTCGGACAGTTTGACAGAAGGATCGGCCGAGCCACGGCCGGTCCTTCTTTGTCGTCCACTGTTCCCCACTGGTCCGCAGACGCGGCACCGGTACCTTACGTGTATGCGATTCGGAACGCTGCTCTTTGGCCTCGCCCTCGGACTCCTCGCATCGGCGTGCGGTGAGGATACGCCCGTCCCCAATACGGGAAGCTATCGCTTGGGTGCGGTGAACGGGTTGGGGCTTCCGGCACTGCGCTGGGCGACGATCGAGTGCGACATCTGGATCACCAATGGTGCCCTGTCGCTCGGGACGGCGGATGCGCACCTCGAGATCACCGAAGGTACCGATTGCCTGAGGAACGGGACTCCCGCCACGGTGGGTATCCGGAGCTATTCCGGCACGTGGGTGTCGGAGAATGAGGGGTTCCGCTTCACGGCCAGCGCCGATGGGGTCGCGGGTGATTCCATCGAGATCACCGGCACGATCGAGAGCGACCGGGTCCTCGTGCTCGTGGACCCGGCCTTCCACGCGGTAGGCGAGGGCCAATTGCGATTCAATTGGACGCCTCTCGTCCTCCCGTAGGTCGACTTGCGCTCAACACCACAAAGGATCGGCCCGCCTCGGGTCGATCCTTCGGCGCATCAGGGATCCGCTCCCCCTCTCCTCGGATGAGGAGAGGGGGCCGGGGGGAGAGGAGACGTCCCAGCTAGGGCGACACCGCCCTGGGGATCACGTAGTAGTTCACATCCACCACCACCGGCCCCGTCGCCCCGTCGAGCGACTGCCACGAGGTCGTCGGCTTGAGGGTGCGTGCCGTCTTGCCGATCGTCACCCGCACCGGCATGTCGAACCCCGGCACCACATCGTTCCATCGGTACTCCGTCTTCCCCGCGAGGGAGCGGTACTCGAAGACGGGGATCCGAACGTCGGTGAGGTACTGCTGGAACACCTTGGAGAGGTCGACCCCCGCCTGGGTGCTGATATAGCGCTGGATCTCTTCGCCGGTGACGGTCTTGTGCCAGAAGGTCTGGTTGAGCCCCCGCAGGATCCCCCGCCACTTCTCGTCGTCGTTCACGATCTGACGGATGGTATGGAGCATGTTCCCCCCCTTGGGGTACATGTCCCCGGAGCCCTGCGCGTTCACCCCCATCTCCGGGGGGACGATCGGCTTGTCGTTCCGGATCCCACGCCGGGTCCCGACCGCATACGCCGCGCCGGAATCCTTCCCGAAGAGACACTCGGTATAGATGTTCTCGGCGTAGTTCGCGAAACTCTCGTGCACCCACATGTCGCGGAGGTCCTTGGTGGTGATGTTGTTCCCCCACCACTCGTGGGCGCTCTCGTGGACGATGATGAAGTCCCACTTCATCCCGAGCCCGGTGCCGGAGCCGTCGCGGCCGCGGTAGCCGTTGGCGAAGCCGTTGCCGTAGGCCACCGCGCTCTGGTGCTCCATCCCATTGTTGGAGACCTCGACCAGCTTGTACCCATCCTCATACCACGGGTACGGCCCGAACCACTTCTCGAAGCAGGCGAGCATCGGCCGCACCTGGGGCCACTGCCGCTGCGCAGCCTCCAGGTGATAGTCGAGGGGCCAGTAGTCGATCGAGAGGGTCCCCCGCTCCCCGGCATAGCTGTCGGTGAAGTGGGCGTAGTTCCCGGTCGCCACCGCGATGGCGTAGTTGTTGATCGGGTTGGTGACGAACCATTCCCACGTCGTGGTCCCGTCGGCGTTCTTGGTCGTGCTCCGGAGCCGGCCGTTGGAGACGTTGGTGAGCCCGGCGGGGACGGTAAGCGCCGTCCGCTGGCTGTCGGGCTCATCGGCCTGGGTGTCCTTGTTGGGCCACCAGATGCTCGCCCCGATCCCCTGGTCGGTGGTGACGATCCAGAGGCGGCCGAGGGAGTCGGTCTTCCAGCTGAAGCCGCCGGACCAGGGGGGATTCACGGCGGGGCGCGGGGCGCCGTGGTAGTAGACGGTGACCGTCGCAGTCTCGCCGACCCGCTTGCTCGCCGGGGTGGCGAAGAAGGCGTTCCCGTCCCGCCGGAACGGGATCTTTCGTCCCCCCTGCACCATGCTGTCGACCTCGAGCGGGGTCATGAGGTCGATCTGCAGCTCCTTCCCGGGTCCCGTCACCTTGTACGTGATCCCGTTCCACCCGCGGATGGTGCTGTCGGCCGGGGAGATGGTGACGTGGAGGTCGTAGAAGGTGACGTCCCACCAGTTCCGGCCGGGGGAGTCGATCCCGCCGCGGAGGGAATCGGCGTGGGCGTAGACCTTGGGGGTCGGGCCCTGGGCGGCGAGGGGGGTGCTCAGCGGGAGGGCCGCGAGGAGCAGGAGGTGTGTGTATCGCATGCGGATAAATGTACCCGCCGGCGGGGGAATGGTGAGGCTCCTTGGGGGGCTACGCGTTAGGCTCCGTGAACCTTGCGCGGAAACACCGAAACGCGGAGGCACGCGGAAACTGCATTGGGGGTGCCGTATGCAGGCATCAGAGCTCGTCCAGGAGGCGCTCACATCGCGGATCATCGGGGCGGCGATCGAAGTGCATCGTGCCCTCGGGGCCGGGTATCACGAATCCGTGTACGCCAATGCTTTGAGTGTCGCTCTCACCGCCCGGGGGATCACACACACTCGAGAGCACGAAGTCGCCCTCTACTTCAATGGCATCCACGTTGGACAGCATCGTCTCGACCTCCTGGTCGAGGACAAAGTGGTAGTGGAGCTCAAAGCGGTCGAGAAGCTCCTCGAGGTGCACAAGGCGCAGACACGGTCCTACCTCAAGTCCACTAAGAAAGAGGTCGGACTCCTCCTCAACTTCGACGCGCCGGTCCTGGAAATGAAGCGATTCGTGCTTACCGAGGACCACAAATAGTCATTCCGCGTTCCTCCGCGTTTCAGCGTTTCTGCGCACGGTTCACGGAGCCCTGCCTTCTGGCAGACCCAGCGATCTGTGCCTGCAGACGCCCACAAACAGTTATTCCGCGTACCTCCGCGTTTCAGCGCTTCCGCGCAAGGTTCACGGAGCCCTGCCTCCCGGCCCTCGCAATTCTCCGCTATCCTTGAAGTACCGATGACCCGCCCCCGTTCGTCCCGCCGCCGGTTCCTCCAGTTCGTCGACGACTACCGCCACCAGCGGCTCGACGCGAAGGATGACGCGCCCCGGAAGGGGGAGCCCGCGGGCGGCCGAGACCCCGGCAAGCGGCGCGAGTACCTGAAGGACTACCTCCGCTGGCTCTGGCCGCACCGGTACGCGACGGCGGTGGTCTTCTGCCTCGCCCTCCTCGCCGCCGGGCTCCAGATGGTCGAACCGCTCTTCATGCGGTTCATCATCGACAAGGTGCTGCTCGCGACCGGGATGGACGCCGCCCAGCGGATCGCCCGGCTCCACCTCGCGGGGATGGTCTTCCTCGCGGTCATCATCTTTTCCAACCTGGTCGGCGCCCTCAAGGACTATCGCCAGCGGATCCTCAACACCAAGGTGATCCTGGCGCTCCGGCGCGCCCTCTTCCGCCGCTTCCTCCATCTCCCCCTCCCGAACCTCTGGGAGATGAAGACCGGCGGGATCCTCTCCCGCCTCACCGGCGACGTGGAGACGACCACGGGGCTCCTGCAGATGGCGATCGTCTCCCCCGCCATCTCGCTCATTCGCCTCGTCATCGCCTTCGGGATCCTCACCGCGCTCAACTGGCGACTCTCGATGATGGCGCTGGCGATCGTCCCCGGCGTCATCGTCATCAGCTTCATCTCCGCCCGCCGCATCCGCCCCATCTACCGCTCGGTACGGAAGGACGTGGAGGAGATCGACGGCCGGGTCGGCGAGACCTTCTCCGGGATCCGGGTGGTGCGCGCCTTCGGGCGGGAGCTCTGGGAGCTCTTCGACTACCTCCGCGGCCGCCACACGGTGCTCCGGAAGGAGCTCTTCGCCCAACGGCGGGAGCTCGTCATCTGGACGACCTGGGGGCTCCTGGTCGGGACGGTGAACGTCGTGATCGTCTGGTACGGCGGGTGGCTCAACGTCGCCGGGCGGGCCTCGGTCGGCGACATCATGGCGTTCCAGTGGTTCACCTTCCTCCTCCTCCACCCGATCTGGAACCTCGTCAACTCCTTCTCCGAGCTGCAGCGCTCCCTCGCGGCGATGGAGCGGGTCTTCGAGGTCCTCGCGATGCCGGACGACAAGCCGGAC
>Ga0164309_10000896_pt1 | contig 15158 bp, 10 predicted proteins | sample Whisoiple_247_MG_FD_109984 | JGI IMG/M metagenome (GOLD analysis project Ga0164309, IMG submission 109984) | Soil microbial communities amended with fresh organic matter from upstate New York, USA - Whitman soil sample_247_MG | ecosystem: Environmental > Terrestrial > Soil > Unclassified >...
GAGGTTGTCCGTCATGCCCATCTTCGACGTCGCGTCGGCGAACGAGAAGGCGGCGCCTTGGATGCCGAGCACATTGCTGTCGACCGCGACCCAGCCCATGTTCGGCGTGATTGGCACGCCTTCCATCATGGTGGACCCGCCGCCCGTTGAACTACCGGCAGTCCCGGGGCCGGCACCAGCCGTTCCGGTCGACGCGCCTCCTGTTCCCGTTGCTGCGCCAGCGGTCCCGCTACCAGTGTTGCCGCTGCCAGCCGCCACGATCGGGCCGGTGTCACCGGAACCATTGTCACAGGCGGCGAAGCCGGAGGCCATCGCCAAAACAGAGACACCTAGGATTACTTTAACTGCCGAACTCATGATTCAGGACTCTAGCTGAGAGGCACAGCTTCTTCAAGCGATGGCGAGACGAATTCAAAAGGCAACAATCGTAAAGATCCGACAATGAATCTGGTACCGGTTCCGCATCGAGCGCCGCGTCGAACTCCGCGTCGCGCGCGGTAACAATGCAGCACAAACGCGGCCCTAGCCGCAGTGATTGCGGCTGCGCTCGCGCTCGGGGATTTCGCGGGCTGTCGAGCTGCGCTCAGCACATCATTTCACGTCTACGTAGAAATCTTCCGTAACCAGATTCGTGACCGGGCCGTTCCAGATTTCGTAGCCAATCGCCACAGCCATGATCTGTGAACCTGGCAAACTGTAGCCGCGCTTGATCGCGTCGTTGTACACGTCCAGGACGTTGAACTCGAGTTCGCCCAAATCCTTCCCCTCGGGCTGCACGTAATTCACGATCGGCAGGCCGTTGACCGAGCCCTTCACGATGGTCCAGCTGCCCGGCAACCCAGTGACGGTAGCGCCAGCAGTCGCAGCAGCTCCGGCAGGTTGCTGCCCAGGTGGATCGCGCAGCCAAACCATCAGGTACGACGACAACGTGCCATTGTTTCCGAGCCAGATGTCCCAAGCAGCGTTGTATTGACCGTTGTTTCCATTGGCTTTCCAGCGCCAACCGGTCTTGATCGACTTGGCCGTGCTGATCGCGATGGGCAGACCGCAGTCATCGGACTGCTTCTTCGAGTACAGACCGCAGAACATGCTGGGGTATCCCGCGGGCGAGTAGTTCGCACCTTGGGCGCCCGCGAATGTCTTGACGGTGAAGGACGTCCCCTTCCAGGCGATGCTGTGACTCTGCCAGTTGTCGCCCCAGCCGTTGGCGATGAACTTGTAGCCCACGCCATTGCGATACACATCGCCCTCCGCGTACCGATCCGTGGAGTCACCGCTGCCTTGGTAGGTGGGGTTGCCGCCGAGTTGGCTGCCAACGGTTCCACCGCCGGAACCAGAGGTCCCCGGCGCACCTGCGGTGCCCGGGCTGCCCCCGTGCGATGCGCCCGCGGTACCAGGAGCGCCCGCGGTGCCTGGAGCGCCTGCGGTGCCTGGAGCGCCCGCAGTGCCTGGAGCGCCCGCCATGCCTTGGTTGCCCGTGACCGGGTTGACGTACTTGCAGCTCGGATCGACGACGATGGTTTGTCGGCTGGTTTTCAGATCGGGCAAGCCGTCGCCGTTGATGTCGAGTGAGTCGTATAGACCGTCGCAGTTGGTGTTGAGCGCGAGCGAATCGGCCATACCATCGCCGTCGCGATCGACGGCGGGGCCGTCAGGCCTGCCGTCGTTGTTGATGTCGATAGAGTCCGCAGCACCATCGTGATTGGCATCCACGAATTTGCCGAGGTCGTCCGCCAAACCGTCGTGGTTGTTGTCCAGTCCTGCCGCGGCGTCGCCGCCGCAAGCAAAGGTCAGCGCGAATGGTGCTAGCGCGATCGCAGGAATCAACAGGGTTTTCAGCACGGGTTTCAACTGCGACAGGGCGAACCTCGAACGGGAAGAAGGGAGGTCTTGGGCAACACGCCCGGTGTAACGCTACGTCCTAAGCACCATGATCCGAATGTACATTGAATGTGGAAACGGTTCCAGTCCAGCACAGATTTGCGATTGCCGAGCGAGCGAACCACGACTCGATTGTCACAGGGGTCGCGCTGGAAAAATACGAACGCACGCCAATTCCAGGCTGAATTTGCCCACACTGCGCGCTGTTCGCTGCTTGAAGTTGCAGCAAACAGCGCGTCTCGAATTGGGTTAGTTATCTGTCTTTGTCATGCATGGTGTGCATTCGAATGTGTAGGTCGTAGTCACTCGTCGGTGCGCGCGGCTCCGCGCCGGCGGTCGCAGCGATGGTGGGATGCGCCCCTCGAGCGTTGAAATCGCGCGTGAGCACTGCCAAAAGTGCTCGCTAGTCAACGCCTTTTTCAGATCAGCGCATGCGCGTATGGGCGCGATGCGCGTGCAGACGCCTGTCTCGACACGCTCGGCGTCGCAACTCGGGACCGATGGTGGAGGCCGGGTCTCAGCTCACACCCGCACGGGCAGCGCGCTCCGTTCCACTCATCGAAAAAACAATGCCCCGATGCGCTGAGCGCACCGGGGCAAACGATTGAGAATTCGACAGTCGAATCAGAGGCAGGCGGAGGGCATGCCCACGCCGCGGAGCAAACCCTGAACCGCGCTGACGATACTCGGGCCGCTCTTACCGGCAGCAACCAGGCTGTTGCAGAGCCCAGCCGCTTGCGTGAGCGAAGTCTTGGTCGGCTCGGGGGCGCTGGCTGCGTTTTGGGTGAGAGCAGCACAGCACTTGGCGAAGCTTTGAGCTGGAGCACCACCACCGGTGGGCTTCTTGACCGAGGCGGAGGCCGAAGCGATCGGCGCCTCTTCGGGCACCAGCTCGACGGGCGCGGTCGCCGTCGGCACGACGACGGGTGCTGCGGAGGGCAGGGGCGGCGGCGGCTCGTCCTTCTTGCAGCCGAGGTAACCGGTCGCCAAAGACGACACCAGAAGTCCGAGTAGGACTGGTCCCAACACCGATGAGGCTACCTTAGACGCTTGCGACATTTCCGTTTCCTCCGCTGACGCTTGTTAACCGGGTAAATCTAGCCGTGTCTCTTCTACTCGAAGAACGCGCCCAAAGCCGAATACTTACACAGGAACCCGAGCCGGGGCGAGCCCGGTAGAACGGGCCCTAGGCATTGATATCATTGGGCTTTACTGGCAGCAAGCCGGCGAAAATAGCTCGACCCGCGGGCGCGCACGGCGCAAGCGGGTCGAGGCAGGCTTTTTCAAGGCGTCGGGTAGACGCTAGCGGCGGTCATCGGGCGCTTCGCTCCGGCCCCGCTGAAGTGAATTCAGCGGGGCCCCACCCTAGAGTTTTGGGGTTCCGACTCCAGAACGAATCAGGAACAACCCATTGAGTTGCCGCAGTTCAAGCATTTGTAGCACGCACCGTTGCGTACGGTGATGTGGCCGCAGCCGTCGCAGACGGGCGCGTCACCCATCATCTCTTCCAGCTGTGCGTCGAGCGCGCCGTGTGCGCTGCCTGCTTCCACGCTCGGGGCGGGTGGCAGGAGGCTCGCGCTGGGTGGCTCGACCGGCACGTGCTTGGGGAGCGTGGGATCTTCGATCGCGACGGCATCTTCAGCCGGCTTCACCTGTGCAAAATCGTAGCGCTTCAAGTACTCGACGCCGATCACGCGGAAAATGTAGTCCACGATCGAGGTGGAGAACTTGATGTTCTCGTGCCCAGTCACCACGCCGTGCGGCTCGAAGCGCGTGAACGTAAACTGCTCCACGTAGGTTTGGAGCGGCACCCCGTACTGCAGACCGACCGACACCGCCATGGCGAAGCAGTTCATCAACGAGCGGAAGGCGGCGCCTTCCTTGTGCATGTCGATGAAGATCTCACCCAGCGTGCCGTCTTCGTACTCACCCGTGCGTAGGAAGACCTTGTGGCCACCGACGTGAGCTTCTTGCGTGAAGCCGTGGCGCTTCTTCGGCAGACGAACGCGCGTGCCTTCGGGACGCACACCGCGCGCAACCACCGGAACCGCGACCGGCGCGGGCGCCAAGCTGTCATTCGCCGAGTTGACCTCCGCGGTCTTGTCGGCGCTCGAATTGAGCGGTTGCGAGGCTTTGCAACCGTCTCGGTAGAGCGCGACCGCCTTCAGCCCGAGCTTCCAACCCTCTTCGTAGATCTCGCGCACGTCGGCGACGGTCGCATCATTGGGCAGATTCACGGTCTTGCTGATCGCACCCGACAAGAACGGCTGAGCCGCAGCCATCATCTTGACGTGCGCCATCGGCGCCAAGAAGCGCTGCCCGATCTTGCCGCAGCGGTTGGCGCAGTCGAACACCGCGTAGTGCTCGTCGCGCAAGTACGGCGCGCCCTCGATCGTCATGCGACCGATGATGGTCTCGTTCGCTTCCTCGATCTCTTTGTCGTTGAAGCCGAGGTACTTGAGCAGGTTGAACCCTGGTTGGCTCATGCGCTCGGCGGTCACGCCCAAGCGGTCGTAAGTTTCACGACCCACGACCCAAGGCGCGAAAGCCAAGCTCAAGTCGAACACGCCGGGTAGGGCGGCTTCGATCTTGGTCAGTTCCTCGTCCGTCAGACCACGGGCCTTGAGGGACGCGCGGCTGACGTGCGGTGCGCCGAGCAGGGTGTTCGTACCCGAGACGTAAGCGACGATTTCTTGGATCTGCGCTTCCGAATAGCGCAATCGCTTGAGCGCTTCAGGGACTGACTGATTGACGATCTTGAAGTAACCGCCGCCGGCCAGTTTCTTGAACTTCACCAGCGCGAAGTCCGGTTCGATTCCGGTGGTATCGCAGTCCATGAGCAGACCGATGGTGCCGGTCGGCGCGAGCACCGTGGCCTGTGCGTTGCGATAGCCGTGCTGTTCGCCCAAACGCACCACGTTGTCCCAATCCTCGGTCGCCGCGCGCCAGAGCGTGTCCGGGCACTGATCGCGATTGAGCGCGTAAGCTGCGTCTTGGTGCATGCGCATCACGCGCAGCATGGGTTCACGATTCTTGGCGTAGCCGGCGAAAGCGCCCTTGGCTGCGGCGATCTCGGCGCTGCAAGCGAAGGCGTGCCCGCACAAGATGGCGGTGAGCGCCCCGGCAATGCTGCGACCCTTGTCCGAATCATAAGGGATACCGAGCAACATCAAGACGGTGCCCAGGTTCGCGTAGCCGAGGCCAAGCGGGCGGAAGTCATGCGAGTTGCGGGCAATGCGTTCGGTCGGGTAGCTCGACAGATCGACCAAGATTTCCTGCGCCAAGAAGAACACGTCGATCGCGTGGCGGTAGCCCGCGACGTCGAAGTTGCCCTGCTCGTCGAGGAACTTGGTCAAGTTGAGCGACGACAGATTGCACGCCGTGTCGTCCAAGAACATGTATTCCGAGCACGGGTTGGAAGCGTTGATCTTTCCCGTGTTGGAGCAGGTGTGCCACTTGTTGATCGTGCTGTCGTACTGCACGCCTGGATCGGCGCACGACCAAGCAGCTTCAGCGACCGTGTTCCACAGGTCGGCCGCGTCGAGCGTGTCGATCACCGCGCCAGAGGTGCGCGCGCGGGTCTGCCATTTCCCGCCCGCGAGTGCGGATTTCATGAAGTCGTCCGTGACGCGGATCGAGTTGTTCGAGTTCTGCCCGCTGACGGTGTGGTACGCCTCGCCGTTGAAATCGCTCTCGTAGCCGGCTGCAATCAGCGCCTTGGCCTTCTTTTCTTCACGCACCTTCCAGGTGATGAAGCTCTCGATCTCCGGATGATCCATGTCGAGGCAGACCATCTTCGCGGCGCGTCGAGTGGTGCCGCCGCTCTTGGTGGCGCCCGCCGCGCGATCGAGCACTTCCAAGAAGCTCATCAGGCCGCTGGAGGTGCCGCCGCCAGAGAGCTTTTCTTGCTTGCCGCGGATGTGGCTGAAGTTCGAGCCAGTGCCCGAGCCATACTTGAAGAGCCGCGCTTCGTTCTTGGCCAAATCGTAGATGGCCATCAGATCATCTTCGACGGATTGAATGAAGCAGGCCGAGCACTGCGGGCGGGAATAGGCGTTGGCCGTCTCCTCGCACTTGCCCGCGCTCTCGTTCCAGGCCCAATTGCCGCCGGAGCCTTCGATCCCGTACTCGTGGTACAGGCCGCAGTTGAACCAAACCGGCGAGTTGAAGGCGCCGTACTGGTTCGCGAGCATCCAAACCAGCTCCGCTTCGAAGGTATCCGCGTCCTTCTTGGTCGCGAAGTAGCCACCGGCTTGCTCGCCCGCGTTGCGGATGGTGTGGGCGATGCGGTGCACGACCTGGCGCACGCTGGTCTCCCCGAGCGCCTTGTCGCCGCGAATGCCCGCTTTGCGGAAGTACTTCGAGACAACGATGTCCGTTGCCAGCTGCGACCAGCCTGCCGGGATCTCGGCGCCTTCCATCTTGAAGACGACCGAACCGTCGGGATTGGTGATGACGCTCGTGCGCCCTTCCCAAGTCATCTCCGCGAGCGCGTCAGTGCCCGCGGTCGTGTAACGGCGCTCGAAGCTGAGGCCGCGGCTCTTCTTGGGGCGCTTGGAGGTAGCGCCTGCGGGTTGCGCGGCCGCTCCCTGTGGCTCGGTCTGGCTCGTGCTCGGGCTCTTCACTCGGCTATTTTCCTGACCCACGATCGTCGACTGCGCCATGCTTGGAATCCTCCTCGAAAACGCCACGGCGGAACGCTCACGCAAAGCGCACCACCAGCAATGCTGCCCGAGCACGATTGCCCCGGGTCAGCCCGTTGTCCCCTTGCGTTGCCGCTCACTTGGTTGAGAGAGCGGCCACCGGACCTGAAGACTTGCTACGTGAAAACCCGTTCAGGCGCTCTGCTCATCTGCGTATGTAACGACTCAAGCTACTGATGACCCGAGCAGAGGGGCGCCGTGGGGTGGACACGTTGTCTACCCCAAGCCTTTGGGGTCGGGCAAGCAAAAAGCCACTAGATATTGGGTGTTAGCACCTACATGGACGCCACGCCCAGCCGTCCACATGTCTAAATGTGTGACGTGATTCGGGTTTTTTCTACTGAACAGACGGCCCTGAACAGGCCGCGCCCAGGCACCACAGAGGGACTGAACGGGTTGTCAACCGGGGATCCACAGCTTTGTGCACAGGGTGTGGACCCGCGAACGACGTTGCGCGACGCCGCTTGGACCAAAGGACGTCGCGCGACGCCGCCAGGACCACGGAACGTCCGCTGGCCGCTGGCGTGGCTGGCGAGCAGCTACTTGGCGGGCGCCTGAGCCGGCTTGGGTTGCGGCGGAGGCGGCGCTGGCGCGGCCGCAGGTTGCGCGCTCGGGGCGGATGAGGGGGCGGGCTCGAGCGGCTGCGTCGCATCGAATGGCAGCGTCTGACCCGGTTGAAAGTCGTGTTCGGGATCGATCACGACGACTTTGGCAAAATGCGAGAGCGGCTTGGCGATCACCGCGGCGTCGCCCGCGACGACCAGGGTTGGATTTTTGATTTTGAAATACTTTTGTGCAGCTTCGTAGACCGTGGCGCCGTCGAGCTTGCGAACTGCTGCGCGGTAAGTGTCGAAGTAATCGTCGGGCAAACCCAACACGGCGAGCTTCACGGTCAGATCGGCGACTGCGCCGAGCGTCTCGGTGCGGAACAAGAAGCTGTCCGACAAGTAACGTGACGCCATGGCGACCTCCGCGTCTGTCGGCGGCGCGCTCGAAATCTTGTCCAGGTTTTCGAGTAGCGCTTGCATCGCAAGCCCGGTCTTCGCCGTTTGCGTGCCGGCGGAGAGCACGATCGGCACGAGGCTGCGCGCCGGCTCTTCCAAGCTCGAGCTGGTGCCGTAGGCGAGCGAGCGCTTCTCCCGCACGTCGAGGAACAAGCGACCGGCAACGCCTCCACCCAAGATCTGATTGGTTGCGGCGAGCGCGGGCCAGGCGGGCGTGCTGCGCTCGGGACCTAGCCCTGCGACGTAGATTTGGCTCTGGGCGCTGTGCGGGCGATTGACGAGCCAGACCGTGCGGGTCTCGGAGGAGACCGGGGTGTGATAGGTTTGCTCACTCGGTTTTTCGCCCTTCCAACTGGCAAAAACGCGCCTGGTTGCGGCTTCTGCCGTCTCGGCGTCGACATCGCCAGCGATCACCAACGTCGCATTCTCGGGCGTGACGTTGGTCTTGTACCAGCGCCGGCAGCTTTCGACCGTCAGCTTGCTCAAGTCTGACGGCTTCGCGTCGTAATGCGCATAGGGGTGAATGGCCGTCGGCAGATCGAACAGCTCACGGTAAAGCACCATCGATGCCGCCCAGCCGGCGCTGGCCTTGGCAGCGTTGCGCACGCGTTCGAGTTCACGCTGCTTCAACTTGTCGAATTCGATCGGCGCAAAGCGCGGTTGTTGCGCGACGGCGCCGATCAGATCCAACGCCGCGTCCAAATCCGCCGTGGTGACCGCCATCGTGATGCGCGTGGAGTCGCGATCGGTTACGACGTCCAGGCTCGCTCCGAGGGACTCCGCGCGTTGCGCGAGTTCGGCGGCGTTCCATTTTCCGGCACCGCCGGCCTTGAGCAGCTCGCCGGCGACGGCAGCGACCCCGGGCTCTTTGCCGTCGCTGGCGATGCCCGAGAACAACACCAAGCGCAGCTCGATGATCGGGTAGGTCTTGCGGGTCACCACTCGGAGCTCGAGGCCGTTGTCGAGGCGGCTGTGCCCGATGCTAGGAAACTTCATGTCGGATGCGACGCTCGGCGGCGGGGGCGTGGCGAGCGGATCGGCCGGCGGCGCTGGTGGGGTAGCAGCGGGTGCCGGGCTCGTTACTGAGGGCGGCGCCGCGGCTGGGGGCGTGGAGGCACAGCCGACGGACGCGAGGGTCAAAGTAGTGAGGGCGATGAAGCGAGTCATGGGGCCTGCCGAATGGAGCGAGAGATTCACGGTTTGACTGCCTTGGCTACGGGCAAGACTTCCACGAGCGAACGGCGCTCCTGGGTGAGGTAGCGCGCTGCAGCTTGTTGAACGGCTTCAGGGGTGACTGCCAGGTATTGTGAAAGCTCGCGCGCGAGCAAGCGTGCGTCACTGTAGCTGGCTTCGAATTCGCCGAGCTGAATCGCTCGACCGTTGTTGGTCTGCAGCCCAAACACGAAGCTCGACCGCAGCTGCCGTTTGGCTTTTTCCAGCTCTGCGACGCTGGGCGGCGTCTTCTGCAACAGCGCGAGTTCGGCGTCGACTGCCGCTTCTACGTCTGCCAACTTGCCCTTGTCGGTGAGCACGCCCATCACGGTGAATTGATCGGGACCGCGATGATCATCGGTCCAGGCAGAGATGCGCTCGACGACCGCGCGGTCGTGCACGAGCTTCTTGTACAGGCGCGAGCTTTCACCGTTGGTCAAGATCAGGCTCGCCATCTCCAGGGCGTAGTGCTCTGGCGTGCGCGAGGGCGGGATCATGAAGCCGAACATGAAGCCCGGCGTGCGTGCGTTCGTGTCTTCTACCGTCGCCCGGCCGGTCTTGGGGGCATCCGGCATGCGATCCAACATCCGTCCGGGTCCGGTCTGGCTCTTGGCGGGAGCGAAATATTTCTGCACCAGCGCCATCGCTTGATCCGGCTCGAAATCGCCGGCAATCGTCAGCACTGCGTTGTCCGGGGCGTAGTACTCGTCGTGAAATTCCTTCACCCACTCGAACTTGGCGGCGTCCAGATCTGCCATCGAGCCAATCGTCGCGTGCGCGTATGGAGCGTAGTCTTGGAAGACGAGCTCACCGAGCCGAATGGTGCCAGGCACGTAGGCCTGGTTTTGGATGCGCATGCGGTACTCTTCCTGCACGACCGCGCGCTGGTTCTCGAAGTTTTCCGGAGTCACGGACAGCCAGCGCATGCGGTCGGCTTCGAGCCACAGCGCGAGCTCGAGTTCGTTGGCCGGGAGCACTTCGTAGTAGTTGGTGCGATCACTGTTGGTCGTGCCGTTGAGGCTGCCGCCCCGATTCGAGATCAGCGTGAAGTGCTCGCCCTTTTTGGCGTGCTTGCTGCCCTGGAATATCATGTGTTCGAACAGGTGCGCGAAGCCGGTGCGACCTTCCACCTCCTTGGAGGAACCGACCTTGTAGGTGACCGAGACCGCGACCGTGGGCGCCGAGTGATCAGGGTTGAGCACCACCTTCAAGCCATTGTCGAGGACCGTGCGTTGAATCGACGCGCCGAATCGCTCGAGCGAGAGAACGGCGGGATCGGTCGACGGGGTCGTCGGAGCTTTCGCCGCTGGGGGCCCCGGCTTTTGTGGCGCGAACTGCACGGGAATGTTGCGCTTGACCCGGCCCGGGTCGGTGTTGGCACCGCGTTTGGTTTCACCGATCTTGGGCGGAGCCGCGTGAGCGGGCTGTGAAAATCCGACACTACCGAGCAGTGCAAAGCAACAGAGCGGAACGAGCGTGCGCATCGCCGGCACAATTACCACGCCTCCAGTGCGTGCCAAGCGCGGCACGGTCGCGTCCACCTACAGCGCGACAGAACGGCTTTTCTCGCGTTCTTTCTCGAATCGGTCATTTTATTCCAGCAAGCGGGCCACGAGCCGGTCATCCTAGAGGGCGATGATGCGCAAACCCTCTCTCGCTGCCTTTGCCGTCGTTTGCTGGCTCGGGTTCGGTGTGCTCTCCGGCGCTGGTTGTGCCTCGTCGATTGGGAGCTCGAGCGGCGCGAGTCATGCTGCCGGTTCGCCGGGAGCGGCCGGCGCAAGCGAAAGTAACGCGGGTGCGCCAGCGAATGCCGAGGGTGGCGACAGCGGCGGCGGAGCAACGTCCGCAAGTCAAAGCGGAGCGGGCGGCGCGCTTGCCGCCGGCGGAGCGAGCACCGGTCACGCTGGAACGGCGAGCGCCGCGGGGAGCGGCGGAGCGAGCGCCGGCTCGAGTGGAGCCGCTGGCGCCGCGGGAAGCGGCGGCTGCGATCGCCCAGGTCTGGTCTGGAAGACGGCGAACAAAACCAACTACACCTCGTATCCCGAGCCCGGCAGCGATGAATGCGTGAAGTTCAGCGGCTGCATGTACGAAGGCCTGTTTGCGGCCTGTGATCAAAAGCGCTCTCTCGAATGGGTGAAGTCCCACAATATCGTGGCCGCGTTCCCCGACTTGAAGACGCTCGAGCTGCACGACCTGTGCTTGAAGTCGGGCAAAAAGACGATCGTGGTCACCGTGTACGATACTTGTGGCGATAGCGACTGCGATGGTTGCTGCACCCAAAACAAGGGCGATAAGGACGAGCTGATCGATATCGAGAGCTTTACCGACGCGCGTTGGGGCGTGCCCGACGGCCCGATAGAATGGGCAGATCTCGGCGCCACCACGGGCAGTGGTTGCAACTAGCGCTGCGCCCGCGCGTGCCACGGCGTTTGGATTGGGTTATACGTTGCGCCATTCAATGCTGCCTTTCATCGAACGACTACTGAGGCCCCTTCGCCCCGGGCGGGTGAAGCTGAGCGGGCGCGCCGAGTGCGAACAGGTTTCGCTGGGCACGGAGTACGGCGGGTACGCGGTTTGCCCAACCGGGCTCGGCGCCTCGTCGATCGTTTATTCGTTCGGAGTGGGTACCGATATTTCGTTCGACGCCGCGCTGATCGCACTGCGCGGAGTTACCGTGCACGCGTTCGACCCGACGCCGCGCTCTGTCGAATGGGTGAAGGCGCAGTCCCTCCCCGACAGGTTCGAGTTTCACCCCTGGGGGATCGCCGGCTTCGACGGCACGGCAACCTTCCACGCGCCCAAGGATCCGACGCATGTGTCCCACACGTTGCTCGAAGGCGGCAATGTCGGTACCGGTAGCGTCGAAGTTCCGGTGTTCCGCTTGCGGACGATCATGAGCAAGCTCGGACACGATCGAATCGATATCTTGAAGATGGATATCGAGGGCGCCGAGTACGACGTCCTGCCCGACGTACTCGCGAGCGGTCTGGCCATCCCGCAAATCTTGATCGAGTTTCACCATCGCCGTTCGGGGGTGCCGCTCAGCCGGACGCAATCCGCCGTGACCGCGTTGGAACAGGCGGGTTATCGAGCATTCAACGAGTCCCCGAGTGGCTATGAGTTCTCGTTCGCGCGCCCCGACCTCGTCCCGAAAAGAAGCTGACTCCGGTTTCCTGAAATACTTATCGAAGTTCCCCTTTTCGACCGGCCGGGGGGCAGCGGGGGCGCATTTATCGGGTAGACTTGGGGCTTAGGTTCAATGCTCGTGATGTTGGCACCCACCTTCGACGGCTCGAACGAGGCGTATGCACGCCTCGTCAAAGCCACGGGCATGCTGGCGTACGATTTGAAATCTCGTTTGAAGCCGGGCGTCTGGGGCGTGGTTCGAGCACTCGCGGACGAAGACCAGGCGCAAGAGCTCACGCAGCGCCTGCTCGCAGAGGGCTTGCCTGCGTTGATGGTTCCGCGCGAGGTGGCGCACGATTCCAACCGCCGCATCGTTACCATTCGCGCGTTGGCGCTCAACGACGATCAAATCGTCTTGCACTTGCGCGAACGCGAGATGCCGATTCCGTTCGGCGCGTTGACCTGCATCGTGCGGGGTGAGGTGCACACGGGGCAGGTCCCGAGTCGTTCGCATACGCCCAGCAGCGCCACCTTCCGCGCAGTGTCGCCCAGCAGCGGTGATGCGCAAGTGTTCCGCGAGTCGGTGTCTGCCAGTAACTTCGAAGCTTACGCGGCTGCGGATTTGCACTTTGCAACGGTGCTGTGGGTGGCGCGAATCGACGCGCGTGGTTTCGATTTTTCTTCGCTGGGCCTGACCAGTGAGAGCAAGGCTTCGGATTTGGATCAGTTGGTCGACGCCATCTCGGCGCGTTCCGGCGTTCGGGTCGATCGCGGCGTGCGCGCGTCGAGCGTGGTTTCGGCCTTGACCCAAGGCGCCTCGCCGCGCAGCGGCGGACCGGCGCAAGCGCCGCGCTCGAAAGAGTCGCCGACCGACGAGCGTTTCGACCCGTATTCACGGCTGATCGGTGAAGCCGAGCGGCTCCTCGCTCACGCTCGAAAAGTCGCCTGACACTGCTTCGAGCGCTTTTTGCCGTGACGGCTTCGGAGCTCGACTCGTGGCCGACGGCTACACGCGCCGATCGTGATCGGGGCGTGCCAAGGCCGACTGAGTCGTATTAAGGTCTCGAGCATGACGGCTCGCAAGTTGCGCTGGGGCATCATCGGCACCGGCAAGATCGCGCGCACTTTCGCGCGGGCACTTTCATCGTCGGAGAGCGGCGTGCTGGTAGCGGTGGCCAGCCGGACGCCCGAAGGGGCGGCCTCGTTCTCGGCCGAGTTCGGCGGGGTACGCGCGCATGGCAGCTACGAGGCGCTGCTTGCCGACCCAGAGGTGCAAGTCGTGTACATCGCGACTCCACACCCGGGCCACGCGCACTGGTCGATTTTGGCCGCCCGCGCCAAAAAGCACGTTTTGTGCGAAAAACCGCTGGGCATGAATCACGCAGAGGTCAGCGCGATGGTGCAGGCAGCCCGCGAAAACGACGTTTTCTTGATGGAGGCGTTCATGTACCGCTGTCACCCCCAGACCCGGGAAGTCGCGCGGCTCATTCGCGCTGGGGCGCTCGGACGAGTGAAGGCCATTCAAGCCTCCTTCGGTATCGACGGCGAATTTCCTGCCAGCCATCGCGTGCTGAACAACGAGCTCGGAGGCGGTGGGATCCTCGATGTCGGTTGTTACCCGGTCTCGATGGCGCGCATGGTTGCCGGTGCGGCCAACGACAGGGCGTTCGATGAACCGCTCGAGTTGCACGCATTCGGGCACGTGGGCGAGGACTCGCGGGTCGACGAGTACACCACGGCGATCCTCAAATTCCCTGGGGAAATCGTGGCTTCGTTGGCGACCGCGGTCAAGCTTTGGCAAGAGAACAGCGTCCGCATCTTCGGCTCGGAGGGGCGTCTCTTTTTGCGCGCGCCTTGGCATCCTGGTCTTGGAGGGAACCCCAGCGAGATCGTGATCGAGCGAGGCAAGAGCGAACCCGAGGTCATCCCCGTGCCCGCCTCGGGTACACTCTACAGTTACGAGATCGACGCGGTTGTCGCACAGCTTGAGCGGCGAGAAGCTACGGAGATGAGCTGGGCGGATTCTTTGGGTAACGCGCGCACGTTGGATCGTTGGCGGCACGCGCTCGGAGTCAGGTACGCGGCCGATCAGGTCGAGGTGTGAGCGATGCACCCGCGTGTTCACAACATCGTCAGCTACTCGGGGGCGCTGCTCGTGTTCTGGGGCGTGCTCGCGTGGCGCGCGAACGCTCTCGGCATGCCCCTGCTCGCCGCTTTTGCCGCGGTTTTGTGGAGCGTGCATTTCGTGCGCCGAACTTGGGAATCGGCCTTCGTCCATCGCTACTCGAAACCCAGCATCGGCCCCGCGGACTATTTGACGGAGTACGTCTACTACTGGGGTTTCGGCGCGTGGATTGCTTGGTCGGTCAGCGCGCCCAATGCCCGCGTGTTGCCCGTGTTTCTAAAGGCGCTCGGGCTGCTGCTGTTCGCTTTGGCGGAGACGGCCAACGCGCACGCCCACCGGGTCTTGCGTGATTTGCGCGCGCCGGGTGGGCGACAACGGCAGATCCCGCGCGGCTTCGTATTCCGGCGCTTGTCCTGCCCGCACTACTTTTTCGAAATCTTGTCCTGGGTCGGCTTCAACCTGGTGACCGGAACGTGGGCGGGCTTCGCGTTCATGCTTGTCGGCGCGGGGATTTTGGGTGCTTGGGCGCACACGCGTCACCGCGCGTATCGCAAAGAGTTCGACGGTCAGGACGGTCGCGAGCTGTATCCGGCGGAGCGTCGCGCGTTGCTGCCGTTCTTGTTCTGAGTAACCGCGTTCGCGGACCAGCCCGATTGTGCCCAAGCGACCGTTCAAGGATTCGGCAGCTCGTGGCACACGGGCGCGTCGTTGAAACGACACAGCTCGCGCGCGCGTGCAAAGAGCGCGTCCGCGTTGCGATCGCTTTGCGGCACCCCGCTACCGGCGCGATACATGGTGGCCAGAGTCGCGCATGCGAGCGACGAGTTGTGGTCACATTGGCTGATCCAGACCGTGAGCGCGATTCGCCTATATTTGGTGGCCTTTTCGGGATCGGTGACCCCAGTGCTGCCGGTCTCGTAGCTGCGCGCGGCCACGATGCAAGACGCGGCCTTGCGCTGGTCGCAATGCATCTCCTCTCGCAGTAGCTTCTCTTTGCTGGTCGGGAGCGGCAATAGATCCGCCGCAGGCGGCGGGGCAGCAGGCCGCGCCGATGCACTGGCGGCCGTGACGGGGCCGGCCGCGCTCGGCTCGGCGCTCGCAGCAGCC
>Ga0164309_10000899_pt1 | contig 15148 bp, 16 predicted proteins | sample Whisoiple_247_MG_FD_109984 | JGI IMG/M metagenome (GOLD analysis project Ga0164309, IMG submission 109984) | Soil microbial communities amended with fresh organic matter from upstate New York, USA - Whitman soil sample_247_MG | ecosystem: Environmental > Terrestrial > Soil > Unclassified >...
AGCCGTCGCCGGCCTCGGTGCCACTTCTGGGATGGGAGCCAATGCCGGCTTCGATGCCACGTCAGGCCAAGGGGGCACTCCCGGGGCCGGCGGTGCAGGTAGTTCGAGCGCCGGCGTAGCCGGCCGATCTGTTGGCTCCGTAGCAGCTACGCGGCCAGAAGCAGCGTTTCCACTCCGGCGCCATACACCACGACAGCATGAGGAATTCATGGATCGGCCCATGTGAGATCGTGGCGTGCATTCCTCTCACACCATGACACCGGTGTCCGCAGCGCGCACTTGACCCGGACTGCAGAACAACGGCCCCTCGTAGATTCCTCCTGTCTCGCGGGCAGGCCCGCTACCCCACCATGAGCTGACGCCATCGAACTGGTGGAGCAGCGGAACGTGCGGCCACGGTCTCGTGTGTATTCCCCTAGCGTTGTACTGTGGACAGTCCCAGAAGATGATTGTGTGCTCGAGAAAATCCAGGAGCGACGATTCTACAGCGGCGACGAACACCAAGGCGGTCGAATTGCCCAGCGCGGCGTCCAACGCCCCGGACGCCGATGCATACCGCCGGCGCAAACCATTTGCTTTACCCACGTAGAGCGATGAGCGGTCTGCGGTCTGGAGGGTGTACAGGCAGCTCCCATCTCTGAAACGGGCCGCTGCCTGCCCGAAGCTACTGAAACGTTCCCACTCAATCGCGAGCGACTGCGTGCCCTCGGGCACGTCATACCAGCGGTATCGAGGCGGTGGACTCTCGCGACCGGTCATGGCTTCACGGAGATCATGCTGCGGCTCACGCCAACCCTACGATCCGCCCGACGCGACTCTTCCCTGCGTCGATAGAGATACGCGCAGTCCGGAGATTCCGCCGGTGCCCCAGCCCGCGTCCCGGCGCGTCGCAATCCGTCCGGTCTCGTCGCGATGACGAACTCCGCGGTGCGCCAGCTCGGCACCGATCACGGGCCGTTTGTCGTTGGTCTTCGGAAGAACCTTGGAGCCGACTTCGAGATTTGAACTCGAGACCTGCGGTTTACGAAAGCGAGCAAAAACGCAGTAAAAACGCCAAGGTGTTGGGCGGGGTGTTCCCAAGGGGGAACATTGAGGGAACACCGAGCGCTTGGGCACTGGCTCTAGCCGCAGAAAGGGTGCTCGGAGCAGCTCAGGAGCCGCTCGGTCGCTTGAGCGGACGGCCGGAGGTGGGCGGTGAGTAGCCGGCACGCGGTGCCCTCGGAGCGGTCCCCGAGTGGCACGGGTGTGCCGCGCCCCATCATGACGGCGAAGCCAGCTCCGAGTCGCACGGTCGGTCTCGCACTTGTGCCGACCGCGCCCCTGCCGGCGCCTCTCCTGCCGGTCCTACCTCCGCTTCCGCGGTACCCCGACCTCGCCGAATGCGTTGTCGACGGTCCGCCCGGCGCGACCTGCCTGCACACCGAGTGCCGGTACCACCTGGCCCACCGCGGTTACTGGGAGCACACCCATCGCCCCACGCACGACTGCTCCATCGACGTGGCGAACGAAGGGCCGCACACGCTGGACGAAGTGGCTCTTGCCATGGGCGTCAGCGGCGAGCGGGTCCGACAGATCGAGGAGCAAGCACTCGAGCAGCTCAAGCACAGCGCGACGCTGAAGGACCTGCACGATGAATCACCGTACTGAAGCCGAGAACTTCACGCTTCGGGCCGGCCGTCAGCACGCGGCGGACTGCCGTCAGAGGTTTACGTCGGCGTTCGCCGACACACTCGCGGGTGACCTCGCTCGATTGCAGATGCGTCGCCAAATCCGACGAGCGTTTCCCGCCATCTCGTCAAAGACCGTTGAAGAACTGATCGAAGAGCTCCTGACGCCATGAAAGATTGGTCAAAGGAGCGCTGGAGGAAGCTGTATCTCCGAGAGGCTCTTGAGCAACGGCGCTGGTCGGTGATGGCGCGGGGACTACGTGACTATCTGATTCGGCTCGCAGAAGACGATGGGGCGTTGGTTCGCGAAGAGGACGATCCGGTTAGCGCGCTATTGGAGGCTCTTGGAGCTCACGCGGATGAAGCGGAATTCGTGCGGTCGGCAGTCTTGCTGCTTTGTCGAGACGGGTTTCTGGCTCTGAGCGCGCGTTCGCTCTTTGTGCGCAACTTGCCGGAAGCGCAGACCTGGGAGCCCCGAGCGATTGCAGCCGCCGATGTGCCGCCCCCAAAGGCTGCGTCGGCGAGCTCCAAGGAGCGCGTGCGCCGATTTCGGGAGCGGCAACGCGCAGCGGCTAACGGCGATGGCGATGCGTCGACCGTTACAGGTAGCGTCATACCCGACGTTACAAGTGCAGGCGAGCGCGTTACAGCGGGCGCTGTCGATGCAATTTCAGGTAACGCCACGCCGTCGCGCGAATCCAGAGATCCAGAGATTTCTCAGAGGCTCTTAGATCTCCAGATAGACAAACAGCCAGCTCATCCTCCTCCATCCGCGCCCGCGCGGGAGGCGGCATCGACCGTTACGCGGGTTACATCTGTTACGCCGAGCGCGTCGTCACGCCCGCAGACTGAGGGTGACGAGGACCAGTTTGAATTATCTAGGGATGCAAAAGAGCAATCGAAACACGGGATCAAGGAACGCGCGCTGGCGTTACGCGAGCGCCCCGGCCTTGCGCTCACCAGTCACCCGGAGCAGTGGCCCGAAGTGGTCGGCGTTGCCCAAGCCTTCGCACGCGGGTCAGGATTGCCAGAATACCACCTCGGCGAACACGCCAGCGATGCCGGCGTTCGGTCGGTCTTGGGGCTGTACGCGGCAGGGTTTACGCAGGTCGAGCTGGAGCGAGTTGCGGAGTTCGTGCCCAAGCAACCCTGGTGGAGGAGCAAAGCGCTAGGCCTTTCGTCGCTCAGCCCCGAGGTTGTGCGTCGCAACCTTTCGGCGGCTATGGCGAGCGACTTGAGTCCGCGCCTAGCGAAAGTCCTAGCCGACGTGCAGCGAAGACGTGAGGTCGGCTAGGTGTCCACGCAGCACGCGGCGGGCGCGAGGTCCACGAACGCAAGTGTGATCGTGTGCAAAGGCAGCGCGCTCAGCGCCGAAGACTACCCATACGATCCGACGCTGCGACTTGAATCTCAGGACGGGCTCGACCGGCTTCGTTGTATCGCTGATCGCGCCCTGGCAGCTGACTTCTTCGTGATCTTCCAGGCCGCTGAGCGCAACACCGAGGCAATGGTTCGTGCCGAACGCGAACAAGCCGGGAGAGATGATGCGGAGCGACAGAGGCTAAGCGTGCTCGCTGATCGGGCGCTCGTTGGGGAGTTCGGAGCGGACGAGGAGAAGCTTGCGAAGCATTTGCTGACGGACGCACGAGGCCGACCTGTATCGGACCTACGGTCGCTGCGCGAATTCAAGCGCGCGCTGATTCAACTGAAGCGAGAGCGCTGATCCATTTTCGAGAGGTCCACAATGCAGCGAAATCCACCCATTGCACCGGTCGGCTCCGCCGGGCTGCCGCCGGTAGCCACAATCGTTCCTCGCCAGGGTTGGTGGTCGAACTACCCGCAGTTAGGCGAAGAACAGGCCTTCGCCCCCGACGCGAACAGCCGTCAGCTCGTCCTGAAGGCTGACGAACTCGGACCACCTGAAGTCTACACGATCACCCTGGGGATCGCCTACTCCGAGCAAGACTGGCCCGGCACCGGGCGAGCGTTCGAGGTGGAAGCAGAGATCAACTTCGGGGCGGGCGGCGCGACGCAGACGGTGAAGATCGATTGGGCGCAAGGCGCCCAGCTCTCGCTTCCGATGAACGCGGTGAGCGTCATTGCCAACTTCAGACTTGGTGACGCAGAGGCACCGCGTCCGCCCGAAGATCTGCGGCTGAGCGTCATGCTCGGCAGGGGGCCAGCGCTCGGCAAGGCGCGATGGACAGACCCCACCCCGATGCCGATGGTAGCTTCGGGGCAAACACCACCGCGACGAATCGCGCCATTCGCATCTCGCCTGTTCCTAATAGCCGCGAACCCTGCCGGAGCCGACAATGTCTTCACTGCGGGCAACTTTCTAATTTTTCTTGGCGGGCCGTCCGTGGAAGACCAGCAGGTCGGTTCGGTGCGCCTCGATCAGTATTTGAACGCGCTCGGAGAGGGCGTCGTAATTCCAGGACAGGCCAAATACGCATCCGTATTTAACGTGACCGGCAGCGTCGTGAATGCTCAGACACGTTTTCAATATCAGTTTTTTTGAGCGTCGCGCCATGCAGCTCAGCAATGCTCGCCAGCTGCCTCGGATTCTTCGAGCGAGCGCTCGGGAAAGAGCGAGGCTCGCCGAAGAAACCCGATTTCGACCGCGAACAAGCTGAATTGGAGAAGACTCCTGCAGGAACTGCGCGGCCTTGAATTCCGCGCGAGCATTGCAATGAATTTGTGTCACCAGTGGTGACACTTTCCGTGCGATGCGTTTCCGGCGCGGGCGGCCCACAGAAAGTGGGGACACTGTCCCCACTTTCCAACCGAAGCGAAAACGGCCCGCCCGGACGCTCAAATTGTCGTGGCAGTGCTGCGACAATTGCGCCGTTCATGACCTAGAACCAAGCGCCCGTGGGCGCGAGCTCACGGTATCCAGCGCCAAGTCACTGGATCCCAAGTCGCCGCCGTGCCGGAAAGTAGGGGATCCACGAACTTCTGCGCCGCCTCGTAGACGGCGTCGAGCGTTTTCCAATTTAGGTCGTCGCTCGTTGCCATCGTCAGGTACCGCGCAACCCATGACGTTGGTGGCGGTGGCAATCGCTCCGGCAGCGCATGGGACCCACGCAGGAGGAATGTCGCCTCGAGTGCCGCGCGTAGCGCGTGGGCGGAGAAAGATCCGGTCGTCGCGAGCAGGGCGATGTCGGGCAGGTCCTTCACGCGCGAGTTTTCTCGCGGACGCGGCAGCGTGTACGCATGCACCTTCTCGGCGATGTGCGCAGCACGCGGATAGATCTGAAAGCGGGGTCTCCCTGCGCCGGTGAAGCTCAAGACGTCGCTGCCCTCGACGAGATCGGGGCCTTCCGTGAGAACATCGCCGAAGGCCACGTCGACACCAAATGGATCTCCGTAGGGCTTTCCAGCAAGCGTCGCTCGAGCCACAAAACGGTAGCCCTCGTACACCACTCCGTCACCCTCGATTGTCGGGTGTGTCTCGTCGGCTTGGATGCGGAAAACGAGCCAGTCCGATTGCTCGGTAGCGACGGCGCTCACGAGATCTTCAAGAAGTGAGGGCACGCTGCCATTGAGACGAACTTCGAGATCCCTCGTGGTGCGGGCTCGACTGAGCCTCATTTCCAGCGCCAGACCGCCTTTGGCAATGATGCGATCTCCGAATCGGGCATGCAGCCGCACGAGTAGGCGTTCAGCAACGAACAGTTGGCGCATGCGCGCAACAGGGAACGCTCGTTGCTGAGCCGCAGCGCGGACGTGCGACTCGAGCGCTTGCTTGAATGCTTCGGGGGAAGCATATGTACGGGTCATGAGGCTGCCTGTTTTTCTCCGCGCGCTACGGCATTCGTAGCATCTCGTCTGGCAAACAGCCCACGCCTCACGCCCTGCTGGGTAGCTTGCGCGATCCAGTTTGCATCGAGCGCGTCGCGTGCCGCATCCTCAAGCGTGCGGAGCGGCGTCGTAACAGGCACGGGGCCCACCCATTCTCGCTCACCGGGTTCAAGATCGGCATAGTGCAGGATGACGCCCGTCGGCGTTCGAAGCCGGCGCGCTCGCCACGCGAGCGGCGCCGTCACGTGATGCTTCGATGGCAGAGCGTCTGACAGCTGGTGAAGCGCCAGCGCCGTCTCATGGCTGAAAACGCCGAGCTGTGCCGTCCAGAGCCAAATGGGGACGAGATCTTCGTGCTCGAAGGTGGGAGGAAAGTGGCGCAGGCGAAAGATACCGCGACCCGCCCTGTCGATTCGACCGTCGCGTAGGTAGAACTGCAGTAGCTGCTTCGAAAACCCTGCAGCGTTCGCCTGACCGAGCGAGAAGTACCCCGCCTGCGGAGCCGCGATGTCATAGAGGGCATCGCGGTCCGGGTGCTGACCGGAAACGGCTCGGCGAGGCATGGTTGCAAAGAATAAATCTATTTTACCTTGGTGCAACGCACCCAATGCGCGTGCTCCGCAGTCATCCTCGCAATTGCTCAGTAATTCCGGCCGTTCAGCGGTGATTACCGGGCGCGACGTGACGGCTTGCACCCCCTCTGATCCGTTGGCTCCCGTGCCCCTATTCGTCCGCGCTCGGAGCTGGGTCACACGCGTCGCGAATGTCCGCGATGCACTCCAGCCGCTCCGCTTTGCTGGCAAGGCCCGCCATGCTCGCTAGCACACCCGCTGAGTGCGTCTTGACGACTGCCGCGACCTGCCGCAGCGCCTCAGGCGCAGCATTCGCAGATAGCTCCCCTACTCTCTCGCCCAATGCCGCGGCGATCAACCGCACGTTCTCCGCGCCCGCGTACAGCTCCCCGGCTGTTTTCCGCACCTGATGATGGATCGAGTCCGTATTCAGCGATAGCGTCGCATTCGTCATGGAAGCTAATCCCTTCCGTGGCCGGGGTCCGGCTGTTAGTAGCAGCGCGGGCCCCACCTCTGTGGTTACTTTTTTGGTTTCGGTCGTTTGGGTTTCGGCCCTTGCTCAACCTCAACACCCAGCTGCGCCGCATACGCCCGCACGGCGCGCCTCACGATGTCCGAGCGCTTGAGCCGTTCGAATTGCTCGAGCGCGTCGAGAATCGCCAGATCGTCGGGCGGGAATTTGACGCAGACGGTGGTGGTCAGGTCGACCATGGGATGGAAGACATTGTATTACTAAATTTTCCATCGGCAAGCGCGTTCTACGCAGCGAGTACAGACGGAAGGCCCGCGACGGCTTTACGCGGACGGCGGCGCCCACGGCTGGACACTTGCACCGAGCGTATCTCGATCGGTCCTGCGGACTGAAGTTGATCGGGCGTCAAGCATTCGACATTATCCTGGCAGATGAGCATAGCTGGGAGCCGTTCGTCGCGAGGTGATGAGTTTCAACTGCGTGTCGCTCTTCACTACCTGATCCGGCTGCTCGCCGGCGACATCGCGGGCCTTCAATGCGAATCTAACGGACTGCCTGGCCAAGACGGCGCGATTACGGTGGACGATGTTGTCGCTTTGCTCGACGACGGCAAGCGCGAATACGTGCAGGCCAAGAAGAATCAGCCCGACCACGAGAGCTGGAAGCTCAAGGACCCGGTTCTGCGGGAAGAACTAAAGAAAGCGCGGGACCAACTTGAAAGCGACGCATCTGGAATGGTGCGCTTCTTCTCTCGCAGCCCGTTCGGGGAATTCAAGAAGCTTCATGAGGATGCGCTCCTTTGCCCCGGCCACGACGCCTTCAAGCGAAACGTTGGTCAGGCAGTACAAGCCAGCCTTACGGAACTCGCCACTCTGCTGGATCGAAGCGAAGTCGAAGCACTCGTGCTGCTTCAACGAATTAGTTTTGGCACAACGCGCGAATTCGACGAATGGGACGTTGAGAACACTCGGGCTCTCGAGCGAATCTTGCCGGTAGCTCAAACCGGACTTGTCGTGCTTGAGCGGTTTTTGGGCGCGCATCAAAGCCATCTGCGCGACAGCAAGTTCGTCATCGATCGCGCTGAGGTTCTGCGCGAGCTCGACCGACATGGACTCAGACCCGCGCCCTTGTACAGTGAGCACGACACCCTCGCTCTATTTCGCCGAGCATCGCAAATCGGACGACACTGGTCACGCGACATTGCGGGAAAGAAATTGCAGAGGGCTGAATTTCATACCGTGCTCTCGCATCTAAAAGACGGGGCGAAGACTATATTGGTCGCGGCCGGCCCCGGGTGCGGTAAGACGTGCCTTCTGCTCGATCTTGCCGATGAACTCGAAGCGGATGGAGCAACAGCCACCCTCTTCATCAAAGGTGATCGGTTCGCCGGCGTCGACGATGAGGCCCGGCTTCAAGACAACGGCTTACCGCCTGATATCGTGGGACGTTGCGCCAGACTCGCCGCGTCTCACCGTGTTGTCGTGCTGCTTGATTCTCTTGACGTCCTCTCAATTAGCCGCAACCACGGCTCGTTGAGAGTCTTTCTCGGCTTGCTCGAACGCCTCGAGAAGCTCGACGGAGTCGCCGTCGTAGCTGCGTGTCGAGACTTCGACCTTCGGTACGATCCGCAACTAAGAGGGCGAAAATGGCAAGCGCGCGTCCCACTGGCTACGCTGGACTACGCCGACGCCGTTGCGCCTCTTCTGCAGGAGTGGGGGGTTGAACCTGCGGCGTTGCACAGCGAGATGCGTGCGCTGCTCTGCACCCCTCAACATCTTAGGCTATTCCATCGTTTGGTCGGCAGCAACGCCAACCAAAACCTCGTCACGCCGTTCCAGTTGAACGAGCGATACATCGAGGAGCTGATCACCTTTCAGCCTGGACTAGGCGATGGTGCATTGAAAAAGCTAGAAGACCTTGCAGCAAGCGGGCTTCACCAGCGGCGCCAAACATTCCCTCGCGCGAGCCTTGACGTGACGGGAGAGACGCTGCAACAGCTCATTAGTAGTGAAATACTCATCGAATGCGATAGCGGAAGTCTCGCATTTGCGCATCAAACAATCGCCGAGTCACTCGCCGTCAGAAGCGCGCTACGACGAAACCAAACACTTGCAGCCTTCATCCTGGCACAGCCGCCGCTGCCGTTCGTGCGCCCGACGGTGCGAGCCTTCTTCTTCTGCCTGTCGAGCCAAGACAAGGCATCGTTCCGCCGACAGGTTTGGGAGGTGATCTCCCACAGCCACGTCGCGTACCATCTGAAGCGCCTAGTCGCCGAATCACTTGCGGAGACGTCGCCAGATGACGACGACTGGCCGTTGATTCGGCGCTTGTTCACGAACGAACCGGACCTTTTCCGCCGCACCTTCGCGCAAACACGGAATGGTGCCTGGTTCGAATTGCTCCAGAAAAGTTGGCTTCCGTTGATCAAACAACGCGAAGACGGGACCGAGTGGCGCTTCCAGTACCTGAGCGGACTCGAACGCTGGTTGCAGTCTCACACGCGGGACGTGATCGCGTTATGGATCGATGCATTGGAAAATGGATGGGCCCCTGAGGGCTCTACCTGGAGAATTTCCATTGCTCTGGCCAAACTGTCCGATTGGAGCGACCACGGGCTGCAGAAGCTCTTCGAATTGCTCGTGGTGACCGCTACCGACCACGAAATGCTCAGTAAGCCGCTGAGCAGCTGGATCTCCGCTACGGACAAGGGCGATAGCATCCTATGGCGATGGATGACCCGAGATGGCGGCGACAAAGCAGCAGAGCGAAGCAAGGGGGAACTCAAGATTAAATGCGCGCCACATTCGTTCCAAGATGAAGGCTTTCTCGTCCGCCGGCTGGAGCACGCTGACGAGCTCATGACACTTGCAACTGACTACCTGGTTTCTTCGGCGGAGGAGAGCGACGCACACTCCGGTCTTTCGCAGGGGTGCCTGGGCGAGACGACATGGACAGCGCGACACACGAGAGCAGACATCCTTCCGGCGGACGACTCGACCATGCTCGTCGGCGCCGTAGAGAGGGCGCTGAAAAAACGAGCACAGCAAAACGACGGTTGGTGGCAACAGCATGAACCGCAGTTGAGGCACGCTGCGGATCTAGGAATTCGGTACGCGCTGATCGAGGCATACCGGGCGAACCCGATCACGAATTTGGCAGGCATCCAAGCGCAGCTCGAAGACCGCAACCTCTTTCGCTTCGGACAAATGGAGTACGAACTGGGAGCCCTGATGGCCGCTGCATACGGGCACGTCCCTGATGCGGTTCAGGACCGCAATCAGAACATGATCTTGCACCTTGTCGATGATTTTCTATCCGACGATGGCAGTCTACCAGATTGGGCGGCCGAGAAACCCTACCACTATGCCCTTTGGATTCCACGGCCGTTTCGATCACCTGATGTCGCGAATTTCATAGCGCAGTGGGCTGACCAATTTGGCGAGATGAGACCAGCGCCGCGCCTGCACTCATGGGGTGGGGCGGTCGCGGCGCCTATCTCGCGCGATCAGCTCGCGGGATTAGATGGGAAATCGATCCTCAGAATCTTGCGCCACTATCTCACGGACGGATCCCACGCAACGGAGCTGGTGGACCAGGGACGATTTGTCGGTGGCGTGCGCGAAGTTCAGAGCACCGTGCGGCAGTGCGCTTCGCACGACCCCGATCGGTTTCTGGACATGCTTGAGCGCCACTTTGATGGCGAGCTGGTCCCCGTGTTCGGGCACTCAGTCCTCGAAGGCATCGCCGAGCACCTCCGTTACGTTGCCGGCACGCTTTCCCCTCCGGAAGGGTGGAGCAGAGCCCAAACGACGCTACAAGCAGAGGGCCTCGCAACCGCGTTAATTCGCCATGCGGAAATGATTCTTGGCGAAGCACATGGTCTTGCCGCGAGCACTGAATATAGCGTGGCACGGCTTCTCGAAGCCGTCGCCGATACAACCGAGTCAGTGGAAACAGGAGAAAGGCTAATTCTGGCCCTTTGGCGCGTTGCCACTTCGGAAGATCCCGAACCAAAGCCCGATGAAGAAGCGGCTGACTTTGGGATGGTGGCATTCAACTCCACGCGAGGTGTCACAGCACGAAGCGCCATGTCGCTGTACTGCCGGTGGATCAAGTTGGGTCACCCGATTCCGAGACTCCTGCCGCACCTTCTCCTGCGGTGTGCCTCTGATCCTTCGCTCGGGGTTCGCGTGTCCATCCTGGATAGGCTCCCGTTCGTCGTGCATCATAGCCCCGATCTCGGATGGTCGCTGTTCGACGCGTGTTTTCGAGAACCACAGGGCAAGCTTTGGCTGGAAGCCGAACGACTCCTTTACTACCACTATCGAAGTTCATTCGAAGTGGTCAAGCCGCTGATCGAGCGGATGCACAACGAAGCGTTGGACGTCGCCGGAGAAGCCTACGGTCGCATCACCACACTTTGTTACCTTGCCGGACACGCGGTGGCGGACAACCGTCCCTTGTTGTCGCTAGCGACGAGCGACTCGATCAATCAGGGCATTGCACAGGTTCTATGCGCAAACCTACGGCACGCCCCGGTCGCTGAAAAATGTCGAGCGACCTTGATCGAGATGTTGCAAATCGCCGAGGCGTCTACGGCTGCCCTGGTTGCACTTGGTCGCCAGATGGCGAGCGAGCACGCAGATGGCCCCGTTGACCCGGAGCTGGTCCTTCTGAGCGTCGGCGCGATGGGCCACCTGAAGGAAGCCCGTGACACGTGGGGGCTATGCAAATGGTTGGAGCGAAATTGCAATCGGTACCCGTTGGCGGCGCTGGAAATATGCGAAAAGCTGATTGCGCTTCCGAGCGAGGGACACATGAGGCTCTCCGGGGAAATGGTGCCTATCCTGCTGGAGCTACTGCGAGAGGCCGATGAAACCGACGATCGCGAGCTCATCTCTCGCGTAGTCAAGCTTCAAGATAAATTCCTGAGCCTCGACATACTCGGAGTGGATGAGCTGTTGGACAACTCTGCTCGAAACTAACAGGCATGTGTACCGTTCCACTGCTCGCAAATTTAGCGGGCCCTTGCACCGCGGTCGTAGGTGACCACGACCAACGCGGCACGCGCAAGATTCGACGTGTTCACGACCCAGTGCTGTGCCGCGCCGCGACCACAGCCGCGCTATACGCTCGCAGCTCCGCAACCGAGCCCCCGAATCGATCTTCGTCCATATCCGCGGTCCCCGGGATCCCCGCAATCGTCGCCTTGTTCGTAAACTGCCAGAACGTCCACTTCGACCACCCATGGACAGCAGCCGGCGCTCGCGCGCCCCAATTGGCAACCCACAGATCCGCCTTCGAAGCGATCTCCGCGACGCCAGGCAAGGCATTCCAAAAGCTCGGCGACGTGTACACGAGCGGTCGCCCAATCTTCGCGGCCACGATGTCCAACCAGATCCCGACGCTCGCCGCAATCTGGGCCAAGGGCACGCTATTGACCACCTCCACGTCGAGCACCGGCGGGAGTTCACCCGGATCGTGAAGCTGCGCGAGGAAGAACCGCGCCTGCGCGGCAGCGTCCTGCTTTGGCCGAAAGAAGTGGTACGCCCCGCGGAGCAGGTTGGCTTGCTTCGCCCGAGCCCAATGATCTACGAAGGCGTGATCGATCAGCGTGGTCCCCTCCGTTGCCTTGATGAACGCAAACGAGATTCCCGAGGCGGCAACCTTCGTCCAATCAACGATCGGCTGGTAGCCGGAAACATCGATCCCCTCGGCCGCAGGCACTTCAGCCACGGCTGGCATCGCCACGTACAGCGTCACGCCGCGATGTTCGGCATGGTTTTGAAAGTCGGGCGAGTGCCATTCGACGCGCGCCAGGACATCCATCTGGCCGAAGTTCTTCGTGACCGTGGCGAACATTGGGTACTTTGCGGAATCGCGTAGAATCTCGACGGCCCAGGCGGTCATTGCTGGAGTGACGGCGAGCTGTTTCATTAGGCGAAAACCGACAGGAATGGGCGGATTGCTGGGCATGGCGGCACCTTGTTCGCGGAGCACGCGGACTCGCACTTCGCTCGCCCCGGCTCGGCCGCTTGCGAAGATAAATTGCGAGAGCCGACTCTCCCAAGAATACCCAGATTCACGCCGCGCTATGCGCGACACACGACGCGCCATGCGCTAGGATCGCGTCGATGGCGGTCGAAAAGCTTCAGACTGTCGCGGGTTCGCCCGAGAGCATGACTCCAACTGCGCGCTTCGAACGTGGCGAGCTCACTGTGGACGCCTACCTCGAGGCCCTCGTCAGTGACTCGGTCCGAATCGTGGCGAACCAGCTTCCTGCAGATCGCGTTGAATGGCTGCGGGGAATGTTGCGCGACCAACTGGTGTCGGACCCGGTGATCCGCGAACGCGTGCGACAGGCGACCGGCCGAGAGTTACACGCCAAGTGACTACTGGTTCGGAAGGTTCGTGGGGTAGCTCACTTCCACGCGAAACGCGGACGATGGGCACGACCGACTCGGCGGAGGTCTTGGCGCGGTTCCATTCCGAACTCGCGCTCGTCGAGACGGTCGCAGCCCAAATCCTGCGTTCAATTGGGCGTTCGATCGAGTTTGATGATCTCGTCGCGGCGGGACGCGAGGGGTTGCTGGATGCGGCGCGGCGATTCGATCCTGCGCGTGGGGTTCCGTTCGGTGCCTACGCCTATCTCCGTATCCGCGGCGCCATTCTGGACGGGGTGCGGCAGCTGTCGTTGCTCCCCCGCAAGGCCCACGAGCGAATCACTGCGCTTGAGGCTGCTGCTGAGGTCAGCGAGGGCGAGGCCGAGCATGTCTTTGCCGATGCGGCTGGGGCAGACCCTCATGCGGCACGCCGCGCGCTCGAGGAACATCTGTCATCGATCGCATTGGCGGCGGCTATCGGTGTTGCGGCTGAAACGCGGGGCGAGCCCGTCGACGGCGATGACTCGCCAGAAGAGGCGTTCGCTCGCGCGCAGTTGGTACAGACCGTCCGCAACGCCGTGGCGGAGCTCGATGATGACGTCGAGCGACAGATTGTGCGACGCCACTACCTCGAGGGCGAGCAGATCGACGACATCGCGCGCGACCTTGGGATGAGTAAGTCGTGGGCGAGCCGCCTGCACACGCGCGCGGTGGGCAGGCTCGCGAAGCGTCTCCGTGGGCTGGCAGGCTAGCGGCCTTAGCGCTACACGACGAAGATCAGCCGGCGTTCGAGACGTCCGGACGATGTCCCTCACGAACACCGCTCGCGAACGCCGTTGAAAGCCAAACAGCGAGCGCGGTCGCCGCGTCTCCGTAAGCCGTCAATTCAATCGCGCCAACGCGCGTGACGTGTTTCTCGAACGCCTGCTTCTTGGCGGCCATTTGCCGCTCGAGGTCCTCGAAGTCGAGAAGAACCGGGTATGCTTCACCGTGCTCGTCGAAGACATTGTGGAGGTAACGAGGCAACCACGTTGGGCGAACGTGAACGCGCCAGACCTCGCCAATCGGAACGCAGAATAGGTTCAAAACGTTGCCTGCTTTGCCCTGCTGGCTATGCGCTTGGGATTTCATTCGGCCTCACATCCTTCAGAAAAAACACCTGCACAAAGCGCTACCGCCGTGCGGCGGAGCGCCGAGTCGCTGGTCGGATTCGGTTGAGATCGTCCGCAAAGTCCTGAGCAGTTTGATATCGGTCATCAGCGCGATCTGCGATCGCACGCAATGCGATCGCGTCGAGCTGGCTGCCGATTTCCGCGTCCACGAGCTGCGAGGGGGGCCGGAGCTGCGAGGCCGGCGCATCGTGCGGTCCGTGACCGGTGAGCATTACATAAAGCACGACTCCGACGGAGTAGAGATCTGCGCGGTGATCCACGCGCTCGCCGCGCGCCGCCTCGGGGCTCATGAATCTTGGCGACCCGAGAATAGCGCCCGTCTTCGTCGGAACTTTAAGTGGCTCTGGAGCGCGGAAAGGCGCCGTCGGGAGAACCCGCGCGAGGCCGAAGTCCAGGATTTTCAACGCGCGAGGAAATCCGGGAGCATCGTGAAGAAAGAGGTTCTCAGGCGTGACGTCGCGGTGGACGATCCCGAGTGAGTGCGCTGCCCCCAACCCAGAGAGCGCCTGCTTGGTCAGACTGACCGCCTCGTGTGCCGCCAAGTAGTCCCGAGCCGCAAGCTCTTGGCCGAGGGATCTGCCCTCGAGCAGCTCCATAACTACGCAGGGATCCCCCCGCTGCGACGTCCAGAAATCGACCATCTCCACGACATTGGGATGACGGAGGCGCGCAGCAGCCTGGGCCTCGATACGGAGTCGATCGGCGAATTGCGGGTCCCGGACCAAATGGGACCGCAGGACCTTCAGCACGAACTGTCGACCGAGGATTTGGTGTTCGACCAGGTACACGTCGCCTGTGCGTCCCCCGCCTAGCCGACGGACAGGGCGGTAGTCGGTTTTCGCCAGTAGTTCCTGCAATTCCTCGGCCGAGAGGCCCGGTTGCTTGTGTGCGCTGTCACCCACGACAAAACACTATCGGTCGGGCGCTGACGTCGGTTGCTAAAAATCGACAATGCCGGGACCTTGCGTGTCGGCCGGCATCCAAGTCGGCGCGTAGCTGGGCGGCATGGCGGTCGTAGCCAGAATCGCGCGCTGCTGAGAGCCAGATTTGAGCGGGCCAGAACGGCGGGAAATTGGGC
>Ga0164309_10000900_pt1 | contig 15144 bp, 14 predicted proteins | sample Whisoiple_247_MG_FD_109984 | JGI IMG/M metagenome (GOLD analysis project Ga0164309, IMG submission 109984) | Soil microbial communities amended with fresh organic matter from upstate New York, USA - Whitman soil sample_247_MG | ecosystem: Environmental > Terrestrial > Soil > Unclassified >...
CCCGTGCTCGACCATAACCTTCTCACAGCCCCTGCTGATCCGGGAGCGGTTCTGCTTGAGGCAGGTGAGCACCGCCTGGTCGCCGTCATTCATCACCTTGCGGCAGTGACGCGCCACGTCGCGCGCGCAGGCGTCATGGCCGAGCTGCTGCTGCCCCCACGCCGCCGATGCCAGAAAAACCAACGGAACGATCAAAACAAACCTGATCATCTTGCTGTGTCCTCACAAGGCGTTTTCGAGCGAAGGAGAGCCGCTTCGCGTAAGGAAAACGCATCAAATAAAAATCGGAGCCTTGTCGGTTTGTTCCATCAGAACCGATAAGGCGCCAACGGGGCGCGGTCAAATTACAGCAGGCCGGTGTCAATAAATTCCCGGGCGTCGCGTTCCCGACACGTTCGGTCCATTTGCCGCGGCGAAATTAGTTCGCGGAACCGGGCAGTGTTGTCAGGACGTTAACGTCTATTTCTCATTAATGACCATGACGCAAGAGGCGGCTTGCGGAGTCGGATGTTGGCAGTCGTTCATTGGCCGACGTCCATAGCAAGCGCGGTCATCATTTGAGTATGTAGAAAGAGTGAACATGCGTAATGCGTTAGGCCTGATGGCGGCAAGCGTTATTGCGGCCGCATTGATCGCCGCGGTGTGGTTCTGGACGTCCTCGCCGCGTGCCGAACTGGCATCGTCCGCCCCCGCGACCGTTCCTGCTGCCAAATCCGAACGGCTTCCGCCGGCTGAAGCGGCCAAAGCCGCCGCCCGGGATACGGTCGAGGTAACCGCCACTATTCCCGACAGATTCGCCGCAGCTGCGCAGGCTGCGCCCGCGCCGACGATTGTCGCACAACCGGCCGCGCCTTGCGCCAACCCGGACGCGCTCGGCGTCAGCCGCGTGGTCGAAGTCGACACCACGGGCGGCCCCGGCTTCGGCTTCGAGCATTTCAAACAGCTCGACTTCCTCCAGGACAAGGAAGTCGTGCTGACCTTCGACGACGGCCCGTGGCCGGGCAATACGCCGGCCGTGCTGAAGGCGCTGGCGGACCAGTGCACCAAGGCCGTGTTCTTCTCGATCGGCCAGCACGCCGGCTATCACCCCGAAATTCTCCGTCAGGTTCTGGCTGCCGGCCATACTGTCGGCACCCACACCTGGTCGCATGCCAATCTCAACAACAAGAAATTGACCGAGCAGCAGGTCAAGGACGAGATCGAAAAGGGTTTCAGCGCCGTGAAGCTCGCGCTCGGCACCGCGCCGGCGCCGTTCTTCCGCTTCCCGGAACTGCAGCATAATCCGGCTGCGGTCGCCTATCTCGGCCAGCGCAATGTCGCAATCTTCTCCTGCGATCTCGATTCATTCGACTTCCGCAAGACCAGCACGCCCGACAAGGTGGTGCAGACCGTGATGAGCAAGCTCGACAAGCTCGGCAAGGGCATCATCCTGATGCATGACTTCCAGAAGCACACCGCGGACGCCCTGCCCGAGCTGCTGCGCCGCCTGAAGGCCGGCGGCTACAAGGTCGTGCAGATGAAGGCCAAGGAGCCGCTGCAGACGCTGCCGGAATACGACGAGATGGTGATGAAGGAGGGCAGCAAGGTGGCGGTGACCAGCGCACGCCCGGTTTCCAGCGTGGTGCAGACGGTTTCGCAATAGCGACCTCGCGCGAGCAACGCAGCGCTTCAATCAAAACGCGCCCACTGATTTCATGCTGGGGCGCGCGTTTGACGCGAGATCGCTGCGTCGGGTCGCGTCGAGGCTGCTACCGCGCTCTGGCGTGCTGGACGGCAGCCAGCGTCTTGTTCGGATGTACCGGCTGTCCGGCGACGGCCCACAGGGCAACACCAATGACCGAGGAGGCCAGAACCGTCGGGATTGCGAGCCTTCGCCTGTGGTCGGTCGGCGTCGCGGATCTGTCCGCCTGGCCAAGTGCCGCGGCGATGTCTGCCGCGCGGCGGCGCAGGACTGCCTGCCAGACTCCGGCGGTGCTGGTGTCGGCTTTGATGATGGCCATGATCGACTCCCCGAATTGATCAGTGACCGCAGGTTGCCCGCGATTCTTTTCGGGCGATCTTCGCGAAACAGGCAAAATGGTTTCGTCGGCCTGCCGGACTGTTTCATCGGATTGTGACGATGAAATAAATCCAATGGGCAGAGGTGAACTGGTCGCCAATTGCGTGCTGCCACGTCACACAATCGGCCGCAGTGGAACTTAAGTTCTCCACTCTCATTGAGTTTGGCGGAGGACAACACCATGACAGACGACTTCACGGTCCCCGAGGAGCCCAGCACCACGTCGAAGGTCCTGGATGGCATTCAATCGGCAAGCCGGCACGTCCGCGATGCTATTGAGACCGGCCGACGGCCTGGCATGCCGCTCGACAGCCTGGCTCAGGCCGTGCGTGAGGCACCGCTGGCGGCGCTCGCCATCGCGTTCATGGTCGGCGTGACCTTTGTGGGGCGGCGACGTTAGCCGGCCTACCGCGGCGGCTGAAAGCCTGATGATCGAAGCATTAGCGCACAGGCCAGCCAATCCCGGCATGTCCCGATGCTGCCGACAGGAGCTCGTAGGTCGCCACATGCCCGGTTCAGATATCGCCTTGGCAAGGGCTCCTGTGTCTTAATTACCCTTGGTTCGCGCCCGCATTCGCCCCTTTTGGCGGTTTGACCCAGATCAAGCCAAATCAGCGTGCCTGGTAAGCATCATGTCCGCCAACTGTTTCACGTTGTTGGCCCATGACGCACGATACCTGGCTCTACCGCATTTCGCTTGTCTGGATCGCCATCCTGGTCGTAGGCATTCCCATCGCCCTTTATGCGATGGATTGAGGCTGCCTCAATCGGTCACACTATATTTGTCAAAATACAATGCTACGCTTGGGGCATGGGTAATGACTTTTGGTTCCGCATTGGCGTGGTCGGGCTTGGGACACTCCCCGCTCTACTGGCAATCGGCTCGTTATTCATAAAATAAGGCCGCCTCCTCATTCCTTCGCTTTCAGTCGCGCTTCATTTTCCGAAATGAACGCACGGATGTCATCGGACATATTCAGAAGCTTCAACCACTGCTCCTTGTACAGGGTCACCGGGAAACGCCCCATGCCGTAAACGGAAAGGGCCCCCTTTTCACTGACCTTCATGCGGACGCCCTGGGACGCTCCTTTCTTCAGAGACTCGTTCTCCTTGCGGAGACGTTCAAGCTCAGCTTTCATATCATCATCCGACATGGCACGTTCCTTTTCGTTAGCGCGAGTTTACCACGCTCTACCTGCCGCCCGCAAAAAATCGCAGAGACGAGGCGGAATCTTGGGGTCCAAAGGTGGCAGAGGAAGCAACGCGCGCCGAGAGACGGTCCGCAACGACGACGCCGGTTGAACCAGGATCGAGTATTTCCGGTTGATTAACGAGGTGCTATGACTTCGCGAGTTATGCGGATCCTCTGATCGGCCGATCCGTGAATAGCGGAGCGGTGCGTCTCATTGGGTCGGCTTGGCGCGCGCGTTACAGCGCTGGCCCGCAAAGCGTCGACCGCAAGAGCTTCAACGCGTGCCCGAACTTGATGGTAACTGACGGCGATTTCCCCGGAGCGAGCGCCTGCTCACGCTTCGCGCAACCGCTTCATAAATCTATTTCGACAGCCGACTACAAAGGCCCAAAGCCTGGCAAACCATCGAATCCGCAGAAGCTTGGGTTTCACGATTACAAATAGCCGCTCCACCACCAAAAGGCTCACTGCATAAGCGGCGATGACCATCGCCACGCCTGTGTACCAATGCCCCTCTCCGGCGACCGCGAGAGCGACGAGCTTCAATGGCTCGACAACGCAAGCGGGCACGGCCACAATCGCCATGGATTGATAAGGTCCCAGCGACTCGATCCACCGCCGGACAAATGTCGACCCTGTGCTCGCCATAGAGATGCTCCAAGTCAGGCAACCTGAGGGGGGCACATTGGTTCCCGGAGCGGCGTTGAGTGCTGGAGGGAAAGAGCCGGCAAAAACCCGCCTCTAGTTGTTGGAGATATTCTTCTCGTGGGCTGCGACGATCAGCTGAGATTGTTCGATCTGGGCTCTGAGACGCTCAATTTCTGCCTGCGTTTCAGGAAATACCTCGCCACCAGCCTGGTTGCCGGCTTCCAGTTCGTCGAGCAATGACAGGTTCTCCGCAATTCGCCTTCGGTGCCAGTCGATTTCGTTGTCTTCTTCATTCGTCATGAAAATATCTTTCAGCCACGAGCGGGGCCTGACGCGGTTGCGAACCCGTCGTGCGTGAGCAGCACGATCGTGCCCTATCCACAATCGGAATCTAGAGCATAACGCTTGATCGGCCGGCCGGTTCGGCTCGCGCCGGCTTCAATCTCATTGACCAAGCCTCGTTGGACTTCCCCAAAAGCAGGAGCGCCTGTCGGTCCACCGGTTTGGCGGCACGGGCGAGTGCAAATCTTCGCGCTCCGAGCAAGGCCGGCGGCTCTTCTCGGGCAGGCGGCAGCGATTTACCTGATGCAGCGCCAGTACCGATGATGCTCGATGGTGTAATACCTCCGGCCGTGCGGACAGATATCGCGATGCCGCTGATGCTCGCCCTTGGCCTGCCGGATGTCGTCTTCGGTCGCGAGCGGAAGCTGTTGATGCGGCGCTTCGACTGGCGGCGCAGCGTCGTTAGCTTGTGGGGGCGCTATCTGAGATGGCACCTGCGCGCGCATCAAGAGGCGATCGCCCTTCTTGAGCGCCGTCCCGCGATCGTTGAAATCGCTTTTGGCATTCGCCACCGGAATATAACGGTGAGTGTCACGGAAGGTTGCACCTGCCGCGATTAAAACGGTAAATCCCGCCAGGAAGGTTGCCAGCAGGATAAACCGTAGGCGGGGATCGTGATCCTCCGCGATGTCAGCGTTGCTACGGCCAGTACGCACCGCAGCCAGGATGTTCGTCATCTCCACTCCGACCCAGCCCACACACAGGTCGGTACTCAAAAAGCAAGCAATATAAACAGGTTCCGGTCGACAGCGCAATAGTGAGAGGGCGACGAACCCGCAAACGACGCTGCGACCCCGGATTGGAAGTTCGTCGACCCACGCTGGCGGCCGTGGTCATCGAGCGGATAGCAGGTGAGGTTATTGCGGTTGGACGCACGATGGCGCAATGCCGATCCGCGAGATAATTGGGATAATTTGGATTAAGCCATTGATTTCATTGGCGCCGCAAACATCGTCCCATCCATGCTGGCCTCCTTCCCAGCCAGCATGTTGAATCAGAAGCGTTCCGATTTGGGAATTCCCGATCGATTCAAACTCGACCCATCCCGCCTCTAGGGGGCTCAGCGGGCTGAGGTCGCCCGGCAAGCTCTACAGGCCTCTGAGAAGCTAATACCACCGGCCTTGCGGCAGGGTATGCGGAGGACAACGCGTCAACCGTATGTCCCGTCGAGAGAAACAAACTTCTGCTTTGAAACACGACGCGGCGAAAACGCTTGAGCGAGCCTCTGGAAATCCGCTGGCGGCAGTGGACGGCCGAACAAATAGCCCTGGTAGTTGAGCCGGCCGTACTGCGCCAGGAAGGCATATTGCTCTTCTGTTTCGACGCCCTCGGCGATGACGGACAAACCGAGGGTCCTGCTAAGTGCAACGATCATCTTGGCAATCGCGGCATCGTTGGGATCAACCAGAACGTCCTTGACGAAACTGCGATCAATCTTGACTTGATCGATCGGAAGACGCTTCAGGTACGAGAGAGACGAATATCCGGTCCCGAAATCATCGAGACTAAAGCTGATACCGATTGCCTTTAATTTCTCCATCTTGGTGATCACGTCGTCGACATTGCTGACCAGCGTGCTTTCGGTAAGTTCTATTTTCAGTCGATACGGATTGGCGCCGGTTTGTTCGATGGCAGATCGAACTTGCTCGACAAAGTTCTTTTGACGCATTTGCAGTGCGCTGACGTTGAGCGCGACGGTCAATCGCTCTGTCGCAGGGTCCGCCGACCACTCAGCCAGCTGGCGGCAGGCGATTTTAAGCATCAAGGCACCGAGCGGCAGAATAAGGCCCGCGCCTTCCGCCACTGGAATGAATTCGCTCGGAGAGACCATGCCTTTCGTGGCGTGCGGCCACCGCGCCAGTGCCTCAGCGCCCAACAGCGTTCCCTCGTGGTTGACCTGCGGCTGATAATGCAGCAGAAGCGCCTCGCTCCTGAGATCTTCGCGCAGATCTGCCTCAAGGGCAGCACGAGCCGAAATCATCGTCTGCATCAGAGGATCGAAAAATCGTACGCCATTCCGACCTGCGTTCTTCGCGTCATACATCGCCAGATCGGCCCTTTTCAGCAATTCGTCGACGTTGTCGTCCTTGGGAGAAAACAGCGTCACTCCGATGCTTGGCGTGCACGGGTATTGATACGAGTTCAGGTTGAACGGGTCAGCAAACGCCGCAAGGATTTTTTCGCCGATTGCTCCCGCCTGCAGAGCAGCAGCTTTCGCCTTTTGGGTGCCGAGGCTTCCAAGAAGAACGACGAACTCGTCGCCGCCGAAGCGAGCAACCGTGTCTTCCGCCCGTACGCAGCGAGCAATGCGCTGAGCCGCCGCCTTCAACAACAGATCGCCCATGTCGTGACCAAGGGAGTCGTTGAGTGTCTTGAAATTATCGAGATCGATAAAGAGCAGCGCGCCGTAGTAGGAATTTTGACGCGTGTTGGAATCGGTTGCCTGGCGCACCCGATCGATCAACAAGACGCGATTTGGCAGGCCCGTGAGTTGATCGAAAAACGCCAATTCCCGGATTTTTTCTTCGGCATGCTTGAGTTTGGAAATGTCGTAATAGCAGCCGATATAGTTGGTGACGTCGCCGGCCTCGTCTTTCACGGCGGATATGGTCAGCCAACGCGCGTGATACTCTCCGCCCTTGGTGCGGATGCTCATATCGCCCTGCCAGCTACCGGTATTTTGGAGTGAGCTCCACAAGCTCTTGTAAAACTCTGCGTCACGACAATGCGCCCAGAACAAACGCGCGTTCTGCCCGGTCAACTCTTCGATGCTATAGCCGGTCAGGCAGATGAAGGCGCGGTTGGCGCTCAAGATCACACCTTTGGCGTCGGTAACGATCATCCCCTCTTGGGCATTGAACGCGGCGGCTGCAATACGCAATTCAGCATTCGTCTTATCGAGCGCATCGGTTTGACGTTGCAGGTCGGCCTCGATCGCTTCGCGACGCTGGATCTCTTGCGACAGAGCAAGGTTGTGCTCTGCCAACTCGCTTCTGTGACGGTCGGATTCGACAAATTTAATCTGCAACTGGGCTGCATTCTGACGCATACGCTCGAAGCCGACGGCCACGACGAACAGGACAATCGCGACCACTCCAAACCCCAGCACGGAGACGGGCGAAAGGGTGTGGCCATAGAGCTCCTTTTCGCTTGCCAGACGCAGGACAGAAAGTTGCGTTCCTGGTAACGGCCTGCGCAACGCCAGATATTCTTTCAATTCTGGCATGGGGAAATCGGACAGGTCCTGAATTTGGCCGGCAGGTAGCGCCGCGAGAATGGCTCCGCTGTTCGAAACGGGCGAATGCCCCTGCTCGACCGGAAACAGCACCTCACCATCATCTCTAAACAGGAATTCACGCGGCTGGCCGAAATCGCTGCTGGGCAACAAGGCTGCAAGAAGATTTAGATCGCTGACAGTCTGTACTGTTCCCCTGAACTCGCCCTTCCACAATACGGGCGCAGTCGCGACGATCAAACGGCGCTTCTCGTCGAGCTCGATAGTCGGCGCAAGCAGGCCGTTTGATGGCGGAAACGCATGCTGACCCGGTTTGCCGACATCGACCTGTGCCGTTCCCTTGTCGTCGAAAAAGGTCAAACGCAGATAGGACGACTGGCCCCGATATTTGTCCTCGTTCAGTGCTTCTGCGAATCGATGCTCGATGGCGGCAAGATTGGCGAAGAGCCCGTATTTGACGGACATGCCGAGATCGACATTGCTGAAGTAATTGGAGACGTCGTCGCTCGAGGCCAAGCGTGAAGCCGCTTGCCGCCGCTCAGCAAAAAAGGCACCGATCTCGCCCGCGCGGGCCGCACTGATCGACGCAAATCGTGCGTCGGAGTTTCGACGCAACTGCGTCTGAGATGAGTACAGGCTGCCAATCAGAAAAAGTACCGACAGCAGAAATGCCGCAGCTGCTATAATAGGCCAGCGCCGCGCCAGGAATCGAATGAGATTGGCCAGCGTAGATCGCATCAGTTTGTCTTTGCAGGCTCGTCCGAGAAAAAGCGACGGATGCCGGGATAGTATTTGTCTACGAGACGGTCGTATTCACCGGAGGCTTTCAGGTCGCGCAAATAAGCGTTGAACTCATCGCGCAACGCTGGCGCATCCTTGGGAAAGGCCGTCGCCAGTTTCTGCGGACCGGAGATCGGTCCGATGATCTTGATCTTGCCGGCCCATTTTTGTAGGTCGAGAATGGCGTCGGCCACGTCAAGCAGCGTCAGCTCGGCTTCCTTGTTGAGCATAGCCGGCACCATCTCGTTGAGGTTCGAGCTCTTGTTATAGGTTTTCAGGTCGATACCGACATTCAGGAGACCGTAATTGGCCGGGTCCAGACAGGTGCGCTCCATGACGAGCACGCTCTTGGATCCGATAGCCTCTCTGGTTTTCTTGATATCTGCCGCAACATCACCATTGGCTTCGATTGGCTTCAGATCGGACTCGGCCGGGGCTACCAACAGAACCTGGGATGGAAGAACCGGATCCGAATACAGAAGTATGGCCTCTCGCCACGGCAGCATGGTGAAGCCGCTCGAGATGACATCGCCCTTGATGGGATAGTCGCCCGTCAGCGTAACGTTGCCATTCTTGCGCTCGACATCCTTGCCAAGCAAGTCGCGGATTACCGAATAGAAATCCGAATAGACAAGCTTGTAAGACACGCCAATCCGTTTGGCGAAGCCTTGCATCAGTTCGACGTCCAAGCCGTCGCCGGCGCCGGTGACGAAATTGGCGTAGCGAATGCCAATATGGCGAAGCTCACCGCGCTTCCTGATCTCGGCGAGATCGGCAGCCCAACTCGAGGCTACAAAAAGGCAAGCCATGGCGCCGCTAAACAACGCAAGGATGAGGCGCTTCGAGAACATGGTGGTGCACTCCGCTTTTTAGCGACAAAAAGGGAGTACAGGCTCGAAATTAAAAAAGGATAGAGAAGACCGAGAAAACCCCTAAGTGTGTCCGATATGTCCGCCAGTCAGCTTGGCCTGGCGACCTGGAGCTACGGGCTCGTCTGCTGATTGCAAAGAAAACGAGCATTTCAGGTGCCAGAGTTTGCTCAGCATCGCCCTCCCTGGGCCAAACGCGCTCAGGAGCGTGCTTATGGTTAATATTATGGCGTATCCCGAAAACTCGTACCATTGAGGCGATCCACCAGACAGGAATTGATGTCCCTGCTGGCCAATCTGCACATAGAACAGGATCAGAGGTGCGCTGCCTAACACGCTCGTGGTCAGATATTGAAAGGGCGAGACGTAAAAAACAGCAGCGAAGAAATTCACGAGCGGCGCAGGCACGAGCGGCGAGAGACGCAATCCGAGCAAGGTCAACCAGATCCTGAGCTCCGAATGGCGAGTCGGATGGCTGTCGATGCTATGCGGAATATGCTTTCGATAAAATAAGAACGCGCTAAAACCACCAAAAGCGCTTCCAACCAGCACGACGGCGCTCCCGACCAATCCAACCATGTAAAAACCTGCCGCCATGTAAACGATGGGCATGGAAGGAAAGGCCAGAAACGCCAGGGCGGCCGATATAATCAGAAACACGAGAACTGTCGTAAGCGGGTTCGCGTGCGCCTCAATAGCCAGTCCCGGAAACAACGAGGCGTCTTGGTTCGAGAGGGGCGACGTAAAGTATCCCAGCGAGAGGACGAGAACGGCTGCGAAATAGAAGATGACGGCTGATTGACGACGCATGACATTACCCCAGGCTGGATAAGACAGGCGGCGCGAAATCAAAACTGTTGTACGTATTCCAGAATACGACCTTCTTGTCTTTCAGTTCGCCATTTCGAGACTTCTTCAGCAGTGACCGCCAGGCCTTCAGCGTGAATACTGGGTCGAGGGTAAGCCCGGCGTCTTTCAGCTCGTCAGCCCATGCGATGTCAGCACTCTCGACCAGGCCATAGCCGGGAGCCCAGCTATCCGAGTCTGGGGAGAAAATGTCGTCCTGCACACGGCGGAGAACTTCGGGAGAGATACCTGGGAAACGGATCTTCTGCAGCCACGCCGCCGTGCTTTGCGCGAGCTTGATGACGTTACCTTCCACCAGCGGCGTGCCAGGCTGTCGGTTCATCAACCAGCGGGTCAGATAGGATTTGTCCTGATCCGCCACCCCGACCACCTTGGTCTTCCATCTCATCAGGTGCACGCCAAACAACAGGCCGAGGACGGTTGAGCCCGTGCCCATGGGAACAAAAATGACGTCCGGCGGGCCACTCCAGACTTGAGCGGCGTCGAGCAATCGCGCGAGCTCAGCCACCGCATTCATGTGGCCCAACACGCTGATCTCATTCGAGCCCCCCGCGGGAACGATGGAAACCGTGTCCGGTTGCAGCCAATGCTTGGCGTATTCATGGGTCGCATCGCCCACCAGTTCAGCGTCGTTGCTGGCTACGGCAACGCCTTGAACGAGGCTGCGCAATGCCGCCAGCCGCGCGGTATCGGTGGTGGCTCCTGTAACCTCAAACAGCACCAGTTCGAGGTCGCAATTAAGCGGCTCTCCTTCTCCAGTCAGATCAGCCGAGCGGTTGGCGATGGCAAACTGCATCGCGTGATTGCTGGACACCGCCCCCATGGTCGCGAGCCGCTTGGCGCCGGACCACTTCAGGTTGGGCAACAGAAACTCGTATTTGCGCGCTTTGTTGCCAAAAACGGGATAGCGCGCGCTGCTTTCGTTCACGACCAGAAGTTCGGCGCAATCGATTTGCTGCGTGACCGATACCGGTAGTTGTAAGAGGTTATTTTCCCGCGCAAATACCGGCGTCCAGGGAACGACGGCTCGTCCCTTCGTCCCCTTCAGGAAGATGGAATTCCCAGGATCACCCTCGCGCGCGTAGTCGGCAAAAGGCTCCCTGGATACGCGCGTATTGACGATGAGAGGCCCCTGTTCGGCCGCGGGATCCGCCAGTGAAGGGAGCAGGTTAGCCAGAGCCAAGGACTGGGAGTCCAAAGCCTCCGGCGAGGGCGCCAAACCCGAAACGTCTGGTGTCGGGGGGGCCGGGAGCGAAGGCGGACGCCTTTGAGCCACACCAGCCGAGCCCAGCGCGACCCCACCCAAAACGACGCCTTGCACAAATTTCCGACGAGAGAGATGCATCACACGCGATCACATTGCAACCAGTGATCAGCAGGTTAACGTTTTTTTAACGATATGCCCAGCCACTCGCGGAGATTGCCGGGAGATAATTTTAAGGTTTGCTTAACCACGACCCGGGTGAGGGCTAGCGGGCAGCCATTTTAGGACTCATTGATCAGAGCCAAAAGACGACGGTTGCCGCGATGCAGATGGCGGACGTGAAGGTGTGTGCGCATCGGTCGTAGCGGGTATGGATGCGGCGCCAATCCTTGAGCCGGCCGAACATGTTCTCGATCTTATGGCGCGTGCTATAGAGCGTTTGGTCGTAGGCGATTGGCACCTTTCGGCTTCTGGTCGAGGGGATACGGGGCGTAATATTCTTGTCGAGCAAAGCCGATCGGAACCAGTTGCTGTCATAGCCGCGATCGGCGATCAGACTGGTGGATTTGGGAGCGCCTCGACGATGAAGCGCGCGCCCTTGTGGTCGCTCATCTGGCCTTCACTCCACATCAGGATGATGGGTTTGCCCTGGCCAGGCGCTATGTCGACCCACCATAAGACCCACAAAACCCAAAACGTGAAATGCCCCGGCTGCGGTCATCGGCTTATCTTGCGCAAAAAACGGTTTCAGGACGTGACATAGCTTGAAACGAAACCGATCCGTAAGCGCATTCGAAACGACCTCTGGTACAGTGAGCTGGTACGGTGACCCGACTTCAACTTAAGTTTTGGGATGTGGCTGCTGCGCAACTGCCTGATATCGTTACGGTGGGATTTCGGGGTTCTTCTCCCTCCTTCTCCGAATGAGAATTGATTGATTTCGCCCGTCCACCTATTCCGAAATCGAGCACGGCTTGGACCTCAATGGCCGCGCTAGGGCTCAGTCGCCATCTTCATTCTCCTGCGCAAGTTGCGACTTGAGATAATAGGCATCGATGTCGAAGTCGGTGCTGTCCGAGACCGCAGCCAGCACCAGGGGCGAAACGCGCTCCCGCTCCTCCTCAGCCTCTAAGCTTGTGAAGCCGGCCTCGGTCGCCTCGGCCAACATCTTCTCCCACAGTCGCTTTGCCCTCGCTTCGTGGCTCTCAATGTCGGGATTGGCGCCGGGAGGGATGTTTTCCTCGATCCATGTCTCGGCCCACCTCAGGAAGCGCTTGCTCATGACCGCCCACCCATCTCTCGTGTCAAGCTCGACGCCTCCGGTTCCGAGTGGATAGAAGCTTACCGCATAGCATGGAGAGGCGCGAGGTCGCACGCTGGACTTTAACTGGCTTCCCTATACGGAGGCGAGAGAGCTCGCCAGCGTCGCCTCGTTCGACCTACAGTGAATGCGCGCGGTTCTTGGTTGGTCCCATCCGCGAAATCTGCCCTTTATGGATGGCGATCCCCCGATTGAAACGATTATACCGCTGTCCAGACGACGTTTCAGAGGTTCGTGCGGCGCGCCTATCACTCGCGGTGCGTGCTTCCCGAGCGCAAATTGCATCTCGGGGGGAGCAGAAGTCACCATTAAAATCTAATTATTTCAAAACGATAGTGGTGCCGCAAACAGGACTCGAACCTGTGACCCCGTCATTACGAATGACGTGCTCTACCAACTGAGCTATTGCGGCAAACCAGAAGGCGGGTTCGGTAAGCGCCGAAAACGCCCGCAACCTGATATCGGCCACGGTGCGGTTTTGCAAGAAAAACGGCGGCAGCCCGACATGGGTTCGGGCCCGGTTTACATGACGAAACCGCGTCAAAATCAGACGCGGCAGCCTGGCTCCGATCCCATCAGAACCGATCCGACTCCGACCCCCGACGAGACAAGAACCCCCGCCAGCCGCCGGCCTGGGCCGGCTGGGCGTCTGGCGGGGTGAATTCATCGCTTGCGCCCTCATCATCGACGCCGGGATCGTCGGGCGCCCGCACGATCGGGGTCACCGGCGAAATGCCCGATCGCGTGGTTTTGGGCGGGTCGCTTTCGGGAAGATCTTGCCGCGCGCGGGACGAGGGCGCCGCCGCAAGCGCTTCGTCGGAGGAAGATTGCGGCGCAGGAGCCGGGGCCGGCGACGGTTCGGCGCCCTCCGTCACCGGCGCCGTATCGTCCTGCGCGGCCGCGGCAGCGGGGTCGACGGGGGCCGGTTCAACCGAATCCGTGTCCGGTTTGACGGACGATTCGGCGGGCAATCTCGCGGGCGGCTCGTGGCTCGGTGCCGGTATCTCTTCCTCGAATAGCGAGGATTCGATCGCAGCGTTCTTGTCGGACGGCAACGCCGCGACCGGCGTCTGCCACTGAAACGCATCGAGCCGGCCGGTGACCGGCGACACCGGTCGCCAGGTCGCCGAAACATAACCATCCGCGGTCCAGGCCGGATCGTGCAGGGCGCGCACCGCGCGCAAGGTCCAGGCCCGCGCCTTGCCGGTGTCGCCGTGCTCGGTGCGCTCGATCTCCGCCATCAACATCGCCACCCGCTGGCTCGGCGCCGCGATGAACGGCTCCAGCACCTCGCGCGCGCGCGCATATTCGGTCGTGTCGATCGCGGCACGCGCGATCGCAAGCGCGCTTTCGAGATGGCCCGGCGCTTTCGCGGCCAGCGCTTCGACCCGCATCAGCCGCTGCCGCGCGGCATCGCCGAGCTTGACATGCGCATAGGCATCCGCGAGATCGGGATGCGGCTGCGCAAGCCAAGCCGTCTCGACGATGCGCATCGCGCGCTTCACCCGATTCGCCTCGCTCTCGTATTTGCTGGCAAGCACCGCGGCCGGCACCAAGGTCGGCGCGAGTTTGATCGCTTCCATCACGCTGTCGCGCGACTGATCGCGGTCGATATGTTCAAGCTCCAGCGCGCGCGCCGTGAGCAGCACGCCGCGCTGCCGCCGAAACGTGAACTTGTCGATCAGCCCCGATGAGAAATTGGTATCGAGGATCGCCAATGCGCCGCTCCAGTCGCTCTGGGCGCAGCGAAATCCCAACATCGCATGCGACGCCCAGGTCGACGATGGTGTCAGTTTCAAAGCTTCTTCCGCGATCATCACCGCAGAGGACGGATCGTCGGCGCGCTGGGCTTCGATGAACAGGCCGCGCAGGCCGAGCAGCCTGGTGTCGTCGCGCTCCACCATGGCGCGGAAGGCGCGCTGCGCGCCGGCGCGGTCGCCGTTAAGCTGTGCCGATTGCGCATTCAGCAACAGCGCGAGTGGATCCTGCGCGGCGTGGCGGCGCGCGACGATGGCATGGGCGCGCGCCGAAGCGGGATCGCCGTGGCCGATTGCGAGCAGGCCTTGCGTGATGGCATGCCGGCCCCGCGCAGCGCGCCGTTCGCGGCGACGGCGGCGGATCTGGCCGGGCATGAGCCACAGCCCGCGCAGAACGGCCCATACCAACAGCACGGTGACGATCGTAACGCCAACCAGCAGCGCGAATACCGGCAATGCCATCGAGGCACGCCAGCCGGCCCAGGACAACACGACATCGCCGGGCTGGTTGGCAACCCATGTCGCGCCCACGGCCGCAGCCGCGATGAACAATAGAAACAAAATGATCCGGATCATCGAAAGCCTATGGCGTGGGTTTGGCGAATGCCGCCATGGCATCCACCGCGAACTGGTGCGAGGCGGCAAGCGCGGCGTCGCGCGCATCGGCCTTGTCGATCCAGGATTGGGCTGGGGCGCGATCGGCCGGGTCAAGCGTGTTCAACTCGCGGCGCGCCTCGTTGAAATCGTTGTGCAGCGCCGCCGCGGTCACCCGCGCGACAATGGCGCCGCGATCGGTGCCGGCAGCATCGCTGCGCTGAATGCGGACCAGCTTCTGCGCGCCATACTGCAGCCGATCGACCAGGTTCGAAG
>Ga0164309_10000901_pt1 | contig 15133 bp, 11 predicted proteins | sample Whisoiple_247_MG_FD_109984 | JGI IMG/M metagenome (GOLD analysis project Ga0164309, IMG submission 109984) | Soil microbial communities amended with fresh organic matter from upstate New York, USA - Whitman soil sample_247_MG | ecosystem: Environmental > Terrestrial > Soil > Unclassified >...
CGGGTCGCGGCCGAGCTCTCGGGACTGTCGGCGAGCAGGGCGGCTCTGGACGAGCTCGTGCGCGCGCACGCCGACGCACTGGGCACCGCCGCCAAGCGCAGCTTCGTGGCCGTTCGAGATCGCCTCACCAAGGTCGTGCGCCACGCCGAGCTCGGCATGGCCCAGAAGTCGTTCGAGGTGCGGGAGGAACGGCGTCGCCGCGTGGAGCGTCTGAAGAGGCAGCGGGCACGCGAGACCAAGCTGATCAGTGACGAGCTCGCGGAGGTCATGGGTAAGAGCGAGGTAGCGCCTTGAGAGTCGGACTGTCGTGCGCCCTCGTGGCCCTCGTGCTGTGGTCGTCTTTCTCGGCTCGCGCTGGGGAGCTGGCGGTGCTGCCCATGCCCGACAAGCCTGCCTACAAGATGGAGTGCAGCGCAGATGGCACCTTGCACCAGTCCAAGAAGGCAAAGCGCCTGCCAGCACCGACACCAGTTCAGCTGCGGGCGCTCGAGCTGCTCGAGAAGGAAGCCGCGGACTACCGCAAGGACGCCCTGGAGTTCCAAGGCAAGCTCGGTGCCATCGTCTTCCACCATTTCAAGGACCGAGAGCGCCGTTTCTTGACCGCAATCGAAACGGAGATTCACCACGAGTCTCGAGGTCTTCGGGCGGCGGAGGACGAGGCCATCGTGCGCCTCGAAGCATTCGTCGCCCGCTATCAGGGCGAACGGGCCGATCCGCGAGCAACACCGGATGCGATGTTTCGCCTGGCGGCGCTGTACGATCAGCGAGCCAAGGCTTCCGGCGAGAAGGAGCTAGCGACCTGGATGAGCAAGGCTCTGCGGCTCTATCGCGACGTAGCGGTCGAGTATCCGAGCTACGAGCAGGCCACCTCGGCCCTGTATTACCTGGGCCATGCCTTCCGCGAGCTCGGTCGCTTTGCCGAGTCCGAGCAGGCATTTCGTGGACTCGTGTGCGCCAATCGTTACGAGATCCTGCCGCTCGAAGGGTCGTCCGATGGCATCAAAGTGCAGCCACAACCCCAGGACCACGATCAAGCGTTCTGGCAAGATTGGGCGGATCACAACCCCGTACCTCTCGATCAGCTCGGCTCTCGTTTCGATCCGAAGGCGCTCGGAGTGGCCGACGAGGAGCTCACGTTTCGCGATCCGTACTCGGGCTGCACGCCACTGCCCGAACAGGTCGTACCGGGCACCGAACCGAGGTACCTGGCCGAGGTCTGGTGGCTGCTCGGCAACCACCATTTGTACGAAGAGGACCGCACAGGCGGCCCTTACCGCATGAATCGTGCGGTCAGCGCCTATCAGAATGGCCTGGTGTTCCGCCAGCCGAAGCTCCTGGGACTCATCCTGCAGCGCAAAGGTTGGGCGCACTTTCGCCAGCAACGCTACCGGGCCGCGGTGCAGACTTTCGTCGAATACCTGAAGCTCCGGGAAAAGGCCCCCGACCAAGCGGCAGACATCGGTGAGTTCTTGCTCAAGGAAATCCACAAGACGATCGCGTCGTCCCTCACTTACGTGGATTTCGACGGCGCTCGTCCGCAGGACCCGTACATTCCTCGGCGCGAGGCGGTGGACGTCGAGCGGAACCCGGCCCGGGCCGAGCAGGAGCTCATGGTCGCCATCAAGCGCGTCCAGGATCCGAGCATCATTCCGCAGGACGAACCCTGGTCGTTCGACGTGTATCAGGCGCTGGCCGATCAGTTCGAGGAGCTCGGCTTGGCGCGCAACGCCATCGCGACGCTGAATCTCACCACCACACGCTTTCCGCTGCACCCAGATGCCCCGGTCATCGTGGATCGCGTTGCCGCCTTGCACGACGAGCTGGGGAGCCTCGCCAAGCCGGGCTCGGCGGCTTACGAGGAGGAGGTGCGGCTTGCGCTGGCGGCGCGCACCTCGCTGGCGCGCTACGTGGGGGAGAGCGATTGGACCGTCGCCAATCAGGCCAACTTGGAAGCACTCGTGCGTGCCGAAGAGCTGGCCAAGGTCGGGCTCAATCAGGCGGCGGTGGATCACACCAATGCTGGTCGCGCCTTCGAAGGCCTGGCCAAGGAGCGCTCCGATGCCCGAGAGAAGACGGAGATGCTGCGTCGAGCGCGGGAGGCCTACGCTCTGGCCGCCGAGGGCTGGCGGGGATTCATCGCCCAGGACCCGAACGCTCCGTCCGCCTACGACAGCCGTTTCTGGCTCGCATTTTCCAGGTATTCGACGATCGAGCTCGACGTCGAGCTTGGTCGCGTGCCCACAACGGAGGAGGTGACCTTGGCGCGGGCAGCTGCAGTCGACGTGCGCGACTCCAACGAAGGCGAGGAGCACCGGGTCGAGGCTGCGTCGTACGTGGTGGGCCTGGCCGATTTGGAGCTGGCGGCCCAGTACCAGGCCTACCAGACGAGCGAAGGGCAGCAGGGGCTCTTGGAACGGGACAAGGTCACGTTCAAGTCGGTGCCGTTGGCGTCGGGCACGAACAAGGAGGTGGTCGAGAAAATCGGGCTACCCGGCGCGATCGAGTCTGCGGTGTGCGCGCGTGACGAATACAACGCGCGCGTGCCACTCGATAGTGATCCGACGAAGATCGGGCTCGACTACGCACTGTCGGCGGCGGGGCATTTCTTCGCGCACGGTCAGCTGGCCGAGGCCCGGCGCCGCTACTACCAGGTCTATCGCGCGGAGTGCGGCCGCTCGCTCGCCGGTTTCAAGGCGTGGCGACGTCTGGTCGACATCAGCAATCTCGAGGAAAACGGGCGCGAAAGCCGGCTTTTGGTGGATGGCAAGAGTTGCGCCGTCGACACGGAGACGCGCCTTGCCGAGGAGGCGCTCCGCAAACCGGTCAAGCAGCGGGCCGCGTACGCGGAGGCCAAGCAGCTGCTCGAACACGCCGAAGCCGTGGACAAGACTCCCGAGCGCACGGCGGCTTGGCGGGCGGCGGCAGCTGCGTACAAGGTCGCGCTCGAGCAGGCGCCCGAACGCGATGAGGCGCCCGAAGCAGCGATGAACGGGGCCTACGCGTACAAGCAGGTCGGCGACTACGACCGCGCCATCGCGATGTACGAGCTTTTCATCCAGAAGTATGGCGACCGGAAGACGCTGGCCGGGCTGTCCACCAGTAACAAGAAGAAATACGAGGAGCGAGTCGCCTATCTGCAGAAAGCGGAGCAAGCGCTGGCTGCGTCCTACGTGCTTTTTTTCGACTACGCGAAGGCCGCCAAGAAGTTCGATCAGATCGCCAACTCGGATTTGTTCGCCAAGGATGTTCGCAAGGCAGCGGCCAAGCAGGCCCTGACTTTGTTCGTGAATTTGGACGACGAGATCGGCGTCGGCCGTGCCTACAAGCGTTACGCAACCCTCGGCGCCGAGGACGAGGAGCGTGCGGAAGCCGACTTCTTGCTCACGAGTCGGGCGCTCGGGGCGTGGGATCCGTCGGCACCGGACAAAGGCGCCAATCGCACCGCGCGCGAGAAGGTGATGGCCATCATGGATGGCTACTACGATCGCAACAAGAGTTGGGCTCCGGCCAATCGCTTCGTCGTTCAAGCGGCCTACCACGCCGCGGCAACCCGGCGAGTCGCCGGGTCGAACAACGAGAAGACGTGGTGGGAAAACACGATCTCGGCATTCGAACGCTACGCCAGCTCGGCACCAAAGGGTGAGGGCGGCAAGAACTCTGCCCTGGGCACGATCGAGGCCAGCATGGCCGCCGAGGCCGAGTACACGTTGATCGATCAAGCGCTGCGCCGCGAGTTCGACTACGAGACGGGCCACCACCGCTACAGGGGCGTCGTCGGAGAGGTGGTCAAGGCGTACAAGGCGGATGCGCAGAAGGCGGCGCAGTGGGAGAAGCGGCTGCAGGGAGTCGTGGATAGCTACGGGTCCCAGAAATGGGCGACGATCGCCATCGCGCGGCAGGGCTCCGTCTACGATTCCCTACGCACCGGGCTCTACAACACGCGTCCGCCGGAGCTGAAGATGTTCACGGCGGCTCAGGAGAGTCTGCTGCGCAAGGCCGAACAGAGCGAGAACGACGAGCTCATCGACCAGGCCGACGCTTTTCGCACGGAGATCCGCAACCTCTGGCGCAAGAACCGTGATGTTCAGCTGGAGCGTTCGGACCGTTACCTAGTCGAGCGGTACTCGACCGCGGTGGCGCTGGCGCGCAGGTACAATCTGTCCGACCCGGCGCTCACACGGGCGATTCGGCGTTTGGCGTTCATGACCGAGGTGGTCGGCGACGCGAAGATGGCGCTCTACATGGCGCCGCCGAGCGAGACGCCGGCGACGGGAGCTCCGGCCGAACCCGCGGCGTCGCGCCCGCCGCCGGGCAATGCGGAGCTCAGCTACTCGTCGGGTCTGTTCCTGCGGATGCGGCCAGGCGTGTATTTGGCCCCGGCACCGGCGGCGCCGCTGCCGCTCCCGGGCGCCAGCACGGCCACCAAGCCGAGTAGCCGCGCTGCGTCGGCCTTTGCGGCAGGACTTGCGGCGTTTCGGGCGGGCGATCTGAACGGGGCCCGGACGCAGTTCGAGAAGGCTACGATCGCGGATCCAAAGTCGCCGCACGCCTTGTATGCGCTCGGTACGATTCACGAACGCTTGTGGGCCAAGAAGGAGGCGGAGGCGGCGTATCGGCGTGCGCTGTCGGTGGCCCCGAGTTTTACTCCGGCCCGGGTAGCGCTCGCGCTCATGAAAGCCAATGCGGGCGGCGCCGATCGGGCGGCGGCGGAGCTGATGGCGGCGTGGCCCGAGAGTGACGACAAGCCTGGCGCCCTGGCGGGGTTGGCGCTGGCCTACGGCATGGCCGGTCGCTTCGAGCAGGCCACCCAGGCAGCCCAGGACGCGCTGAAACTGGACTCGAACTACAAGGCGGCCATGGTGGCCCTCGCCATCAATCAGGAGCGGGCGCGGCACGTCGACCTCGCGCTCTACACCTTCGAGGGGATTCTGGATGGCTTCGGCCCCGACAACCCGGCTCGCGACGCCAAGAACGCCGAGGCCCTCGAGCGACGAGGCGCCATCCTGGCTGCGCGTGGCAAACGCGGTCCGGCTATGGCCGACTTCCAAGCGGCGCTCGCCGAGCGCCCCGATCTGGTGCCCGCACGCCTGTACCTGGCCACCTACATGCTGGAAGCAGGCAACGCCGAGGGCGCGCTCCAGCACCTGGAGGCTGCGGTTCGTTTCGACCCGCGCAACGTGCCCGCACGCCTGGCGCTCGGCGACGCCTATCGCCTGCTCGGCCGCATTACCGACGCCCGTCGCGAGCTGGATTGGGTCGTGACTGCGCGACCGAAGCTGGCGGAGCCGCACTACAATCTGGGTCTGCTCTACTTGGCCAGCGATACGGTCCCCGGCCTCTCTCCGGCCCAGGCGGCAGACAAGGCGATTCGCCATTTCGAGACGTACAAGGTCCGCGCTGGCCGCGGAGGACCGGACGACGTCGATGAGCTCATCACCCGCGCCAAGACCAAGAAGGCCGAAAACGAGCCCCACGCGGCGGCGGATGGTGCTAGCGTGGAGGGACCATGAGGCTCGTCGTGCTGTCCTGCGGCCTGGTGCTCCTCCTCGGAGTCGTCGCGCCGGTCGGAGCGGAGGAGCCAGCGAAACCGAAGGCGGCCGCGAAAGCCAAGTCGACGCGCTCCGGTGCGCCGACGGCCACGGTGGAGAGCGAGAAACCTGCCACTGGCGCCCGGGAAACCGTCGCCCTGGAGATCGTGGCCAAAGCGCCCAAGCCGATCCCGCCGGTCGAGCTCGACATGCTGCAGCTCCGGCTGATGCTGACCGATCTCAAGGCGTCCTTCACAGACGAGATCGACCAGGCGCTCTTCCGAGAACCGTTCTAGCCGCGAGCCATTCTAGCCGCGAGCCGGCCTGTGACGGTGCGCCTGGAAAGTAACCCGGGCCTTCGGTAGCCTGCTCGGCAGCATGGTCCAGAAGACCCAGCACTCCGCGTCGCGCCCCGGACAGATGACGTCCGTCATGCGCGCGGTGGCCGCAACCGGCCCACGTGTGCTGCGCATTGGAGTGGTTCGCGGCGGGCAGGTCCTCGAGGAGCGAGTCATCACGGATCGCTCGAGCGTGAGCATCGGGCCGAGCGAGAACAGCACCTTCGTCGTGGCCTCCCGCCTCCTCGGCAAGGGCCACCCGGTCTTCCAGCGTAGCGGCTCGGAGTACGTGCTCTTGTTTCGCGATGGCATGAGCGGGCGCATCGCCCTGCACACCGGCGTTGCGGAGCTCGACCAGATCAAGCGCCAGGCGCAGCGCGACCCGGATGGCTGGTACCGCTTGCCGCTCACCGAGGACACTCGCGGCAAGGTCGACATCGAAGGGACGACCTTCCTGTTCCAGTTCGTTCTGCCGCCACCGGCGACACCGCGGCCTCATTTGCCCGCGTCCGTGCTCCGCGGTGGGAGCAGCACGGACTGGCGCACGACAATCATCGCCGCCTTCGCCTTTCTAGCTCACTTCATGGCCGTGGGGGCGATGTACTCCGACTGGCTCGACCCACCCGTCGATGACGACCTCACCCTGGAAGGTCTGGTCGAGACGCTAGCGCAACTGCCGCCGCCGCCGCCCCCGGAGGAAAAGACGGTCGTGGAGGAGGAGAAGGCCACCGACAAGCCGACCAAGGAAATTGCCAAGGTCGTGGCAAAGCAGACTGCCAAGTCGAGCCAGCCGCCCGGGAAGCTCAGCGCCGAAAAGGCAGCGCAGCTTGGCAAGGAGCTGTCCCAGATCAAGATGCTCGCCTTCGCGAGCGTCGCGGACCTCGGCGAGGCGACGGGGATCACCATGCGGAGCGGCGATTTGCCGACGGGCTTTTTGGATGCGGACGCGGCTGCCGACCGCGGTAGCGGGTTCGGCAACAGCCTCGGCCTCTCGGGAGGCGGCGGCCTGGTGACGCCGGGAGCTGGCGGTGGTTTGCGCAGCCTGGCCGACACGAGCGCCGGCACCCAATCCGGAGGGGTGACCAAGACGACGGCGGGTCCGAAGGTTTCGGTCAAGGTGAGCTCGCGGGTGAAGGCGGGGGCGGTCAGCGATACGACCCAGGTCGTGGGGAGCATGAGCCCCGGCTTCAAGCGCTGCTATCGGCGCGGGGTCGAGCAGGCTCCGGACCAAGCGGGCGCCATTACACTCACGCTGCGCATTGGTCCCGGCGGGGAGGTCTCCAGCGTATCCTCCTCGGTGAGCGGGACTCTCTCCGGTGCCGTGGTCGAATGTGTGAAGGGCGTCGCTCGCGGCGGCCAGTTCGCGCCGCCCGACGGTGGAAGCGCCGTCATCGACATTCCGCTGTCCTTCGTCCAGCAGTGACTGGCCCAGCAGTGACCGGTCGCTTCATGAAGGCCGTGGTTTGACAGCCAGACGGCCGTCCATAAAATGGTAAGGACGCCGTAGTGTCCGGTACGGCCCAGATCGGGTACCGGACGGCGTCGAATTGGATTTGTCGATCATGGGTCCTCGTCTGCTCAGAACCACCGCCGTCTTCACCCTCGCCCTGGCGCTCGGCCTGACGGTACAGGCGGCTGAGCCAGCGCCCGACGCCGCGAAAGCGGCCGCCGTGCCCGAGGAGGCCTCGCGCGAAGAACAGGCGGAGCAGCCCATGGATGCCGAGGCGATGCTGGCGCGCGCTCGCCAGCTGCAGGTGAGCATTGCTCAGGTGGCGGACAACCTTTCCGCCGGCTTGCGCGAGGCGCGGCAGAACAAGGACGTCGTGCGCGAGGTCTGCCTCGACGACAAACTCAACCAAGCAGACGTGGCCTCCGAGACTGCGCAGGACCGCGTCTCCAGTATGGTGGCCGCCATCGCGACCGGAGACTTGGCCACCGTGCAGCGTGACTTCGTCGTGGTGTCGGCGCTCAGCGACAGTGCCCAGAGCCTGGCTGCGGGAGGCGATCGCTGCCTCGGTGAAGAACAGAGCCTGCCCAAGGTCTTGGGTCAGCCGCTCGAGGTCACCTTCGATCCAGGCATTCCCACTCAGGAAACGACCGGCGGCGCGCTCGAAATTCCGCCCTTCGTGTTGCCTCCGACCGTGACAATTCAGCCGCAATTGCCGGTCAGCCGGGTGATGTGACAAGGGCGCTCGCCCTGTCACCCGTGACCCAATGAAGACACGTCGCGCGCTGCTGCTCGGTACGGCCCTGCTCGCAAGTACGACCGGGGCCCTAGCGCAGTCGGCGCCAGCGGCTCCGCAGGCGTGGCTTGGCGATCGTGGGATCGGGGAGGGGATCGGCATCCGAGCAGGAGGCTTCGAGCTGCACCCAGGAGCGTCGGCCGAGCTCGGTTTCGACTCCAACTATTTTCAGCGTGCGGGCAGCCCCCAAGAGATTGCGCAAGTTGGCGGTCCGGCCTCGGCGCTCCACATCAGGATCACGCCGACCATTTCGCTGCGCACGTTGGAACAGCGCATTGCCGAGGAAGACCGGCAGAACGACCGGCGGCTGTTCGCGTTCGATGCCGCCGGCAGGCTGTCGTACAACGAGCTCCTCCCGTTCAACGGCGCCGACGCGGCACTGTTCGACTCCGCGCGCAGTCTGCAGGGGGCGCTCTCGGCCACGCTCGACGTCGCGCGCGCGAGGGTGTGGTCGGGCCAGGCCAACGCCGGCTACGCCTACATCTTCGATCCATCGAATCAGGGTGGCTACACCTCGAACTTCAGTCGGCACGTGCTGGATGCCGGCGCGCTCGCCAGATGGCGCCCCGGCGCGGGGGCGTTCGAGTGGACCGTCCTTCGCTACGCGCTGCGCCTGACGCTCTTCGACATCGACGCTTTTGCCTACAACGACAACCAGTCGCACACGCTCAGCTCGAGCGGCAACTGGAAGTTCTTGCCCAAGACGGCCTTCCTTTACGACGCGACCGCCGGCGTCATCCGCTACCGAGACCAGTCGCCGCAGAACGGCGGGCCTTGGGTCAATGCTCGCCTCGGCTTGAGCGGTCTTCTGACGCAGCGTTTCGGCCTCCTGACCATGGTCGGCTGGGCCACGAGCTTCTATTGGAACCGCAACCTGGCAGCGCGAAACTATGACGACTTCGTCGCCAACGCGGAGGCTCGGTTCTACCTGACGCCCCAGACCGCCCCGGCGGCTGCCTACTCCAACGTCAGCCAGCCGAGTTTGGCCGTCGGCTATGCGCGCAGCTTTCAGAATGGCTACCTCGGCGATTTCTTCCAGCAAGATCGGGGCTACGGTCAGCTGCGCTACCTGTTCGGCGGGCGCGTCGTCGCCAAGTTCGAAGGTGGGCTCTCCGTCATCAACTATCCGGACTTCTTGCTGGAGGGCGCGCCGCAGACCGGCTTCTGGGAAACCCGGTTCGACCTGATGGCCTTCGCGGAGTACCGCCCGTCGCGTGTGGTTGGTCTGAACGCCACCATCCACTACGATGCCAACGTTTCCCAGATCCTAGAGGCGCCGACCTATGTCGATGACCTTTCCTTCAGCAGATTTCGCTTCTTCCTCGGGGCGAGGTGGTTCCTTTGACACCCAGCCATTCTAGGCTCCGTTCGAACCGGCGCAGCGCGCTTGCCGCCACGGTGCTGTGTCTGCTCGGCTGCAGTCCACCGCCTCGTCCGAGCCAGGGCGTGCTTGAAGCGCCTACGGACAAGACCACCCTCGGTCCGGGCGATCGCTTTCGCCTCCAGATCGTCGGTGAGAAGGATCTGCCCACGGAGTACCAGGTCGGTGCCGACGGCTCGGTGACCTTGCCGTACGTCCAGCGACTCGAGGTCGCTGGGCTCGAGCCGAACGAGGTAGCGGCGCTCGTGCGCGAGCGTTTGGTCGAAGGCAAGGTGCTGAGTGACCCGAGCGTGATCGTCACCGTGCTCGAATATCGGAGCAAGCGCGTGACCGTGCTCGGCCAGGTCCAAAAGCCCGGGAGCTTTCAGCTCGAACCGGGCATGACGTTGCTCCAGGCAATTTCCCTGGCTGGAGGTTTGACCAGCTTGGCCAACGTCTCCCGTGTGAACTTGACTAGGACGTCGGATGGCAAAGCCGTGACCGTCGTCGTCAACATCGAGGCCATCTACGAGGGCGACGTGGTCGACATTCCACTGCAACCCGGCGATCGGGTCTTCGTGCACGAGCGAAACTTCTGAGCAGCTCGCGCCCGCGCTGCTTTCAGAATGTGGCGCCAATCTCCGCGCCGACTCGCAGGGTAGGACTGGTGGGCCCACGCACGAGGGCGCCCGTCCCGGGCTCGAGGCTGAAGGGGAGTCCGGTGCCACCGAAGAGTCCGAGGATGACGGGCTCGGTTCGGTAGTGGAGGCCTAGCAGTGCCTCGGCCGGGAAGGGATAGCCCGAGGACCCGCTCGTGGGCTCCGGTTGGCTGGCCAGCGTGGGGGCGAGCGAGAGCTCGAGATTGGTGTCGAACTTTGGTGTCCAGGCGTAGCGCGCCGCGAGGGCCAGCACGATTTGCGAGGTCCAGCGCAGGTTGGATATCTCGCTCGTCTCGCGGATGCGGCCGGCCAAAGATCCGCTGAACGTCCAGGCTTGGTGGTCCCGGGAGAGAGCGAAGCCCACGTCCCCGCGGGGCAATCGTTCGCCGGCGAAGTCCTGTTCTTGCCCGGTGGGCAAGTACACGGTGCCAAACGGACGTAGCGCCCAGGCGCCGAGCTCGAAGCCAACTCCGAGCCCGAACCGAACATCACCGAAGGCGAATGGTTCGAGCCGGCCGCCCACGCCCGGGCCGGTCAAGCCCTGACCCGACTGCACGAGGTGAATGGGCAGGGCGAGCGTGACATCGATGCCTGCACCGAGTCCGACCCCGACGAGGATCTCCTGGAGCCAAAGGCAGGAGACCACCGAGGTGTCGGTACCCTCGAGATCGGGGGACGGCTGGGAGCCCGAGATCGGCTCGAAGAGCACGCTGCTGCGCAGGGCAGAGGCGAACTGTCCGCCCGCGAGCGCGTGCGTGCTCGGCTGCGAAAAGAACGGTGCTACGGGTCCCGCGGCCGGCAGCCCATTCGAGTCGATGTAGCCGAAGTCCTGTGCGTCGGCGACCGAGCCCCAGAACAGGAGGCCGAGCGCGGCCAGGGAAGGTGTCTTTGCCGCCCGCACGAACCCAGGTGCCTAACAGAGCTGCCCCTATTTTGAAAGGCACCTCATGGTATGAGGCCACCCGTGAAGGAGCCTTTCGTGAAGCTCGACGTGCCGCTCGTTCTGGCATCGAGATCGCCGCGACGTGTGGAACTCCTGGCCTCCGTGGGGATCGAGGTCATGGGCAGGCCCTGTGACGTGAACGAGGACCCGCTCTCCGGGGAAGCCCCGCTCGCCTACGTGGAGCGGATCACGCGCTCCAAGCTCGTGGCAGCCCGGCGGGCAGCGGAGAGCGGGCTGTCCGGCCGACACGCACTGCTCGTTGCGGACACAACCGTCACCATCGATGGCGCCATTCTGGGCAAACCCGCGGACGAGCGCGACGCCAGGAGCATGCTCGAGCGTCTGGTCGGCCGAACTCACGAAGTGCTCACCTGCTACGGCCTGGCCCTGGTTCCCAGCGCCGCCGAGGCGACCGTGCGCACCGTTCGCACCAGCGTCACCATGCGCCCCGCTCAGCCCAGCGAGATCGACGCCTACGTGGCGTCGGGTGAACCCTTTGGCAAAGCGGGGGCCTACGCCATTCAGGGGCTCGGGGCGCTCTTCGTCGAGCGCATCGACGGATCCTATACGGGCGTCGTCGGCCTACCGCTCTCTGAGGTCGTGCAGGACCTCGCTCGGCTCGGGATTGCCCGGCTAGACACGGACGAGCTAAGCGCTGCCGAGGCAGGCGCAGCGGAGCTTCGCTCGTGACCGGCTGGATCTTCCTTCTGGGCCTCATCGTGCGCCTGCCCGTGCTGCTCTTCGGTGCGGCCCACGTGCCACCGGCCGCAGATGGGCGATTTTATCATGTGGTGGCCGAGCGCATCGCTCATGGGCAAGGTTACACTTGGCTCTGGCCCGACGGGGCGGTCACCTACGCCGCGCACTATCCGATCGGGTATCCGGCGCTGGTTGGCCTCGGCTACGCGCTCTTCGGTTCGCATCCCTGGGTCGCGATGGCGGAAGGTGCCGTACTCGGAGCGCTGGGGGCGGCGGCGATGGTCGAGCCCTGCCGTCGCGCGGTCTTGGCGAGCCCCTGGCCCAACCGAGCCAGTCGCGTGGCCACGCTCACCGGCCTGCTCTTGGCCGTCGCCCCGAGCCTGGTTGCCTACGTTCCGGCGATGATGACCGAGGTGCCGGTCGCAGCCCTGGGCGCGCTCTGTTTGCGCACTAGCCTGTGGACGCGGGACCGGCCGACGCTCGGGCGATGCTTGGTGCTGGCTCTCTTGGCCGGCCTGTCCATCCTGTTTCGGCCCCAGATGCTGCTCTTGTCGCCGGTGTGGGGCTTGCTCGCGATCTCCGGAACCTGGCGTAGGCGCCTGGCGCTGGCAGCACTCGTTTCCGCTGGATCGCTCCTCGTCGTCCTGCCCTGGACGCTGCGCAACTGCGAGCGCATGGAGCATTGCCTCTTGGTGAGCGCGAACGGTGGCTGGAACCTCCTCATCGGCACCTTCCCCGAGGGGCAGGGCGCCTGGATCGGGATCGACGGCGAGCGGGTTCCGGAGCAGTGTCGAACGGTCTTTCAGGAAGCGGAGAAGGACGCGTGCTTTGGTCAGGCCGGGTTGCGCCGGATTCGTGAGCGGCCGCTGCCCTGGCTGGCGCTCTTACCGGCCAAGTGGCGCGCCACCTTCGACTTCACCGGCGCCGCCGCCAGCCACCTCCATGAGGCCGGTGCGCTCGGCGAGCGCGGCCGACTCCTCCTCGGCGGCGTCGAGATCGTCAGCCAACGCCTGGGCTATCTCGCCGGGCTGCTCGGGCTCGGGGCCCTGGCTCGGGTGCGGCGCCCAGGTCTATCGGGGTGGATCGTGCTCGGCCTGGTCATGCTGGGTGTGGCCGGCCTCCTCGGCCTGGGCGCTTGGCTGGGCTTCGGAGCGCTCTCTGTGCTCGGGGCCTTGTGCCTTGGCCCGGACCTCGACCCGGGGACGACCTTTCCGCTGGCGGCCATTTTCACCACAGCCCTGGTCCACGGAGTGTTCTTCGGCGCCGGCCGCTATTCGCTGCCGCTCGTGCTCTGGACCGGTCCTTGGTTGGCGCTCGGCTTGGCCTGGCTGGGGGAGGCGGCCCTGGGTAGCCGAGCTGGGCCCCAAGGGAGAACTTTTGACACCCGAGCACCGAGCAGGGGATAATCGCTCGATATGGCCCTCATCGATACCCCTGAGGCCGCGCGGCGCCTCGCCCGCGCGATTGCCAGCGACCTTTCCCTCTACAACGAGGAGAAGATCACCAAGGGCATCGAGAGTGACTCGCTGTTCAAGGAGCTCGAGGAAGAGATCGAGGAAGGACGCGCGCTCTACAAGAGCCGGGTCGCCTCCGAGCTCTATGGCGCCAACTTCTACGATCGGGCGCTGGTCGACATCCTGATCCGTTCCAAGGGCCACATCAAAAGCGACATCTGGTGAGTGTCGCCCGGACAGCACACCACGTGGACGGCGCCCCTCGAGCAGGTGCCGACACGAGTCGATCGTCTACTGACTGAGCTGATGGACGGCGTCTCCCGGGAGACGATCAAGCGCTGGATTGTGGAGGGCCTGGTCACCGTGGACGGGCAGGCCTGTCGTCCCAAGGACCTGGTTCGGCCTGGCAGTGTGCTGGTCGTCAGACCTGGCGCTGCGCCAAGGACCACGGCGGAGCCGGACCCGAGCGTGGTGTTCGACGTCGTGTACGAGGACGACGAACTCTTGGTCGTGGACAAGCCGGCGGGGCTCGTCGTGCACCCGGCGCGCGGGCATTTCACGGGCACGCTGGTCAACGGCCTGCTCGCACGGCCCGGCTTCGAGCGCGCCCCCGCCGATCCACGGGACACGGCCGGGCACCTGCGGCCGGGCATCGTGCATCGCATCGACAAGGACACCTCCGGGCTGCTCATGGTGGCCAAAACGGAGCGTGCCCGCGAAGGACTGAAGAACCAGCTCGCTCGGCACACGATCGAGCGGGTCTATCTCGCCCTCACCATCGGGGTGCCTCGTCCGGGTCGAATCGAGACGCTCCATGGTCGCGATCCGAAGTCGCGCTTGCGCTTCAGCTCGCGCGTGGCCGAAGGGCGCCGCGCGGTGACCGACATCGAGGTGCTCGGGGTGGCCGAAGGCCAGCAGGCGGCGCTCGTACGCCTCGTCCTCTACACGGGTCGCACCCACCAGATCCGCGTGCACCTGAGCCAGGAGCGCGGCACGCCGATCCTGGCCGATGCGCTCTACGGCGGCCTCGGGGGCTCGGAGCGCGTGCGTGAGGTGGGCCGCGCTCTCGGCCGGCAAGCACTGCACGCCAGCGTGCTCGGCTTCCAGCATCCCGTCAGCCAGGAGTTGCTCCGCTTCGAGGTTGGATTCCCTGTCGACCTCGTGCGAGCACAGCGCGATCTCGGACTCGGCTGACGACATCGATTCTCGCCCCGCTGGAAACCCGGCGACATCGGTTGCGAGTTGCTCTTGCGAGATGACGTGCGGCGGAGCACCGTTCGGCGTCTCTCGATGATATCGACCCGATTGCGCGGCTTTTCGCTGCTCGCCCTGCTCGCCTCGCTGCTCGGCCTGGCTTTCGCCGTCTACTCCAGCCTCGACTACGCCGATCACCTGGATCGCCGCGTGCACGACCTGCACTGCAGCCTGATTCCGGGTGCTACGCCGACGCCGGACTCGGAAGTCTGTCGTGCCGCAATGTACAGCCCGTACTCGGCGCTGTTCAAGGATGCGCTCTGGGGCGGGGTGCCGATTTCGCTCTTCGCCATCGGCGCGTTCGCGTTCTTCGCGAGCTTCGCCGCTTACCTCTTGGTGCGCGGCTCTGGTGTTCCAGCCTACGTGCGGCAGCTCTTCTTCGCCCTATCGCTGACGCCGGGTCTCGTCTCACTGCTCATGCTGACCTTGTCGATCACCAAGCTCGGCGGCTTGTGCACGACTTGTCTTGGTATCTATCTGTCGAGCGCGCTCTTGTTGGTCTCGGGGATCGGCATTGCGATGGTAGCGGGTGGTCCCCACGCTCCGCCGTCGACGTTCGGCCTCTTGGTCCGTGCTCTCGGTACGATGGCACTGCTCGGCGGAGCGAGCGTGGCCCCTGGTCTGGCCTACGCAGCCGCGGCACCGGACCACACGC
>Ga0164309_10000902_pt1 | contig 15128 bp, 4 predicted proteins | sample Whisoiple_247_MG_FD_109984 | JGI IMG/M metagenome (GOLD analysis project Ga0164309, IMG submission 109984) | Soil microbial communities amended with fresh organic matter from upstate New York, USA - Whitman soil sample_247_MG | ecosystem: Environmental > Terrestrial > Soil > Unclassified >...
CTCGAGCGACTCGCCCGAGTCCTCGAGCTGGCGCAGCGTCGACCAAGCGGCCGCCGCCCGCTCGAGATCGCCCAGGGGCCCTTCGTACAGCGCGGCCAGCCGTTTTTGCAGGGCGATCGCCGCGGAACCGTCGCCGGACTGCCGGAGCAGCTCCAGCTGCCGTTCGAATAGCCCAGTCAGATCGGCAGTGCGGCCGCTCTCTTCGTAGATGGCGGCAAGATCCTGCGCCGCTTCGGTCTGAGTCGGATCGGCGCCGAACACGCGCTCGAGCAGCTCCACGGCGCCCTCGGTGTCGGCGAAGCTCTGCTTTCGGAGCCGCGCCAGGCGGATGGTCAAGCTGGCCACCTCGGCCGCGGTGGTCGCCGAGTCGATGAAGCGCCGAAGCAGGCGATCCAAATCGCCGTAGCGCTCGCCCGTGACGTACGCCGCGGCCAGTGCATCCCGAGCGCCTTGGTCGTCCGGACTTTCCTCGAAGATTGCCTCCAGGATTTTGGTGGCTTCCTCGAGTTGTCCAAGCTCGGCCTGCGCGATGTTGGCGGCATCGACGCGCAAGGCTCGCAGGCGGTCTGGATCACTCTCGATCTGCGCGCGTCGGACCAAAAGCTCGTAGGTCTCCTCGAAGTCGCCGCTCCCGCGACGCAGCTCAGTCAACTTCTCGAGCGCCCGAGCGTCTTCCGTCTCGATTTCCAGGATCGAACGGAGTGTTGCTTCCTGGGTGTCCGCCTTGTGCAGCTTGTCGGCCAGTCCTTCGGCGCGCCACAAGAGCTCCAACCGATCCCCTTCGCTCGAGGCCAACGCTACGCGCCGCACGACGGCTGCGAGTTGTTCGCCTTCTCGACCCGGTACATCGAGTAGTGAATCGAGCTGTTCGAGCAGGGCTTCGTCCTTCGGCGCAATGGCCAGCGCCACGATCAGTGCTCGCTCCGCGCCGCTTCTGTCCTCGGCCCGATCGCGGAACCAAAGTGCCGCACGCTGCGCGGCATCGCGCCTGACGTCCTTGTCCGCAGCCTGGTCTGCCTCCGCCGCCGCGAGGAGCGCCTCCGCGGCCTCCTTCCAGGCTCCCGACGAGTTGGCCAGGCGTTCCACGTCGTCCTGAATGCCCACGTCAGCCAGATCATCGGATAGCGCGGCCTCGAGCACGCGCTGGGCCGCCAGGAGGTCGAGGCAGTCGTGTTCGAGCACCTCGGCCAGCGAGCGACGCATCTCCAGGCGCTCCCTGGGTGACGTCGCTGCAAGGACCCGCAACTGGTGCAGGGCCGACAGCTGCGCTCCGCTCGAGCGCCGGCGGTAGACGTCATCGAGCACGTCGAAGGCCTGGTCGAAATGCGCCTTGTTCTGCAGGAGGCGCGACATCAGCTCGGCCGCCTCGTCGTTGTTCACATCGCGCTCGAGCGCCGACCTCAGCATGCGCAGGGCCTCCTCGGGGTCCTTCTGCTTCTCCAGCATGAGCTGGCCCTGTCGGGTGAGGATCTTCGACTGCGCTTCGTCGCTGTCGGCGAGTGCCATACGGCGCTCGAGCAGCTCGACGACGGCCGTCGTGTTCCCCTGAGCGCTGTACAGTCGGTCCAGGGCGTCCAGGAGGTCCTGGCGATCGCCAACGGCGTCAGTGGCCTTCTGGTAAGCCTCGACGGCCTTGGGCAACTGGTTCTGCTGTACTTCCCGGATCCGGGCCACGCGCACCCACAGCTCCGCGGCGAGCTCGGAGTCGTAGGCTTCCGCGGCCCGCTCGGCGACGCCTTCGGCGAGTTTCGCCCAGGCGCCGGTGGCCCCGGCCAGCCGCTCGAGCTCCTCGTAGAGGTCGCGAGCGTCGGGCGCGTCGACGATGGCGCGCAAGAGCGCCTCGAGCGCTGCTTTCTGATCACCGAGATCGGTCTCGTTGATGAGGGCGATCGCCCTCAGCGTTTCGACGCGAGCTAGCGGATCCTGCTCGGTCGAATGGCGAAGCTCGAGCGCCGCCGCGAGTCGGCTCTTGAGTCCGGTCTGGCGGAGGGCGGGCACGAGCAAATCGGCCGCGCGGGGCCGGAGGTGCTCTTCTCGCTTGGCAATGGCGAACACCGCGTCGAGGGCAACCTCGTCGTCCGGCTTCTCGTCCAGGACCACGCCGTAGGCTTCCAGGGACTCGTCGTACGACTCGAGCTCCGCCGCCAGGATGCGGGCGATTTCGTGCCGCACCGCCAAGCGCTTGTCGACCGATTCGGCCGTTCCCGCTTCCAAGCGCAGGTTGTCGAGCAGCTCCGACCACATCTTCTGGGCGCGATACAGGCGGTTGAGCTCGCCAATCGTGTCACTGTCGCCCGGGAAGGCGATCAGGGCGTGACCGAGCGCCTCGATGGCGCGCTCCGGTTCGCCGAGCTTCGTCTCGAGCAGACGAGCAGCTTTCCGCTGCAACGTGAAACGCAAATCGTCGTCGGCGTCCGCCGTGTCGACGCGCAAGAGGTAGAGATCCACCAGGCGACCGGCTTCACCCCGCCCCTCGTGGATCGCGATGAGACGATCGAGCACACGCGCGTTGTGATCGTCGATCTCCAGCGCTTGCTCGTAGGCCGACACCGCGCCGGATTCGTCCGCGAGCGTGAGCAGGCGCAGCTCGCCCAACTGGAGCAGCGTGGCAATCTGCTCCGACTCGGAAGCCGGCGCCTCGCTCTGCGCCTTCAAGCAGCGCTCGAGCAAAGGCCAGTCGGCCAGCAGAGTGGCCAGGCGACTCATGGTCCCGAGGGCCCACTCGTCGCTGGGGTCGATCTCGAGCAGCTCGGCCACGCGATCCAGCGCGGCCCGAGGATCGTCCAGCCGTTCGTCGAGCAGCTCGACCAAGCGGCGCAGGATCTCCGGCCGCGCGAGAAGGTCCGGACTTTCCCGCAAGATTGCGGCGTAGAGGTCCCCGAGCTCCTGCCAGCGGGCAGTCACGAGCACCAAGCGCTCGACGTCGGCACGGCACGCGTCGTCGTCCGGCACCAACCGCAGGCCTTCCGCGAATACGCGCAGCGCGCGCTCGGCGTCCTCGCCCTTCAGCTCCCAGAGCTCGGCCGTCTCCCGCAGGATGGCGAGCTTCTCGTGTGCATCCTCGGCAATGTGAAAGCGGTCTTCGTTCAGGCGGATGATCTTGCGCCAGTCACCCTGCGCTTCGTAGATCGGCCGCAGGATCTCGACCACGCGCGGCCGGAGCGCCTCCTGACTGCGCAATGCCTCGATGCGAGCGAGGGCATCTTCGTGCTGCGGCAAGTCGCGCACGATCTCCTCGAGTTGGTCGAGAGCCGCTTCGGGCTGCCCAAGGCGGTTGGCGTAGAGCGTAGCCAGCGCCAAGCGATAACGCGCTGCGTCGGGTGGCGCCAAACCTTCAGCCCGACGCGAGTACAGCTCGCTCAGCTCTTCGTAGCGACCAGCCGCAGCATAGAGGACCGTGAGCTCGTCCTGCGAAACCACGTTCTGTTCGTCGATGTCGAGAACGCGCTGGTGGGCCTGGATGGCGCCCTCGGGATCCTTCAGGTCCTGCTTGGAGAGCTGGGCAATGACGTGAAGCAGGCGCACCTGCTCTTCGGCCTCGTAGCGATGATCGAGGGCCACGCGATGGAGGTCGACGCGCTCCTGTGGCTGTCCGCTGCGAACGAGCAACCGATCGACCAACTCGAACAGAGCCGGATCCTCGAGATCGTGAGCCTGGGCACGGCGCAAGAGCGTGAGCGCGCGAGCATCTTGGCCTTGTGCCGCGAAAATCTCGCCTGCACGCCGGGCCAGGCGCGCGCTTTCCTCGCTGTCGCTGGCGTCGGCCGTGACGGCCGCTTCCAAGAGCTCTGCGAGGCGAAGCGCATTGCCGCCCACCTTCGCCAGGCGCTCCATCTCCTCGAGCGCATCGCCATCCGTCGGATCCAGAGCCAGGAGCCGCGCCGTGACCTCGAGTGCGGCGCCGTAGTCCTCGCGCTGTTCTTCGTGAATTTTGGCAATGCGGACCAGAAGGTCACGCTGCTCTCCCGCATCCTCCGTGCCCGACAGGCGCAGCTCGAGCGCCCGGAGCACGCTCGCATAGTCGGACTTGAGCATGTAGACCGGCTCGAGCAGCGCAGCGATGCGTGCGCGCGTCGCCGGCTCTACCGGCTGGTCGAGGCGCGATTCGAGATAGCGGATCGCGCCGGCGTGCTGCCCTTCGAGCGCGAGCGCTTGCTCGAGCTCGTCGAGCGCGCGCTCCGCGTCCCCCTGCTTCTCCCACAGGATGCTGGCTAGCTTCACCCGGAGGCCGGCAGCCCCGCGATCGGTCGATTCGATGCGGCGCAGGGTCAAATTGACAAGGTCGTCCCAACGCTCGCCGGCGCTGTACAGGCTCTCGAGCGCTTCGATCGCCTGCGGCTCGAAGCTCAAATCCAGAATGCCTTCGTAGGTCTGGATGGCGCGATCGGCTTCACCCATGCGATTGGCGAACAGATCCGCACGGCGGTAGGCAAGTGCCTTACGCTCCGCGTCGTCCTCTGCCAGCTCTTCGCGGCGCTCGAGTACGTCGAGGAGCGCTGAATACTCCTGCCGCGACCAGTGCAGCTGTTCCAGAGCGAGCAGCGACTCCTTGTCGTCGGCCTGCAGCTCGAGCGCCTTGCCATACGCGGCGATGGCAGCTTCCGCATCCCCGAGCGCATCGCGCTCGAGTTCGGCAATTCGCTTCTGGACGCTCAGCTGCTCGCCCGCATCGTACATGTCGAGGACGACGTTCGTGAGTACCTGGACCTGTCTTCTGCGATCGCCCGTGGCCTGTGCCAAACGCTCGAGGCGCGCCAGCCACTTGCTCACGTCGCCGATCTTCGCCGCGGCCTGCAGGCCGCGGTCCACGGCGGCGAGCGCTCGCGCCGGATCCTGCAGCAGATCTTCGCAGATCTCGGCAGAGCGCTCGCAGCACTGGGAGACGAAGCCGGGGTCGTCGCTGGCGTCCGCTTGCGTGCCGAGGACTCTGAGCAGGCCCTCGTGATCGCGAGAGGCCGAGTAAATCGGCTCTAGAATCGTGGCCGCCTCGAGACGCACCGCCGGCTCCTCGTGCCCGAGGAGTCTGGCCAACGCGAGCAAGCTGGGCTCATGACGATCGTCGAGGCCAAGCGCGCGCCGATAGGCTTCGATCGCGCCCTCCGCATCGGCGAGGTGCTCGCTCTTGATCTGACCGAGCAGGGCCAAGGACGCCAGCTCCTCGGCGCGCTCCTCCACCACGTCGGCTTGACGCTCCAGGACCTCGGCCAGATCCTGGAAGCGTTCTTCCTTCTCGAACAAACGCACCAGCGCCTTGTACGAGGAGGGGTCTGCGCCCCCTTCTTCGAGCAATACCTGGTAAGACTCGATGGCCTGGGAGACATCGCCCAGGTGCCGCTCTTGCACGTCGGCCAGGTGGCGCACGATGCGGAGGCGCTCCTCCGAGGTGACCGCTGCATCGCGGCGGGCCATGAGCACACGACCCAGATCCTGGTAGCGCTCGGCTCGTTCGTAGAGCTCCGTCAGGTTCTGCAACGCCTCCGAGTCGTCCGGGTTATCGGACAGCCGCGTTTCCCACGCAGAAATGGCCTGTCCCGGGTCGCCCAAGACCTCGATCGAAAGCTGCGCAACGCGCGCCAAGAGCTCGGCCTTGCGCTCGAAATCCGGTTCGAGCCCAATCTGGAACTGCAGGTTCTTCGCGATTTCGGCGTGGCGTCCACCGCGCACCAGAATGGTCTCGAGCTGCCGCGCCGCCTGCAGGGCAGCGTCGGCCTCCGTGTCCGAAAGCCCCATCGCTCGCGATAGCGTGGTCTCGGCGCCGCTCACGTCACCGACGTCCTGCTGAACGCTGGCCGCCTGCAGGGCAATCTCCGCCTTGAGCGCATCCACGTCCGCGCTCTTCTCGGCCGAGAGGAGCACCGACACGACCTCGGCTCCGCGACCGAGCCGACGTCCGGAATCGATCAGCCGTTCGCGCAAGTCCAGGTCGTCCGGATCGAGCGGCACGAGCTCCGCAAACACCTCGAACGACCCCTCGTCGTCGTGCAAACGGTCGTCTTTGAGCGTGGCGATTCGGCGCAACAGATCGCGGCGCTCGCCCTCCATCTCGGCCAGCTTCTTTTGGCTGGTCTTCTGCTCGGGATCCGGCCTCAAGGCCTCCACCCGCACCGAAAGCACTCGAACCAGGTCGCGAATTTCGTCCTGAGCTTCGTAGACGACTTCGAGCACGCGACTCGCGCGCACCCGCACACTGCCGATCAGGAGCAAGCGCTCGGCCACGTCGCGCGCCTCGTAATTGCCGGGCTCGTCCTCGAGCACGCGCTCGATGGCCTTGGTCGCGCGCTCGGGGTCATGCTGTTCGAGCGCAATCTGGCCGATCCGCAGGAGCAAACCGGAAAGCTCGGTTCCGCTCGTGAGCTCCGCGCGGCGGTCGAGCACGTCGAGTAGAAGCGACTTCTGGCCAAGTCGGGAGTAGATGCGGTCGAGCGCCTCCAGCGACACGCTGTAGGTCGGCTCGAGCTTCAGAATGCGGCCATGGTACGTGGCGGCGCGGGCCGGATCGCCCATAATGTCCTCCGCCAAGAGCGCCACTTCGGCCAGCATCTCGAGCTGACGCCCGGGGTCATCGAGCCGCGCGATTTCCTTGTCGTAGAGCTGCTCGAGCTCCTGCCAACGCTCGGCGCCGGTCAGAATCCCACGCAGACGGGAAAATGCCTCTTCGTCGTCGGGGCGGACGCTCAGGATCTTTTCGTAGTAGGGCACGGCGCCCGCGGCATCGCCGAGAATCGTTTCGTGCAGCTCGCCTGCTCGCGCCGCGAGGGAAAGCAGCACGTCGTCCTCCAGGCTGGCGCTGAGCACCTCCCGGTAGGTGTCGGCGAGCTCGACCGGTCGCCCCGAGGCGCCGGCCAGCTGATGAGCGCGATCCCAGGTGTCGAGCGCAGCGGGTTGTAGCCGCAGGGCGTCGAGCACCACGCCGAGCGCGCTGCCCGGCTCGGCCAGCTTCTGTTCGTACACACCGGCCAGGCGCTCGAGTAGCTCCACCTTCTGCGAAACGTCGGACGTCTCGGCGATGAGCGAGCGGAGCGCCTCGCTCTCCTTGCGAGCATCCCCGCCCGCCTCGTACTGCTCGCTCAAGATGCGGGTGGCCTCACCACGCAGCTCCGGCACGTCCGCCAAGGTCTGCAAGATGGGGATGACCAGACCTGGTTCACTGCCGCTATCGAGCGCACGCTGGACGGCCGACAGCGCATCGCGGCTGCGACTTGCCGCGAGGTAGAGGGTCGCCAGCTCGACCTCCTTGTCGGCTCGTTCCCTGCCTTCGGAGAGCTCGCGATGTCGTTCGAGCGCCTCGATGGCTACCTGCGGTTGCCCGAGCTCGGTCGCGAGGCGCACGACGGCGTCGAGTGCAGTCACGGAACCGGGGCCGTCGTCGAGCACCCGCCGATAGAGCTCGAGCGCAGAACCGGGTTTACCGGCCTCGCGCTCCTCGAACTGTGCCCACTCGGTGAGCGCGATGGCCTTGGTGGCCGCGTCTTTGGCGCGCTTCTCGCGATGGTGGTAGAGCCAGCGCAAATCGCTCTTGCTCGCCTGCCGACGCAGCATGGCCTCGAGCTGATCCAGGATCTCCCCGTCGTCCTCGAACTCGCCGGCCAGCGCCTTGAGGCGCCCGACGGCGTCCTCGACCCGGCCCATTTCTTCGCCCAAGACGCGGGCCAGGCGCAGCCCGACGGCGCGGCGTTCGGCCCGATCCTCGGGCGACAGGTCCGGCGGCGGCAGGCTGGCGACGGGCGCACTCGCGACTTCTGGGGCGACTGCAGCTGGTGGCGGCGTATCGGTGGCTCGGCCTTTGCCGCGCCCTTTCTTGCCGCCGGCTGCGCCCCCGCCGCCACCACGCTTGCGCTTGCCAGCGACTGGCTCTGCCTTCACGGCCTCTTCCGGCGGAAGTGCCGCCGGAGGCGGAATGCTCCCAGCGACGAGCGGCCCGCCCAGGGCGAGCAAGCGCTGCTCGAGCGCCTGTTGCATCTCGTCCCAGCCGCCACCGGCGCGCGAGGCAGAATCGAACATCTCCAGGCAGCGGCCGTCCTTGGGTGCCAGGTCGAACGCACGGCGGGCGTAGTGAATGGCGGCCCGACGATCGAACAAGTGGGACGATGCGACCGTGAACAGCTGCGAGAGCAAGGTGACGCGTTCGTCGTCGCTCTGCGCGAGGCGAAACTTCACCTCGAGCAAGGTCGGGACGCGCGCCCACTTCTCGTCATTTTCGTAGAGCGGCAAGAGCCGATCGATGGCGCGCACGTCGTCCGGGTCGACTGACAGGATGCGCTCGTAGGAGCGGACGGCACGCGCCGACTGGTGCAGGCCTTCTTCGTAGACTCGAGCGGCGCGGTAGCTGAGGTCGAGCTTCGCTGCCGACTCACGCGCTCGGTCAGCGGCGGTGGACAGGACTTCAGCCAGGCCTTCCAGGTCGTTCTGCGCGGCATAGACGGCCTCGAGCGAATCGTAGTCACCCGTTCGCAGATACGAATCGCGCAGAACGCGCATGGCGCGGGCGTTGCCCGGCTGGGCTTCCACGACGCGTCGCCAGGTGCGCACGGCCTGATCGGCCCGGTCCAGGTGGTCCGAATAGACGGTCCCGAGCTTCTGCAGGACCGGCAGCTGAGCCTCGGTATTCGTGCCACCCGCCGAGAGGCGGCGCTCCAAGGCGTCGGCGAGCAGCGCCCAATTCTTGGAACGCTCGGCGTACTTCTCGTAGCGGTCGAGCACCTCGAGCCGGGTCGGGTCGAGATCCAAGATCTCTCGAAAGTAAGCGAGAGCGTCGTCGACACGAGAGAGATGCTCGGCCGCGAGTTGTGCCATCTCACGGAGCAGCGGGATCCTGGCTTCTCCCTCCTTGCCAGCGAGCTGAGCCTCGTAGAGCGCGAAGAGCTCCTTCCAGGCTCGCCGTTTGCGATAGAGGTCGTCGAGGCGCTCGATGGCTTCCTCGTCGCTCGGATCGAGCGCATAGAGTGCGGCGAACGCCTCCATCGCGTGCTGCACGTTGGAAAACTGATCGAGCCAACGTCGGCCCACCTGCCGGTAGAGCAGCTTTTTCTCCTCGAGATCCGGGGCAATTTCGGCCAAGAGCTTCTGGCTGGCCAAGAGGTCGCGCGGACGCCCGAGCTTGTCGAACAAGCTCACGAGCTCGCGCACTTCGCCGACGTCCTCGGCATCGAGCTTGCCGTCGAGCTGCACGATCTGGTTGAGCACGCCCACCAGCGCCGTGTCGCTCTTGATGTACTCACGGTAGACGCCGGCTATCTCGCGCATCACCGACAAGCGCAGCTCGTAGTTTTCCTCGGCCGTCCGCTCGAGCTGCTGGCGCAAGAGCTCGACCAAAGCGTTGTGTCCCTGCGTCTGCTTGTACAGGGTCTTCAGGCGCTGCCTGACCGCGTCATCGTCTGGATTGCTCCTGAGCAAACTCTTCTGCTGCTCGATCTGACGCTGCAGATCGGCCTGCGAGCTCGCGTGCGTCGACAGCTCCGCTTCGAGCTCGGCTCGTTCGGGTGAAGCGACATCGAGCGCTTGCTTGGCCTCGTCGAGCACCTGCGCCAGCCCAACGTCGTCCTGCAGCGCGCCCTTGTATTCCCGGTAGAACGAAAGCACGCCCTCGTGGGCCGGCTGAAGCTTGCGAATCCGTTCGAACCACGGCTCCGCATCGGCCAGGACGCCGCGCTTCTTCCAGTGCAACATGCCGACCTGGAGCATGTCACCCAGGCGCGCTTCGTCGTCCCCGGCCAGCTTGAGCGGCCTTTCGTAGGCGCGCACCAGGGCGTCCCAGTGCTCCGTTCGCGCGTAATACTCGGTGACGAACGCCATGGCGTCGGCGTTCTCCGGGTCGCTCTCCAGCACCTTGTCGAAAGCGAGTGCCGCGAGCTCCTCGTCGCGCAAGGTGTGGACCAAATAGCGGCCGAGCCGAATGCCAGCGGCCACCCGAGCTTCCTGGCTGGGGGCGCGGTCGGCCGTGCGCTGGAGGACTCGCACCAGGCCGGCAGTGTCACCGGCACGTCGATACATGACCTCGAGCAGACGACTCGCGGGCAGATTGGACGGGTCGAGGCGCAATGCCATCTCGAGGTTTTCGACGATGGCCGGGACGCGAGGTTCTTCGGCGAAGCAGATTTCGGCCTCGGCGGCGCGCATCATCATGGCGCTGCGGTAGAGGTCGTCGGGCGCGGACTCGGCCTCGGCGTGGTAGCTGGCGGCCTGCTCTTTCCAACCGGCAGCGCGCGCCTGCAAAGCGTCCAGCTCGGCCTGTAGGCCTATCAGTTCTGCCTGGGGCAGGGCAGCGGCGCGGGCCAAGGTCGCAATGGCCGGTAGCCCGGCGAAGAGCTCGGTGAGCAACACGGAGGCCCGCTTCTGCAGGAACACCACTTCGGCGGGTGTGCCGTGAGATTGCGCAGCGCAGAGGTCGTAAATGCGAACGACTGCTTCGGCTTCTCCACGTGAGGCGTGGCGATCCCGCGCCGCTTCCAGGAGCTCGAGCGCAGTCGGGTGGTCCAGGTCACCGCCTTCTTCGCTCAGCGCGTCCCGGAGTTCCTGCCACGCTTCACTATCGTCCGGGTTATTCTGAAGCGTACCCAAAGCAGTGCGAACCGACCGTGCGTCCATGTTCCTCTCTCCGCCCTCGACTCTCCCCGGCGGCGCGGGTGATGATGGCAAGGCCTGCGGAGAGTAGCCCCCAGCTCACGGGACGAACAACCTTGCATTTCGCGAACATCGGAGGGATGGCCACGGGCATGTTTGCCTTCCGCTCCACCCTTCGGAGTGGCCACCGACGAGCCCGGTCTTTCTGGCGGATTCAGCTGCGGGGGCCGGGCTGCATACATGTCCCTACTCAGGGATACACAGCCGTGCTGGGGCTCGCGGCCGTCTTGGCACTCTCCGGATGCGGCTGCGACGAAGACCGACCTTACACCCCCTTCCAAGTCGCATCGTCCTTGCCGGGGCCAGCGGACGACACCCCACCGCCCGCGCCGACGAACGGCCCAGCTGCTCCGGATCCGGCAGCCAGTACGCTGGTGCTGCGAGCGGCCGGGCTTCCCGAAACCTGGGAAGCATTCGGGCGTGAGCTGCGGGCGCCGAAGGGCACCGGGTTCGCCGCCGCGGTGGAGCTCCCTCGGGAAGGGGGCGCGGCGCCGCAGGTCGTGGCCTGGGTCTTCCCCAAGCCGAGTCCGCGAGCCCGCGACGGTGGCCTCATCGAATTCGACGCACGTGGACGGGCGAGCCAGGTCCTGACCAAGGTTCCGGAGTTTCTCCCCTCGGGCCCTGACTGCGAGCTCGAGCTCGGGTCGCTCGAGGTGGCCAGGACGAGCATCGCCTCCGTCTTGCGCGCAAAGTGCAAAGGGCGCCTCCTGCCGGGGACGGCCACGGGGGCCTTTTTGCTGACATCCCGGGAAAAACAGGCACCTTTTTCTCTTCGCTTGGCCGAGGAAACCGGCCAAAAGGACCTGTCGATCGCCACGGAGGGCTTCGTCGCCAGCGCCGGGGCGACGGGAGCAGAGCTTGCGCTCGTCGTCGACCTCGAGGCGCCCGGGGGAGCCCACGCCAAGTTGCCGCTGCGCTTCGTGGAGAAGGCGGGAGGCCTGTCACGGATCGCGGACGCCCCCAGCGCGGACCTCGAAGCGCTGGTGAAGGAGCTCGCCGGCCTCGTGCCGAAGAAGAAGGAACGCGAGCTGGCCTTGGGCCGCATCGATGCAGTCCGGCGCTGGGTCTACGCGGTGTGCGCCGAAGCAGGCGCGACGCGCCTCGAGAGCGACGATGGTCGAGCCTTCGCTTGTGGCCGGGTCAAGCCGAGTCTCGACGCCCTGACCGAGGCGGCGATCGAGGCCTACCTCTATCGAGACGAACCGTGGAGGGCGATCGGCGAATACGAACGAGCCGACTTTTTCTTGGGCGCGCCACCGGCGAAGACCAAGGAGCGCTGGGCGGCGCGCATCGCGAAGAAGACCAGCACCGTGGCAGCCGAAATCGCGGCGGAGTACCCGCTGCGGCTCGGTCTCGACGTCCCCTACCCCGTGGCCACACCGCTCGGTTTCGACGATCGGGGCGCCTTGTACGGCCTCACCGCCAGCGGCGAGGTGGCTCCCTTCGCGCCCTCGGCCCCGCCGGCGGACGCCGGGACCTTGCCACCCGATGCTCCACCGCCAGCGCCCGAGCCGGTCCCCAGTGCATGGCCGTTGCGTCCCAAGTCGAGCGACGGGCGCCTGCTCGCCGCACTGGTCCCGTCGTGCGACCGCGCCGAAGCGCAGCTGTCCTTCCTGACCGACGGCGGGGCCGCGTCCCCGAGCATCGTCCTGCCCTTCCTCGCCCCTCGCCCCTGCCACGGCCTGTCCACCAAGCCTCTGCCCGCCGTGCCGCTCTCCTGGCAAGGACCTGCCCTGCTCTTGATTGCCGCGGGCGAGCCCCTGTCGAGCGCCGGCTCCTGGTCGGCGCCCGCGCGGCCCATCGCCTGGGGCACGAGCCTCGGCGTCGAGGTGTGGACGAGCGCCGGCCACGTGTCATGGCGCGGCCCGGGTCTACGCGACCTGCACCACTGCGTCACGCCACAGAGCAGCGCCGGAGCGGTCCTACAGGTGGCCTGCGTGCGGGGAAAGACGGCCGTTTTGCTGCGGCGAAAGGCCGAAGCTAGCGAGAAGGAGAGCGCGCCCTAACCCGAGGCTCAGGGCGCCTTGGCGCGTTCCACGTAGGCGCGGGTGCGGGTGTCCACCTTGACCCAGTCGCCGGTATTGATGAAGAGCGGAACCTGGACCAGAGCGCCGGTCGCGATGGTCGCGTTCTTGGTCACGTTGTTCGCGGTGTCACCCTTCACGCCCGGCTCCGTCTCCGTGATCTGCACGACGATGTGCGAGGGCAGGACCACGCTGACCGGATTGCCGCGGAACAAGGTCACGAGGACCGACGCACCGTCCTGCAAGAAGCCAGAATCATCACCGACGGCACTGGCCGGAACGGATACCTGCTCACCGGAAGGATCCATGAACACGAACGCGTCTCCCTCCGGGTAGATGTACGTCATGTTCCGCTCTTCGGCGTCCGCTTCCTCCAGCTTTTCGCCGGAACGGATGTTCCGCTCGATGACCCCGCCGTGCAGCAGGTTCTTCATCTTCGTGCGCGTGAAGGCCTGGCCCTTGCCCGGCTTGACGAACTGGAAGTCGATCACCACGTACGGCTGACCGTCCTGCATCAACTTCACGCCCTTTTTGATGTCGCTCGTGTCCATGACTGGAAGCTCTCTTCTGACCCGTTGGCCTGTCCCCACCGAGGCGGGGCACGCCTCTTAGCGAGGGAGAGGGGCGCGAGCAAGGCGGAGCCAGCCGCCCGCAGCCCGGGGGCTTTTCCCTACGCTCGGCGCCGGGTTATGAGCGGGTGGCTAGAATGCACGAATACGATCTGGAAGAAATCAAGCGCGAGATCGTGGAGGGCCGCTCGCTGACGATCAAGTCCAACAACTTGATCAACGCGCTGTCGGCCGACCTGAAGAGCATTGCCAAGCGGCAGCAGCTCTACGAGCGTCGCATGTTGATGAACAGCGCCGTCACCTACGTGGTCACGGTGATCGTCATCTTGATGCTGACCAAGATCGCACTCGATGCCCAGGTCAACGCCGTGCGCAGCGAGGGACGCGACACCAAGAGTCGCCTCGAGCACGTGGAACGCGAGCTGCAGATCGCCAGACGGCGCGAGGAGGCGCGCGAAACCGCCAGCCGCGAAGCCGCCAAGCTTTACGAGCTCATGTCGAGCGGCAAGCGGCGTGAGTTCTTGACCGAGCTGAACCGCGTCGCCAGCCTCGACGTCTCACCTGCGGAGCGGGCGATGTTCGAGGAAGGCGGTCGCCGTGCGCGCCGGGAGCTCTCCCAACTCTCCTACCAAACGGGCATCGAGCACGCGCGCGCGGGCCGGTACCACGAGGCGACGCAGACCCTGCGCGAGAGCTTGGACCTCGAGGCCGACGCGCCGCATTCCGCCCAAGCGCAGTACGAGCTGGCGCGGGCCCACCGCGCCCTCGATCAGCAGAAGAACGCCATTTTCATCCTGATGAAGCTCACGGAAACGGCAGCCGTCGCCGACGTACTCGACGAAGCCACCCTGCTTTTGGCCGAGTGCCAAGTGGACGTCGAACTCTACAATGACGCCAAGGCCACCCTGCGCACGTTCCTGCGCCGCTTCCCCGAGAGCCCGCTGAAGAACGACGCGCGTCAGCTCCTGTCAGAGCTGAACCTCAAGTATTGAAGTTCTTGGACGCGGACATCAGGTAGCACTGGTGTTCGAATGCGTGACAGCGCACGTCGCCGAGGCCAGCGTGCAGCATGGCTTGCTCCTGCTCGTGACGACTGGCAGCGAGCTGGCGCTTGAGGTCGTCGGCGTCGGCGGCCGGTTCGTGATCGCAGACCAAGAGCACGCCTCCGAGGCGGAGTAGGGTCTTCACGCGCGCATACAGAAGCGGTACGTGCCGCTTGTGACGAATCTCGTGCACGGCCTGCATCGAGATCACGGCATCGAAGGGTCCCTGGAGATCGAGGTGCCAATCGTCGGCTTTGAAGTCGCCCACGTGGCACGTGACGTCAGCGCGCGGACCGACGGCATGGCGCGCCATTTTCATCATCACCTCGGAAAAATCGAACAGCACGTACTCGGTCACGACCACGTCCCGTAGGACGCGCTCCGCGAGGAGCCCCGGCCCCGAGCCGAGTTCCAGGATCCGTTGGGGGGCCGGCCCCCTTTTCGCCAAAATCCGGGCGAACTCCGCACGAAACCTGGGGCGATAGGGCTTGCCGACCGCGCTCTCCACCGCCCAGCGCCGGGCCGTCTCTTCGTCCCGATGGTCGACCGTGGTCAGAACGTCGCCGTCTTCACCCAACCAGGTAGCCATCCGTCAAGCTTTTACGCTCAGCGGCGGCGGGAGGAGACTCGCGCGCGGTAGGTCTTTCGGAATGGGCGTGAGCAAGAGCGGTCGATCTGCGAGCGGCGTCGCAGCGCTTGCCTGACGCATCGCTATGTCGAGACGACTGCGCGCTCCTTCTACCGACGCGGCCAGCGGGACGCCTTCGGCCAAGAACGCAGCAATAGCCGTCGCCAGGAAGCAACCGGACCCTCGAAAGCCCGGACCCATCACACGCGCCCGCTCACACAGGAACTGGTCACCGTCGGCCGTA
>Ga0164309_10000904_pt1 | contig 15113 bp, 15 predicted proteins | sample Whisoiple_247_MG_FD_109984 | JGI IMG/M metagenome (GOLD analysis project Ga0164309, IMG submission 109984) | Soil microbial communities amended with fresh organic matter from upstate New York, USA - Whitman soil sample_247_MG | ecosystem: Environmental > Terrestrial > Soil > Unclassified >...
GGAGTGGGAGCACCCTCGACAGGGGGCCACAGCCCTCCTCGGGGGCCACAGGAACACATCTTCAAGGGAGAGTCGTATGAGCCGACTCAGCATTCGGGCCACCTGCGCGATGGCCGCCGTCGCTCCGCTTCTCGTCGTCAGTGCCGTGTCCGCCGGTGCCGGCGGCCAGGGAGCCGTCACGTTCACCGACAACCAGCACTCGGTCGTCGACGTGTTCCACGACATGAATCCGTGCACCGGGGACCCGGGCACGGTCAGCGCCGTGGAGAACCAGATCTTCCACGGCACCATCAACAAGACCGGCTCGTGGTTCACGGGCACGGTCGAGGGCAAGTTCACGTTCACGCCGGACGACCCGTCGAAGATCACCTACACGGGACACTTCGCCAATTGGTTCGGCGACGAGAACAACCTGCGCAACGGCGTCGAGCACAGCACGTTCAACGTCAACGCGACGGGCACGGACGGGTCCCACCTGCAGTTCCACGACAACGCCCAGGCCACGCTCAACGCGAACGGCACCGTGACGGTCTCGTTCGACCACATGTCCTGCGCCTGAGCGGGTGCGTCGCGCACCACCGGGCACAGCGCACATCGGGCACACCGGACCGGGCGGCGCAGCGGTCGCCCGGCCCGGTGGGCCCCCGACGTCACTCGCGGTGGCGGTCGGCGTTGGCGTGGATGGCGTCGCGGACGTATGCCGCGAGCCCGGGTGCGAGGTCCTCGTACGTCTTCGTGAAGCGGGGGTCGGCGACGTACATGTCGGCGAGCCCGATGTGGAAGGTGTGGTCGAGGTCGTAGAAGCGGTCGTGGATGTGTCGGCGGTGCTGCTCGGCGGCGTCCATGGCCGCCTCGCTCGTCGCGGGCGCGCCCGAGTGCAGGGCTGCGACGAAGGCGGCGTTGACGGCGTCGGCCTCCTGCTTGACCTGCTCCCAGTCCGCCTTCGTGTAGCGCTTGGTGCGCGACCGCGACTGCTTCCAGGCGTCGGTCTCACCCCAGCGGTCCTGCGCCTCCTGCTCGTACTCGTCCGTGAAGCCGTCGCCGAAGAGCTCCTTGAGGTCCTCGGTCGTGGCGGGCTGGTCGTTCATCGCTCTCTCCAGTGCTCGGTCGATGGCCGAGACGAGCTCGCGCAGCTCGTCCAGCCGGGTCATGACGGTGGCGCGCTGCCGGCGCAGGTGGTCGGCTGCGTCCTCACCGCCGCGCAGCAGGGTCGCGATCTCGTCGAGCGGCATCTCGAGTCGTCGGTAGACCACGACCTGCTGCAGGCGAGTGAGGTCCGCGTCGGTGTAGAGCCGGTAGCCCGCCCGCGAGCGCTCGCTCGGGACGAGCAGTCCGATCTCGTCGTAGTGGTGCAGCGTGCGCACCGTCACGTCGAAGAGCTCGGCGACCTGCCCCACCGTCCAGGTGGTCATCTCCTGCGTCCTTCCGGTCATGGGATCGAGCGTGACGCCTCACGCGACGTGAGGGTCAACCCCATTGAAGCGCCGATGCGCGCGGGAAGGGCCGGGAGGTGCCCGAGGCGCCGGGAGGTGCCGAGGCGCCGGGAGGTACCGAGGCGCCCGGAGGCGCCGGACGTCCCGGGTGGCGCCGTCGGGCAGGCGGCCTACTCTCGACACGTGGAGCTCGAGGTCCGTCACCTGCGCGTCGTCGCGGTGGTCGCGCAGCAGGGCAGCATCCCTGCCGCCGCGGCCACCCTCGGGGTGTCTGCGGCGACCCTGGGGTCCGAGGTGGGTCGCATCGAACGCGCCCTCGGCTGCACGCTGTTCCGGCCGAGCGGAGACGGGATCGCGTGCACCGCGATCGGCGAGCGCGTCGTGTCGCGGGCTCGCACCGTCCTCGACGAGGTGGCGGCGCTGCGCGAGGACGTGCGCACCCACCGCGCGAGCGACGCCCCGCTGCGCCTCACGTCGGACTCGATGCGCTACTTCACGTCGTTCGTCAGCCACGCCTACGCGACGGACATGAGGCGACCGTTGATGCCCGTGCCACCGCTGTCCGGCGGGACGACGACCGACGCGATCAGCGACGGCCGGGTCGACGTCGCCGTCGTCATCGCGCTCGTGGCCGACCGGCGCGAGGAGCGGGCGCGGTCGATGATCGGCGAGCGCGTCATCGTCGAGCGTGAGCCGCTGCTCGTCGCGCTGTCGGCGTCTCACCCGCTGGCGGCCCAGCGGTGCGTCGACATCAGGGAGCTCGCCGGCGAGGACTGGATCCTGCCGCCGACCGAGGTCGACCCCGGGTCCGAGGCGACGAGCACCGTGCTCGCCCGCCTCGGCGTCACCCTCCGTTCGTCCTACGGACCGCACGACCTCGGGCCGTTGTGGCCGGCGGTCGTCGCCGGCCGGGCCGTGTCCTTCGCCGTGCCCACGGCGTCCGCGCCGCCGGGCGGGGTGCTGCGGCCGCTCTGCGACCAGCCCATCACGGCCCGACGCCTGCTCCGCTGGCGGGTGGGGGCGCTCGACGACGAGGACGTCGAGCGGTGCGTGCGCGCGGCGGGCTCGGCCTACCGGGAGCAGCTGACCCACACGGCGCAGACCCAGGGCTGGTGGCCGACGGCGCGCTCCGACGAGAAGCCGATCCTCGCGCCCTGACGGGCCGCGACCTCCGACCGGTGAGCGCCGCGACCCTAGAGTGAGCGCGTGCACCGTCGCCTCGCGCTCGTCCGTCGACCCTCCCCTCGTCTCGCGGACGGGATCGTGACGCACATCGAGCGCTCGGCAGCCGTCGACGGCGAGCTGGCCCTGCGGCAGTGGCAGGAGTACGTCGACGTGCTCCGCCGTCGCGGCTGGTCGGTCGTCGAGGCCCCGCCGGTCGACGACTGCCCCGACGGCGTCTTCATCGAGGACCAGGTCGTCGTGCACGGCGACGTCGCGGTGCTGTGCCGCTCCGGCGCACCCGGACGCCGCGGCGAGCGCGCAGGGGTGCGCGAGGCCGTCGAGGCACACGGCTACCGGGTCGTCGAGGTCGAGGAGCCCGGCACCCTCGACGGCGGGGACGTGCTCAAGCACGGGCACGTCGTGTGGGTCGGTGTCGGCGGCCGCACGAACCTCGCCGGCATCGAGCAGCTGCGGCGCGCGTGGGAGGGCCATCGCGTCGAGGTGGTGGCGGTGCCCGTCTCGAAGGTCCTCCACCTCAAGTCGGCGGTGACGGCTCTGCCCGACGGGACCGTCCTGGGCTACCCACCGCTCGTCGACGACGTGAGCACGTGGCCCCGGTTCCTCGCTGTGCCAGAGGAGTCCGGCGCCCACGTCGTGCTGCTCGGTGGCATGTCGGTGCTCATGTCCGCGTCCGCGCCGCGCAGCGCGCAGCTGCTCGCCGCCCGTGGTCACGACGTGACGACCGTCGACATCTCCGAGTTCGAGAAGCTCGAGGGCTGTGTCACCTGCCTGTCGGTGCGCCTGCGGGGATAGACCCGTGGCGGCGCCACTCTGTTAGGGTCGCTAACTGGATGAGCAATCTCCCGAGCGACTGAGGTGATCGACATGCCCGGATCCACCACGCCGGCCGCCGCCCTGACCAGCAGCGACCAGGTGCGTCGCGTGGCCGTCATCGCCGCCGAGATCTTCTGCGTGGTCGGCACGCTCGTCGGCGTCGGCGTGCTCGGCACGCGCGTCGAGGAGTCCTCGGGAGGAGCCCTGGCCGCGACCGCGACCCTCATCGCGCCCGCCGGCCCGGCCTTCTCGATCTGGACCCCGATCTACCTCGGCCTCCTCGCGTATGCCGTGTGGCAGGCCCTGCCTGCCAACGCCGTTCGCGAGCGGGTGCGCAGCACCGGGTGGCTCGCCGCCGCGTCGATGGTGCTCAACGCGACGTGGCTCCTCGTCACGCAGCAGGGCTGGATCTGGGCGAGCGTCGTCGTCATCGTCGCGCTCGCGCTGACCCTCGGCGTCCTCCTGCCCCGCCTGACCCGTGAGCCCGCCAGGTCGATGTGGGAGCAGGTCATCCTCGACGGCACGTTCGGCCTCTACCTCGGCTGGGTCGCCGTCGCGACGTGCGCCAACATCACTGCGGCACTGGTGGACTCGGGCGTGGACCTCGGCGCCACCGCCAACCAGGCGGCCGCGGTGGTCGTCCTGGCCGTCGCGGCCGGACTCGGCATCGTCTTCGCCCGTCGCCTCGGTGGCCGCTGGTCGGTCGCCGCCGCGATGGCCTGGGGGCTCGCCTGGATCGCCGTCGGCCGCCTCGGGGACGAGCCCAGCTCCGTCGTGACCGGCATCGCGGCGGTCGTCGCCGCCATGGTCGTCGTCGTCGCCGCCGGGCGCTGGCACACCCGACGGCCGGCGACGCCGCAGACGTCGCGACGGCTGCGCACGGTCTGACGGGCCTAGGCACCGCGCCGTCGGAACGGCGTGTCGCGACGGTCCGGCGGCCCGTCGCGAGCCGGCCGGGTGCCCGACTCGCATACGGCCCTCGCAGCCACCCCGCGACCGACCCGTGAGGTCTACGCTGCGACGGGGGCCGGACTCGAGCAGTGGGGTGATCCTTTCGTGGACGCTGACGTCGTCATCGTCGGGGCAGGGCTGGCAGGGCTGCGGTGCGCGCGACGGCTCACCGAGCTCGGTCACGAGGTCGTCGTCCTCGAGTCGAGCGACGGGGTCGGCGGGCGCATCCGCACCGACGTCATCGATGGCTTCCGGTGCGACCGGGGCTTCCAGGTGCTCAACCCCGCCTACCCGGCGGTGCGGCGGTGGGTCGACGTGTCGACGCTCGACCTCAAGCCCTTCGGGTCCGGTGTGCTGGTGCGGCGGACGAACGGCCTCCAGGTGCTCGCCGACCCGATACGAGAGCCACGCCTGCTCGCCCAGACGATGCGCAGCGGCTACCTCCACCCGCGCGAGCTGGCAGGCGTCACGCGGTGGACCGCTCGCGTCATTGCCGACCCGAAGACCGTTCTGGCCCAGAAGGACTCGACCCTGGCAGAGTCTCTCGACGAGGCCGGCGTCACGGGTCGGCTGCGCCGAGAGGTGCTCGATCCCTTCCTCGCCGGCGTCCTCGTCGACAGCCACGGCGGCTCGTCGGCCAACTTCACGAAGCTGCTCGTGCGGATGTTCGCCCTGGGCCGCCCGGCCGTCCCGGCGACGGGCATGCAGGCCCTGCCCGAGCAGGTCGCGAAGCCGCTCGGCGACCGCGTCCGGCTGAACAGCCGCGTCGAGTCGATCACACCCGTGCCCGGGGGCGTGGACGTGCTGGTCGACGGTCAGCGCCTGGGGGCCCGCAGCGCCGTTGTCGCGACCGACCCGATCGGCGCGGCCACCCTCACCAGCTTGCCCGAGCCGCCGACCAAGGGCCTCGTCACGTGGTGGTTCGACGCGCCGGAGCCGCCCCACTCCCTCCCGCTCGTGGCCGTCGACGGACGCCGCCGCGACTCCGTCCCACCCGGCCCGGTGTGGAACACCGCCGTCATGACGGCCGCGGCCCCGAGCTACGCCCCGCCGACGAAGCACCTCGTCGAGGCGACGTGCCTGCTCGACCGTCCCGACGGCGACGCGTCCGAGGCCGACGTCCTGCGCCACGTCGGCGAGATCTATGGCTGCGACACGACGGACTGGCGCGTCGTGACACGACACCGCGTCGACGCGGCGCTGCCCGCCATGACACCGCCGCTCGAGGTGCGGTCACCGGTCACGCTCGGCGACGGCGTCTTCGTCTGCGGCGACCACCGCGACACCGCGTCGATCCAGGGCGCGCTCGTCTCGGGCCAGCGAGCCGCCGAGGCGGTCAACGCGCACCTCTGACACGGCACGCCCCCGCCGCGAGAAGAAAGTTCGCGGCAGGTGCATCCCGGCACGGCACGTCCTCGGAAGTAGGGGCAGACGGCACACCAGGCCGTCGCTCCCGAAGAGAGGACAGACCGTGAAGAAGCGTCACCTCGTCCCCGTCGTCGCGGCCCTGGCCGGCGTGCTCGCCGTCCCGGCCGCCGTCGCCGCTCCCGCGGCGTCCCCAGCAGCCGCCCCGACGACGGCCTCCGTGCCCCCCACGACGGGCACCCGAAGCCTGGCCGCGGTACTGACGGCAGACGGCAACCGGTTCGACCGCAACTGGTACGACTACGACATCGTCACCGAAGCGGTCCTCGCCGTGCTCGCGGCCAAACCGAGCAGCCCTGTCGGCCTGCTGACCAAGGGCGATGTGGCACTGACGGCCTTCATCCCCAACGACCGGGCCTTCCAGGTCCTCGCCGCCGACCTGACGGGGCGCTGGTACGGATCCGAGACGAAGGTCTTCCAGGCGCTCGCAGGCGCCGTCGGCATCGACGCCCTGGAGCAGGTACTGCTCTATCACGTCGTCCCCGGCGGCCCCGTCACCTCGTCGCAGGCCCTCCGGTCCGACGGCGCGATGCTGGCGACGGCGCTTCCCGGCAAGAGCATCAAGGTCGACGTGCTGTCGCGCTGGCTCAAGCTCGTCCGCCTCGTCGACGGCGACCGCAACGATGCTGACCCGCTGCTCAACCCGCGGGCGCTCGACATCAACAAGGGCAACCGGCAGATCGCGCACGGCATCGTCCTCGTCCTGCGACCCGCCGACCTCTGACGCCTTCCGCGCGGCCCCCGAGGTCCGCACCGCACACCACCACTCCCCCTCCCGGATTCGCCTCCACCCGAGCGCGGCCCCTGTCGCACTCGAGCACTCACCCCTCTGGAAAGGAACGACCATGAAGTCGCTTCGCATCGTCGCCGCCACGACCCTCGCCCTCGCCCCGGCCGCCTTCCTGGCGGCCCCGGCCCACGCGGCCGACGCCACGGTCTCGATCCTCCACGCCGTGCCCGGCGCGACGGTCGACGTCTACGCCAACGGCAAGGCCCTGCTGACGGACTTCAAGCCGGGCACACTGACCGATCCGCTGATGCTCCCCGAGGGCACCTACGACCTCAAGGTCACGCAGGCCGGCGCGGGCGCCGGTGGCGCAGCCGTCATCGAGGCCAACGACGTCAAGGTGCCGGGCGGCGCCAACGTCACCGTCGTCGCGCACCTGTCCGAGGCCGGCAAGCCGGTCCTCACGCCCTTCGTCAACGACACGTCCAAGATCGATGCCGGCAAGGCGCGGATCACCGTGCGCCACACGGCCGCCGCCCCCGCGGTCGACGTCCGGGCCAACGGCACGGTGGCCTTCAAGAACCTCACCAACCCGAACGAGGCCAAGGCCGACCTGCCGGCCGGCACGATCTCGGCCGACGTCGTCCTCGCGGGGACCGACACCGTCGCGATCGGTCCGGCCGACCTCGACCTCAAGGAGGGCAGCAACACGATCGTGTACGCATGGGGCAGCGCCGCTGACAAGAACCTCAAGCTCGCGGTCCAGACCCTCTCCGGCATGCACTCGGCCCCGGGTGGCGTCCCGGCCGGGGCGGGCGGCCAGGCCGCCGCGGCCCGGGGGTCCTCGGAGGTGGCCCGCTACGCGGCCGTCATCGGTGCCGCTGCCGCCGCGGGCGGGCTCGTCCTCGTGTCCCGCCGGCGCGCCACCGGGGTCCGCTGACCCGCCACGCACCCGTCGCGAACGACCGAGATGAACCGCACCGTCGACCCCGGACCGGGTCGCTCCCGGGCCCGGGCGTCGAGCCCGTCCAGGGGGGTGGCCGCCGCGCTCGCGGCCGCCCTCCTGGCGGGCGTGGGCGTGGCGTGGCTGACGCGTGCCTCGGACACCGCCCTCCCAGCGGCGTCCGGGGCGGGCGTCACCAGCACCGCCGCACCCGCAGCCGGCGCCCCCACGACCCCTGCCCCACAACCGGGGTCGCCGGGGTCGCCGGCCGGGACGGACGGCTCGGCCGGTCCGTCACAACCGGGGGTCCGCCCGGCGACGCAGCAGGCGGGCCCGACCGCGGCGGCCCCCGACCGCCTGACGATCCGCCGCCTCGGCATCGACATGCGGGTCGTTCCGGTGGGCGTCGCCCGTGACGGCGAGATGGCGCTGCCGGAGACGCCCGCCCAGGTGGGCTGGTACCGCTACGGCCCGCGGCCCGGAGACGACGCCGGGTCGACGGTCCTCGCGGCGCACCTCGACATGCCGGGCTACGGGATCGGCCCCATCGCGGCCGTCGAGGAGCTGCGCACGGGCGACGTCATCACGGTGCGGTCGGGCGAGGTGAGCCGGAGGTATGCCGTGACGTCGGTGAGCCAGGTCCGCAAGACGACGCTCGACCTCGCCGCCCTCTTCGCCCGCGACGGACCTGCACTGCTCCACGTCCTGACCTGCGGGGGCGACTTCGACCGCGAGCAGCGCCGCTACGACGAGAACGTCGTCGTGACCGCCGAGCCGCTCGCGTGAGCAGGACGTGGTTAGGTGGGTCCGTGCACGTGCACGACGACCCAGACGTCGAGTCCGCCGAGCTCGCCGTCCGGTTGGTCGGTGGGGACCGCGAGGCCCTCGCCGAGATGTACCGCCGCTGGTCCCCCCTCGTGCACACCATCGCCCTGCGCGCCCTCGGCACCAGGGAGGACGCCGAGGACGTCGTCCAGCAGGTGTTCGTCGCCGCCTGGCGGGGACGCGCCACTCTCCGACCCGACCGTGGGTCGCCGGCGGCGTGGCTCGTGGGCATCGCAAAGCACCGCGTCGCCGACGTGCGCACGCAGCGCTACCGCGCCCACCGCAACCTGCAGGCGCTCGCGTCCGAGGTGGTCACCGAGCCGACGACCACGCACGACTCCGACTGGGCCGAACGACTGCTCCTCGTCCACGAGCTCGAGCGCATGGGCGATCCGCGAGCGACCGTGCTCCGAATGGCTTTCATCGAGGACCGCACGCACGATGACATCGCCCGCATGCTGCAGATGCCCCTCGGCACCGTGAAGAGCCACGTCAGGCGGGGACTGCTCGAGCTGAGAGACCGACTCCAGGAGGTGGAACGTGTCGCATCCGACTGACGACGAGCTCGTCGACCTCGCCCTGGGCGAGCCCGTCGACGCGAGTCGTTCCGCCCACGTCGAGGAGTGTGCCGTGTGCTCCGCGTCGGTGGAGCAGCTGCGGCGCACCCTGCGCCTGACCTCAGGACCGCTGGCGTATGCCGACTGGCAGGCTCCCGACGACGCCGTCTGGGCGCGCGTGACCGCCGAGATCGACGCTCAGCCCGACGCCCCGGTCGGTGCCGGGCCGGCCCCCGCGACCATGGGGGGTTCCGACGCCGGACCTGACGCCGGACCCGCGCCCACTCCTCCGGAGACCTCCTTGCTTCACGACGAGCGTCCGTCAGGGACGGACGCTCCAGAGCGACCTGACCGACCTGACCCATCTGACCGACCCGCGAGCCCGACCGGTCCCGCGGCAACGGCGGGGACGGCATACGCCCCCGAACCCGTCCCCGCGGACGCGACGGTCACGCCGATCACGGCGGGCGCTGCTCGTGCGACGCGCCGACGTGCCGCGGCGTGGGGCGCCGCTCTCGTGGCGGCCAGCCTCGTCGTGGGACTGCTCGCCGGGCGGGCCATCTGGAGCCCGAACGAGAGCGGGAGCGTCTCGCAGGTCGCCCTGAAGACCCTCGACACGCGCCAGCGCGAGGGACAGGCCTCGGTCGTGCGGGCCGGAGACGGGCTCGACCTCAACGTCGTCACCGACCGTCCGCTCGACGCCGGCGACGGTTACCTCGAGGTCTGGCTCATCAACGCCGACGGCAAGCGGATGGTCTCCGTCGGGGTGCTGCGACCCGGCGAGACGGGCACCTTCCCGATCAGCCAGGCGCTCATCGACCAGGGGTACGTCGTCGTCGACATCTCCAAGGAGCAGTTCGACGACAAGCCGGCGCACTCGGGCGACAGCCTGCTCAGGGGGAAGCTGCCCGCCTGAGCCTCAGGTCATGAGGTTCTTCATCGCGGCGGTCGCGCCCCTGAGGTAGCGCTCGACGACGTCGCGGTCCCCCTCCGACAGGGTCGCGTCGAGGGCGGCGAGGCTCTCGAACATCGGCGTCATCCGGGCGAGCACCTCGGCGCGACCGCTGTCGGTGATGACGACCTCGGTGCGGCGGCCGTCGCCGGGGTGCGAGCGACGCTCGGCGTGCCCGTGGCCGACGAGACGGTCGACGACGCCTGACGAGGCGGCCGACGTCACGCCGAGCACCTTGGCGAGGTCGACGGGACCGATGGGGCCGCGCATGAGGTGCCGGAGGGAGTGCAGCTCAGACGTGCTGAGGCCCGCCTTGCGGGCGACGACGGCGGGGACGGTCTCGGACACCTCGACGAGCTCCTGCAGGGCCGTGAGGGTGCCCGACGTGCGCCACTCGGGCACGCCGGGGACGAGGCCGACCTCGGGCGGCCCGTCTCCCCGAACGGGCTGGCCTCCATCGACGGACGCATCCTTCGGGGCGCGGGCACGCCTGGGGGCCGGCTGTTGGCCGACGGTCTGTTTGCTGCTAATGTCACTCACCAACTTAGTAATCTACTGAGTAACCCGATGAACCATCTTAACTGGAGGTGTGGCGTGCGCTCGGTGACCGACAGGATCACGCGCAAGTGGTGGGCCGTGGCGATCGTCGTCCTGGCCCTGGCAGGAGCGATGGGCGTCGTGAGCGCCGTGGGCGAGGCGCAACGCACCTCGGCCCCGACCGACGCCCTGCCGATCGGCTCAGACAGCGCAGCGGCGCTCGAGATGCGCGACCGGCTGCTGGAGGCCGAGGGCTCCACGGCCGTCGTCGTCTTCAGCAAGGACTCGGGCACGCTGACCGACGCTGACCTGACGGCCGTCGAGGGACGCGTCGCCCAGGTCCCCGGTGCCGGCCGGGCCCCGCTCCAGCGCAGCGAGGACGGCACCGCCGCGCTCGCGATCGTGCCCGTCGACGCCACGGACGCGACGGACACGGCAGCCCTCGTGGGCGACATCCGCGAGGTGGTCAAGGCCGACCTGCCCGAGGGCGTCACGGCACAAGTGACCGGACCCGCCGCGGTCCAGGCCGACCTCGCCGCGGTCTTCGAGGGCGCCAACACCCGCCTGCTCATCGCCACCGCCTCCGTCGTCGCCCTGCTGCTCGTGCTGACCTACCGCAGCCCCATCCTCTGGATCTTCCCGCTCCTCGTCGTCGGCGTCGCGGACCGACTCGCAGCCGTGGTCGCGACACACACGCTCGCGGCATTCTCCATCGTCTGGGACGAGTCGACCATCGGCATCCTCTCGGTCCTCGTCTTCGGCGCCGGCACCGACTACGCGCTGCTGCTCATCTCGCGCTACCGGGACGAGCTGCGCAGCCACGCCGACCGGCGCGAGGCCATGTCCTTGGCCCTGCGCCGCACGTCCGAGGCCGTCCTGTCGAGCGCCGTCACCGTCGTCATCGGTCTGCTGACCCTGCTCCTCTCGCTCTTCCCGGCGACGCGTGGTCTCGGTCTCGCCTGCGCCGTCGGCGTCGTCGTCGCCGCGGCCTTCGTCCTGCTCGTGCTGCCCGCGGCGCTCGTCGTCTTCGACCGCTGGATCTTCTGGCCCAGGGTGCCCCGCGAGGGCGAGGCGGCTCTCGCGGACGGCCACTCGCTGTGGCGCCGCGTCGGCGACCGCGTCGCCGCCCACCCGAAGCGCATCATCAGCGTGACGCTCGTCGTGCTCGCCGTCATGGCGGCCGGCATCGCGGCGATCGACACCGGACTCAAGCCCGCCGACCAGTTCCTCAGCAAGCCCGAGGCCATCGCCGCGAGCGAACGCCTGGCGCAGTCCTTCCCTGCCGGCAGCGCCGACCCCGCCGTCATCGTCACGACCGCCGACCCGCAGGCCGTGACGAGCGCCGCCGAGGACGTCCCCGGCATCGCCGGCGCCCGCATCGTCAAGCAGGCAGGCGGCGTGGCCGAGGTGGACGCCGTCATCCAGGCGGCGCCCGGATCCGACGAGGCGACCGACACCGTGCGCTCCCTGCGGGCCGCACTCACCCAGCTCCCCGACAGTCACCTCGCGGGCACCGAGGCCGTCGCGCTCGACCAGGCGGAGGCGTCGTCGCGCGACCGCCTCGTCATCTTCCCGATCGTGCTGGCGCTCGTCCTGCTGGCCCTGGGACTGCTGCTCCGATCTGTCGTCGCCCCGCTCGTGCTCGTCTCGACGGTCGTCGCGACGTTCCTCGCGAGCGTCGGCGCCTCGTGGTGGATCTTCACGAAGGTCTTCGGCTTCTCCGGCCTCGACGACAGCGCGCCGCTCTTCGCCTTCGTCTTCCTCGTGGCGCTCGGCGTCGACTACAACATCTTCCTCGTCACGAGGGCGCGAGAGGAGTCACGCCTGCACGGCTCCCGCCAGGGGATGCTGCGGGGCCTCGCCGCGACGGGCGGCGTCATCACGAGCGCCGGCATCCTGCTCGCCGCGGTCTTCGCGGTGCTCGGCGTCCTGCCGCTCGTCGTCCTGGCCCAGATCGGCGTCATCATCTGCGTCGGCGTCCTGCTCGACACCCTCGTCGTGCGCACGCTCCTCGTCCCGGCCATCGCGGTCGTCCTCGGCGACCGCTTCTGGTGGCCCCGCCGAACGCACCCCTCCGTGTCGGACCGGTCGGCGACCGAGGACGCCGCCCCGGCCGCCCCTGTCGATGCCGATGCCGATGCTCTGACGAAAGTGGGGACAAGCTCTTGACATGGAGCGGCCGCCGCCGTTGAATCGGGAGTGCCAACATTAGACAAACCATGGACAAACCGGGCCGATGCCTCAGGCGAAACCCTCGTCCATACCTCGCGTCCCCCGATCACCGTTCACGCCGCCACCCCCTCGACAGCCCGTGCGGTCTCGATCGACTCCCTCCCCGTCGATCGAGGCAGACCGTGGGCCACGCGCCGGACTCCCTTCCGGTGCGTGGCCCACATCTGCGTGTGCGGGAGTCGCCTCGACCCCCGGATCGGACGCGGACGGCATACGCCATCTGCGTCCCGCTGCTCGGCTCAGACCGGCCACTCCTCGCGGAGCAGGGCCCACGTGTTGTCGTCGAGCCACGTACCGTCCTTGCCCAGCGACTTCGCCCGGATCGTGGCCTCGTGCCGCATCCCGATGCGGCGCAGGACGCGGTTCGAGGCGATGTTGTCGGCGTAGGCGTCGGCCGTGATCCGGCGCAGCCCCAGGTCGCGGAAGCCGATGACGAGCAGCTCGGCGGCCGCCTCAGCCGCCAGCCCGCGGCCCTGGGCGTCCGGATGCAGCGCGTAGCCGATCGTCCCCTCCCACTCCTGTGCCGGCGCGCGGCCGATGCTGTGGCACGGCTCGAGCCGCAGCATGACGTCGCCGACGACACGACCCGTGCGCCGCTCCTCGACGGCGAGCCCGAGCAGTGGCTCGGCAGCACCGAGCCGTCCCCGCTCGATGCGCTGGGCGATGCGCTCGCGCACCTGGTCGTGGGTCAGGACGTCGTGGCTCAGGTGGACGACGACCTCGGGCAGGCAGCGGTAGGCGTGCACGGCATCGACGTCGTCGAGCGTCAGCGGACGCAGCAGGAGGCGATCGGTGAGCCGCGGCCACACGAGCCGGGACAGGTCCGGGGACGCCTGCACTAGCGCCAGCCGTCCGCGGCGACCCCGCCGGGCACGTCGCCGGCCGGGTCGTAGGGCGTGCGTGTGAAGCGGAACGACGCGAGGTCGAGGTGCGACGGCGTGCCGTCAGCGGCGCGCACGACGCGGAGCGGCTCACCCGTGTAGTAGCCGTCCAGCCCCACCCAGGCGTCGGGGCCGTCCGCGACGAAGCGCGAGCCCCGCGCCTGGCCGGGCTCACCGAGCACGAGGTGATCTCCGACGACCTTCGCCATGGACACGGACGGCCCCCAGTGCCACGTGCCGACGAGCTCGAGCGCCGACGGGTCGCCCGACGCGAACCACGGCTCCGGTGGTCGCGGCTCGCGCTCGACGAACGCCGTGAGCAGCTCGGGGGCGATCGGGCCCATCCCGCTCGTCGTGTTGGTGACGACGACGACACCGTCACCGCTCTCGACCTCGACGCGCAGCCCCGCGAGGAAACCGGGCATCGAGCCGCCGTGACCGGCATACCTCGTGCCGTCGACGTTCCAGACCTGCCAGCCGAGCCCGTGGGCCGTGGTCCAGGGCTGGCCCGGGTTGTCGTTCACCGTGTGGGGCTCGTACATCTCGGCGAGGGTGTCGGGTGACAGGAGCCCGCCGGTGTCGCCCCCGGCGAAGGTGGCCCAGCGTGCCAGGTCCTGCAGCGTGGTCCAGAGCTGTCCGGCCGGGGCCATCGCGCCCGCGTCGTGCTCGGGTTCGGGCAGCAGGACGTCGGCGAAGGGGTGCACAGCGAGGCCCTGCGCGGCGCGGCCGCTGGGGCGGGTCGTCGTCCGGGACATGCCGAGCGGGTCGAGCAGGTCACGCCGGACGACCTCGAACCAGTCGACCCCGTGCGCTCGGGCCAGGAGCTCGCCGAGGGCGGCGAAGCCGACGTTCGTGTAGTGGAAACGCCGACCGGCCCGGAAGCGCTGCCCCACAGGCGAGCCCGCGACAGGGCCTGCGAGCGACTCCCAGTCCCCACCGGGCGTGCGCTCCCACCACGGGCCGTTCGTCTCGGCCTGCACCCCGGCCCCGTGCGAGAGCAGCTGGGCTATGGTGGCGCCGCCCAACCGCGAGCCGGGCACGTGGTCCTCGAACCGGTCGAGCAGGTCGAGCCGTCCGGCATCGCGCAGGCGCATGACGGCCACGGCCACCAAGGTCTTCGTGATGGAGCCCATCCGGTACTGCGTGTCGGTGTCGGCCGGCTGCCCGCCGAGGCGCCCGTCGAGCGTGCCGATGGCGTCGGACCACACGAGCGTGCCGTCACGCACGATGCCGGCGGCGACCGAGGGCAGGCGCCCGCGACGCTGCTCGGCCGCGAGCAGGTGGTGGAGGTGGCGGGCGGTCACGGGGTCGATCTCGCCGTCGGTGGCCGGGACGTCGGCGTCGCTGCGCGGGTCGGTGCTCACCCGCTCCAGCCTAGGCCGGGGGTCTCTGGCGTGGCGCAGGCCACCCCGGCAGGATGGGACGGCGGCCCCACGGTCGCCCCGCATCGGATATCTTGACATCAAGATTTATTCGGGGATCCTCGAAGACCGGATCCCGGCACGAACAGCAACCCGAACGGAGCACCAGCGTTGGACTCGACAATCATCTACACGCACACGGACGAGGCGCCCGCCCTGGCCACGGCCTCGCTGCTGCCCATCGTCTCGGCCTTCGCCAAGCAGGCCGGCGTCGAGGTCGAGACGCGTGAC
>Ga0164309_10000905_pt1 | contig 15111 bp, 10 predicted proteins | sample Whisoiple_247_MG_FD_109984 | JGI IMG/M metagenome (GOLD analysis project Ga0164309, IMG submission 109984) | Soil microbial communities amended with fresh organic matter from upstate New York, USA - Whitman soil sample_247_MG | ecosystem: Environmental > Terrestrial > Soil > Unclassified >...
CCAACAGCCGGCACCCAAAGCCGGCCCTCTACCAGGTTGAGGTACACCCCGAAATGAATCGATTAGCGGCGAGGACGATTGCTCGTCACGCTTTGAGCGTACCTCCCAGGAGGCTCGTCGTTAGGGTCATCATTGCCCGAGGTGATTACCTCGCCCGTGCTCACTAGGGAAGGGGCGACAGCACAAAACGTACCGGCTGATGGTTTCTAGAACTGTGACCCAAACGGCCGATAGGTAGGAAGCTGCTGCGGGGAAGCCGCGCAGAGGGCAGACAGCCTAGATCTGCTTGCCGGCAAGGAACTTCGACGGGTGACCCCTTCAATCCTGCTTGCCGGCAAGGAACTTCGACGGATGACCCCTTCAATCCTGCTTGCCGGCAAGGCGCGAAGATCGACGCGGAGGCACAAACCCGCTTGCCGGCAAGGAACTTCGACGGGTGACCCCTCCGATCCTGCTTGCCGGCAAGGAACTTCGACGGGTGACCCCTCCGATCCTGCTTGCCGGCAAGGAACTTCAGTCCGGGATCGGCTCCAACTCGACGTCGAAGTGAATCGGCGCGGTACCCGCCTCAACCAAGCGGTCCCACGGGAAGTACCCGGGCTTCTCGATCGTGATGCGGTGCTTGCCCGCGGGCAGTTTGACGCCCCGAGCGGAGACGTACCCAAGCGGCCCGATGTACTCCTCGTCAATCGTGACGGCCGCGTCGCGAGGCGACTTGTCGGCGCGGGCGAGGCTGAGCGGCGCGCTTGGCGGCTCGGCGTTCGCTCCCAGGATCTGGCAGCTCGTCAGGGACAAGACGAGTAATACCGTGAGCACGCCCGCCGCGAGGAACGCGACGTAGGGTGTGAGCCAGCGCAGGATCGCCGAAACTCGGGATTCGTGCGTCATTCCCATTCGATGGTCGCGGGGGGTTTGGAGCTGATGTCGTAGGCGACGCGGTTAATGCCTTTGACTTCGTTGATGATGCGCGCGCTCATCTTGGCCAGCACTTCGTGCGGCAGCCGCGCCCAGTCTGCGGTCATGCCGTCGCTGGATTGAACGGCGCGGATCACGCAGGTTTCTTCGTAGGTGCGGTCATCGCCCATCACGCCGACGCTGCGCACGGGGAGCAGCACGGCAAAGGCTTGCCACACCGAACCATAAAGGCCGGAGGCTCGCAGTTCTTCAATCACGATAGCGTCGGCTTTGCGCAGCACGTCGAGGCGTTCGTTCGTCAGATCTCCCAAGCAGCGCACGGCCAAGCCGGGGCCCGGGAACGGGTGGCGCCAAAGCACGTCGTGCGGCATGCCGAGGGCTTCGCCGACGGCGCGCACCTCGTCTTTGAAGAGTTCGCGCAACGGTTCGATCAGTTTCAGTTTCATGCGCTCGGGGAGGCCGCCCACGTTGTGGTGGCTCTTGATCACCGCGCTCGGACCTTTCACGCTCACGCTTTCGATCACGTCCGGGTAGAGCGTGCCTTGCACGAGGTACTTGGCGTTTTCGATGCGGCCCGCGTGTTCGTCGAAAACGTCGATGAACAGCTTGCCGATGATCTTGCGCTTCTTTTCCGGGTCGGTGACGCCCGTCAAGCCGTCGATGAACAGTTTGCGCGCGTCGACCGGGATCAGGTTCAAGTGGAAGCTTTCGCGCATGGTGTGCACGACGCTTTCGAACTCACCCTGCCGCAAGAGCCCATTGTCCACGAAGATGCAGACCAAGCGGTCGCCCAGCGCCTTGTGGCACAGCACGGCCGCGACGGATGAGTCGACACCGCCACTCAGGCCGCAGATCACGCGCTCGTCCGGGCCGACCGCTTCGGCGATCTTGGCGATCGCTTCGTCCACGAAGGAGCCCGGGGTCCAGCTCGGTTCGAGTCCGGCGACCTCGAACAAGAACGAACGCACAATATCCAGGCCGCGCTGCGTGTGAGCGACTTCCGGGTGGAACTGGATGCCGTACATTTTGCGTTCGGGATTCGCGATCGCGGCCAACGGTGCGTTGGGGCTGGTCGCGATGACGCGGAATCCGTCCGGCAACTTCGTCAGTTTGTCACCGTGGCTCATCCACACGCCACTCTCTTCACCGACCTTGAACGCGGAGAAGATGCCGCAATTCTCGCCCACGGTGAGCTGAGCTGGGCCGTATTCGCGCTCGTTGCTTGGTTCCACTTTACCACCGAGTTGCAACGCCATCAGCTGCTCGCCGTAACAGATCCCGAGTACGGGGAGTCCGAGTTCGAACAGGCCCGGATCGCTCTTGGGCGAGCCCTCGGCATACACGCTCTGTGGACCGCCACTCAGAATGATGGCTTGAGGGGCGATCTTTTTGATCGCGTCGAGCTTGATGGTGCCCGGGTGGATCTCGCAATACACGTGGCACTCGCGGATGCGCCGAGCGATGAGCTGGGTGTATTGAGAGCCGTAATCGAGGATCAGAACGCTTTGCCGGGCAGCCATGATGGCCCTCCCGCTAACATGGCGACCGGGCGCGGCAAATCCATTCGGCCGAGGCCCGAAAATGCGCTCAATCCCGGTGTGTCACGTAGACAACGACCTGGGCTGCTCCGCTCAGGGCGGCTTGGAATGCCCGCAAACTGGTCCGGCTGAGCGCCCCCTCCGCCGCTCCGCCGCGCCACAGATCGACGATTCGGCGGCGTGGATCGAGCGAGGCGCCGAGCGCACGCTGAGCCGTCGCGCGTTGCGCCGCGGCCAGTTCGTCATTCGAGATTTGGCTGGCGATGACGCGGTCGAGGGCGCGCCGCACCTCGAGGGTCGCCTTGCGCGCGTCGTCGTCACTGGCGTGGATTTCGATCACCAATGCGGCTGCGCGGCCTCCGCCGATGACGAATGCGCGCGTGGAGGCGTGGAGATGTTCTGCGCTGAGCGCGAGTGCGAGCGGGCCGCGCGGAGCGTTGAGCAGCGCGGTGAATGCATCCGCTTCGCGTTCGAACTTCAGCCGAGAAGGGAAGGGGAGTCCGAGGTAGGCGCTCTCGGTGTTGCCGGAATCCGGAACCGTCAGGGTCAATTCGCCGCTACGCGGAGCTCGTTCCGCAGCGGTTTGACAGCGGCGCGCGTCGTCGCGCCAAGGCGCGAACCAGCGTTCGAGTGCGCGGCTCGCCGCCGTCGCTTGCGCGTCGTCCTCGTTGGCCAAGACGGCCACTCGCAACGGGCCGCGCAAGATTTCACGGCTCCGCGCCCCCACGCTGTCGCGATTGGCTTGCGCGAGCGAGGCCCACGTTCCGCGGGGATCGAGCCACGCGCTGCGTTCGGGGGCGAGCGCGTCGAGCAGGCGTGCGTAGCCTGGCCGCGGAGCGCCGCCGACCGCTGCGAATAGCTCGCCTTGCGCGGTAGCGAGTGAGTCTCCGGCGCTGCGCTCGCTGAGCGCGCGAGCGAGCGAGCGCGCGACTCGTTCCGCTTGTTCGGTCGCGCTCTCCATCGGCAAGCGCGGGGCGTGCGCCAGGAGGCCCACGGAATCCGTGGTGATCCACGGTTCGAGCGCAACATCCGCGCTCGCCTCTTGGGCCGCCATGGTGAGCGCGAGCGCGCTCTGACCGGCGTTGTCGTTGCTTTCGCCGAGCGTGCCGCACGGGCTGCCGAGCAAGACCCAGAGTTCGGACTGGCCGGGCTCCGCGCGCAGCCGCGTTTCCAATGGCACCCGCGCTGGCTGCGTCTCGAGTGCGAGCAAGGTGTTCGCAAAACCGTCGAACGCTGCTCGTTCAGCGGGATGCACGGAAACCGCGACGGCGCGTCGCTCGGCACTGGCCTCTTTGCGACCCGTCAGCGCGCGCCATGCGGCCCGCGCCGCCGCTTGCCGCGGATCATTGGGCTCGATGATATTTTCTTCGATCGAGCGCGGCGGCGCGGCAACGCCAGCATGCGCTTCCTCGCTCACCAAGCTAACGGCAAGTGCGGCATCCTTCGGGGTCACCCCCGGTTCGCCGTCGGGCAGGCTCAAATCGACGCGCAGGCAGGCTCCGCGGGGACGAGCCTGAAAGGCGACGCGCTCCAGCGTAAATCCGGGCAGGAACGCGCGCAGGCGCGAAGGCAGCGCCGCCCTGGCGCCGCTCAAGGTGCGAAGCGCCGAAAGCGCAGCATCGGCATCCGCGATGCGCAGCGCAATCGATAGACGCCGCGCGCCGTCGACTCCGTCGACCTCAGCCGTGTCATTGGCTGGCCAGGGATCATCCGCGGCGTCGCCACTCGGCCAATTCGGGACGTCCTCGAGTTCGCTCGCCGCAGCGTTCACGAAGTCGCTCGACCCAAGTGCGGCGAACGCGCTAGCGCGCCTCGCAAATGCGAATTGCCGATAGCTCTCGAGCTCGGCGCGTCCAGCGGGCGTCGTCACATCCGGAACGCCGGTGCCCGGTGTCAGACCGAGCTCCCCGGAGCACGCCGCCACGCTGGCTTCCGCTTTGCCCGCGAACGAACGACTGCGCAGCGCAGCCAAATGCTCCTGGATCACGCGCAACGCGCCATCACGTTCGGTCACCGGTGTGGCCAGGGCCGCCGTCACTTGCTCGATGAACGCGCGCGCCGCCGCCTTGTCCGCGCACAGCGTCGCGAGCTCGATGCCGCTCTCGGTCGGCATACTCATCACGTCGTTGATGCCGCGCGCTGACAAGCGCGACAGGATCAACGCCGACACGGCGACCGAGGCCACCGCGCCGCGATCGTGCGCGCTTGCGAACGCCACCGCCGGCAGCGGATCCCCCAGCCGAGCCACCAGGTTGATGGGGGGATGATTGTCGACTTCCCGAAGTTCGATGCGCGCGCTGCCTCCCCGACTGCTGCCGCTGGCAGAGCCCGCGTTGAGTCCGTTCCCCTGAGCGCCACCACAACCGCTCGCGAGGAGCGCCATCACGCTGGCAACGCCCGCAACAGAACGTAAACCGCGTGAGTGGAGGGCCCGAGACGAGACGCGCACGGCGTCCCGTTTACCACACCCTTCTACCCCTCTTGATCCGGATCGGTCCGGTTCACGCCGCCAGCTGGGCCTCGGCCAACAAGGCCTGTAGTCGGGCCTGAATTTTATGCTTCTTCGAGTACACGGTCTTCACGCTGATGTTCAGTCGATCGGCGACGATTTCGGGGGCTAGGCCCTCGCCGAAGTACAGTTGGATGAAGGCGCGGTCCTTGTCCGTGAAGTTCGCGAGCAGCTGGCTCACCAGGCCGGCGCGCTCGCGCATCAGCGCGCTCTCGCACGGGTCGGGCATGCTGCTGCACAGGTCTTCCGCTTCGCTCAGGGCGGCACGACGCGGCTCGCGACGCGCACCGCGCAAGAAGTCGTACGCGGTGTGGCTGGCGAGCAGGCCGAGCCAGGTGCTGAGCTTGTTGCCGCGCGCTGGGTCGAAGCTGCGCAGCTTGAGCTTGTCGTTGGCCAAGAGCTGCACGCAAAACGTGGCGTAGATTTCGCGCAGGTCCTCTTGCGAAACGACGCCGCTGAAGCGAGCCGTCACGCGGCTGATAGTGCTGAGCACGAGGCGCGAGAAGCGGGTGTTGAACTCGCGCCAGGCATGCGGGTCGTCTGCAATCAACGCACGGACCAACTTCGCGTCGTCCGCGGCGCTGCTTTGCAACAAGACGGGGGCTGATTGGGTGGTTTGCTCGGAACGGTGCGGGGCGGTGACGGGGGTGAACATGGTGAGTGGCTCCTCGGCTTTCGAGAACCCATTCAGCACGCCGCGTGCCAGGCGTTTGTGTCAGTAAATTCAATGACTTACTGATGCGTAACAGGCCGTAACAGCGTCACACGAGACACGTCACACTGTGTTCGTGACGACCCTCAACGCTGACAATCTACGCTCGGGCGCGTGCTATTTCTCCCTTAGGAATGCCTCCGCGACTCAAGGCGATTTTGCTCCTGGCCCTCTATCTCTTGAAGACCATCGGGCGGCGCATCTTCTTCTCGGGCAGTAAGTCGGGCATCGCCGCCTTTCGCACCAACTACGACGCAGACGGGCTGCCGCCGGTGTCGCCGGCCGAACGCAGCGCAATGCCCGAGTTCAGCCGCTGCATCGCCTGCGGCTTGTGTGACCGAGGCGAAGCCGAGCGCATCGCGGCGTCAGGCGGCGCATACCGCGGGGTGATGGCATTGGTGCTTGCGGGCTCACGGAGCATGCCGGACTACCGCGCCGCGGCCTATAGCTTCGGCTTCGTGAGTGACGAAGTGCTGGCGGAGAAAGAAGCGCTCTGTCCGACCCAAGTCCCGTTTCGCGCGATTGCGCGTTTCGTGCGTGACAAGGCCGCAGCGGTGGGCGGCCCGTTGCCGCTGCCACCGCGCATCGATTCACTGCCGCCGCGAAGCTGATCCTACTTCACCAGCGTGAGTCGTGGAGCGACGCTGAACGCCGCCACGTGCCCGCTCTCTTCCGCGAGGTACACGTTGCAGCGTTCGTCGACGCGCAGCAGATCCGGGATCAAATCGGACGGGATGGTGCCGATCACTTCGCCGTCGCGCGGCCGGACCACATGCACTTGGTGCTGCGGCACGAACAGCGCCCCGTTGCGCAAGACCGGTTCGAGCCGGCGCGGCTGATCAGCGTCCACGTGCCGCGAAAACACCTGATTGTAGCGCAGCGTGCCGGTGCTCGCGTCCAAACAGATCAACGCGCCCGACGCGGAGTTGGCGATCAATGTCTCGTCCACCGCCAAGAACGCGGTCGTGGGCGAAGTCAGGCCCGGCGCCTGATCCCAAACCACGTCGCCGGTCGTGCGATCGTAGGCCGAGATCCCCATGCCTCGGCGATCGCGGGTCGGGATGGCCACGACCTGTGCAGCCAAGAGCGGGGCTTGGCCCGGGGCCGGTCGCTCTTCGAGCTCTTTCGACCAACGCACTTCGCCGGACCACAAGTCGACATGGTGCAACCGCGTCGGCCCGATGGGTCCACCCGAGAGCGCGAACACCGCATCGTGATCGATGCTCATGTCGCCGGAGAACGGCAAGCGATCGCGCACGCGCCAAACGACCTCACCACTAGTGACGTCCAGCGCGAGCAACGCCGAGTCGCCGCCGGCCACCAAGATCAGTTTGCCCGCGCGCCGCACGCGATAGTTCGCGGGGCGTTTCGCGGTGAAGCGCCAACGCACGTCACCGGAGACCAAATCGAGCGCGGTCACCGAGCGATCGCCTTCGGCCACGACCAGCAATTTGGGCAAGCCTGCTGCGTTGACTAGAGCGCCGGTCGCGCCACCGTTGGCGCGTGGAGCGAGGTGCGTCGTGAAGCGCGCTTCGCCGTTGTCCAGATCGTGAAGCACGATCGTGCCGTCCGGTTGCATGCGAGCCAAACCGAGCGGAGTCACCACACACGCTGCGCGCGGCGTCGGCACGCGCCACAGGACCTGACCGGAACCTCGTTCGATGCTGGCCGTTTCGCGTTGTGAGCCGACGAGCAAGCGCTCGCCACACTGAAAGGTCGCGCGCAAGTCGATGTTCGGCACCGTCGCGACCCAGCGCGGCAAGAACCGCATCTTGCCACCGGCGTCCCACATGCCGCGTTCAGGACGTGCGCGCGGCAAGCCGAACGAGCGGTAGCTATCGGGCTCGGGATTCTGCAGCGAGTCGTCCGCGATGCTGTCTGCCAGCGAATCGGAGAGCGTGGTTGCTGCGCGGACCAGCGCTTTCAGGCGCAAATTGCGGGCTTGGTTCGGGTCGTGACTGCGGTAGGCGTCGGCCAGGGCCAGCGCAAAGCGAGCCGCAGCGCCCACGAACGTGCGCGCGTCGAGTTCAGGGAACGAGAGCTGCTCGTGCTCGGCGGCATCGCGTGCGCGCACCGTGAGCGTCATTGGGCCGTCGCCAGGACCGCGTCGCACCGAAAGCTGCACGCCGTCGACGTTGGCGCGTCGGAACACCGCGCGCTGCGCGCGCCAGGCGTCGAACACGTCGTCACCGAGCATGACCAGCCGCTCGGCGAGCAAGAACAAGCACGCTTCACCGAGTTGCACGCTGCGATTGCGACACGACAGGCCAAACGGACCGCGCGTCAGCAAAGAGTGCAAATCCGCGCGCTCGAGCTCCCCGTTGTGGCTGCCCGGCGCGCCTGGAACGGCGCACCGTAGCCTCGCGGAAGCCGAGAAATTCAACCCGCCCAACGCGCGCGGTGCAATCACGGCGTGTTCGCGCGTGACCGGCCGGCGCCCGAAGCTCGGCCAGGGCGTGTCGAGCAAGCGCCGCGCCCCGCTGAGCGAAGCAACGATCGCCGGCGGAGCTTGGCGCAAGGGCGCTTCTTCCAACGCGGACAGGATCGCCCGGCGCAGTTCGAGCAATTCGACTTTGCGCTCGTGCACGGCCACCTGAGGCGAGGGGCCTGAGCGAAACACGCTCACGAGCACGTCCGCGCCGTCAGCCTCGAGCCCGATTTCCCAGGCTTCATCGTCCGTGTAAAGCTGCAGTGTTTCGCGATCGCGCTTGCCGCGCGCGAGTGAGGACACGGCCGTGCCGAGATCCGAGAGTAAAGCGAGAGCCTGACCTTCACCGAGGCGCGCCGTGATATTCACACCGTCGACGATCACGTCGAACAGTCCGTACAAGGGCGCGAGCGCCGTCGTGGGGGCGGTTTCGGGGCGGGGGCGAACAACGACCTGTATTGCCGACATCCAGTAGGCGCAATCGTATGAATCTCGAACGAAGAACGACACTTTTGCGCGGCGATCGCACAAGAGTGGACAGTTTGCGTCGAGCCCGCTAGGGGCGGTGGAGTGAGCGCCGCGTTGCCCCCCTGAACCCGAGATCGAGGCGATGTCGGCCAATTTCGAGCACATTCCGGGTGAACATAGGCAGTTCGGCCGGTCAAGAAACCCGATCTGGGCGCCTTTGCTTGGCGTCGCGGTCGCATTGCCGGGCTGCGCCTGGCTCTGGGGCTATACGGTCGACGACGCCCTGATCACCGCCCGGGTGGCCGCCCACATCGTCGAAGGGTTCGGGCCCCGCTTCAACCGGCATGGCCCCGTCGTCGATGCCGTCACCCCGCTCGGGTATGCACAGCTACTCGCCCAGTTCGTCCAGCCCGATGTGCTGCGAACATTCATGGCGGCGAAGTGGTTCGGGCTCGGCGCGTGGCTGATCGCGGCCGGCTTGCTGGGTCGTCTGATCGCTGGGGTGGGCGTGCGTGTCGTGCGCTTCATGCCGCTCTCAGTCGTTGCGCTGAGCGCGCCGCTCGCCGCCTGGGCGGTGTCTGGAATGGAAACCGGGTTCGTGACTCTGCTGACCACGTTCGGGTTGCTTGGTGGGCGTCTCGGCGCGGCGGCACTCGGAGTTGCAGCCGCGCTTCGGCCCGAGCTCTTGCTCTTTGCGTGCGCCTTGGTCGCCGCTCGCGCGCTGGTGGCTCGAAGCGCGCCGCGCGCAGCCGCACAGCTCGCGTTCTACACACTCATCCCGACGATCCTCGTCGCGTTGCTCCGCGTCCACTACTTCGGCCGCGCGTTGCCGCTCTCGTTCTACGCCAAGCCCTCCGATTTCGAGCACGGTTTGCGTTACGCTTGGGGCGCCGTCGCGTTTACCGGGCTGCCGTGGCTTTTACTCGTGACACCGCACGAATTCATGCGTTTGCCGCGCCAGGCTTGGCCGCTGTTCGCAGCATTGTTCGCGCACGGAGCCGCGCTGGTGTTGTGTGGCGGCGATTGGATGGCGCTATTTCGCCTGGCAGTGCCGGTGCTGCCCGCATCTGCGCTCGCCGGAGCACACGTTGCCGAGCACGCGCGCCTCGGCTTCACGCTCACTCGCACGACGTTGGCACTCGGCGCCGCACTCCTGCTTGCCATCGGACTCGGCCCAAGCGCGAGCCGGGTGGGGGAGGATCGAAAACGACTGATCGCGGAGGCGCTGCCCGTGTTCGCGCACGATGCGCGCATCGCCACCCTCGATGTCGGCTGGGTGGGAGCCGCGACCGAAGCCGAGGTGATCGATCTCGCGGGCGTCACCGATCCAGAAGTGGCCATCTTCCCGGGCGGCCACACCTCGAAGCGCATCCCGCGTGCTTGGTTATTTGCGCGGAACCCGAGCGCAGTCGTGCTGCTCTTGGCGCGCGGCACCGATCTTTCCGAGCCTTCCGAAGAATGGGTGTTCGCGCGTGCCGTCGAGCAGCGGGTAGCAACCCTGATTGCGCCCGAATTTCGGGTTCGCACTCAGCTCGCGTTGGGCGATCAACGCTACGTCGTGCTCGAGCCCGTCGTGTCGTCCCCTTAGGCCAGCTTGGGTTGCGTGCTGCGCCGCCGACCCACTTCCAGCAACGCATCGCGCAGCGCGCGCGCGTCCGGAAAGCGATCCCGCGCCAAGGGCGCCATGGCCTTCTCGATCACCACCAGAAAGTCCGGCGGGATCTTGCGCAGCGCGCGTTGCACCCCGCTCTCGTTCTCGGTCGGGCCGTCAGCCATGGGCGGGGTCGTCCACAATTCGCTCGGTTTGAGCGGTGGGGCGAAGCCAGTCAGGCACTCGTACAGCACACCGCCCATGGCGAACAAATCACTGCGCTGGTCGATCTCCTCGCCCTGCTCTTGTTCGGGAGACATGTAACCGGGCGTGCCGAGCGGCGCGTTCGCGTTGGTCAGCCGCGTTTCGGCCCACTCCACGCGTGCGATGCCAAAGTCGAGCACCTTCACGTGAGGCACGGACTTGCCCGGTTCCTGCGCCAAGAAGATATTGCTCGGCTTCACGTCACGGTGAACGATGCCCGCGGCGTGGACGGCGCCCAAAGCGTCGCACAGCTGCAGAGCGACTGGCATCAACTCGTCGGGGGTCATTCCGCCAACGCGATGCAAGCGCTCGGCAAGTGATTCGCCGTGCAAGCGCTCCATCACGAGGTAGCTCGTACCGTCCGGCAAATGGCCGTCCTCGTACACCTCGACGACGTTGGGGTGCCAAGCGAGGCCGAGGGCCGCCGCCTCACGACGCAAGCGATCGGCCGCGATGGTGTCGTGGGCAACGGCCGCGCGCAGCATCTTGATCGCAACGAGCTCACCATTGGCGAGCCGCTCGGCTTCCCAAATCGTGCCGTTGGCACCGATGCCGAGTTTCTCCGTCAGGCGGTACTGGCCAGCCAGCACGAGACCCGCTTGAAAGGCGATCGAGCCTCGCTCACGACGTTCACGAAGCGTCGCTGTGCGCTCCAAGGTGTGGATGCGCACTAGTTGCGCGCGCGACTGCGCGCGGCGCCGCAGCTCGTGCGCGTACAAAGTCCCAGCGACCGTGCCAATGCTCGCCCCGACCATCAGGTGGAGCGGCAATTGCTGCAGGCCGTCGATCAGCCAAAACGCGCCGGTCGCACCAAAAGCACCGAGCAGCGCGCCACCCAGTGCGGGCCGCATATTCGGCTCGCGAAAGCGGACTTCGAACACGCGCGTATCGCGGGTGTCACTCGCGGGCAGCCGCGTCACCCTGCCCAACGGCAAGCCGAACAAGAGCGGCAGCGCGCTCAGATCAGCTTCGCGGGCGAGCGCGCACAACCCATCCTGCTCGTGGGGCGCATCTTCCTTGATACGAATGCTCCCGCGCCACACGCCGGGCGCGGTGTGCAACGTCCGCCAACGCTCCGTCCAGATTTGATCCCCGCCAAGGTGGTCGAGCCGCAAGAAGGCCTGCGCCGGCCCGTCGGCGCCTCGTAACACGTGAGTCCACACCCCGAGGTTCTCGGGGCCGACCACGTGGGGCGCGGTTCGTGCGATGGCTTCGCGCCCCCAACGCGACGCGAACGTGACCAACGCGTTGTGCCAAAGTTCGATCGGCACCAAGCGAGTTTCGTCGCTCAGGTACTCACGGTCGAGCTTGGTGCGTGCCAAGAAAGCGTCGGCCTCAGCGGGGCCATGCTCGCTCTGGACATAGGCGTATAGGCTTTTCAGCCGCGAGGCGGTGGTCTCTCCCCGGCTGCCCTCACGACGTTGCACGTTAGTTCCAGAGTAGTCCCTTGCTTACCGCCGTCAAGCATGCTCTCCGCCGGGGAAAGTGCGTAACGCGGGTGACAGTCGTCAGGGGCGTCGAGACGCAGAGCGAGGTGTAGGCGGACGCGCGGCGTCCGTTTCCGCTTTCGTTTCAGCGCGAATTCTGGAAGGAGCCACTCGGAGTCTTCCCTTCGAGAGTGACGCCCATACGGTATTTCCGGCGGGCAGAGCTTACTTTTCTATCTTTTTCTAATCAGTTCGAGGGAAGCAAATCTTAACCCTGGTGCTATAGTGAGCGAAGGCATGTCTCGAACTGGGTCTAAAAAACGGAGCCGAACTGCACTCGTTGGAGTCGCGCTTGCGCTGACCGTCGCGGTGCTAGTCGAGCGGCCCGTCCCCGCAAACGCCGGCACCCTCGGTGTGATTGAGGGTCAAACCTTGGACGTTGGCGCAGACAAGCTGAACGTCGACATCGAAAAGGGCACCGCCACCCTCGAGGGCCACGTAGCCGCCACCCTGGGCGACATGCACGTCGACTGCGCGCGCATCGAGCTCAAGTATGATGAAGCGCCGAAAGTGAAGTGGGCCAAAGGCAGCGGCGGTGTCACCGCCAAGCTAAAGGGCATCGAGGCGAGCGCTGCGACCTTCGAGGTCGATGTCGCTCATCGCTCAATCAAGTTGGGCGGTGGGGTCAAGCTGAGCCGCGGTCGAGGTTGGGTCACGGCGGACACTGCAGCCATCGACATCAACACCCGCAAGGTCACGCTCGAAGACGTGAAGGGCTCGATTCCGGTACAGGCACCCGAGCGTTAATCGGTCGTCGGGAGCTCTGCTCCCGCCCCGCTTGCGCGGGGCCCCACCCTCGGTTTTGGGGCCCCGGCCCCAAAACATCTGTTACAACTGAGTGCGACGGGGGAACGCGGTCTGAGGGCAGCGCAGTTCGAGTGCGGATCGCCACAAGCGAACGCGGTCGCTGCCCCCCAACTGTGGCAAGTAGGATCACTCGGTTTTTTGGCTGAGTGAGCGCTTTATTTCAGAGGCCCGCTTCTTGCTTTCAGTGCTAGGCTGTCCTTTGACTGGGGTTTCTGGAGACCAACTCCCGGTAGGACGCCATGGAAATCAAGCAGCAACTCCGCCTATCGCAGAGCCTCGTTATGACGCCACAGCTGCAGCAGGCGATCCGCCTGCTCCAGCTCTCCCGCTTGGAGCTCGTCGACGAAGTTCGCAAGGAACTCGATAACAACCCGGTCTTATCGGACGAAGAGCCCGCGGAGCGAATTCGCAACTCACCGGGCGAAGTACGAACCATCAGCGAGCATGGTGGCGGTGTCGAGCCGCCGGAATACCAACGCCCCGAGGCCAAGGCGACCGAGAAGGCTACCCGCGAGGTGGACTGGGAGAAGTTTCTCGAGAACCGCACCCAGCAACAGGCGCCATCGGCAACTGGTCGTAGCGGATTCGAGGATCTGCCTCCGATCGAGCAGAACCTGACCAAGCCGGGCAACCTGCAAGACCATCTGTTGTGGCAGTTGCAGATGAGTGATTTCGCCGAATCCGAGCGGCGTTTCGCCGAGCTGATCATCGGAAATCTCGACGAAAAGGGCTACCTGGATCTGGAGGGCATCGAGCGACCGGACGGGACGCGCACGCCTGACCTCACGATCGAGGATCTCGCCGCCGAAGCCGAGCTCAACCCCGAGGACGCTCCGCTGGTTCTGGAAATGATCCAGGCGTTCGATCCGATTGGCGTCGCGGCGCGTGACCTGCGCGAGTGTCTACTGATCCAAGCCAAGGTGGCCGGCTACGAAGACGGCGATGCAGAGCTCGAGATCATCAAGCACCACATGCACCACCTCGAGAAGCACAACTACCAAGCGATCGTGCGCGAGATGAAGATCTCGCTCGATGAAGTGTACGAAGCCGCCAAGACGATTCAGGAGTTCGAGAGTCGGCCTGCCCGCAATTTCACGGACACAGACGATCGCACCATCGGCATTACGCCAGACGTGTACGTGATCAAGGACGAGGACGAGTTCGTCGTGCTCGACAACGATCGCGGCGTGCAACGCTTGTTCATCAACGAAGCGCTGACCAAGCGCTTGATGAAAGATCCGACGGCCAAAGAGTTCATCGGCGAAAAGCTACGCAATGCGCAGTGGCTGATTCGCGCCATCGAGCAGCGCCGCAAAACGATCATTCGTGTCGCCGAGTGCATCGTCGAAAAACAGCGCGATTTCTTCGAGAAGGGCGTCGCTCACTTGAAGCCGATGATCTTGCGTGACGTGGCCGAGGCCGTGGGCATGCACGAATCCACGATCTCGCGCGTGACGACCAACAAGTACATGCACACGCCGCAAGGGCTGTTCGAGCTCAAGTACTTCTTCAACTCCAGCATTCGCCGCGTGGCCAACGAGGACATCGCCAGCGAAAGCGTGAAGCAAGCGATCAAGACCTTGATCGATCAAGAGGACAAGGCCAACCCCGTCAGCGACCAAGCGATCGTCGAGATGCTCGAGAAGAACGAAGGCATCAAGATCGCCCGCCGCACCGTCGCAAAGTATCGCGAGATGCTCGGCATCCTAGCCTCCTCCAAACGCAAACGCCTCTTCTAACCTTCCGAGCGCCCATCCCGTCTCCCTGGAGAATGGGCGCTCACGCTCCAGCATCGCACCTCGAAGCGCGCTCTGTTCCCGTCCCACGGAGGCTGGAGAGGGGATCAACCGCCAAGCCGCCAAGCCGCCAAATCCTCTCGACGCCCCAGAGCCCAAAGTGTCCACCGGAGCTCACGATGAGATTTGGGGGGGCGCGAACTACGTCGTGCTGAGTCGCAAGTTCGACGGGCACGGCTGACCGAGTGAACCCCAATCTCCCTCTTCTTGGCGGCTTGGCGGTTCAAATCTCAGGGAGCCGTGATGGGACGGGAACTATGTGGTCCTTGAGGTGCGATGCTGGGGCGCGAGCGCCCAATCTCGAGATCGTGCACTGACTTGCAATGCCTTTACTGCTCAGCGTTGGTTTCGAGGACGATTTCGGGCCGTGAAGACTTAAGTTTCGAGAAGGTCGTTCGAGAGGCTTCGCGCGAGCGAAGTGGGGGCGGGGTGGGCCGGGCAAGAAAGCGCGCGGGGCGTCGCAGGGATCCCGCTAGGCACTCGCTTCCGGTGTGACAGTTCGGCTAAACTGGCGCTGAAGGCCCCCAAAGCCCAGGAGAGACATGATCAGCATCACTTTTCGCCACGTGGATTCGAGCGACGCCCTCAAACGCTAC
>Ga0164309_10000906_pt1 | contig 15110 bp, 20 predicted proteins | sample Whisoiple_247_MG_FD_109984 | JGI IMG/M metagenome (GOLD analysis project Ga0164309, IMG submission 109984) | Soil microbial communities amended with fresh organic matter from upstate New York, USA - Whitman soil sample_247_MG | ecosystem: Environmental > Terrestrial > Soil > Unclassified >...
GCGGCGACGCGCCACCTTCGATGACCTCTCCGAGGTTCCGGCTCACCTCGTGGGCGAGATATTGAACGGCGACCTCGTCACTAGCCCACGTCCCGCACCGCCGCATGCCCAGGCCGCTTCCAGCCTTTCAGGCGAGTTGTATGCACCTTTTCACCGTGGGCGAGGTGGCCCCGGCGGCTGGATCATTTTGAATGAGCCCGAGCTTCACCTGGTGTGCTCGTTCCGGATATTGGCGGCTGGCGCCGCGAACGCATGCCGAGCCTGCCTTCCGGTAGTGCGTTCGAACTCGCGCCCGATTGGGTTTGCGAAGTTCTGTCGCCCTCCAGGGCGTCGACCGACCGCGCGGTGAAGGTGCCCACTTGCGCCGGGGAGAAGGTCGGCCACGTTTGGCTCGTTGACCCGCTGCTGCAAACCCTGGAGGTCTTGCGCCTCGATGGCCCCGGCTATCGCCTCGCTGGCGTGTGGCGCGGCGACGTCGACGTGCAATGCGAGCCCTTCGAAGCGCTCTCGATCCGACTCAACGACTTGCGGTCAGCGTAAGCGCAACGCTAGGCCGCTCCCGCTGGTTGACGCTCTCCCTGAGCTCATGACGCCGGCGAGTGCGGCTCTGGGAGTGCCCTGCCTTGGTCAACCCGGTGACGGGAGCCAAGGGTGGGCCAGCGAATCAACAATCAGCGGTGTTTCTGGGCGTCCCCAAGGGGATTCGAAACGTTGGGATCTGGCGGGTTGGGGGCGATCAGGCTCAAAGTGGTGGCGTAGACGCTCCAACTGGATGCTGCGCTTGCGTATCATCGAGACCGTAGAACACGGCACGCCCCGTGGCGTGTTGTGGGGGCCAGTTCAGCGTTTCAGATGCGATCGTCAAAGCGTCGCAGAACGCCATCACGGCTTCAACCTCGAGAATCGGTCGGACATCTGCGTTTACGCGCCCGTTCGCGTGGGAGAAAGCCAGCAACCCCATAACCGTTGGATGGACGTTCGCGCTGTGGGCCCGGAAAAGTCCGGGGTACGCGCGCCGCAAACTAAACGGCCAATGCGCTATTTTCGAAGTCCAATGTGCGTCGGCGGCAAGTGCCCGATCAGGGGTTGCCCGGGCTGGTTTGACGCTTAGGTCAAGACCTTCCGCGACCATCAGGCGTGTGACCTCCGCCTCCGTTGGAACTGGCGAGCTCGCGTATTTAGCCATATCCGTCCGCATTTTCTTTCGCTCTTCATGCTCCCAACTAAGCAGAGCGAGGTAGTGTGACGGCGGTTCGATCATCAACCAAGCAAACGCGACGACATGCTCATAGAGGACTCGAGTCAACGCGGCTTGGTCAGCTGCGCGCTGTCTTAGTAGGAAAATGGAATCGAGTGCGTAGTGCGCGCGTGCGAGACACGCAAAGGCATAGTGCCTCCACGGCTCGAACTGCGCTGCACGAGCATAGGCGGCCGTCGCGTGCTCCAAGTAGAGCGCGGACACTCTGGCCTTGTTCTGCACAATCCTGTTTGCTTCCGCTTCCGTCAGCCCGCTTTCAGCCATTGAGTTTGCCCTCGTGGTTCGTTGCTACTGAACATTCGCACAGTATTCGCGCGCGTCAAGGGAGTGAAAATGAAAACGCCCGGTCAGCTTTTCGCCCAACCGGGGCGCCGCACTTTCGAGTCCTTGCCTCGCGGACCACGCCCCGCTCGCGAACGCGGTCCGCGGTGTGGGCTGCTGATCGTGGGCCTAGAGCCAACTCGGCGTCGTTGCCGCGAAAAGGTCGAGACGCATGCTTGGTCGTGGTTTGCTGGCGTAGGCAGCGTCAAGGTTTCGAATGAACGTCAGCTTCTCGTAGAATGGAAGAGCGCCCGGGTATGCGTCGAGTGTCAGTAAGCGGCACCCGACGATCTCGGACAAGTCGAGCCCGGTGTAGTAGGAGAACCGGACGAGGGCCTCACCGATTCCACGGTGCCCGGACCGCAGTTCTTTGCAGACGGCGAGCCGTGCAATCTTCAGCGCAGGTACGACGGGGTGATCTTCAAACGCGAGCGCGTTGCCAGCGCCATCGCGGAGCTTCTTGCGCTCGTTCGGTTTTAGCACAACCGCGTCGGCCATCAGAGTGACGTATCCTCGGGCGTGCCCCTCGTACCAAGCGACGTAGCTTCGCGCGACGTTCAATGACTGAAGGCGCAACGCGTCGGATCGGATGAAGTCATCCAGATCGTCATCGCCACAACTGAACGCCGCGAAGGCGCTGATCGAATCTTCCTCGAACGGACGAATCTCGAGGAGACTCTGATCAATACCTACGCGGCTCGGTTGCGTTGGCCCCATGCTTCGGCCGCATCATCTCAGCGCGCGCTCTCCGAGCGTCTTGAATTCGACGACGAGCCTCATCTGGCGAACACACCTGCGCCAACTCGGTCAGCAGTTTCTCAGCTGCCGTGCCTTCGAGGACAGGAGTGGGTTCAATAGGTCGGGCCATGAATAGGTCTCACGAGATAGGTTAGCACGCTCGCGGACGTCCGCGCGCGCATACGTCCGCGCGCGGTGAATCTCTAATAAACCGATTTCATTGAGGTTCTCAGCGCGTTGCGCGCGGGATAGCCCATGAAGAACCGGTTCTCTCGTCTACCGGAGCTCAGTCCGCGGCCGCGTTGCCGTCTCGCGCCCGCTCTCGACCGCGGCCAGCGCGACGGCCAGGAACGCCTCGCGGCGGATGCCCGCGAGCAGCAACCTCAGATCCTCGCGGTCCGCGTTCGCCAGTTCGAGCGTCTCAAGGCCGCGGGCTGTCTCGCGGAGCGCGTCCGCGGCCTTGACTAGAGCGCGTACCGCGTCCCGGCTCACGGAGTGACCTTGACCGGGCTCGCGTCGTCGGCGGGCGCCTCGAGCGGGCAGCACCACGCTTCACCCGGGCCGCGCGCCGCGCAGTTCAACTCCTCCAAAGTCTCGCGCTGGTAGGCGTTGCTGGGCGCCGCCGCGGGGAATTGATTTGCGGGGCATTCGGGCGGCGCGTCCGGCACTCCCGGATCGGCGCCGCAACCTGCAAGGCAGGTCAGAGCAACAAAAACGAGCAAGCTGACGCGTCTGAGCGCGTCGCGTAAGCTGCGACTAGATGCCATTGGAAAAAATCCTTCCGGTGGTTTCAGGCAGCGACGCACGGGTCCAAGCGAGCGTCGCTGCCGCCTTAGAATTCGCCCACGACTCTGTCATCCACTACGCAATAAGTGGAGCGAAATCGTGGAACGCGTTTTGAATCCACGCTTTACGCGTGCGTCAGTTCGCGATTCAGTCTCGCGGACGCGTCGGACGAATGCGAAACGGTTCCTGGTCTGGTTTGCGGTCCCGCGGGCGCGTCAGGCGGACGGGCAATTCGTCGAGCTCCGTCGTGGCGTGTGCCCGTTTCCGTTCCGCGATCCTCATCCGCTGTGCGACACGCGGAGGCGGAGGCACTTCGTGTGCCTTGATCCACGCATCAAGAGCGGATTGCGGGATTCGGATAGTCGACCCGACCCTCACGTGCGCGCATTCGTTCGCAACTCGGTATGCGAGCTCTCGGGAGATGCCGAGGACCGCGCGAAGCTCCCGCACACTGAGGTAGCGTTCTTCCGCCATTAAATCAGCCCTCTTCGCTCGCGTACGCGGGCAGCGGCGCGCGGAACGTAGTCCGCTCAGTCGCGCGGGCACGGCGGTCCGCGAGCAACTGCATCGCCGCGAGCATGGCTCGCTGGTTTGCGTCGAGCTCGGCGTCTTCGCCGTGGCAAGCGACCTCGAACGCGGACGCGAGCCGCGTATCGCAATCGCCTTGCAGTGGTAACTCTTTCAGATCGGCGACGAGCATTTCCAAGACCTTGACTACTTGGCGCGTGCGCGCGCATTCTTGACTCATCATGACGGGAACCTTCCGTTGTGGTCAGAGCCCCGGACGGTTGCACGTCGCGGGGCTCAACTGCTCCAGTCAGAGCATGCGTCTCGTGTGGGTTTGAAGCAAAATCGTCACGCGACGAAAACTAGTTTTCCGCGGATATCCGCGGCGATTCGCAACTCGCGGCAACTCTTCAGCCTCGATAACTCCTAAGAGTTAAACATCGAGTTTGAAGTTTAACTCAGCGCCGCCGGCTCTTCAGCACGCGACCAGCGACGGAGCCGAGGACCGGCGCCACGGGTGAGACTCGGGGCTCTCGCCTCGACCGTGACGGCTAACCGACGCAGGCCGCGTCCCGTCCGAAGACGAAACGCGACCCGCGGCACGCGCCTACTAAATGCCCCCACTTGGCGCGACGCGCACGCCAATGTTGCCCTTCGGCGGTTTCGTCACCACGGCTTGCGCGCCCGGCGCCGGGCGCACGGTAACCTCTGCCGAGCTGTTGTTCGTTTGAATCGAGTTCATGATCGCCTGCGTCGGACTCGCGATTTGCGGAATTGGCGCGCCTCCCGCATTCTCGTCTTGCTGCGCTTTCACTCTCGCTTCGCTGTCTTGATATCGATCAACGCCCTCGAAAAACTGCTGGCGCCATTTCGTGGGGTCTGCGCCGAGATTTGCGATACCTTCGAGGACGCCTTGTGTGCCGCCGCTCACAGATGCCAATTCTTGAAACTTCAGATAGGCGTAATACAGCGAGCCGACGGCAGCGGCTGCCGCGCCGACGGTCACGAGAAACGCGCCCATGCTCGCCTCGGCTGCGACCGTTGCTCCAGCCATGCCTTCCGTCGCCGCAGCGCTACCGATCATTGCGCTCTTGAAGGCGACCGATGCTCCAGTGGCAAGGATGGTCGTCGCCAGCCACGCCTCTTGCGCAAAGTTCGCAAGCCAGGTCCACGCTGTTAAAGCGATCGTTGCGACCTTCGAACCGATTTGCGCAATCGTGAACTCGCCCGTCGCAAACGCGCCGATCGACAGTGCGCCATTGTAGGCCCATTGTGCGACTGCCGCTGCCTTCGCCGCCAGGCGTCCGCCCCATGTCGCAACGGTGTTCGTTGCAGTCACCGCGGCCGAACCGCCAGCAACGAGGTTATACGCCCCGACAGCTGCGTTCCAGCCCCAAGTTGCGATCGCCGCGGCCTTCGCCGCTGCCTTGTAGCCCCAAACGGCAGCCCTGGCGACCTTCACACTTCCGGCGAACACGACGAAGCCGGCACCGACGGCCGTCAAAAACCCGAAGGCTTGTCCGACAGCTTTGACCTTATCTGGCCAGGTCCCTGAGTCCTTCATGTGCCCTGCGAACACGCCGAACAGCCAAACCACAGGCGCGAACGCTTCCTTCACGGTCCCGAACCCGCTCTTCGCACCGGCCGCAAAGATGTCGATCGCAAAACGAGCTTTGTCGATGTAGTCGCCGATCTTCTGGACGATCAGCTCCTGGTTTGTGCTGAGCCACTTGTTTGTCGAGTCAATGACGCTGCGCAACGCGCCACCGCCAAGATTGAACAATTTGGTCTCGAGCACCTCAATCGTGGAGAGCAGAAGCTTCCAAGATCCTTGCGTGGTGTCGAGGCGAATCGCGGCGACCTTTCCTGCGTAATCGCCGGTATCTTTCAGGCTCTTCAGCAGCTTGTCGAACTCTCCGGACTTGGCCATGCGCTCGAGTCCGAGTGCGGCTTTGTCGCCACGCAAACCGACGAGCTCCGCGAAGAAGCTCATCTTGTCCATGTTGCCGCCGGCCTTATCGCCTGCCTTTATGAACTGGCCGAGCACGTCGCGGAACGAGAGCATATTGCCCTCGGTGTCCTTGAACTTGATCCCCATGGCCGCCATCTTTTCGGCGGCTTCTTTGGATGGATGGCTGATCTTCGCGAGCATTGTCGCGACCGCGCTGCCTGCCGTCGAAGCGTCGATGCCAGTCTTCTGCAGTAGGCCGACGGCCGCTGCCGTGTCGTCGATCGACACGCCAAGCGCCTTGGCTGTAGGGGCCGCAATTGCGAGCGCGGTACCCATGTCCGTGATCTTCGCGCCCGTCTTCTCTGCCGTGAATGCGAGCAGGTTTGCGACGTAGCCCGCGTCCTTGGCCTCGAGCCCGAAGCCGCGGATAGAACTGCCGACGACAGTTGCGACTTCTGCCATGCCCTCGCCAGACGCCGCAATCGCGTTCAGGACGCCGGGAATGCCTTGCAGAATTTCCTCGGAATCAAAGCCCTTGCGAGCCATGAACTCCATTGCTTCCGCAACCTCGCTCGCCGAAAACTGGGTCGTAACACCCAGGCTCATCGCGGACTTTTCGAGATCGCCAATCTGCGAACGAGTCTTGCCCATAACGGCGCCGACGTTCGTGATCGACTGCTCGAAGTCTGCGCCCGTATGGATGATATGACCCGCCACGGCCGCGACAGCTCCGCCAACAATAAGCCCGACCTCGGCCGCCTTCTTCGCAACGCTCGCGAGACCACCCAAGATCTTGTCACTCGCAGAGTCGATCGACTTCATACTCGAACTGAAGCCAGACGCGAACCGACCCATGCGGCTTTCGATCTGACCAACGACCCGCGACATCTTGTCTGTGGCCTTGAACGTTGCTTCGATGCTGAATCTACCGGCCATAGAGGGCCTCTTTCATTTCCGTGAGAGTCACGGTCGATGCGCCGACGCCTTCGCTGTCGACAAGAAAAATTCGGAGAACGTCGCGCGGGTCCGCCTGCGAAAGCGCCGCGCTCGTCTCCGCGTCTGCGCCAAGCCCCGCGAGTCGTTGTAGTCGCTTGAAGTATTCGCGCTCAGCCAGCGTAGCGACGACGCGCGCCGGGTTCTCTCGGTTCAGCCACGCTGCGAGGGTCGCGAGCTCCGCGCCCGCGGCGTGCGCCGCAAGCCCCCACCAAAAAATTGCCTCCATTCCCGCGCCGACGCTCGGGAATGTGTCAGCTGCGCGCCGGCCGGGCGGGGCGATCGTCGTCAGGTTGTTTGCGTTGTGACGCACGCGCATGGGTTGCTCGGTCTTTTTCATCACTTGAACTTTCAAAGGCGCGCACCAATCACAGAGCACCTTGCCGGTACGCGGTGCGCGAACGCACCACGCGCTGGCGCCTACTCGCTCTTTTCATTCACGGGCGCGCGCTCGCGGTCCGCGTCCCGCCCTCGCGCAACGCGCCCAAGATCAAACCGTCGAGAGGCTGGCGCAGCCTTTCAGGTCGAGACGGGCGTACGCGCGGTGCGAGCGCTGGGCGCGCTGATCAGATTCAGATCGGCTCAGCGCTTTCGCGGTCGAGGGCGACCTTGCTCAGGGTAATAGACGATTCGCCTGCCCTTCGGCAGTTCGAGAATCTCGTCGCCGCTCAGGTTGTTGGTGCTGATCAGCAAGTCCAGCTTATCGTCGACGCTGCCGTACAGCTCCGCGCAAAGGTCGATAATTGTGCGACGGCGGTTGAGCACGACTGCTCGCTCGGGCGTCGCGGAAAATGATGCTTTGATCAGGTAGCCAGCAGTCAGTGCCGCCGCGCGCTGAAGCGCTTGGTACGCCTCGCCCGTGTCGATCTGAAAGCTTGCCTCTGTGGTGACCTGTGCGAGCGCAGAAAAGCCGCCGTCACGCCACGCCGTGAGTGAATCGAGTTGCTCCAGCAACCCGGACGCGACCTTGAGGATTTGACCTCGCGTAGAGAAGTTCGAGGCGAGGCCTTGAGTTGAACTGCGGATCGGCTGCGCCGTTGCCGAAACAATCGTCCCGGAAACTGCACTCAGCGCGAACAAGCCGCTGATGTGAAAGTCATTCGCGACCTTCGTTTGGTGCGAGAGCAAGATCGAGGCGTTGCCGATCAGTTTACCCGGCGCGCCTTCGACTGAATCGATCACGCTCTTTAGGAGCAAGTCGTAGCCCTCGAGCCGCGACTCGAGCCCTGCGAGCGCGCGTCCAGGCGCTTGGATCAGGTTTGCGCATTGCTGCGCCAAGACCAAAGGCTGCCCAATCAACACGTCCATGCTGTTGTTGATCGCAGACACACCGTTGGCGAAGTCCTTGCGCACGCTTGCGACGGCATTCGAGGCCTTCTTCAGCGACGCCTGCGTCTTCTTCAAAAAGGTGCGGAACGTGTTAGCCGCAGCCAACGCATTCCCGACGCCTTTAAGGTTCGTGTTACCGACGAACTGTGCGGCGAGCGCCGCGTTGAACAGGTCGATTGCTCCGTCGATCTCGCTGGTCCCGCTACTCGTATCGCTGGGGTAGACCGCGCCAGTCGTTGTCCAAAACGTGACCGTGACGATGGTTTGATTCGCGGCCGTCTTCAGTGGGTCGCTGCGCTCAACCGTTCCAAAAGGAACGACGTCAAATGTCCCGTAGAGCGGGTGTTCAAGTTTGCCGATGCCCGGTTCCATGAGCGCGGTTTCAAACCCGCCCGCCAGCAAGTCGCAGTTCTTGCCGCTGAAGAAGCAGACCATTGGATATTTTCGAGATCCGATTCCGCGTTGTTGAACGTAGGAATTGTCGACGTCCATAAAGTCGAAAGCGGTTCCCCTCACATCAAAAGATCTTCCAACGTCCTCGAAGTCGAACGTCACGCGGACGCCAGAGGGCGACGTGTACGCGGCTTGTTTAACGCGATCCTCCCAGCTTTTCTGCGTGGCGAATCCGAGCAGCCTGGAAAGGAGAGTTGAGTTGGTAGGGACGTCAATTATTGCCACAAGTTGTTCCTTTTTCTCTACCTGTCATTCGCTCGCGGTCCGCGTCACGCGAACGCGACACGCTTTCGAGCACAGCAATCAAACCGTCGAGAGGCTGGCGCGCGGGAGCTGGACGCGCATCGCGAACCGCGGGCGCGCACTCGAGTTCAAAGGGCATCAGTTCGGTCGCTCGACGCGGGTGGCTCTTACAACCGCAGGCGCGAGTACGAGCCCAGCAGCAGCAAATGTGTCGGTGCGATTGCATCCCACACACTTCACTTCTACTCTGCCGTTGCGCAGCTCCGGTTCAATCCGAACTTGAAGACAGCCGCACCCACACGGTTCGGTGGGAAGCACGATTGGCGCGATAGCGAGGAGTTGTTCTTTGCTCAATTTCATTGTGGCGCTCGTAGCGACTGCAGAATTTCGAGGTTGGTACCATCGGCGTGACCGACCAAAAACCGTCCGTCTGAGGCCAAAATTCGCTTGAATCCCGCAGTCGCGACGCTGTGCTTTCCGAGCGTCAAGCGATTCCAGTGAGCACCCTTGTCGACGGAATAGACGATGCCGCCTGCGTTTGCGATCAGCGTCGGCATTACCCACAAGGGGCCAATCACTGCCAGGTCATTGCCGAGGTAGAGATCGACGCTCGCGGTCGTGGTCCACGTAAGACCGTCGGTCGACACGACAACGGGCCCAGTGCTGTCGGACGCCGCCATCCAAATTCCATCGTAGTCGCTGTATGCGAGACCTGACCACGTAGCCGTCATCGGTAGCGTGCGCTCCGTCCAAGTGACGCCGGAATCCGTGGAGACGAGGCATTTGTTGTAAGCCGAGACTGGCAGCGCGACGATTGTGGAACCGGCGCACACGACGCGCTTAGCGCCGCCGGAATTCGTAGCCCAAGAACTCGGATGCGTCGCGCTCGACCAAGGGGCCCCCACAGCGGCATTCGTAGCTGCGCAATAGCTGGTTGCTTGGCTAACGGCGACCCACCTGTTCGCGGCCGAGACGTAGCAAGGAACGCCGCCGCCGAAGGGGCCGCCGCCCGGCGATCGGAGCGTAAAAGACGCGCCGTCCAAGGAGGTGTAGAAGTCGAACGAGGTGCCGCCGTTGGCCATCAGCGCTGGCACTCCGTCAAGTTTCCCTGCGGCTAACTCCGGCTTCGTAGTAGGGGCGCTCGATAGCGTCGCCGTCGCGAGAAAGCTTTCGCCGTCCGCGGAGCGATACACGGTTTTCGAGGCGTCCAGGATGCACAAGATGTCGCCCGCCCCTCCGACCCCCGCGAGTCGCGCCACAGCCAAATCGCTGTTATTGCCGGCGACGCTCCCAAAGGAAACCCGTTCGGGCCAATTGAGCACCTGCGTCTTTTGCAGCTCGCGCTGAAAAATGGTTTCGATGGCGTCGAGATACTGCGAGGACCCGACCTTGTCGGGTACGTTCGTCGGCGTGAGGCGCGCTGCGGACAGCAACGCCTGCTCGAAGCCAAAGAGATCGGAAACCCACTGCTCTTCGAGGGGTGTGCCGGTTCCGTCGTCGATGGCCGCAACGTTTTTCGCCCTCCCGTAAGGATAGCCAACCGGGTCGGTCGTGTTGACCTGCGACGGATATGCGGTGTCTGGACGTAGAGCCATGTTAGATAAACCTTGAGAGTTGGAGACAGAAAACCGCGACGCCGCGCGACGCCGTTGATGGCGGACGCGGCTTCGGACGAGTTAGGGCGCTCGTCGCCGCGCGCAGTCCGCCATGAGTTAACGGAGCTGCGCGCGGGCCCGCCGCGACGATGGCGGGCGCTCCGGCAGAAAACGGAGCGATCGACGAAGTTAGTGACGCGCTTCGACCCGGCGCGCGGAACGCGGAGCGATCAGAGACGCGCGTTCCACACGCCGAGCGCTGCCGCGTCGATGGCAGCGCGCCCGGATCCGCTACGGGCGGTCTTTAAGTCGAATCAGGGGAAGCAGAAGACGCTTGCGAGCGAACGAAGCGCGGCCGCGTGCTCCGCGTCGAGCGTCTTCTCGTACGCGCGGACGTAGTAGCGAAACTCGGCGGGCCCGATCTTTCGGTCCAGTTCACGAAGCGGAATGTCGAACGCATTCGGAACGCGATCGGTCACCCCTGGAATCTCGAAATCGTTGGGCAGGTCGGCGTCGATACCGATGACCGGGCCCAATTGTCGGAGGCTCAGGTCCATCAGGTCAGCGTCGACCGGGTAATCGCGTAACGCGTGCGCGGCCCGAGCAAGCGCGCGCAGCACTTCCGGGATTTCTTCGGCTTCATAGGTTTCGAACAAGTCCGCGACGAAGGCGTGCGTGCGCGGATTGGTTGTGCCACTGCCCAGGACGGCTACGATTTGATCGTCGGACATTTCAGCGATGGGTGTCGTCACGTTCGGGGGATCTTTCTTCCTCGGAGGGCGTTGCCGTCACGCCGGGCTTCTGCGTGTTCTTTGAACTCTTGGCGATCGCCCGGAGAACTCGGGTCTTCTCGCCGCCGATCTGTTTTTCGATCAGCTTTCGGGTCGTGCTTTCTGCCTCTTCGACTGGCGCGCCGGACTTCGCCAACGAGAACAGTTCCCGGCACAAGCTGCGAGGGACGTCGGTCAAAAGGCGCCGGTTCGTGCCGTCTATCAGCCCAATGACGTGCGTTTCAATGAACGCGCGGGGCACCAGCAGCCCGCGGTCTCGGTCAATCTGCAGCTCGCGGGCAAGCGTGTCCGCGAGCTTCTTTCGTTGGTCGAGAAAGTCGGCGAAGCCTTGCTGCGAACCAAACCGATCCGTTATTTGGCGAAGGGTTAGGTCGAGGAGCCCGTCGAGCGGCAACGACCGGGCGTGCGTTGCGTCACTCGGCGCCGGATCTGGTTTTGGACGCGTCCGGTCTAGCTGGGGCTCCGCCCGCGCACGGGCCGGCCTCGAAGCGACGACATCGCGGAGCACGTCGGGGTCTATGCCGCGCGCTACGCACCACTCCGCGACCGCGGCGTGGCTGACGTCGAGGCGTCCGCTGTGGAGGCAGGCGGCCGTGAGGGCGCCCTGGCATGCTTCCGTGATGGTCGAGCGCCCGCGCCCCACGCGCCGACCAAACTCGGCCTTCGACATTGGGGTCGGTTTGGGCGGGTTGCGGTCGGTGCGTGGAGGCATGAGAGAGCTCAGAAACAGGTTGAACGTCGGTCGCGGTCGGAGGCCGGCGCGGAGCGCCGTTACTTTTGGGGAGTGGGTCGGAAACCTCGTCGAACCCGAACAAACCGAACGATCCGAACAACGATCCGGAGATCAGAATTTCTAAGCGGGGCTCGGTCGCCAATGATAACCGCTACTTACCCCACCCAGGGGCGCAGGCCCCCTCGTTTTTACGGCATTTATCGCATGCGATTTAGCGAAGTTTTGGCCCCATTTCACGCACGTTTACGCGCTCTTATCGTGCGCTCCGTCGGCCTCTAGTACACGGCCACTGTCGACGAGCTCCTTCAGCACGCGCCAGGCTGGTTCGTCCGGCTTGCCATGCAGCATAGCGGCAGTGACTTCGCTACCGGCCACGAGCACGAGTCCGGCAGGCGTTGTCACGCTTTCGCCAGGGGCGACCTGAAAGCGCACCGTCATCGACTTGCGGACGCGCTTGCACTCAGCGAGGTGGCGCTGCCGGTCCTCTTCGGTCCCGAATCGACGCGTCGAATTGCCTCGAAGGTCAACGATCATGGTTTGCTCCCGGTGCGTCCAAGTTGTCGGTCCAGCGCATCTGCAATATCGTCGCCGAAGTCGCGCCCGGCGCTCGGCAATGACGAGGCATGCTGCGTCGCAGTCGCACGCGGAGCGCTCGAACTCGCGGACCGCCCGAGTTGTCTGTCCAGGGCGTCAGCAACATCGTCCCCGACGTCACGGCCGGCACCGACAGCAGTTGCGGCGTCGTGTCGTAATTCTGCCGGCGCCGCGTGCGGTTGCGCCCAAGTCGGTAATCCGGAGGGCTTGGGTTTTGCGGCCCGCGGCGACGTCCAAAAGGTTCGACCCGCCTCGTCAGCGAGGATTTTCCCGCCGTTCAGAACGCCGCGACCGGCAGGACTTTCGGGATGCACGCCACTTTCACGAAGTTTGGCGAGCATCGCGTCGGGAGTGAGCAAAGTGGGCTCGGGATCGTCAGCGTCCGCGTACTTTGCTGCGTAGATGGAGTAGCTCATTTGAAAATCGTTTCCGCCTTTTGGGGCTTGTCGGTGGAGTAGAAGCACGGCCCCGCCTCGCTCAACTGCTGCGCGACCTTGTGCAGCGGGTGCTCGGATGGCAGGCCCTCGAGCAGCGGAGTCAGATGCATCAAGATCCCGCCAGCCGATGAAGCCAGGTCCGCATTCGAGCTGAAGCTGTGCATCGTCGCGGTCCCGTCCGGGTTCTCGACGATGCCGTTCGGGCGGGGCTGGCCGAGCGCTTGCGTGACGCCCTCGAGCTCACGCTCCAGCGCCTGAAACTCCGCGGCCCGGCGTGCGAGGGCGACCCGAGCGTCGGCGAACGCCACTAGCGCGTCGGCTGCGCGCTGAAAGTCCGGATCGCATACCTTGAGTAGCGCTGGCAGCGTTGTCTTGGCCTCGAGCTCCGCGCGCTTCTTCTGCAGCCTTGCGCGCTCGTCAGCCGCACGTTGGGCCTCAGCCGCCCCAACCAGCCGCTCGGCTCGTGCCAGGTGTTCGGCTGCGCTCTGCTCGGCGCTTCGCGCCGCGAGGAGCGCCTTCTCGGCTGTGGCCGCGCCGTCATCATCGAATGCAATTTGGGCTGCCTGCGTGGCGGCCTGTGCGGATTGGTACGCGGACCGCGCGTTGGTCAGCTGCTCGCGTAGCTCGTCGAGCGGGGCATTTCGTGGCTTCGGTGACCAAGGGAATTTCATTGAATCGGTGTCCTGTGTGCGTGGGGGTGAGCTGCACCCGCAGAGGGCGCACGGCGGCGCGCCATGGATGCGAGCCATGGTCGGTTTGCTGGCGAAACAAGGAAAAACTCCAGCGCACCTTTCCAGGTGCCGTCACCACAACGGCCGCGCCGAAATGCTTAGGCTTGGTGCCGCTGCGAATAGGCTTCGCGCAAGATCGCGAGCGAGCCAGGCATTGCGCGGCCCATGGCCAAGACTTGCAGGATTGCGGTCCGGCTGAGGCCGCCCAGTTTCTTGGGCGCGCCGGCCAAGCCAAACTCGGCAACGGCCTGCGAAACAAAACTCAAGTGCGCGATCGGCACATCGACCAGCCGCGGGTCCTTGTCTCGTGTCATGTAATTACTCCGTGCTACAAAAAATAGGAGAGCAGCTACGGGGCGTCGGTTGGACCGTCCTCCGTGCTCGCGTTCAAACGCGCAGCTCTCACTCTTACGCGCGCTTTGGGTTCCAACAGACGGTTCAAGTCCGCGACATCATAAAGAACCTGCTTCCCCCGGGTAACTCCTCGTAGGTGTGCGTTGGAACAGCGCTTGGCTAGCGTGCGCCGTTCAGAGCCAGTCCTGCGCGCGAACTCACTCACGCTAATCCACTTCTCCGAATCGAAGTCTCGAGCACAGCAAAATTCGATCGCGCTGACCGAAAAGCTGTCACTCGAAAGTGCGCGGTGCAGCGCGCGGTCTTCGTCGACGTAGCCGAGCAAGTACCACGCGAGCGCCTGGTACTCCGCCGGGCCAAACCAATGCCGACCCGGCGGAAGCCCTCGGAGCAACGGCTCAGCCACTTCCGCGGCGGCTTGCTTTTCCAGTGCCTCGTTGAAAATGCGATGTGCTGTCATCGGCCTCGCTCCCGGTTGAAAGCTAGATGTGCCGCACGTACATCCTCCTCGTTGAGCGGCGGCGGCCCGTAACTTGGCTCTCCCGCCGCGATCTCCATCGGCCGGCGCGGCTCGTAGTGGGATTTCAGCGCTTGCTGCATGGCCCACGGCAAGCGCACGAGCTGGTTCCAAATCCGCCGGCCGCGCGTGAACACCCCTTCGGGGCCGGTGAACGTCACGTGCCGATCGTCCCAGGGCAATGGCTCTCCGGCGGCGCTCGGCTTCTGAGCTTTCCTGACCACGCCGTCTCTATCCTCTCGGCTCTTCTTCTGGGAGCACACCACCTGTTCTTTGCTAAGCGGGATGCTGTGCATGCCGCACTCGGAGTCGAACTCCAGAAAGAACCAGGCTAGCTCTTCGTTGTACAGCTCCGGGTCCGTGTTGAGCTTGCGCGCCTTCGGCGTGGCACGGGCCGCCGCCCACTGGGCCGCGAGCGCGTTCCGATCGATCGCCGCGTCCCTGAGCGGCTGGTGCACCGGACGCCGCCGGTTTGGTTTCCGCAAGGCGCTCATGACCGCACCCCTGCGGCCCGACCCTCAAAAACACGAGCAAAACGAATATTTCGCAACTTTTGAAAAAAAGTCGACGCATCTGGGCATGGCGAGACATCTATTTGAGAGCCCAAGCTCTCACTGGGTGTCGAATCCCCGCACCTAGCACCGTTCGAAATTGGAGGGCTCAGCAATGACCAAACAACAACAACAACAACTAATTGCCGCGTACACCGCAGCGCTCGCACAACGTGACGAGTGGTGGCGCCCGGTAATTCGAACAAGCCGTTAACGCGGAGGCGCGGA
>Ga0164309_10000909_pt1 | contig 15078 bp, 14 predicted proteins | sample Whisoiple_247_MG_FD_109984 | JGI IMG/M metagenome (GOLD analysis project Ga0164309, IMG submission 109984) | Soil microbial communities amended with fresh organic matter from upstate New York, USA - Whitman soil sample_247_MG | ecosystem: Environmental > Terrestrial > Soil > Unclassified >...
ACGTAACGGGTCGTGAGCACGTCCCAGCTCTCGTCGTCCCACAGCCGTACTGCGGTGCGGGAGGCCAGCCCGAGCCAACGCAGCGCTTCCTCCGTGGAAGTCTCCTCGCTGGAAAAGGCGCTGAGCGCCCGCTTGAGTGTGGGCGCCGCGCCCGTGTAGCCCTCGGTGTTCAGCAGCGCCAGGCCATCGAGCAGCAAGTCGGGCGCGCTCGGCGGTTGGGTCGGACGGGGAGCGGTCCGTGCGGCCTGCGCAGCCTCCCGTAGACCGGGCCCGGTGCCGAACCGGCCTGCGTACTGCGCCGCGGAGAACGCTTCCAGATACGTTTCGCGGGCCAGCCCGACATCGAGCGGTTCGAAACTCTCTGCGGCCTTGAGCAGCAGCGGTGAAGCCTCCCTACCGCGGCCGGATGCAAACGCAATCTGCCCGCGCAACAACTCGGCCCACGCGCGCTGCAGCTCGTCGAGCGGCCCCGCCTCCGCCGTGGCCAGCAGGCGCAGCGCCGCATCAAACGCGCCGGATTGCACCATCACCCGCGCCGCAGCCAGCGCGCGCCCCGCCCGCCGCCCCGGCTCCAGCGTGAGCGCCGTGGACCGCTCCAGGAAGGCCGCCGCCGCGGCTAATCCGCCACGCGCCTGCGCACGCTCGGCGGACCGCTCAAGCTCGGCCGCGACCCACTCATCGGCTCCGGGTGCCGCCTGGGCGAAGTGCCACGCACGCCGATCGGGATCGAGCTGTGGATCGGTCGCCTCCGCCAGCGCTTGATGCGCCTCTCGCCGCTGCTCCGGTGAGGCCGACCGGTAGATCGCCGAGCGCACAAGTGGATGGCGAAACGTCACCTGGACACAGAATTCCACCAAACCGTCGGACTCGGCGGCATCGGCGGCCTCGGCCTTGATCCCCAGCCGGTCCGCCGCCCGCAACAGCAGCGCCGAGTCGCCAAGCGGTTCGGCGGCCGCCAGCAGCAAAAGCCGCCGGGTGGCCGCGGGCAGCGGCGCCAGCCGCCGCGCGAAGCTGTCCTCGATGCGACCGGGCAGCGCCGCGACGCTGGGCAGCCCGAAGCCGCCCGCCAGCTGCGCCGGCGTCAACCCCCGCGGCAGCTCCACCAGCGCCAGCGGATTGCCGTGCGTCTCGGCCACGATCCGATCGCGCACCCGCTCATCCAGCGGCCACCGAATCACCGAGGCCAACAACGCCCGCGCATCCTCCTCACCCAGACCGCCGACCGCCAGCTCCGGTAGTCCCGCGAGATTCTGTTCGTTGCTCGGCTCGCGCACGGCAATGACCAGGGCGACCGACTCTGCCACCAGACGGCGCGCGACAAATGCCAGCGCCTGCGCCGAGGCCTGATCGAGCCACTGGGCGTCATCCACCAGACACACCAGCGGCGCCTCGCCAGCCACGTCGGACAACAGCCCAAGCACCGCCAGACCAACCAAAAAGCGATCAGGCGACGCCCCACCGGCCAACCCGAACGCCGTCCGCAATGCATTGCGCTGCGGTTCGGGCAGGCGATCAATCCGATCCAGCATCGGGGCGCACAATTGATCAAGGCCCGAATACGCCAGCTCCATCTCGGACTGAACACCCGCGGCGCGCGCCACCCGACATCCCGACGCCCGCCCCGCGACGTACTCCAACAGCGCCGATTTGCCCACCCCCGGGTCACCACGCACCACCAAAGCGCCGCTCTCACCTCCCTGAACGGCCTCCAACAGCCGATCGAGGACCTCGCACTCCTGGAACCGCCCCCGCAACATCTACCGACACCCCCAGGCTTTGGCAGCCACAGTTACCGGCGCCGCCGAGCAGACCAGCCGCGGCCACCAACTGCCGCCGCCCAACAGACCATTACCCACGCCGTCGACGTGGTGCATCTGCCCATCACCGCTCCGGGCAGAACCTTTTGTCATCCCCGACAACAACGCACCGGCCCTCGTTTGGACCTGCACGCAGCGCTCGGCAAGTGAGGCCAACACACGCTCATAAGTGTGCTGCGAATTGCGGAGTGCTGCGGAGCGGGCCGTGCCCGGGCGCCATGCGTCTCTGCTGTGCATGGAACCGGCAGATCCATACATTTGGATCTGCGTTAAGGGCGAGGTGGTCAAGATCATTGCGGTGCTTCGGATTCAGTCGAGCGGCAGTGGTGGATTGGCGCCGTCGAGGAATTCGACTGTCGAGAACACCAGTTCGGTGTCACCCACGTTTTCGAGGTCGTGAAGGAGGTATTCGCCTTCGCCGAAGTGAAGGTGGCGTGTTTGGCCGGCTACGTAGGTGACTTCGCGTGTAGTTCCATCGGCCGTATGTTGCCTGCTTGATCCGGGATTGATCGCGGTCCAAAAGTAATCCAACACGTGCCGGTGGGCAGCCACTCGTTGTCCGGGCTGCAGACGGATTTCCCAGACGCGGACCCGGTCGGATTCGCTCAGTAGTCGACTCCCCACTTTTCCGTTGAACTCATTGTCCACGAAATCTTGGCGAACTTCGTCAGGCCAGGCGTGGAAGTTTTCGCCTATCAGTTTCCCTGCCAGCGGCTGATCTGTGAGTGCATCGCCATTAGAAGTGCTTGGCATGTCTTTCCTTTCGCGCGTATTCGGGGTGGACTGTGGGTGGAGTATGTGTGGTATAGCCATCACTAGGATCGGTCGGCAGAAGATCGGTGTCTCGTGAGTACGTTTGCGCGCAACGGATTTCACATACCCGCGATCAGCCGGGAGGGCGAGGCCGAGTGTTCACGGCTGCTGCACAGTTGAATTGGGATCGCCACGCGGTTTGTCCTCGGTTGCGAGGCGTGTATTGTATCCGCCGCGCGCCGATTGATCGACATCCGTCAGCACGGTGTCTGCTCGCATGAGATGGCGAATTGCGTCTCGTAAGATCCGCGGCAATACCGACATCGCGGTGTTGATCGTGCCGGTATATCCGGGTACGTACACATCGGCACCGCGTCCGCGCCGCACCGCACGAACAATGGCTTCGCCCACAACAGTCGGCTCGACCGGGCGCACACCGCGCGCCGAGCCGAGCCCGTCGGCCATCTCGGTTGCAATGATTGCCGACATGACGATGGAGACGGCAATTCCGCTGCCACGCAGCTCCCCACGTAGCGATTCGCTCAGCCCGACAACGGCATGCTTGGTGGCGGAGTATGTTGCACCGCCCGGCGATGCCATCTTGCCGGCCACCGAGGCCAGGTTGACGATGTGGCCCCGGCCACGAGGACCCATCCGGGCAAGCGCGAGCTTCGTGCCAGTCAGCACGCCACCGAGGTTGACGGCGACCTGAGTGCCGGTGGACGCGTCGCTCTCGTCCCCGAACAGTCCCACATGCTGAACGCCCGCGTTGTTCACCATCACGTCCAGAGAACCGAGTCGGTGTTCTACCTCGCTCAGAAATGACTCGAAGCTGGCCCGATCGGTTACGTCGAGCGCAAGGCCGATCGCGTTCCTCCCGATCCCCCTGGCGGCCACACCGGCGCCTGCTGCATCGAGGTCGCCGATTGCGACCAGGGCACCTCGCCGTGCGAATGCGTTGGCTGTGGCCAACCCGATCCCACGGGCGCCCCCGGTGATCGCGACAACTTTCCCGTGCAAGTCCACATGCTCAATGTCTGCGTCGCTCACCATGTCGGGAGTCCTGCGTGCCTGCGTAGGAATTCGACCTCCAGACGCAGCGTGTCGTCGAAGGCGACGCCACCTTGGTACACGTCGTAATGGCCGCCCTTGCTGCGGTGCAGTTCGGCGTGCGCAGTGAGTTCGGCCACCCGCAGAGCGGGTGCTACCGGAGCCTGCGTGTCGGTTTCGGCGACGATCAGGAGAATCGGTATGCGAATCGACGCGGCGCGGCGAACGGGCCGGTGCATCGAGATGCTCAGTAACGACCGCGCGGCCAGGCGGTTGTTCCAGTGCACCGGTTCCCGAGGGGCCACCATCTCTTTGCCGAAGAGCGCGTCCGGGGTGTCGGAGACGCCCCACTGTCCCGGTGCCACACTAATGGGCAGGTAGATCGGGGCTCGCCCGAGCAGCGAGCCAATTCGATCCGCCAGTGCGACCGACATGAGCCGAATCGATCGACTGGGCCGAATCAACGTTGCCCCCGCGAGGCCGTCGACGAGTGGGCATTGGGCGACGGCTCCCGCAAGTCGTGAGTCCGACGCGGCGAGTGCGGTGACATGCATACCGGCGAACGAGGTGCCCCACGCGAAGATCCGCTGCGCGTCGATGTTGGGATGCGCTGCAGCCCAACCGATTACGGTGCTATAGTCCTGACGCTGGCGCGGGACGTTGAGCTCATCACGCGGCCACCCACTCGAAGCGCCCCACTGCCGATAGTCGATCGCCACCACGGCGAAACCTTCACGGCAGAACCGCTCCGCGAAGGGCGCCAATCCACCTGCCTTCACTGCACCCAGACCGTGTCCCATGACGACCGCTGGGTGCGGGCCTTGCCCCGCGGGCTCGTAGAACCACGCGTCCAATTCCTCGCCACCGAGTGTCGGAATCCGCACGGTCGTGCGGGGCGGCGGAATCTTCGTATTCGGGTCGCTCATGATCGGTATTCCTTGCTTCCATCGTTGGGCGGTGTGCTGGCGGGGGAGTCGAACTGTCTTACTGAACAGTGAGAGTGCTCGGGATGATGCGATTGCGCTGGAGGTCAGCGAACAGCTCGGCGAACATGCGATCTGTCTCGATGAATGGGGTGAAGCCGTACCGTCGTGCCTTCAGTGTCGACCGCGCAATGTCCCAGTCCGATCCGAAGATAGCGTCCGCGAAGCCCCACGAGACGATGTCGGGATAAGCGTATGGCTGCAGGTTGTGCTTTGCGACGATGCGATCCCACACCGGTCCCTTGTCTGTCATGAACTCCGTCAGCGAGATGTGGCGCGGTTCCGTGTCAGGGAGGCCGAACATGGCCGCGAACTGGGGCCAGATGTTGCACCAGCGGAAGTAGTCGCCGTTGGTGATGTTGAACGCTTGTCCCGCTGCTGACGGCGTGGTCGCCGCCCAGTGCGCCGCCTCGGCAAGGATGCGCGCGTCGGTGACTTCGTAGAGAGCTGTCCAGGCGCCCGGTTTGCCCGGGAACGAGAACGGCACATCCAGTTCACCGCAGATCGCCGCGTACACAGCGATCGCCATGGTCAAGTTCATCGGGTTGCCGACGGCGAACCCACAGACTGCCTCGGGACGAAGGGCCGACCACGCGAAGCCACCGCCCACAGCGGCCTCTTCGAGCCAATCCTGTTGGTCGTAATAGAAATTCGGTGGCATGTGCCGCGGGTCGTCTTCCAGCGCCGGCGTGCGGATCGGCCCGAGATGGCAGCCGTACCACTTCCCACCCTCCATCAGGTTGACGTGTTCCAGGCTCGGCGATGCCGAACTCAGCGCCTCCACAGCGTTGACGAGGAGGGCGAGGTTCGCGTCGACCTCCAGAGCGCGCGAGGGCATGGGCTGGTAGGCCGCATAGAAGATGTGCGTAGTCTTCTTGAGTTCTGCGAGCGCAACAGTAGCGCTGTCCTTTTCGCGCAAGTCGACCGACAGGAAACGGGCTGTCGTGTCGAAATCGGGAGCCCGTCGCGATAACGCCACCACATCCCAGTTCGGGTCACCAGTCAGGTGATCGATCAGTGAGCGCCCGATTACTCCCAGCCCACCGACGATCACTGCGTGCCGATCAGACATTCCAATCCTCCATAGTTGTAGGTCTTTTGCTAGTTCGAGGCGACGGTCACTAGACGGCGGAGACGATGCCACCGTCCACGGTGTAGTCAGCTCCGGTGACGTGTTTCGACATGTCCGAAGCGAGGAAAGCGATGACTCGAGCAACGTCGGCTGGGTCACCGAGCTTCTGCAGCGGCAATTTTCGAACCTCCTTGGCGAAATGATCGATAGCCGCTTCTTTGTCGAGGTTGTATTCCGTTGCCAGTGAGTCGCCGAAGCCACCCGGTCGGTCCCACGCCGGTGTTCGCGTCGGGCCCGGCGAGACACAGTTGGAGCGAACTCCAGCAGGACCGAATTCGATGCTGAGCGCCTTTGAGATCATCAATATCGCGGCCTTGGAGACGCTGTAGTCGACGAAGAATCGGTCGGGGGCACGTCCCACGTCTGAGGCCACGGATACTATTGCGCCGCGCCCTTGTTCGACCATGTGCGGCAGCACGGCACGACAGGCTCGCACGGCCGAATAGAAGTTGAGATTCATCAGTTCGTTCCACTCGGCGTCCGAAACAGCCAAGAAGCTCTCGCGGAACGGGAACGCGCCGACATTGTTCACGAGCACATCCACTCGGCCGAACGCTCTCATCGTTTCGGCAACCGCGAAACCTGCGCCGTCGGGCGTGGACATATCGACTTTAAGTGCTGTCACGTTGTCCGACAGTTCGCCGGCGGCCGACGGATCGAGGTCCGCGGCGACCACTTTCGCGCCTTCGCCGAGGAATGTCTGTGTCGTGGCCAGACCGATGCCCGAACCCGCCCCAGTGATCACAACAACGCGGTCATGCAATTGAAAATCCATCGAGGTCTCCTTTTGAAGCTGTCATCGATGCGGCGCAGAACACATGACCCGGCGAGGTAATTCGCGCTCCAACGCTCTCGTGGCGGGACGGCGGAGCCATGCCACTACCTTCGCCGTCCCGGCGATATATTGCAAAGACGAAATTATCCAATTCTGTATAAGAAAACATTATGGTGTTGTGGGTGAACCTTCTGCAGCTTCGTTACTTTGTGTCCATCGCCGAGGAGGGTTCCTTCACCCGTGCAGCGGAGCGACTACTCGTGGCTCAGCCCTCGCTCTCGCAACACGTGAAGAGCCTCGAACACGAACTCGGCGGGGCGTTACTGGAGCGCCTACCCAAGGGCGTTCGGCTTACCGCGGCAGGCAAAGAGTTCCTGCCCGAGGCCCGCGCTGCCGTCACCCATGCCGATCGCGCAAAGCGCAATGCGCGCAGCGTGTTCGGACTCGAAGGGGGAGAACTCGAAGTAGCAACCGTGACGTCGGTAGCCTTCGGAGTGCTACCCCCGGCCTTTGAACTGTGGCACGCAAACCATCCGTCGACAAGGATTGCCCTGCGCGAGTTCACACACCGTCAGGCACTCGACGACGCGGTACGAGCGGGTGTCGGTGACATAGCGGTCGGACCTCGCCCGCCGCACTGGAAAGGCCCGCTGGTTGCTCTCGGATGGGAAGAGTTCGTCGTCGTCTTGCCTCGATCGGACCCGCTTACGAAGAGCAAGCGGGCGATATCGCTCGAGGAACTCGCAGACCGCGATTGGGTTCTCTACGGGCCCGACCACGGATTGACGCACCTGATTCAGACAGCCTGTGCACGCGTCGGCTTCGTTCCCCGGAGCGCCGCTCAAACGGGACAAGTGGCCGCGGCCGCGCATCTCGCCGCCTGCAGCCTGGGAGTGACGATCGTCCCCAACAACGTCCTACCGCGCGGTCTCGACGCCGGTGTACGAAGTCTGAAGTCGCCACTGGTTCGTCAGCTCGTAGCCTTTACCCGCCAGAGTTGGTCGCCGCTAGCAGAAGCATTCCTGCAAGCACTCGTCGCCCTGCCCTGGGACCAACGGCCCCACTCGGCGACTGTCGTGGACTAGCTGCTGTGCCGATCACCATCGCGTGACACTGGCACCTGACTGGTCTCGGGCGCCTGGCGCGCTGCGCTTCGGCGAATAGATCAAGGTACTTATCGAGCACCAACACATCGGTGTGCGTGCCAGGCACCGGTCGCGCCGTCGATTGACCCATGCCTTCGCCCCCGTGGGATCCCTCGCCCATATCGATGGATGGCAGCGAGCGACACCAAGCTAGATCACATACGCATGCAGTTGCACCGAGCACTGCCCATCAATCCGAACGTGACCTAACAGAATCGGTGTCGGTCGGGGGTGGCGCCAGCCGGGACAGTGCAGACGGTAGGGGTGCGGCCGAACGCCCACCTGGGGATCCTACGGATGCGAACGTCCGGGTGCCAGGCGGAGCATTTTGTCGCATGCTGGTCCGTCAGCCCGCGTATTGGCTGGGCCGTGCGAAACGGCCTGTGGGTCTTCGGCACCCAGAACTACGCCGAGCTGCTGCGCGCGGCCTTCGCCTGCACACACGACGGCGCGCTGGCAGGGGCATACCCTGTGATTTCGGACTGACTTGATACCACACTCGCGGCATCGTCACGGCCGCTGAACCAGATTGGTAATCGTGACGGCGACAACCCGCGCTTGACCAGTGCGCGCAGTGATCCCTACACACCGAGGAAGTATGGAGTGTCGATGACCGATATCAATCGCACCACCGTCCGTATCCCGACGCCATCTGGGTTCGATATCGAGGCATGGCTCTACCTGCCCGAGGGACAGGGCCCGTTTCCCGCGGTCGTGATGGGTCACGGACTGGGTGCCGTCAAGGTCGGCGGACTGGCATCATTCGCCGAACGATTCTGCCGGGAAATGTTCGCCGCGGTGGTCATCGATTACCGCCAATGGGGCGGCTCGGAGGGGCAGCAGCCGCGCGACGAACTCAACGTCGGGCGCCAACGCGACGACTACGGTGCCGCGATCGGTTGGGCCGGGGCCCAACCGAACATCGACGAACACCGAATATTCGTGTGGGGCACTTCATTTGCCGGCATGCACGCCACCGCACTGGCCGCCTCCGATCACCGCCTCGCCGGCGCGATCGCCCAATGCCCACTGGTTGACGGTCTCGCCGGTTCACGCCTAGTGCGCCCCAGCCGCTCCCTTGCGCTATTCGCCACCGCGATCGTCGATCGCCTCGGGTCGCTCGTCGGCCGCGAGCCGATATATCTGCCCGTCAATGTGGCGCCCGGAGAATGGGGCATCGCCGACACGCCAGATGCGCTGTTCGGCAAGAAGGTCATGCACCCTCGCGAGCCGGTCGACTGGCACAACCGGATGGCAGCACGGTCACTGCTGAGCATCCCCGCCCACCGCCCCGTCCGCCACGCCCGCGACATCAACATCCCGATCCTGCTCATCGTCGCCGAACACGACACCCAGGCACCGATCGGTCCGGCGCTCGCCATGGCCGATCGCGCACCCCAAGCAGAACTTCACCGCAGCAAGGGCGGCCACTACGACGTCTACGATGGCGGAATCGCCTTCGACGACGTCATCGAGTGGGAAGTCGAGTTCCTCCGGCGCCATGCCCACATCGCGTCAGCCGGGCCGTCAACACCCTCGCCACAAGGCAACCCCACCGTTAGCGGCGAATGATCGCCGTTGTCTCTCTTCTGGACCAAACGGGCCGATCAGATGTCGGAGAAACTCGACAGGAAAGGCCTCGCCGAAATCGGCTGACTTGCTCTGCTGACCAATTGCGATCTTCGGCGAGGTGCGCTTTGTCGAGCCGTATCGAGCCCTCCGTCGAGTTCACTCCAAGAGGCAGATTGTGGGGAATGTCGCGACGCTTCGCGACCTGGACGAGTATTTCGGCCGCTCGGCCCGGGTCCCGGCCGCAACGCCACCGGCCTCACGACGCCAGGCGAGTATCTAGGGCGTACTCCTCGGGGATGGGCCGGACGGTCATCGACGACCCTGCCCCGCCGGTGCGAAAACCGCTCGGTTCGACGACGATCACCTAGATGCCGAACCGAGCGGTCTCGGCCCACAGCACGCGGCTGAATCCGTCGATCGCGAATTTGGCCGCCTGGTGGGAAGCGATGCCGGGGGCTACCGACGCGGCCGCCCATCGACGAGAACTGCATGATCAATGCGCCGCCTTGTTCTCGCAGCACGGGGATGGCCGCCTTCGAGACGTTGTAGACACCCCACAAGTTGGTCTCGAACTGGGCGCGGAAGTCCTGGTCGTATCCGGTCTCGATCGGTGACACGTTGGCGTACCCGCGTCGTTGACGATGACGTCGAGCCTGCCGAACCGGGGGAGTGAGTGTTTAGGGCCACACCTCGACAGGCAGGGCGGGACGGCCGCCACCGAAGGAGCTACTGGCACGGTCGATCTCGCCGAAGAAGACCATGACGTCGTTTGGGTCCGTTCCTGCCGCCTGCAGGCGAGTCACGATCGCGGAAAGAAGCGAGCGCTTCCTGTCTTCCTCAGTTCCCGACGAGACCAAGACCTCGATCATCAGGACATGCTCGCTGCGAGGCTTCTGCAGATCGGGATAGCGAGGGCTGATGCGAAGGTCAGCTTCTTCCAACGAGATGAACCTCTGGAAGTGATCGTCCTCAGGATAACCAGCGCTGACGCTTGCTTCATGAATGGCGGCGGATATTGCGTCCTTTTCTGTCACCGTTCTCCCGGTACGCATTGTGACGGTGAAAAGTGGCATCGAATTCCCGGTTTTGGCGAGTAGGAGGCGGTCTGTTCGTGCGGGGTGTTGATGGTCATCGTAGGCGAGGAGGTTGCGGACCTCGGTGTTCTAGACGCGGCGAGCAGGGTGCGGACATACGGGGCGAGAACCGGCCAATATCGTACCCAGCAAAGCCGCCGACCAGTCCGGAAGATGACTCGTCGGCGGCTTTTCTACACCTTCCGGGTCAGCCCGCCTCGGCGGCGAGCTTGCTTAACACGTCGGTGAGGCCGGCGACCACGTCGTCGCTCTCGCGCGGAGGCTTGCCACCCAGTGTGTCGATCGGCAGCGAGAACGCGGGCGCATCGACAACGTCGGCCCCGGCGATCCCGAATGACTTACGGGCCTTATCGTTCCCCGATATCCCGCCATACTGGCCCATGGAGGCGCCAACCATAGCCAGCGGCTCGGCCGCCATCGCATTTTGCACGGGAGGGGCTAGACAGCCAGTCGATCGCATTCTTGAGTCCGCCGGGAGTGCTGCCGTTGTGCTCCGGTGTCACCAACAGGATCGCGTTGGCTTCAGCGACGGGCGCCGCGCAGCGTGCTAGCCGACGCGGGTAGGTCGGCGGCGTTGTCGATGTCCTCGTTGTAGAGCGGAGTTCGCCGAGGCCCCCTCCGAGGCCTTGGTAAACGTCAACACTTTGATACCCGACAGTGAAGCTTCCTTTCGTTATTCGGCTGGGTCAGAAGGGATATGCAGGCGGTGTGGGCTGAACGGTGATCCATCGGGTGTCGGTGTAGGCCTCGATATTGGCGGCAGCGGTGCCGAAGCGAGATGAGTTGCCCGAGTTGCGAACCCCGCCGAAGGGCACGTGCGCGTCGTCGCGCAGTGTCTGGTCGTTGACGTGCGCGGTGCCTGTGGGAATGCGCTCGGCCAAGGCGAGTCCGGTAGCGACATCGGCGGTGAAGATGCCCAGCGCGAGACCGTATTCGGTGTCGCAGGCCAGCCCCACGGCTTCGTCGAGCGTCGAAAAGCGCGTGACGCAAGCGACCGGGCCGAACACCTCCTGGTCGTAGGCGGGAATGCCGGGTCCGGCGTCGGCCAGCACCGTCGGCCGGTAGAACAGCCCCTCATAGGTGCCACCGGTGAGCAGCTTCGCTCCTGCCGCGACGCTGTCGGTGACCAGTGCATGGATCCTGTCGCGCTGCTTGGCGTCGATGATCGGACCAAGCGACACATCCCCGGTCATTGGGTTGCCCACGGTCAGTGTTTCGGCCTTCGCGACGAGTCGGTACACGTAGTCGTCGTAGATGGACTCGTGCACCAGATGTCGGCCGATGATCATGCAGCCCTGGCCTTGGTTGAAGAAGCTGCCGTACGCCAGGGCGTTCATCCCGTTGTCCAGGTCGGCGTCGGGGAGCACGATCATCGCGTTGTTGCCGCCCAGTTCGAGGTGGGCGCGGGTGAAGTGACGTGCGGCGAGCTCGCCCACGGAGCGACCGGCCTGGGTGGAACCGGTGAAGGACACGGCGTTGACGTCGGGATGCGCGACCATCGCTGAACCCAATCCGCCACCACCGGGCAGGACATGCAGTAGGCCGGGAGGCAGCCCCGCCTCCTCGAAGACTCTGGCGATCACGACGCCACCGGAGACCGGGGTGCGCGGATCGGGCTTGAGGATCACCGCGTTGCCCAGTGCGAGGGCGGGCGCCACCGAGCGGATCGCCAGTTTGAGCGGCATGTTGAACGGCGCGATGACGGCCACCACCCCGACCGGGGTCCGGCGGCTCATACTCAACCGGGCGCGGTCGGTCGGCAGAACCTCGCCCAGCGCGTGAGAGGGTAGCTCGGAAGACTCGAGGCACTCCTGCACTGCTCCGTACACTTCGTACCGCGCCTTGAGACGGATGCCGCCGGCTTCGCGCATGAGCCAGTTGTGCACCTCATCGGCGTGGTTTGTCCACAGGTCAGCGGCGCGGCGCATGACCGCCGCCCGCTCGGTGAATGACACCGCCGCCCAGGCGGTTTGGGTCTCACGGGCCCGAGCGACCGATCGCTCCAGGTCGCTGAGTGACGCCTCACCCACGCGGCCGACCTCGATCCCGGTGGCCGGTTCGACGACAGGAATCGTCCCGCCGTCGGGCGCTGTCCACTCCCCGGTGAAGATTTTTTCGCTCCACCGGTGCTCGTCGAGGAAATTCATGTCAGTACTCCATTCGTCGTGTTGGTATTTGGCCAGAGACGGTCCTGAGGACTTCTACGAGCTGAGCAGCGGTGCTCGCTTCGGCAAAGTGCTCAAGGTCCGGCATGCGGCTGAGGATGACGCGGTGAACGCCGCCGCCAACAGGCGGATTCGACGCCGTGCGCCTCAGATCACCCTGAAGTAGCCGTCGTCGTTGAGGATGTGCCGCGGCCAATCCTGTTGCTGCGAACTAAGTTTTCTGATTTTCGCGATGAACGCCGGGTCTTGGTTGTCACCGCGATAGACGGTCATGTCTTCAGCCAGCCAGGCCGGAAGAGCGGCGAAACGGTGGACAGTTTGTGACTCCAGGTACCACGTGATGTGGACAAGGGCGCCGCTCTCCTCGTACCAGACCGTCGTTTCGACGCCTGGAGCCACCCGCTGGTAGTAGAAGTGCTGGATGGCATGTCGTCCTGCGTGTGGCCCCGCTGTCAGCGTGTATTCGACGATGTCGGGCCCCACGATGGCAGGTTCGAAGACCCACCCGTTGGCGAAGTGCCAGCTTAGGCGTGCGCCGAGGATGCTATCGAGCATGTTGATCGACTCCTTTTCTTTCATGCGGCCCTCGCCCGGTTGTCGGTTTGACTGTCAGAGCCTCTGCTGTGTGGCCGGTGCTCCAACCACGAAGCCGCGGGACGAACCGGTGATGAACCATGTCGGCGAGATGGCTTTAGTAAAACACCGTTTCGTTATTAGCGCAACAGTGTTGTGCTAAAGTCAGCGGATGGATGGCTCGGATTTTCAAAGGGCCCGCAGTCCAGAGGCCAAGCAACAGCGCGAAGACGCCATCCTGGCAGCGGCACGCTCGCTCGGTGCCAAACGCGGTATCCGGCAGATCACCCTTACCGATATCGCCGAGGCGGTCGGAATGCACAAGTCGGCCCTGCTGCGCTACTTCGAGACGCGTGAGCAGATCTTCCTGCGCCTCACTGCCGAGGGCTGGCAAGAATGGTCGGCGGCGCTGCGCGCGAAATTGGAGAAGTTTGGCGGCTTCCCGACCGCGGAAAAGGTGGCGTCCGCCTTTTCCACCACACTGACCGACCGCGGCATGTTCTGCGACCTGCTCGCCCAGGCGCCGCTGAACCTGGAACGAAACGTGTCCCTGGAAGCCGTACGCGCCTTCAAGCTCATCACCCACAACGAAGTCGACGCCATCGCCAAGGTCATGCGACGGCTCCTGCCCGGCCTCACGGAACGAGACTGCATCGACGTCATCGCCACCGCGACCTCGGTTTCCGGCGCATTCTGGCAAATGGCCAACCCAGGTACAGATGTAGCGGCGCTCTACCGTAGCGACCCGCAGATGCTGCCCTTCCCGATGCTGGATGCGCGCCGCCGCCACGCAGTCTTCGAGATCGAACCGCTCGTGCGCAGGGTGCTCACCGCGATGCTCAAAGGAATGCTGGGTGAGTGAATCGCAACGAGTTCGTCGAATCGGTGGGATCAAATCGCCTTTGGAGTCCCCGAGGACCTCGCGACGTCGCCGCGCCCGTGAAAGGTGTGCGCCGTAGTCGGGTTCGACGTCCCGAGCCGAATGGCCGTGTGCGCGAATGACTGTCCTCGCGGTCGCCGATCAGGCGGGCTCTTCGTCGCCCAAATCGGTGCGGAAGCCGGGGCCAGCCTCAGGGGTGACGTTGTGTGCGGTGATCTCCTCGCCGCAATGGGTGCACGTCAGGCGCGGGTCGGCGATTTCGCCGCAGGCGTTGTGACGCAGCACGACCGGTGGGCCGCTGGGGTGCGGCAGATACTCGTCGCCCCATCGCATGAGGGTCACGATCGCTCCGAACAGATCACGCCCGGCGTCGGTGAGCCGATACTCGTGACGCTCGGGATCGCGTGAATACGGGATCCGCTCAAGAAGGCCCGCGTCGACCAGCATCCGCAGCCGGGACGAGAGCGTGGGCCGCGGGATGTTGAGGTTGCGCGCGAGCTGACCGAACCGGCGCACCCCGAAGAACGCTTCGCGCAGGATGAGCAGCGTCCAGCGTTCGCCGACCAGCTCGAGGGCCCGGCCGACAGACTCGGCTTCGAACCGGTGGGATAGGTCAGAGGAAGCGGACACGGTTCAATAACCATACTGGTTCAACTGCTGAACCGATAGTGGTAACGTAATTGAACCGACCGCCTGCCTCACACGAATGCCGAGATCGCCATGAACCAGCCCAACCTCACGACAGCACCGCCGAGCAGTGCGAACGACATCGACACCGTCGCACGGCAGATCGCTGCGGCGGCGCGGGAGATGTCCAGCGAGATCGACAACGACCGTCGGCTACCCGACGAGTTGGTGGCGCTCCTCGGAGACTCCGGGCTGCTGCGGGCCGGCGCGCCGGCGGAAGTCCGCGGGCTGGAGTTGCCGCCAGCAGTCGCCCTGCGATGCGCAGAAGCGGTGGCGCGCGGCAACGCGTCAGCGGGCTGGTGTGTTTCGATCGCGATCACCAGCAGCCTGCTTGTCGCCTACTTGCCGGTTTCGAGCCGCGATGCACTCTTCGGCGACGGGCGCGGCGTCGCCGCCGGCGTGTGGGCGCCCCGCGGCACCGGCCGGACAGTGGACGGCGGCATCGTGGTGTC
>Ga0164309_10000910_pt1 | contig 15071 bp, 11 predicted proteins | sample Whisoiple_247_MG_FD_109984 | JGI IMG/M metagenome (GOLD analysis project Ga0164309, IMG submission 109984) | Soil microbial communities amended with fresh organic matter from upstate New York, USA - Whitman soil sample_247_MG | ecosystem: Environmental > Terrestrial > Soil > Unclassified >...
CTTCGCGACCCGGTCGAGCCCGTCGCCGAGGAACCTGTCGTAGATCGACCGCTGGATGAGGGCGCGAGACGGGCACGTGCACACTTCGCCCTGGTTGAGGGCGAAGAAGGTGAAGCCCTCGAGCGCCTTGTCGTAATACGCGTCGTCGGTCGAGCGCGCGACGTCCTCGAAGAACACGTTGGCGCTCTTGCCCCCGAGCTCGAGCGTCACGGGGATGAGGTTCTGCGACGCGTACTGCATGATGAGGCGCCCGGTCGTCGTCTCACCGGTGAAGGCGACCTTGCGGATGCGCTTGTGCTGCGCGAGGGGCGCGCCCGCCTCGATGCCGAACCCGTTGACGATGTTGACGACGCCCGCGGGGAGCAGGTCGCCGATGATCTCGAAGAGGAAGAGGATGCTCGCGGGGGTCTGCTCCGCGGGCTTGAGCACGACGCAGTTGCCGGCGGCGAGCGCCGGCGCGAGCTTCCACGTCGCCATGAGGATCGGGAAGTTCCACGGGATGATCTGCCCGACGACTCCGAGCGGCTCGTGGAAGTGGTACGCGACGGTGTCTTCGTCGATCTGGCTGAGTGAGCCCTCCTGTGCCCGCAGGACGCCCGCGAAGTAGCGGAAGTGGTCGACGGCGAGCGGGATGTCGGCGGCGAGCGTCTCGCGCACCGGCTTGCCGTTCTCCCACGTCTCGGCGACGGCGATCGCCTCGAGGTTCTGCTCGATGCGATCGGCGATCCTGTTGAGGATGACGGCGCGCTCGGCGGGGGTCGTGCGCTTCCACGACTCGAATGCCTTCCACGCGACATCGACCGCGCGGTCGATGTCTTCGACGGTGCCGCGGCCGACCTCGGTGAAGGGCTTGCCGTTGACGGGCGAGATGTTCTCGAAGTACTGGCCCTTGATCGGCTCGACGAACTCGCCGCCGATGTAGTGACCGTAGCGGGGACGGTAGTCGGCGACCGACCCACGCTGGCCCGGGGCCGCGTAGACGCTCGAGACGCCCTCTTCGACGATGGTCATGTTGTCTCCTTCGACGTTGTCCGCGGCTGCGGTGCCGCGATGCGTCGAAGGTAGGCGGGCGGAGGTTGCATGACGTTGCATGCGTCCAAGCGCCGGCGGATGACGGACGCTCGGCACACATGAAGGACGCCCGCTGAGTGCACGGTTGCAACGGCGGGCGTCCTGGCGAGGGAATGCCGCAGCCGGGGCCGCGGAGGAGATATGGCTCCTTATTCGCTAGAAAATCTAGCGAATATCGATCGAATTCACGAGTGTTTTTCTCCATCGACCGCGTCGAGACGTTCGATCCGGGCGACGAGGCCCGATCGCCTGGGGGAACGCGCCGGAAGCATCGAGAGGCACAGGCGGAGCACCTGCTCATCGTCGGCGCCCGCGGCGGTGTCGGCATACGCGAGGAGGACGTCGACGGATGCCTCGGCCAGCAGCGCCTCGCGCAGCGCCGTGCGCACGCTCTCACGGAACTCCTCGACGCCCGGCGCCGTCGAGTCGGGCAGCACGTCGCCCCGGTACGCGGCGAGCGCGACACGGTGCGCACCGCGGTCGAGGAGCGAGAGCACCTGATGAGCGTCGGTCTCGAGCGGCGCGGTCAGGCGGTACGGCCGGGATTCGAGCCTGACGTGCGGCGCGGCCTTCTCGAGCGCCTTGCGGAGCCGAACGACCTCCGCGCGGAGGGTCACGGTGGCCTCGGCATCCCCGTAGACGAGCTCACCCAGACGCTCGGCCGACAGTCCCTGTCGATGCGTCGCGAGCATGAGCAGCAGCTCGGCGTGGCGGAGTCCGAGCTCCGACACCGTCTCGACGCCGTCTCCCGCGACCTCGAGGAGAGCGCGGTCGCGCCCCAGCACGCGGAGGGTGGCTCGGGCCGTCTCGACGCGGCGGGCGGGCCGACGGGGAGGAGCGGCTTCCCTCGCACGGAGCCGTGCGAGCAGGAGCTCGCCCTCAACGGCACGGGCCGTGGCATCCACCAGCAATTGCGCCTGCGGCGTCACGACCTGATCGCCGCCCGTCACATCGATGACGCCGAGGATCCGGCGCGTCTCGGGGTCGTGGACGGGCGCCGCCGTGCACGACCACGGCTGCACGAGGCGGTTGAAGTGCTCGGCGCCACGGATCTGCACCGAACGGTCGAGCGCGATCGCGGTGCCGGGCGCAGACGTGCCGACGGCGTCCTCCGACCAGTTCGCGCCCGGGACGAAGCCCATGTCGCCCGTCAGCAGGCGCACGCGGCGATCGCCCTCGACCCACAGGAGGCGGCCCGCGGCGTCGCCCACCGCGACCACGACTCCCGCGTCGTCGGGATCTCCCGGCACGAGCAGTCCGCGGATCATGTCGATGACGCCGGCGAGGGGATGCGCCCGGCGGTACTCGTCGAGCTGCGGCGATGCCAGGTCGAGCGGCGGAAGCCCCTCGGCTCCGACGAGGTTCGCGAGCGACCGGCGCCACGAGTCGCGCACGAGCGGGCGCACGTCGTCGAGGCGCACGTCGGCGGTGTTCCCGGACACCAGCTCTTCGTGGGCACGCTCGATGATGAGCCGCGAGTTCTCGGGAGATGCCTCGCGCCTGAGCGACCACGCTGAACTCATCGCGGGCTCCGATCGGCGTCGGGGAGCGTGCGTCCAGTGTAGGTGCGTTGCTCAGCCGCGGGTCGCCCACCAGGCGGTCAGCCGGCGCTCGGCCTCCTCGGGGCCGATGAGACCCTCGTCGAGGCGCACGTCGAGGAGGAAACGGTAGGCCTCGCCCACCTCGCGGCCGGGTGCGATGCCGAGGATCCGCTGGATCTGATTGCCGTCGAGCTCGGGTCGCATGGCGTCGAGCTCCTCCTGCGCGGCGAGCTCGGCGATACGCCGCTCGATGTCGTCGTAGGCGGAGGCGAGCCGCATGGCCTTGCGCTTGTTGCGGGTCGTGACATCGGCCCGCGTGAGGATGTGCAGGCGCTCGAGCTCGGCCCCGGCATCCCGTACGTACCGGCGCACCGCCGAGTCGGTCCACGCCCCTTCGGCGTACCCGAAGAAGCGCAGATGCAGCTCGATGAGCCGCGAGACGACGTTGATCGTGTCGGAGTCGAAGCGCAGCGCCTGCAGACGCTTCTTCGCCATGCGCGCGCCGCGCACGTCGTGATGGTGGAACGTCACGCCGCCGCCGGGCTCGAGCCGCCGCGTGGAGGGCTTGCCGATGTCGTGCAGAAGGGCGGCGAGCCGCAGCTGCACGTCGGGCGCGGCATCCGGATTCCGCTCCTTCTCGAGCGCGATCGCCTGGCGCAGCACCGTCAGGGAGTGCTCGTACACGTCCTTGTGATGGTGGTGCTCGTCGACCTCGAGGCGGAGTGCGGGCACCTCGGGGAGGAAGACGTCGATGAGGCCTGTCTCGACCAGGAGACGGATGCCGCGCCCCGGGTCGTCGGTCTGAAGCAGTCGCACGAGCTCGCTCTGGATGCGCTCGGGGCTCACGATGGAGAGCGTCTCGCGCAGTTCGGCGATCGCCGCCTCGGTGCCCGCGTCGACGTCGAAGCCCAGCTGCGAGGAGAAGCGTGCGGCCCGGAGCATGCGCAGCGGGTCGTCGCCGAAGCTGATGCGGGGTTCGATCGGGGTGCGCAGGCGATGCGCGATGAGATCCTCGACCCCGCCGGTCGGATCGACGAGCACGCAGCTCGGAATGCGCAGCGCCATCGAGTTGACGGTGAAGTCGCGGCGCACGAGGTCGCCGTCGAGGGTGTCGCCGAACTCGACCGTGGGCTTGCGCGTGACGCCGTCGTAGCTGTCGGCGCGGTAGGTCGTGATCTCGACCTGCTCGCCGGAGATGCGGGCGCCGATCGTGCCGAAGTCGCGGCCGACGTCCCAGTGGGCAGAGCTGATCGGGGCCACGATCGCGAGGATGTCGTCGGGCTTGGCGTCGGTGGTGAAGTCGAGGTCGTTCACTTCGCGACCCAGCAGGGCGTCGCGGACGGGACCCCCGACGATCGCGAGCTCACGCCCCGCATCGGCGAAGGCGCGGGCGAGCGTCGCGACGACAGGAGACTCGGCGAGCGCGCCGAGGCGCTCGACGCCCTCGGCCATGTTGAGCATGCTCCGAGCCTACCGAGGGCAGGGCGCGGATCCGTCGGGAGTGACGGCCGACCGGCCTACGGTCGACCGGCCTCACGACGGCTGCCCACCGCCCGGTGGGCGGCCTGCGCGGCTCACGCGAAGCGGAGGAACCCCGTGAAGATCAGCTCGCGCACGCGGGGCAGGAGGTCGTCGCGCAGTGCCGCCGCGTCGACCTCGAGAAGCTCGGCGATGGCGTCGAGGAGCGGCCCGACCGCGAGGTCGCCGTCGCAGGCGCCGACGAGCGCGGCGAGCGCCGGGTCGACCTCGATCGTGCGGGCGAATCCGCCGCCCTGGCGCAGCTCGATGACGCTCGGCGCCTCCGATCCCGGGAGGTGATGGCGCGCTTCGCTGACATCGGGGGCGACGAGGAGGACGGATGCCTCCAGCCCCGCGTCGTCGAGCCGCGTGAGCCGGTCGTGCGCGGCGAGCGCCTCGGCGAGGTGCGCGCCGAGCGGCGAGTCGCCGAGCGCCTGCGCGATGCGCTCGTACCGCGCGAGGGTGGGCGCGCCCGCCTCGGGGCGGCGCAGCAGGATGTACCCGAAGCCGACGCCGTCGACTTCGCGGGCCGCGAAGTCCTCGAGCCACGCCTCGATGAGCCGCGCAAACCCGGGACTTCCCGCCGAGGTGCCGCCGTCGCGGATCCACAGCTCCGCGTACGACAGCGGATCGAGGGTCTCGCGCTCGATCACCCAGGAATCGAGCGGGACGGGTGAGGCCGCGACCCAGTCACGAACCCGTTCCAGGCCGTCGACGCCGGCGCGGGTCTCCCAATTGCCCAGCAGCTGGGCGACGCCGCCCGGCGCGAGGTGCGCCCCGACCTCCCGCACGAACTGCGCGACGAGGTCGTCGCCGACCATCCCGCCGTCGCGATACTCGTACGCGGGCACTCCCTCGACCCGGGGCGTGATGACGAACGGCGGGTTCGACGCGATCCGGTCGAAGGTGTCTGCCTCGACCGGCTCGAACATGCTGCCTTCTCGCACGTCGATGCCGTCGACGACATTGAGCAGCGCGTTCAGCCGCGTGAAGGCGAGGGCGCGCGCCGATACGTCGGTCGCGACGACCGCGTCGACGTTGCGCCGGGCGCGCAGCGCCTGGATGCCGCAGCCGGTCCCCACATCGAGCCCGCGGCGTGCGGGGGTCGGCAGCTGAAGGCCCGCGAGGGTGAGCGACGCACCGCCGACGCCGAGCACGTGATCCTCGGGGAGGGCTCCGCCCAGCGCCGCCTCGTCGAGATCGCTCGCGATCCACCATTCGCCGTCTCCGGATTCGTCGGCGAACGGCTGCGGGCGCACGAGTGCGAGGGGACGGATGCCGTCACCCGCCGGCTCCGCGAGGTTCAGCGCGACGAGGCCGGCCGCCCGAGTGCGGGGCAGCGCCGCATCGACGAGGCCCGCCGGCTGCGGCATCCCGAGGATGAGCAGGCGTGCGAGCACGGCGAGCGCGTCGACGCGACCCTCCAGCGCGCGCCCCGCAGGGAGACGGAGTCCGCGGGCGATCGCATCGTCGGCGATCTCGCCCCACGCTGCGCGCACATCCTGCCCGGTGAACCTCGCGGCGCGGAGATCTTCGGCCAGCGCCGCGCACAGCGCGGGGTCGGGCTGCGGGAGCGGAAGAGAGGGCATGGATTCCATTCAACCGTGCGCCCCGGGGCCACGGGTGCCTGGCGGGGCGGCGGCGAGGAGAGGCATCCGTCCGCGCGCCCACGGCCCGGCCTCGGGAGCCTCCGAGGTGCCGCCCGTAGAATCTCAGACGATCGTGCGGTCCACCATCGCACAGGAGCGAAAGCCAGCATGATTCAGTCCCCACCACCTGCCGTGCCGTCTGCCCGGCGAGTGCGTGCCCGGCTGTGCGCGCTGGCGGCGATCGGGGCGCTGCTGCTGGCACCGTTCGCCGGTCCCGTGGCGGGGGCCGCGGCATCCGTCACCCACGCGGCGGCGACGCCCGCCCCCACTCCGTCCCCCGTCGGCGAGCCGGCGTTCACGCTGTCGCCGATCTCGAGCGGGCTGATCCAGCCTGGACAGCCCCTCAACGTCTCGGTGACGATGACGAACGACTCGGCGACGCCTACCGGCCCCGGCACGGTCTCACTCGCCTTCGGCACGACCCCCTTCGGCGACCGCCGCGACCTCGCAGACTGGCTCACGGGAGACACGACCGAGACGGCGGTGGCCGAGATCGCCACCGCGGCCTTCCCTGCTGTCGCGGCGGGTGACAGCGAGACGCAGGGACTCACGGTGGATGCCGCGAACCCCGCGCTCGCGGCCCTCGGCCCCGGGGCGTACCCGGTCGCCGCGACCCTCACGACACCGGCCGGAACCTACTCTTCGACGAGCGTCGTGGTCGTGCCGGCCGACTCCGGCCGCGAGGTCGGGATCGGCGTCGTCGTGCCCATCACGGGCCCCGCGACGGAGGAAGGACTGCTGACGGCGGACGAGCTCGAGGAGCTCACCGCCCCGCAGGGATCCCTCACGGCGCAGCTCGACGCCGTCGACGGCACCGGCGCGATCCTCGCTGTGGACCCCGCGATCCCCGCTGCGATCCGGGTGCTCGGCACCTCGGCGCCCGAAAGCGCCGCGGCCTGGCTCGCGCGCCTGGAGGCCCTCCCGAACACGCGCTTCGCGCTGCAGTTCGGCGACGCCGACGTCGCGGCGCAGGTGCAGGCGAAGATCGTGCCGCTGCTCCAGCCGATCTCGTTGCGGTACGCCATGTCGCCGGCGGACTTCACGCCCGTCCCGAGCGAGACCTCGGCTCCGACGCCGACGCCGACACCGACCGCCGATCCCACCGCTCCCGTCTACCCCGACCTGCCGAGCCTTCTCGACATCGGCGGCGCCCGGGCGGGCGTCTTCTGGCCCGAGACGGGCACGGCCGGCGCCGATGTCATCGCGACACTCGGCCCGCTCACAGTGGACGGGCAGCAGGCGGTGAGCCTCATCCCCTCCACGACGACCGTCGCGGGGGCCGACGGCGCGACGGTGCCCGCCCGCGGCGCCGCGGGCACGGCGCCGGTGCTCGTCTACGACGAAGCCATCTCGCAGCAGCTCGAAGAGGCATCCGTCCTCGATGACGGCGCCCTGCGAAACGCCCACCTCGCCGCCGCGACGGGACTCCTGTCGTTCGCCCTCGCCGAGACCGACGGCGCACCCCTCCTCGTGACGGTCGACCGCGCCGCCGACCGGTCGCGAGTGGCGCTGCGCACGGCGATCTCGACGGCGCTGCAGGCACCGTCCGCAGCCCCGTACACGCTCGGTGCCCTCGCCAATTCGCCCGCGACCCCTGTCGAAGTGACCGACGTCGCCCCCGACGAGGCGCGCGTCGCCGCGGCATCCGCCCTGGTCGCGGGTGAAGACCAGCTGACGCAGTTCTCCAGCGTCCTCGACGACCCGACGCAGCTCACCGGACGCGAGCGCAACGAGATGCTCCAGCTGCTCGGCGAGGCGTGGCGGGCCGATCCCGACTCGTGGGGCGTCGCGCTGACCGACCACCAGGCGGCGACCGCCGCGACCCTCGACTCGGTCGGCATCCTCCGCGCCAGCCCCATCCAGCTCATCACGTCGGGCGCCGTCATCCCGGTGTGGATCCGCAACGATCTCCCCTATCCCGTCAACGTGACGCTTCTCGCCTCGCCCGACGACCTCCGGCTCGAGGTGCAGGAGACGACGAAGGTCGTCGCACAGCCCGAGAGCAACACGCGCGTCGAGGTGCCGGTGCAGGCACAGATCGGCAGCGGCGACGTCACGATCAGCCTCGAGCTGCGCAGCCCCACGGGCGTGCAGATCGGCCAGCCCGAGATGCGCGAAGTGCACGTGCGCGCCGATTGGGAGGGAATCGGCCTCGTCATCCTCGGCGTGCTGGCGGTCGGATTCGTCCTCCTGGGCGTGGTGCGCACGATCCTGCGGCGACGCGGGCGCCGGAAGGGTCCCGACATCGAGACGCCCGAAGCCCCGAAGGACGACTCATGAGCAGCATCGCGCGCGCGAGCGCGCTCATCGGAGCCGGCACCCTCGTCTCCCGCCTGACGGGCCTCCTGCGGACGATCGTGCTCGTCGCGGCGATCGGGTCGGTGGGAAGCCGCGCCGGTGACGCGTTCGCCGTGGCCAACCAGCTCCCGAACAACATCTACACGATCATCTCGACGGGCCTGCTGACGGCCGTCATCGTGCCGCAGATCGTGAAGGCGGCCACCCACTCCGACGGCGGCCACGCGTTCACCTCCAAGCTGCTCACGCTCGGCACCGTCGTGCTCCTCGGTACGACCGCCGTCGCGATGGCGGTCGCTCCGTGGCTCGTCGTCCTCTATGCGCCGAGGTTCCCGCCCGATCAGCTGGCGCTCGCCACCGCGTTCGCCTACTGGTGCCTGCCGCAGATCTTCTTCTACGGGCTCTTCGCGCTCCTCGGCGAGATCCTCAACGCACGACGCATCTTCGGGCCCTACACGTGGGCGCCGATCATCAACAACATCGTCTCGATCGCAGGCTTCGCGATCTTCATCCTGCTCTTCGGCGCCGGCCAGTCGGTCGTCTCGGACTGGACTCCCGAGATGATCGCGATCCTCGCCGGCACGGCGACGCTCGGCATCGTCCTCCAGACCGTCCTGCTGCTGTTCTTCTGGCGCCGCTCCGGACTGAATCTCCGTCCCGACTTCACGTGGCGCGGCGTCGGCCTCAACCAGCTCGGCCGGCTGGCGGGGTGGACCTTCCTCATGGTGCTCGCCGGCCAGCTCGCCGGGCTCATGCAGTCCCGCGTGCTTTCGGACGCCTCGGGTGACGGCGCCGCAATCATGGCCTCGCAGAACGCGTGGCTCATCTTCATGCTCCCGTACTCGATCATCGTGCTGTCGATCGGGACCCCGTACTTCACGCAGTTGAGCGAGCATGCCCACGCGGGACGCGACGAAGAGGTCCGCGCCGACATCGGCCGGAGCATCCGCACCCTGGGGCTCTTCACGGTTCTCGCGACCGCGGCCCTGATGGTCGCTGCGATCCCCGCGTCGCGCATCTTCACGAGCAACGCCTCGCAGGCCGCTCAGGCAGCCCTCGTCCTGGTGTGCTTCCTCGTGTCCCTCGTCCCGCTCGCGGTGCTCTTCGTCGTGCAGCGCACCTTCTACGCGTACGACGACACCCGCACCCCGTTCTTCTTCACCTTGCTGCAGACGGCGCTCGTCGTCGGAACGGCGCTGCTGGCACAGGCCCTCGTCGAGGCCGAGGTGCTGCCGATCCACTATCTCGCCGCCGCCGTGGCGCTGGGGCAGTCGTTCTCGAGCCTCGTCCAGGTCGTCGTCGCGACGTGGCTCCTCAGCCGCCGCCTCGGCGGCATCGGAGTAGGGCGATGGATGCTGTCGCTCCTGCGCTTCGTCCTCGCCGCGGTCCCCGCGGCAGCCGCCGGGTGGGGAACCTTCCTCCTGCTCGGCGGCATCGACGGCTGGACGACGGCGAGCGCGCTCCTCGGCGCGATCGGAACCGCCATCATCGGAGCCGTCGCCGGCGTCGTCTACCTCGGTGCGCTGTGGCTGCTGCGTGCGCCCGAGCTCGCGGTCGTCGGGCCGCTCACGCGCCGGCTCCTGCGACGCTGAACCGCCGCATGGAGCGGGGCGAGGCATCCGTCGCTCCCGCGATCTGTGAAGTTCTTCCCGCGATCTGTGAACCGCCTCACCGGCCGCCGGCGATGGAATAGCGGACGCCTACGATGGGTTGAGTCATCCGAAAAGCGATTCAAGGGGGCTGACGTGCGTCACGTCATCATCATCGGTTCCGGGCCTGCGGGCTACACCGCCGCCATCTACGCGGCGCGCGCCAACCTGCAGCCGCTGCTCATCGCGAGCTCGGTCGAGGCGGGCGGTGAGCTCATGAACACGACGGATGTCGAGAACTTCCCGGGCTTCCCCGAGGGGATCCAGGGTCCTGACCTCATGACCAAGATGCAGGAGCAGGCGGAGCGGTTCGGCACCGAGGTGCTGTACGACGACGTCGTCGACCTCGACATCTCCGGCCCGGTCAAGCGCGTGACCCTGGGCAGCGGTGCCGTCCATGAGGCGACCTCGCTCATCTACGCGACCGGTTCGGCGCATCGCAAGATCGGGATCGAGGGCGAGGAGCGCCTCTCCGGGCGCGGCGTCTCGTACTGCGCGACGTGCGACGGCTTCTTCTTCCGTGAGCGCACGATCGCGGTCGTGGGCGGCGGCGACTCCGCGATGGAGGAGGCGACCTTCCTGACGAAGTTCGCGTCGAAGGTCTACGTCATCCACCGTCGCGGTGAGCTGCGCGCCTCGAAGATCATGCAGGAGCGCGCCTTCGCGAACCCCAAGATCGAGTTCGTGTGGAACAGCGAGGTGTCCGACATCGTCGGCGACGATGCCGTGACCGGCATCGTGCTCACCTCGACCGTCGACGGCTCGACCCGTGAGCTCCCGCTCGACGGCGTCTTCGTCGCGATCGGCAACGACCCCCGCACCCACCTCGTGCACGACAAGCTCGAGCTGACTCCCGCCGGCACGATCTGGGTCGACGGCCGCTCGTCGCGCACGTCGCAGCACGGCGTCTTCGCCGCGGGCGACGTCATCGACCCGACGTACCGTCAGGCCGTCACGGCGGCGGGCAGCGGAACGGTCGCGGCGCTCGACGTCGAGCACTTCCTCGCGGCGCTCGGCGAGGCCGGCGCACCGGCACCCGACGCCGATCTCATCGAGGGACTCCCCGAGGCCGCGTCGGTCCAGGCCTGAGCCGCCCCGGGAACATCCCGAGGCATCCGTTCGTTAGAGCATTACGAAGACTTCACTAAAGGAGATGTCTATGACTGCCAAGGCCACCAGCTCGAGCACGTGGAACGAGGACGTCCTTCAGGCCGAGGGCCCGGTTCTCGTCGACTTCTGGGCCGAGTGGTGCGGACCGTGTCGCATGGTCTCGCCGATCCTCGACCAGATCCAGTCCGAGAACCCCGAGAAGCTCACGATCCTGAAGCTCAACGTCGATGAGAACCCCGACCTCGCGATGAAGTACCAGATCACGTCGATCCCGGCGATGAAGGTCTTCTCGAAGGGTGAGGTCGAGACCACGATCATCGGCGCGAAGCCGAAGTTCGCCCTCGAGCAGGACCTCGCCGCCTACCTGAAGTAGGCCGCGCCCACGGGCGACACACCCCATGGCCCCGGTCGGCCGGAGACGAATCTCCGGCCGACCGGGGTTTTTGTGTTCTCCTGTCGCCTGTCTGCGTGAAGTGGCAGGTGTTCCACGCAAAACATGCCGTTCGAGGCATCCATCGCCGCGCGCGATTCTCCGCGAGGATGTCGATATCCGCGTGGCGTGTTCGACGCACACAGTGAAGCGGGCGGAGGGCCCGCCGCGGACCGAGTCCGAACACGACAAGGAGAACGACATGCGCTGGATGCTGATCATGAACGTCGAGCCCGAAGCCGCGGCGCGCGCCGCGGCGGACCTCGACCTCGCCGAGATGTTCGCCGTCATGGGGCAGTACAACGAAGACATGCAGAAGGCAGGGGTCTTCCTCGCCGCCGAGGGGCTGTCGGATGCGGCCGAGGGGTTCCGCGTCGACTTCACGACGCAGCCCCCCGTCGTCACCGACGGCCCGTTCGCCGAGGCGCGGGAGGTCTTCACGGGCTACTGGATCCTCGAGGTCGCGAACCGCGAAGAGGCGGAGTACTGGGCGCGCCGCTGCCCTCTCGGCCCGGGCACGTCGCTCGAGGTGCGCCGCATCAACGACCTCGCGGACTTCGCGTCAGAGGTGGAAGAGGGCGACCGTCTGCGCCGTGAGAGGCAGCAGGAGTGGCAGTCGGCGAACGGCTGAGCGGGCGGGACGCGGGCGAGGTCGGAGGTGTCGCTACGACGCGTCGGCGCGCACGACCGCGTCCCAGCGGCGGTGCGTGTTCGCGTCGCCGAGGAGACGCCACACGGCGCGTGTCAGCGGAGGGTAGTCGAGGGCGATCTGGCGGAGCACGCGGTAGTGCCTCGCCGCCGTCGGGCGAGTGCCGCCGTCGGACGCGATGTTCTCGGCGCGCAGGGTGAAGACGACGAGCTCATCGACCGACGGGAGATCTTCCATGAAGTCCCACGGATCTTCACCGTTGCGCAGTCGCTCGTGCACGAGCACGGCGAGCTCGTCGGCCGCCTCCGCGCGGAGCAGCTCGAGACTCGCCCGCCTGCGGGGGGTGTCGTCGTGATGCGCCATCACTCAAGCCTAAACGCCTCTTCTGACGCTGCGGGCGTGCCTAGGCTGGATCCGTGACATCGGATCGGGAGCACGCCCGCCGGGCCGTGGAGGCGGTGTGGCGGAGCGAATCGGCGCGAATCGTCGCCGCTCTCACTCGTCACACCGGCGACTTCCCCTGGGCCGAGGATCTGGCGCAGGAGGCGCTGCTGGAGGCACTGGCGTCCTGGCCGGGCTCCGGCATCCCGGACAATCCCGGCGCCTGGCTGCTCACCGTCGCGAAGCGGCGCGCGATCGACGGATGGCGGCGACGTGAGCGTCTGGCGCAGCGGATCGACCTCCTCGGCAACGAGGTCGTGCTGGCAGAGCGGGACGACCCGGTCGAGCAGGCGGGCGACCCCGATCACATCGACGATGACGTGCTGCGACTCGTCTTCGTGGCCTGCCACCCGGTGCTGATGCCCGCGGCGCGTCTGGCCCTGACACTGCGCACCGTCGCCGGGCTCACGACCGAGCAGATCGCTCGTGTGATGCTTCTGAACGTCCCTGCCGTGCAGCAGCGGATCGTCCGCGCGAAGCGCACGCTCGCCGCCGCCGACGTCCCGTTCGAGATTCCCGACCGCACAGAGCGGCCGGCACGACTCGCCTCCGTGCTGCAAGTCGTGTATCTGCTCTTCACGGAGGGCTACTCGCCGGCCGACGGCGCTCACCCGATTCGCCCCGACGTGGCGCGCGAGGCGGTGCGTCTCGCGCGCCAGCTCGCGGCCCTCTCGCCGAACGAGCCGGAGGTCTACGCGCTCACGGCGCTCATGGAGTTCCAGTCGTCGCGGTTCGCCGCGCGGTCGGGTGCCGACGGTCTGCCGCTGACGCTCGCGGAGCAGGACCGCACACGATGGGATCGTTCCGCGATCGCACGAGGAAGCGCCGCTCTGGCGAAGGCGCTCTCGTTCGACCGCGGTCTGGGGTACTACGGCATCCAGGCTGCCGTCGCGCAGTGCCATGCGACCGCAGCCTCGGCCGACGACACGGACTGGGGGCGGATCGTCGCCCTGTACGACGCGTTGCTGCAGTTGTCGCCCACGCCGGTGGTTCGGCTCAACCGAGCGGTGGCGGTCTCGATGCTCGACGGACCGCGGGAAGCCCTGGTCGCGGTCGATGAGCTCGCGCCCGACCTCGCAGAGTTCCGGCCGTTCCACGCCGTCCGCGCCGAGCTGCTGGAGCGGATGGGAGAGACGGATGCCGCGGCCACGGCTTTCCAGCTGGCTGCGTCACTCGCCGGCAACGACGCGGAAGCCGAGGTGCTCCGGCGGCGCGCTGTCGCGCTTCGTCCGTCGTCCTGACGGACCGGCCGCTCAGGACGGGTAGCCGCTGTCGCCCAGCTCGCCGAGGATCCGGTTGAGATCCTGGATGGTCGCGAAATCGATCGTGATCTGGCCTTTCCTCGCCGTCAGACCGATCCGCACGCGGGTGTTGAGGCGATCGCCGAGCCGCTCGGCGACCTCGTCGAGGTGTCCGCGCCGCGAGCCGGCCTGAGGCTTGGGCGAGCGTGTGCCCCAGGCATCCGGACCCTTCGCGGCAGCCTCGGCAGCGCGCACCGAGAGGTCCTCGTTGACGATCTTGTCGGCCAGGCGCTGCATGGCCTCGGGTGTCTCGAGCGACAGGATGGCCCGGGCGTGGCCGGCGGTCAGCACTCCGGCCGCGACCCGCTGCTGCACGGGCACGGGCAGCTTGAGCAGCCGGATCGTGTTGCTGATCTGCGGGCGGGAGCGTCCGATGCGGCTTGCGAGCTCTTCCTGCGTGATGCCGAAGTCCTCGAGGAGCTGCTGATAGGCCGATGCCTCTTCGAGCGGGTTGAGCTCGCTGCGGTGGAGGTTCTCCAGCAGGGCGTCGCGCAGCAGGTGCTCATCGGCCGTGTCTCGGACGACCGCCGGGATGGAGTCGAGGCCGGCCTCGCGTGCGGCGCGGGTTCGGCGCTCGCCCATGATGAGCTCGTACGTTCCTTCGCCCGTGTCGCGCACGACGACGGGCTGGAGCACGCCGAACTCGCGCACGCTGTGCACGAGTTCAGCCAGGTCTTCGGGGTTGAAGTGCGTGCGCGGCTGACGCGGGTTCGGAACGATCGTGTGCGGGTCGATGTGGACGAGACGCGCGCCCGGCACAGCGATCAGGTCTGCCGTCGAGGCTTCGTCGACCTCCACGACCGTCGACTCGGCCGTCGCTGCATCCGAGGCATCCGTGGACTCATCCCGCTCGGCGACCGCGGTCGCGGTGGCGCCGCGGGTGAACAGCACGTCGACGGGACGGCTCTCGCCCGCTTCGCCCGTCGGGATCAGCGCTCCGATGCCTCGGCCCAGACCGGTTCTCTTGGCCATCAGGAGCCACCTTCGCTTTCTTGTGCGTTGTCACGTTTGATCATCTCGACCGCAGCTTCGCGGTAGGCGACCGCCCCGGCCGACTGCCCATCGTAAGCGATGACGGTCTGACCGAAGCTCGGCGCCTCCGACACGCGGACCGATCGTGGGATGACGGTCTCGAGCACCTCTTTCGCAAAGTGCTGGCGGACCTCCTCCGCGACCTGCTGTGCGAGGCGCGTGCGGCCGTCGTACATCGTGAGGATGATGGTCGACAGATGCAGCTGCGGGTTGAGGTGCTTCTGGATCATCCGCACCGTGCCGAGCAGCTGGCTCAGTCCCTCGAGCGCGTAGTACTCGCACTGAATGGGGATGAGCACTTCGCCGGCCGTGACCATCGCGTTGAGCGTCAAGAGGCCCAGGCTCGGCGGGCAGTCGATGAAGACATAGTCGAGTTCCTTGC
>Ga0164309_10000911_pt1 | contig 15055 bp, 16 predicted proteins | sample Whisoiple_247_MG_FD_109984 | JGI IMG/M metagenome (GOLD analysis project Ga0164309, IMG submission 109984) | Soil microbial communities amended with fresh organic matter from upstate New York, USA - Whitman soil sample_247_MG | ecosystem: Environmental > Terrestrial > Soil > Unclassified >...
GAGCCTCGCATCGCCATGGCGAAGGCCCGGCAAACGCTCGGGTTCAACCCGACCGACAAGCTGACAGAGGACATGGTCAAGAAGCGGCACCGCGAGCTCGCGCGGAAGCACCACCCCGATCGGGGCGGGTCCGTCGCCAAAATGCAAGAGATCAACGCGGCGGTCGACCACGTCCTGGCGACGCTGTAGGATGGCCATGTGGGTCGGCTACAGCCTATTGGAAGCGCACTGTTCGGCGGCACCTTGAGCCTTGCAGCTCGGCGCCCGCGCGCTCGATCGAGCAGGCCGGCCGCCCTCGCCGGCATCACGTCCGCCATCTTCCCGATGTCGGTCATGCAGTGGAGCCCGATCCTCGACAAGTACGGCAGCGCCTACCCGCGCGCCTTCCTGTACGCGTGGATCAAGAAGGAGTCGGACGGCAACCCGTGCAGCTACACGACGCTGCGCGAGAGCGGCATCTTTCAGCTCATGCCGCCGGGGAACACAAGCCAGGGCGGTACCAGCGAGGCCGCGCTCCGAGCTGCATGCGTCGCCGGCACGCAGAAGCTGTCGCGACCGCTGACGCCGGCCGAGGCCGACGAGCAGGTGCGCTCCGGCATCACGTACCTCGACTATGCGAAGGCGTACGCGCGGCAGTACGTCGGCTGGCCAGAGTCGAACCCAGACTTCTGGAAGATGGTCAAGATGGTCCACGTCGCGCCGGCACGCGTGAAGCAGTACGCGCCGGGCGCGAAAAGCTGGGCAGAGTTTCGAGCTCGTGCCACGGCCGGCGGCGACACGCCGGCAAGCTGGCTCGATAACGCCGAAGAGGTCGGTGCGTTCGGCGTCGGCGGTGGCACCGCAGGAACCGTCGCAGTCGTCGTCCTTGTCGCAACCGTGACCGCGCTGATCTACCTTCGCAGCAGGAGCTGATGTCCATGACCATGAAGAGCGCCCTACAACCCCTCGGCAAACTCGGCCCGACTGCCGGCGCCACCAATCGCAACGTCGGCAGCGTGCAGGAACCGTCGAAGACGATCGCTGGCGCCGAGCTGACCACGGAGATCTCGACGTTCTTCGCGAAGCCGTCGTCGGACGGCAAGCCAACCATCATCTACAACGGCGATCGTCAGTACGCGCAGATCGTCCTGACGCTAGAGACCGCGGGTCCGGTCGCCGTGTCGACGAAGCAGAACCTCGCGCCGACGCTGTCGGGCAAGGGCGCGCTCCTCGAGACGAACGTGCCGCTGTCGTTCTTCCTCGCGAAGGGCAACCGGCTCTACGTCGCGACGACGTCGCTCAACCGCATCAAGGTCGTGATCCAGCCAGTGCCGTGGCTGGAGCAGCTCGCCGGCCTCCTCGGCGGCATCCTCGCGAAGAAGTAGGCCGCCGTGGCCCGTCGCGACTTTGACGCCATGATTCGCGAGGAACGGGCGAACAAGGCTGCCGCGCTGGCGGCGATCGCCTCGGCCTTCGCGCAGTCACCCGCCATTCTTGGCCACGGGTACGGCAAGCCAATGATGGCGATCAAGAGCGGCGAGCTGTCCGATCTTGATGCCGGGACGCTGCGCGTGACCTTCTTTGGACCGGACGGCCCGCACGGGCACAGCACCAGAAAGACCGACCGCGAGATCGCCGAGGAAGTCGCCACGACAATGAAGGGCCCATTTCGCCCTATGGACGACGACGACGTGATGGCGTGGCAAAGCACGCCCGAGTTCCAGCGAGGCTCGCGCCTCGTCGCTTTCGTTCAGGCAGAGAACACCATCCGGTGGCTCGCCTCGAAGGCGGGCCGGTCCGAGTGGGCGACGGAGCAGGTCAATCGAGCGAACGAGATCGGCACCCGGGACGGCACCGTCAACAGCCGCGGTCTCCCGGACGACCTTGATGCGCTCGACAAGGCCATCGCGATCCTGCAGCGCGGCATCGCCGAACTGCCACACCAGAACCCGGCGAACATGGACGAACAGGTTGTCACGCCCGAGGGCGAGGTCTGCGTCCTCAAGGACTGCTGCGTTCTGATCTGCGAGAACGTCGTCACGCCGAATCCGGGGCGCGGCGCATTCACCGATCGCAGCGTCATCGACCCGGCCTTCGACGCCGTCTGCAAGGGCGTCGAGAAGTACTACGGCCTCGCAGCCGCAGAGAAGGTCGCGAGCGCGCTCTACTCGCTGCCGATCGTCTACAACGCTCGCCTGTCGCGCGCGGTCGGTCGCGCGAAGTTTGTGGCCGACGGCCCCGGGGCGAAGCCGACAGTCATCGAGCTCACCGGCTCGGTCGACATCCCAGCTGACTACATGCACGGGCTGCTCGTGCACGAAGGCTGTCACGTCGCACACTGCATCATCGCGGGCCCTCGGTTCGCCTACGAGCAAAGCCATGGTCGCCAGTGGCAGGGGCTCATGGTCGCTGCCGGCGCAAAGCCGGAGGCGAAGTGCTACGACCCGCGACTCCTGAACATGGAGAAAGAGGCCGCGCGCTTCGAGAAGACGCGCCTACGCAAGGGCGGACCTGCCGTTCGGCTGCACGAGAAAGACTTCGCCGTCGGTGACATCGTCTCGTTCATCCACAAAGACGGGAAGTACGTGTCGCGCATCATCGCCAAGGAACCCGAGCAGGCGTACGTCGTCGTCCTCAACGAGAACAACACGCCGTCGCACGTGAAGGCGAAGATCGGCTACGGACTACTCACGAAGGAACAGCCATGAAGCGATCGACGACGAAGCAACTCATCGCAGCAATCGCTCGCATGCCACTCGCGTGGGCGACGCTGCTCGCCTTTGTGATCACTGGCTACGGAGTCGTCCGTGCCTTCTCGCCCGACGAGCTGCACGCGACCTCGACGAGTCGGTTCGACAACGTCGAGATCTCCGGCACAACCGACGGCACCGGCATTGTCACCGCTCGCGCTGGCGTCCGGCTTACGACGCCGACAACCGGGCCGATCTTCATCAGCGGCTCGGGCGTGCCGGCCTCGAGCGCGACCAAGGGCTCGCTCTACCTCCGTACGGACACCGCGCAGGTCTACCAGAACACCGACGGCGCAACGACGTGGACTCAGGTCGGCGCGCCAGTTACCTCCGGCGGATCGAGCATCTTCGGCAGCGGCGTCGACGGCGTCGTCACATTCGATGGACGCGCGAATCCCTGCGACAACGCGACTACCACGTGCGCGTCACTCGCGAGCACGACGTACACGCTGACGCGAAACATCTCTCCGACGAACATGTCGGTCGCGGGCGGCTACACGGTCAAGGTCGCCGGCTTCCTGTTCATCGGCAACGGCACCATCTCCGGAACTGGAACGATCCAAGCGGACGGCAACGCCGGAACAAGCGGCGCGGGCGGCGGTGCAGGCGGCACAGCCCCGGCGAGCGGAACCCTGCCTGGTGGCGCTGCCGGCGGCGCGGGTGCGATCAACTCACCGTCCACGCCATCCCAGGGCACGAGCACGAGCTCGGTCCCGCTGTGGTTCACCGTCGCCAACGGTGGCGCTGCAGGCCAGACCACGGCCGGCTGCGCGAACAAGAACGGCGGCGTTGGTGGCATCGGCAAGGGTGGTGGTGGTGGTGCACGTTGCAAGTCGTACGCGAACGGGCCTGCACCTGGAGCTCGAGGCGGCGACATCAGCACGCAGAGCGGCGACTCGGTCTTTACGCAATCCATGATCAGCGGTCGTCCGGTCGGCAACCCGACCTCGACGTTCGGGGCGTCGACCGGCGGCGGTGGCGGCGCAGCGTCTGACGCCTACAACGACTCTCCGGCGGGTCAGAACTTGCGCGGTGGTGGCGGTGGCAGCTCGGCTGGCTGGGTCGTTGTGGTCTTCAAGACGTGGTCGTTCACCGGAACGATTTCCGCGAAGGGTGGTGCAGGAGGCGTCGGCACCAGTGTCAACACGGGCGGCAGCGGTGGCACCGGCAGCTGCGGCGGTGGTGGCGGCGCGGGCGGTACGATTGTTCTCGTTCGCGCGAGCGGATCGTTTCCCACGACCGACATCACTGGCGGCGCGGGCGCCGCGGGCGGTACGTTCACGGGTGGTTCGGTCGACAACGACACGGGCGGCAGTGGCGGTAACGGCGGCGTCGGCTACGTGAACCTCATCAGCGCCAACTAGGAAGAGAGAGCGACATGCGCATCAAGCGATCACTTGTGCGAGAGACCATGGCGCCCGCGACCCGCGAGCTGTTGTGGACGTTCGTCATAATCTTCACGAGCTGCACTGCACTCGTGTCGATCGCGCTCATCATGTTCCTGGCGCCGCACCGCAGCGATTTCGGCATTCAGTCGACGAGTCGCTTCGACAACGTCGAGATCGCCGGCACGACCGATGCGACCGGCGTGGTCACCGCGCGAGCTGGCGTTAGACTGACGACACCAGCGACCGGACCGCTGCTCACATCAGGGTCCGCGATCCCAGTGGGAGCTGGAACACTCGGGTCGCTCTACATGCGCACGAGCAACCCCGCGACGCTTTACCAGAACACCGACGGCGCCACGAACTGGACGCAGATCGCTGGCATCACAAACAGCGCGGGCGCCAACGTCCTCATGAAAAGCGACGGCACGAACGCGGTCGCGTCTACGTGGACGGACGGAGCGGTCGCCGGCACGACGTCAACCACGTCGAGTCTCACCGCTGGCGACGCCGTCGGCGACATATTCACTGCCACTGGCGACCTCTCAAAGTTTGGCAACACGAGCGGCCTGGGCGCGACGTACATCTACAACAACACGATCAACGCGGGATACACGCAGAGCGGCACATTCGAGCTCGCGCTCAACTTCCTAAGCGACAACGCCGGCACCGGCAACTTCCGCAATACGAACATCTACAACGGCAAGGGTGCATCGGCGTGTCTCGTGACCGGGTCGACGAAGGTAATGAACTGCGTCGGCGGACTGCAGGTTAACGGCACGAACGTACAACTGTCGACGACGCCATCGCTTGCCATCGCGAACGGCTCGCCGGGCGGCACCGTCACTCTCGCGACCGAGGGCACGATCGATTGGCTTGCCTTCCTCGGCGACTACTACACTTCGCGCCCAACGACGCAGACGGCCGCCACCAAGGTAGGCGGCGGGTACCTGCTTCATTCGTTCGAGACACGAGCGGGCAGCACCGCGCTTGGCCATAACAACTCGTCGATCGCCGGCACGACGATCGTTGGCACCGCCGCTGACAACATGGGTGGTGGTGCGTTCTCCGCGACGCTCTACTACACGATGTTCGCGTCGAATTCAGGGCAGCAGCTCTACGGATGGTCAATGACCGTTCCGGCATCGACAACGCAGCGCATCTTGCGGCTGTACGTGTCGGTCTTCAACTGCACGATCACGACGGACGCGAAGCTCACGAAGAGCGGTACTACTCAGTCCGACAACTTCACAATCGGCGCGGTGCAGACCAACAAGCTCATCACGATCACGTACACCGGAAACGGAACCGGCGAAGACCTCATCGTCACGTCGAGCTGCACAACGAACCCGTCGAACGGTTCGTACGCAATCACCGCCGCTACCCTCGGGATTATCTAATGCGCTCATACTTCGCTGCCGTCGGTCCGAACGGAAGGCTCCTTGGACTCGAGGACAGCGCGGCTGCGGCCGTCGAGCTCGTCAACGCGCGCGTTGGTGGTCCCATCATGGTGCAGGAGCTACCCGACGAGCCGCAGGCGAACCCGATCGCCGCCGAGCGCATGCCCGAGCTCGCTGAGAAGAACTGCCAGATCCCGCGCTTCACCCGCGACGACGCGCTCCTTATGCCGCTCGACGAGGCGCACGCGCGACTCAAGCCGTTCTACGACGGCCTCGTTAGCAAGGGCAAAGAGACGACGAAGTACAACAAGCCATCCGGCATGGTCGACGGATGGATCGGGCAGAACTACAAGACGATGAAGCCGTCGCAGGATCCCGGCAAGCCTGCCGAGGTCATGGGACTGACGCTCGTGCCGGCGTCGCACGCGCGGCTCGCGAGCCTCGGTGAGGGCCCATATACGAACCTGTTCATCCCGGGCGAGGATGACGACGTCGCCGAGCTGCGTGCGATGAAGCGCAAGATGCTCGCGCGGTGGAAGGAAGAGATCCCCGCTCGCATCGACGCAAAGTTCACGTTCTGTCAGGGCTCGTCGAAGGAGTGCCGTGACAGCTGTCTCGTGTTCGCCGGCCAGAACGCGTCGACGCGCTACAACACGTACCGCAAGGTCGCCCAGGCGCTCGCGCTGCTCAACGAGCCCGCTGCGTTCATGCGCATGCTCGTCGAGTCGATCGGCAAGTGGATGGATGACTGCACGTTCTACCGACGGCCGCAGCTCGACATGGAGATCGCGCCGTTCTTCCGCATGAACGTGCTCAGCGACATCCCGTGGGAGCGAGTCGCGCCGTGGTTCTTCGAGTTCTTCGCGGCGCGAGCTGGCGAGAACGGCAAGCAACTCCGCTTCTACGACTACACGAAGGTGCCGGCGCGTCGCGCAATGCAGGGCTTCCCGAAGAACTACGACCTGACGTTCTCGCTGTCGGGCGAGGCCGCGAACAAGCTCTACGCGCAGCAGGAGATCGAGAAGTACAACAGCCGCATCGCTGTCGTGTTCCTCGCGCACAAGCGCAAGGGTGACAAGGACTGGACGACGTTCCTCGGTCGCGGCGAGGAGTACCAGGCCGACGTGCCGCTGCCGAAGCAGTTCTGGGGCATGCCCGTGCGCGACGGCGACCTCAGCGACGTGCGTCCGCACGACCCAGGCGGCGTCTGCGTCGGCCTCCGCTGGAAGATCCCGAGCGGCAAGCGCAGCGGGCAGGATCCCGACTACGAGAACATGTCGTTCGTGACGCCGATCTACGTCGAGTCGGCCGACAAGCCGTCCGGCCTCGAGCGGCCGAACCCGAGCGACAACGAAGACCTCGTGCTCGTCGCGCCGACGACGCCTCGCTTCATGCCGATCCGGCAGACGCTGATGGCGCTCTAGCTCGCGCGACGTCGCTGCTTCGGGCGACCGTCACCGACGATCTCGACGATCTTCTTCACGAACCACGGATTCGTTAGGGCGTTCGCGCGGTGCTTCTTGATGTGCGCGACGATCTGCTCGCCGGACATCGTCGTCAGCTGATGCAGCGCGAACGCGATCACGAACGCCGAGCGGTTGCGACCCTGCTGGCAGGTGACGAGTACGCGCTGACGCGAGGCGATGGCCTTCGCGACGAGCACCGAGGTCTGCAGGACGAGCTGCAGTTCGGGCGGGTCGAGAACGTCATCAATGATCGGGCAGCGCAGCAGCGCCGAGCGGCCGACGTGCTCGGGCTGAAACTCAGCGGCGCACAGCGTGACGATGTCGACGTTCGAGAGGTTCCGGTCGACCGGAGGCTTCGAGCCGATCCACAGGCGCGGCGCGATCGGCGTCGCGTCGTACGGCTTCCGCTTCGCCGCCGACAGCCACCCGCCGCGCTGGCCAGCGGGCGCCTTCGCGTGGAGCTCGCAGAACGGACCGAAGACGGCCGCCTCTGCACTGCCGGTGACGAGCATCGGAGGCCGGCCACAATCCGGCGCCAGACACTTCACGCGGCGGGCGGTTCCTCTGCCTTCGGTACGAACCCGGGACACTTGCACGGCACGCTGCCGTCATCCTCGGGCCCGAAGCAGTGCATGCCGCAGCCGCAGTGCTTCGACCGCGGCTCGTTGCAGTTGCCGCACGGCTGCGCATCGTTGGCGCCGACGAACTGCTCTGCCTCGCGCGCGAATTTGATCGCCGCTTCTTTGAGGGCTTGCCCCCAGGTCTTACGCCTGGTCACCGACGAGCACCCTGCGGCTGCACGGCCTCGAGCTTCTTCATGCGGTCCTCGACGCGATCGAGCACGCGCCGAGCTGCAGCGAAGTGACGGCTGTTGAGGAAGTTGGTCTTCTCCTTCACGCCGTCGCGCTCGAACACCTTGAAGAGTCCGACCGACAGCGCACCGTTCGATCGGCGCCGAGAAATGACCGCGACCACGCCATCCGGATCACTGATCTCCTCGATGTCGTCGTACCCGTTACGAATGCCTTGGCTCATCCACGTTCTCCTTGTACCCCCAACACTACGAAACTCCATCACTCCCGTCCAGTCGGACCTCGTGTAGGATGGCCTGGTGCCGATCTTCTCGTCCAAACTGACCTACGGGGACTTCCGCCGAACCGGAGTGCAGGACTGCCAAAACGCAGTGCAGCTCGACGAGTTCGATTACGAGGGCGGTGGCACCGCCGAAGAGATCGTCGAGCGATCGTTCCAGCAGTGGCTCGACGACGGCATGAAGGAGCAGTGGTTCGAGCAGAACGACGACTTCGAGGATCTCGATCCCGAGAAGTGCTTCGAGGCCTGGGCCGCCGGATGGAAGAGCCGCGCCGAGGGCTACGTGCAGTACGAGCTCGACCGCCGCGCCAAGCGCCGGGCCGACGAGGACGAGCACGAGAACCCGCCGGCAAACTGGTGGCGCCGTCCCGCGCCGCCGAAGGACCGGCAGTGCTACCGCACGAAGATTGAGGCGCTCACGAAGTTCCTCGAAGCGAACCGCGAGATCGTCGAGAACTACGGCGGCGCCGACTACCAGGTGTCGCCGAGCGAGTTCGACTCGGTGAACCACAAGTACAACCTCACCGGCAAGAAGGCCGTGCGCACGATCGCCGATGCGGTGTGGGTCGCGATGCCGGTCGGCAAGCCGTACTGCCTCGATCGTATCGACCTCGACGCGCTTAACGGCACGAGCCCGGCGCGCGAGGCGGACATGCTGTTCGTTCTGCCCGATAGCTACTACGCCGCGCAGATGGCCGAGCAGGAGGCGCAGCACTACGCGCCGGTCGTATCGATCGAGGACATCCCGGAGCCCGACTGGGTGACCGAGCACTTCCCGCCGCTGCCGGCGATGCCCGAGGGACCGATGCGCATGCACCTGCAGCGACGCGACAGCAGCTCGGGCTCGCGCGGTGTCGAGACCTACCAGACGCTTCCGCCGCTGCCTCCGCTCGAGGACATCCGGCCGGTGAACGTCGAGCTCGAATCGCAGGAGCCCGGCGTCGCGACGTTCAAGTTCAATCCACGCGGCCGCGCCGGCGAGCCGCCGGTCGCCGTCGGCAACGTCTACGATGCGACCACGGCCGACGGACCGACGACGTTCCAGATCATCGGCTACTTCGACGTCGGCGAAGAGAGACGCTGGCGCGTGCGCTGGTCCGACGGCCACCTCAGCGCGCTCAACATGCTGCACTTCGCAGGCTACGGCGCGCGTTACTCGCACCACGACTACGTCGCGCAGCCGAAGATCGGCAACCCTGCGAAGACCTACCAAGTCGAACAGCAGGATCAGTACGGAAACTGGAAGGTGACCGACCGCGGCGTCACCAAGACGTACGCCGACGAGACGGCGACATGGGTTCGCAGCAAAGGCGGAAAGGCTCGCGTCTCCGTCGAGAGCAAGGAGCCGATCGACAACCCGGCCTGGGTCACGAAGCTGCTCGCAAAGCACTTCGAGAAGCTCGAGGACGAGATCCCGTCGAAGTGGCTACCGAAGCTCACAAAGCCGACGGTACAGGGCGGCAAGTTCGTCGCCGCGATGAAGGAGTACGGCTGCGGCGCGTACGGCTGCGTGCTGCCGACGCTCGACCCGAACGTCGTGCTCAAGCTCACCACCGACGAGACCGAGGCCGAGTTCGCGCACACGCTCGCGGACAAGCTCTCGGCGCCAGTCGTCGTGAGGTACCACCTCGTGCGTCAGCTGCCCGACAAGTACAAGAAGCGCCCGACGTACCTGCTGTGGCGCGACTCGGCCGAGCACGTCGACAAGGTCGAGCAGACGATCGCCGAGAGCGGCGACGCGGACGTCGAGACCATCGAGGGAGCCATCGCCGCGCAGCACAAGGCCGCGCAAGAAGCGTTCGATGCCCTGATGGACGGCGAGGACGCGACGAAGCTTCTGCAGAAGTGGGAGGACGCCTGTCGCGAGATGGGTGTGCTCGTGCCCGACCTGAGCGAGCTCGCCGAGGGCATGATCACGAACCTGCACAACAACAAGGTGTTCTTCGGTGACGTCCACGGCGGCAACATCGGCATGGTGAACGGCCGCTGGGTTGTCGTCGATCCGGGTCACGTCGCCGTACTCGAGGAGTAGTCGCAATGCGTGTAGTGGTCGTCGTGTTGGATCTCTTGCTCTGGCTCGTCCAGGGCGTCGTCATGCTGCTGTTCGTCGTGCCGCTGCAGCGGCTGGCGCAGCTGCTCACCTGGGTCAGCTGGAAGGTGATCAAGGGGCCGTACTACTTCGTCGTGCAGAGCCGCCGACGCATGAAGGGCGAGCCGCTCTGGAAGGACACCGACATCATGATCGGAATCCAGCCGCCGCGCAGCGAATGGCAGCGCCTCGGCGTGCTCGACCCCGACGACATCGAGGACATTCTCAAGTGAAGGTCTGGCCGCGCGCCGTCGCGATCATGCCGACGAAGGACCGGCCCGAGATGGCGCACCGGGCCGTGCACATGTTCCTCGAACAGGACTACCCCGGCGAGAAACACCTGCTCGTCTTCGACGACGGCGCAGTGCCGATGCAGAAGTGCGGCGAGTGCCATGACCGATTCGAGTACGTGCGCTGCGACCTGATGAACCTGCCGAAGAAACGCAACGCGATGATGGCCCACGTCAACGATCCACAGGCTGTGTATTTCCTGTGGGATGACGACGATTACCACGGGCCGTATCGCATGGTTACGCAGGTGCCGGCGGTCGAGTGGCACGGCGCCGTACTGCTGCGTCCGACGCTCTACTTCAACTCGATCACCGACGATCTGCGCATGTCGCGGTGGATCTCGGACGGCACCGTCGCATACGCCTGGGAGTTCTGGAGCCGTCGACGATTCAACGAGAAGACAGACCCCGGAAGCGGACACCTATTCGTCACGCACCCGAGGCTTGTAGAGCAGATCCCCGGCGACACGCATTACATGGTGGTCGTGCATGCCGGACAGCGACACACGCCGCCCGCGTTCAGTCCGCCCGACTTTACCGAGGCGCCGCTGCCGGCGAGCTGGGCGCGCGAACGATTGTCACGCGGTGCTCGTCGATAGTTCCGCCGCGTTGCTCGAACATCGCCCTGAGTTCGTCCGTGTAGAGGTGGCCGTCCGGCTCCTCGTTGAGCTCGAGGTAGACCAGCGGCGACTCGATGTCGTCGAGGAGGAACTGCCATTCGGCCGGGCCCCAGAGGTTGTCCGAGTGGTGGCCGTTGAATACGATCATGTACGAGGTCACGACGTCGAACGGCGCGCCGAGATCGGGCAGCGGCTTCATCGCCTCGACGGTGTGCGCCACGCAGGGGATGCCGAGCAGCTCGCGGAGCTGCGTGTACATCGTGTCGCGTTCGGGTCGGTCGATACCGACGACCTCGTGGCCGAGCAACTTGCAGATGAACAGGAAGTAGCCGGCGCCGCATCCGATGTCGAGCACGCGACGAGGAGGGCCAGCGTCGAGGCCTAGCCGGGCGACGCGGTCGAGGTTGATCGGGATCCAGACATCAAGGTCGAGGTACTTCACGCGCGAGGCCGGGAGATCGGTTCCGGCCCACCGAGCCTGTATCTCCGCAAAGCCGGCCGGGATCCGCGAGCGCACCTGTTCAACGGTCAGGCGAGACATGTCGCGACGATAGTGCTCCGATCGGATATTGTCCATGATGTGCTTCCGCGCGTATGGATAGCCCCACTGAGCGAGAGGTGGGCCTACGACTTCACTGCCCGCGCGCTCAAGCAGCACCTCTCCGACCGCTTCGAAATTCGCATCGCGCACCAACAAAAGGAAATCGACGCGTGGAGCGCGCAGCTCTACGTCGAGCTTTGGTGGGGCGGGAAATTTCAGCAGAGGTACGGTCGTCGTGCCGTCAAGCAGGTCAGCAGCCACCGATGGATGCAGCCCAGGTACCATCTACAGAACGTAAGGCGCATGGCCCAGCATCACCTGTTCGGTGCCGGCGCCGTCGTGGTCCCGTCGCTGCGCCTTCACTCGCTGATGCTCTCGGAGGACATCAAGTCGCTGCCGCCGGTCTCGCTCTGCTACAAGGGCTTCCACCCGGAGATGATGGGCGACTACGGCGGACGACGCGGGCCACTCGTCGTCGGATGGGCCGGAAACGCGGACCAGACCGACAAGAACGTTCCGATGATCATAAAGGCGTGGCCAAAGGAGCTGCGCGTCGCCGACCGGTGCCTGACACAAGGCGAGATGGGCGACTTCTACAACTCGATCGACGTCATCACCTGCATGTCTGACGCGGAGGGCGACCCGCGCACGCTGATCGAGGGGATGGCGTGCGGCTGCTTCCCGGTCACCGTCGACGTCGGAGTCGTTCCCGAACTAGTGAAGCACGGCGAGAACGGACTCATCATCCCGAAGACCACCGAGGCGCTCGCCGCCGCGCTCGCGTGGTGCCGCGACAACGTAGACTTCGTGCGCGCCGCCGGCCGAAGGAATGCGCAAGAGATGCTGCGCACGCGCACGTGGGCAGCGGCGGCGAGCTCGTGGGGCGACGCCTTCGACGCTGCCCTGCGCGCAACCTAACTTGCCGTACGGCCACCGCCACGCGCAGCGCGCGTAGCCGACGCAGCTCGTGTGGCCGCAGCTCGGCATCAGCGCGCCTTGCCCTCGTTGCCGTCGGCTGGGTGCGGCTGGCCGGTCATCCAGCCCGGCTCCTTCTCCGGATCATCGCTCTTTGCCGGCGCGGCCGTCGGCATCGTTTGCTGCTCGGGCTTCGCGTTGCGCTTGAGTGCGGCCTTCGTCGCGCTCGTGCCCTTCGCGTTCGGGTCGGTCTTCGCCGCTTCCTTTGCCGCGGCCTTCTCTTCAACCTTCTCGACGGCCTTGTCGAGGTTCGACTTCGGCTTGTTCGACGCGAGGAATTCAGTGCGCGCCGACAGCACCTCGGGCCACGTTGCCTCGCCATCGCGGATCGCGACGTACGTGCGTCGCAGCTGCTCGATCTCGACCGGCGTCGCAATCGCGAGCGCGTGGCCAAGCCACTCCTCGAGCATGACCGGCTGGATATTGAGCTCGGCGAACGAGTCGCACATCGCGTTGCGCGCGGCGTCGGGATCTTTCGCGGCATCGTTGCGCAGAATCTCGTTGCAGATGTCGTACGCCTCGTCCTGCAGGTTGCCTGGAATGATACGGAGGATGCACGTGCGCAGCGCCTTCGACACGAGCGCGCCCTGCTTGTTGAGGATGTCGTCGTCGGTAGCCGGCACGATGTAGACCGTGTCGCCGAAGCTGTTCGTGCGCTGACCGATGCACTGCTGGCCTTTCTTGAGATGCCGGCGCTCGACGGTCTTCGCGATCGTCACGTCCTGTGGCCACGTCACGTTCGTTTCAAGGTCGGTTGCCGACACGCGCATAATGCGGGTGTCTTCGTCGTCGTAGATCTGCACGACTTCCATCGCGAGGTTGCCGAAGCATCGAGCTGCAGCTTCCGCGAAGCGAATCGAGAGGCCTTCGATACCATCGCCGATCGGCTTGCGGTAGATGGCCGCCTTCGCGAAGCCGGGCCGGCGGCACTCGGCGATGATCAGCTGGCGCACCTGGTCGGGCTTGCGCGGGCGGTGCATCGCCATCGTGTAGCGAGCCTCGATCTCGGCGCGCGCCTTCGCGACGAGGGCTGCGGTTGCCTGGTTGCCGCGCTCGATCGACTTGCCGCCGAAGTCTTGACGAACGAGCTGGTTCGTCTCGGGGCGGTAGCCGTTCGTTTGCACGAGCGTATTCGGTTCTTGTGTCGTCGCCATTAGTCTCTCTCCTCGTCGGTGGTCGGGTTCTTCTTCCAATGTCGCGGACACATGAAGCGCCGCGCGTTCGGGACCATTGCCGTGTGCAGCTCGATGCTGCGGTTCTCGTCGGCGATCTCGGTGAGTGCCTGCAGGCACGCGTCGATCGAGCCTTCGCCTTCCTGGCTGAGCGCGAGCTGCGCCGTCGTCACGAGACCGCGCCATGCGGCCTCCCAGTTCGTGACCTTGCTGTCCTTCGGATTCTTGTAGTGGATACGGTCGATGCCCTTCGGACGATCGTTGTCGGTCCACGAGAGGCCGCTGTGGTCGCCGCAGAGTGCCTTTAGGTTCTGCTTGAGCACCTCGACCTCGGTCTTCGTCGTCTCTAGCTCCTCGAGCGCACGGCGCAGCGCGCGGAGCTGCATCATCGCCTCGGGCTTCTCGTCGATCGACAAGTAGTCAGCGAGTCGCCTCTTCGCGGGGTGCAGGCGTTCGAGGTACGAGTCGTAGCTGTCGCTGCCGTCGGGCTCGGGCGGCGTGTCGGTTTCGAGATGGTCGCGACGAAACTTCTCCGCTTCCTCGACGAGTAGACCGATCAGTTCGTCGTCGCGATACAGGTGGTAGTCGCGCGGCTGGTTGTCGATGAACGCCACGAGGTCCCATCGATCGAGGCCGGTGACGTACATGTTCCAGACGCACTGGATGAGCTCGTACATCGGCACTTCGTCGGTGCCAGCCTCGCCGTAGTTGTCGACGGCGACTCGCCAGTTGTGCACCTTCACCTCGAGCCCGTTGCACGGGTACGCGCTGCGCGGGCGGTAGCAGATGCCGTCGGGCGTCGCGATGGCCCACTCGCAGCCGGAGTGAACGAGCGTGCCCGGGATCTCGACGCGCACGCCGTGACGTTCGGCGTAGTCGTCACGAATCGGCGCCTCAAGGATGTTTCCCCATTTGGTGTAGTCGTTGCCGACGAATGGGAGGGCGCGGTCGGTCTTGTCCATCCAGACGTCGACGGGCCGCTTGTACGGGTGAAGACGTACGATCGCTGCGATGTCAGTGGCCGTGATGCCGGTCTTCCGGATGGCGAGCTGATACGGGGAAAGACTCATCGTGCGAGCAGAGAAACACGGCGGTCTGACAAACGACTGCTCACCGGTTCTTCACAACTTTATCCACAGTGGAGGAATTCAACACCCACTCCCGAATCGACACCTGGAAACTTCTTCCTGCACTAAAAACTTGCGCGACGTCAGAGCGCGATTGTATCTATGGCGCACATGGGCTCAATGCGACGCACGGGGAAGCGTAGAGAAATCGCACAGCGAATCCGGAGGC
>Ga0164309_10000912_pt1 | contig 15036 bp, 21 predicted proteins | sample Whisoiple_247_MG_FD_109984 | JGI IMG/M metagenome (GOLD analysis project Ga0164309, IMG submission 109984) | Soil microbial communities amended with fresh organic matter from upstate New York, USA - Whitman soil sample_247_MG | ecosystem: Environmental > Terrestrial > Soil > Unclassified >...
CAGGATCACGTCCGGCGCCGCGGCGCGCACGGCATCCGGCGAGACGATCCGGTCTTTCGCGGACTTTTGAAAGCGCAGCCTTGGCAGCACATCTTCCCCGCCGGCGATCTCGATCAGTTCGGAGACCCAGCCGATGCCGCTGATCAGGGGATCGTCCCATTCCTCGAAATAGACTCTTGGCTTTGCCGCGGGCCGGGCAGCGGAAGCTATTGTCGCGAGACGCTGCTCGTAGCTGGCTGCGAGCTGGTTGGCGCGCTCGGCCGCGCCGACCAGCGCGCCTATCGTGCGGATCATCGCCAAAATGCCCGCGATGTCACGATGGTTGAAGACGTGGATGTCGACGCCGGCGCGGACTAGGTCGGCGACGATGTCAGCCTGCAAATCCGAGAAAGCCAGAACGAGGTCGGGCTCGAGCTTGAGGATTTTCGGAATGTCGGCGGAGATGAATGCCGATACCCGCGGCTTCTCGCGCCGGACCTGCGGCGGCCGCACCGCATAGCCGGAGACGCCGACGATCCGGTCCTGTTCGCCCAGCAGATACAGCGTCTCGACGGCCTCCTCGGTGAGACAAACGATGCGGCTGGGTGGAAATTGGCGCATGGCGGATGGTATGGCGGATAATAATTTGCTTGTCACGGCTGCCATTACCACGGACGTCATTGCCGGGCTTGACCCGGCAATCCATCATTTCGAAAAATGCTTTGACGAAGTTTGATGGATACGCGGGTCGAGCCCGCGTATGACAGTTGGGAAAAATGGGAAGGATTTGCTCATGACGCCGCTTGAAAAAATCCATGCGCTGAAAATGCCTTTTGCGGAGCTGAAAGGCGTGACTTTCACCGAAGCCGAAAAGGATCGCGTGGTGGCGCGGATGCCGGTTCGTGCGGATCTCTGTACGCTCGGCCATACGCTTCATGGCGGCGCGATCATGGCGCTCGCGGATTCGGTAGGCGCCGCGGCGACCGTGATCAATTTGCCTGAGGATGCGAAGGGCACCACCACGATCGAGAGCAAGACCAACTTCATCGGCGGCGCGAAAGAGGGCATGACCATTATCGCAACCGCGACGCCGGTGCATCGGGGACGGCGCACCCAGGTGTGGCAGACGCGGCTTGAGACCGAGGACGGAAAACTCGTCGCGGTGGTGACCCAGACGCAGATGGTACTCTGATGCGCGTCCGATAATGCGCCCGCGTTTGATTATGAATATTTGTTAACGATTACATCGCGATATTGCCGCTATTTAAGGCTGAATCTGGCCCTTGATTTTCGTGCTGCAATGCACAAATATTGGTTGTCTAGGGATTCGACGCCTCCTCGAGGGCATCCAAGAGGAGATATGACGTGACCTACCAAGAACTCACCCATTCGACACCTGCCAAGGGCAATGTTCGGATCCTGCGTCAGCAGGAGGAATTGCCGCTGCTGCGCGATCATCTGTTGCGGCTCGATCGCGTAAGCCGCCATGACCGCTTCCAGGGCTTCATGGATGACAGTTTCATCGAACGCTATGCGGCGAAATGCGCCGACGATGGCACTGTAATCATCGCCTATTTCGAAAACGGCGTGGTACGCGGCGCGGCGGAACTGCATCCGCCGGATCAATCTGCGGATTCACTCCCCGAGATCGCCTTCAGCGTTGAGGCGAGCGTGCGACGGCAGGGCGTCGGCAGCATCCTGTTCAGAAAACTGATCGCGGAAGCGCGATCGAAGGGCTATCACTCGCTGCGGATCACGACCGGCGCGCAGAACCACGCGATGCGGGCGCTTGCCACCAAGTTCGGCGCGCATCTGACATTCCGCCAAGGCGAGTCCACTGGCAGCATCGATCTGAAGCAGCAACCGCTGTCGCCGTTTGCAGGCCTTGCGATCCCGACACCGATCGATGCCGCACGCGCAATGATCAATCTCAACCGCGCGTATTGGCGGCTGCATTTCAAGATGTATGGATTGGGCCGGACAGCACAGCGTCACGACGGCGCCGCAAGAGGCGCCTAAGTGCCGGTACGCTTGTCGTTTCCGAATTTCCTGAGGACGCGGCGCTCGACCACGACCGAGCGCTGCGCGCCTTGTTCGCCCGCGATCACCCGGCTCGAAGAGCGTGCGGAGAGGCGCCCGGCCTTTTTCACTTCGGCCTGCACCGATTCAATCGGCAGCCCCATTAGCGAAGCGGCGATTTCGGCCTGCGCTTCCTGATCGTCGGTAATGCCGATCGCAGCGAAGATGGCTTCATCCAGGGTCGGCGGATCGCGACGGACGCGCCGCCGTCCATATTTCGTATTCCAGTCTTCGCTCATCGGGGCCTCTTGTCTGACCTGAAATACCTAGGAGGCCTTATGTTGCATTGCAATATGAAGTTGCTATGGCAATCCAGCTATGCATTGATTGATTTAAAGATTTTCCACTCTGGCGGCCTCGTAAATCTCGATCGTCGCGGCTGCGGCGGCGAGCGGCTGCAGCGCGCGGACGAAATTTCGCGAGGCGGGGACCGCGAAATGCGCCAATAGCGCGGCGCGATCGGTCCACTGTTCGATGAACACCAGCCGCAGTGAATTCTCGCAATCCACATGCACGGCGTGAGAGATGCATCCGGGCTCTTTGCGCGAGCGATGGACGTGTTCGAGACTTAACCTGCGGACTTCATCGAGAGAATCTTTCCGCGCTATCACGCTGCCGGTCACCACGATCATGATCTCCTCCCGCTCTTCACGTTTCCCGTCATCGTGACGGAATTGAATCGCCGGCGCTTGCAACCGCTGCCGCCGTCGTCTGCTGCGGCCAGCGCTTGAGCGCGGCGCGCCCCGCCTCGGTCAGGCCGTAAATGCCGCGCTCGGCGCGATCGAACCAGCCATAAACGTTGTGCAGCAGAATTTTCGGCGCGTCGGGAATTTCGGGCTTGAGATCCCGCACGCGCCGTGGCCCTGCAGACAGCGCCGATGCGCAGGCCAATGCCTGCTGACGGTAGGCCGTCATGATCGGCGCGCGCGTGCTTCCGCCCAGTACCGGATCGCCGACGCGGCGCCGATGCTCGGCGACCAGGCGCGAGCGCTTTTTGGGATTGCGGCGCGGGCCTGTCGTGGGCGGCTTGACGATCACCTCGACGTCGCCGGTGCCGGTGACCGCGAGCATGCCGAAGCCGAGCCGGCGGCAGAGATTGCGATAGCGCGCGTCGCTCTCGCGTCCCTTGCCTCGCACCGACATCTTGGCGGCAAGCCAGACCTCGTCGCAGGCACCGGCGCGGTCAACCGCCTGCAGCAGCAGCTCAAGATTGAAGGAAAGTTTGAGTTCGCCAATCACGACGATTGGCGGCTCGTCGCCGCTGAGCGCCACCAGGTCGCAGCCGCCGACTTCGCCCTTGACCGTGAAGCCGAGGTTTTCCAGGAAGCGTTTGACGGGCAGATAAAGCGCGGTTTCCAAGGGGACTCCGGTGCGGCATGCGCGACTCAGTGCCGATAGTTTAGCCCGGATCGCGGGATCGAAGGCCGGGATTTGATCAGCCGGCGCAGGAACGGCTATCTTGTGCACGACGGGACAGTGGGGGCGCGTGTCATGATCAGGAACGGCCTTTACCATATCACCGTGCAGATGCTTGACGGCGTTCAGGGCGGCTATCAGGGCGTCATGGTAGTGCGGGATGGTACGCTGCGCGGGGGCGACTCGTCCTTCTATGCCTATGGCACCTACACGTCGGGAAACGGCAAGTGGAAGGGCGAAGTGACCAATCAGGAGCATTCGTCGACATTCGCCGAACGGCCGGTGTGGGAACGCAAGGTGGTGACCATCGGATTTACCGGAACCTATACCGATGAAACCGCCGAAGCCGACGGTGTTTCGCTCGCCGGCAAGCGGAGCATTCGATTCAAAATGAAAGCGCGGCTGCTGATCCCGGACTGAGCGGAGCCCGTCGCAAGCAGGCTTCGGCGTTGTGGCGCGCCGACAGAGACAATAGGCTGCAGGCCGGGATTGTGGGCCGGACCGGGAATGCTGAAGGGACTTTACAAGGTGGAGATGCATACGGTGCACGGTTCGCGCCGCGGCGTGCTCTATGTCTATGACGGCAAGATGATGGGCGGCAATTCGGCTTTCGCTTTCATCGGCACCTACCAGGAATCCGATCGTGGCGAGGTATCGGTCGAGATCTCGACGTTGCGCCACAATGAGGATCCGAATTTCCAGCCGCTGTTCAAGACCGACAATATCACGCTCTCGCTCAAGGGCAGGCAGCACGGCGACCAATATTCTTTCGAAGGCGGCACCAGCCAATTGCCTGGCGTTGCCTTCAACTCGGTGATGACGCCCATCAGCGAAGACGCGGCGCCGCCGGTCATTTCGGCCGGAAAAGGCGGCATCAGCAACGGTCTTTACTCCATTCATATCCGTATGCTCGACGGCATCGACGGCGGCAACACCGGGGTCATGGTGCTGCACGACGGCAAGATCCGCGGCGGCGATGCGTTCTTCGATTATATCGGCGCCTACACCAGCGCCAACGGCAGATGGAAGGGCGAACTCGTCAACCACGAGCACTCGCCGAGCCAGGGCGAGCGGCCGGTGTTCGGCGGCTATGAGGTCGGCATCGGCTTTTCCGGCACCTATACCGATGAAGGCGCGGTCGCGGAAGCAACCGCTCTGGCCGGCAAGCGCAGCATTCGTTTTAGCGCCGTCCTGAAGAAGCTGGCGGACGCCTGAGCCTCATACCCGCCCGTTCACCGGGAGCAGCGCGCCGGTGACCGCGCCGGCGGCATCGCTTGCAAGAAACAGGATCACCTCGGCGAGTTCTTGCGGCGTCACCCATTTGCTGAAATCAGCTTTCGGCATGCTGGCGCGATTGGCCACCGTGTCGATGATCGACGGCAGCACGGCGTTGACGGTGATCTTGCCTTTCCATTCGGCGGCGAGCGCCTCGGTGAGGCGGTGTACGCCGGCTTTGGACGCGGCGTAGGGGCCCATGCCGGCGCCGCCCTGCAGCGCCGCCATTGCACCTATATTGACGATCCGGGCAGAGGGGGAGGCCGCCAGATGCGGCAGTGCCGATCGCGACGCATTCAGCGCGGTGAGCAGGTTGATCGCGTACATGCGCTGCCAGGTTTTTGGATCGCCATCGGCGACGGTCTCGAACGCAAAGGCGCCGGCGATGTTGATCAAGGCATCCAGCCGGCCAAAATGCGCAGCCGCGGCGTCGATCGCCTTCTTGGCTTGCGCCGCATCGGACAAATCGACTCCGCCGAGTTCGATCCGATTGCCCGTCGCCGGGATCTGCGATGCCGCGTGATCCACGCCAGCTACTTTTGCGCCCCGCGCAAGCGCGGCCTCCGCAACCACCTTGCCGAGCGCGCCCGAGGCGCCGGTCACGACAACGACTTTTCCATCCATGATCAGTCTCCAGGTCAAAAAGGCGGCTTGGCAAACTATCGCCAGACGAAATTGATTTGCAATGCTCTGATAAATTTCGCCCAAATGCAGGTGATTTCTTCAAATGGAGGTCCGCATGTCCGACGCGCCACCGCCTTGCGACATTGCTGAAGAGCTCATACGGCTCACACGCCCGCTATCGCACCTGGTGCAGGCTCTGAGATATCAAAGGAAGATCAAGATCGTGGCAATCGGCTCGTCGTCGACAGCCGGCGAAGGCGACGTCGTGCCTTATCCCTACCGGCTGGAACTGGGCTTAAGGAATCGATTTCCGGATCGGATGATCGATGTGCTCAACAGAGGCATCGGCGGCCAGGAGGCTCCCGAGGAGCTATCGCGTTTTGAACCTGACGTCATTGCCGAGGCTCCGACGCTGGTGATCTGGCAAGTCGGAACGAACGCGATCTATCACAGGGATCTGTACGATCCGCACCGTGTCGCCGGGACCATCGCAACGGGACTTGGCTGGCTCGGCGCCCTCGATGCGGATGTAATCCTGATGGATCTGCAATACGCGCCGGCTCTCCTTACGCCTCAAAAAATCGACGATACCAGGCTCATGGTGTCGCTGATATCGGCTGCCGCCGAGACCGCCAGGGTCAATCCATTCCCCCGGTTTGCGCTCATGCAGCGCTGGCATGAGGAAGATGGGATTCCCTTTGATACCATGATCAATGCGGCGGACGGTCTTCACCAGACCGATTGGAGCACGAATTGCGTGACGAAGGCGCTGTTCCGGGCGATCGAGCAGGCGGTGGGAGCGGAGATCGTCGCGTAGGGTAGCCGCAAGCCCGGGCCAACTCGTTAAAATTTGCCGGAGTTTTGTAAGGCAACGGCAGAACCACGTGACTATACCTCACGGTTCGTCCGATCCACGGGGTGCACCATGATGAGACATCTGCCTGACCACGGTTTGCCGCTGATCCAGCTCAAGGAGCAGCGGCGGGATTTGGTTGTCGCCCTGCAAAATCGCCATGCCCCGGTGAGTGCCTGGGAATTGATGCAGATCGCCGCGGTTCAGCAGGCGATATCGGCATTCGAGGACGTCATCGCGGACCTCGATGCCGAAATGGAAGCGGCGGCCTGAGGCCATTTGTCCGTCGCCTAAAGCGCGATGGGATTTGGTTGAATCGCCATCGCGCCTCAGGTTTTTTATTCCGCATGATCTTTTCAGAAAACCGCTGCACACTTTTCCGGATCATGCTCCAGGCGGTGAGCGGATTTTAAGCATCCAGGTAGCGCGCCTGGAGCGTTGCGCGTTCCCGAGCGCCGAGGCCCAGGGCGTCGCCGAGATAGCTTTCGAGATCGCCATACTCGGCGCTGATGGCCTCCAAGCCCGCGGCGAGGAAGGAAGTTTCCACCGACGCGAGCACCTGCCTGACCTCCTCGGGAAGGTCGGAACTGGCCGTCGGATCACGCCGATAGAAGCGGTTGGTCAGCAGATAATCCTCGGCAATCAGATCGTCTGCTACGCCGAGCGAGTGCAGGATCAGCGCGCAGGCGAAACCGGTGCGATCCTTGCCGGCAGTGCAATGAATCACCAGCGGCGCGCGGTCCTCAAGCAGAAGAGCGAACAGCGCGCGGAAGCTTGGCGTGTTCTGGCGCACATAGTTGCGGTAGGACTCCCGCATCACCTCGACGGCATCATTGGATGACAGCGGCAGGCCGCCGGCGCGGCGCGCCCGCAGCGCTGCAACCACGCTCGGCTCGATCGGCAGCGAATGCACCGCGATCCCGGCAAGGCCGCAGATCGCGGCAACGCGCTCTTCGGTGCCGCGAAAATCGAACGCGCTCTTCAGGCCCAGGGGACGCAGAACCTCGATATCCGCCTGGGTGAGGTGGCCAAGATGGTTGGAACGAAAGATCTGCCGCCAGCGCATGGTCCGGCCATCCATTGTGCGATAGCCCCCGAGGTCGCGGAAATTACTGGCGCCGGCGAGATTGAGGTGGCGGGCAGGTGGGTCTGTCATGGCGTCAGCTTAAGGTAATCCTGGCGGCGGAGAAATGACGGGAAGGCATATCGCTTGAGCAGGTGGCTATGGTCTATATTCGCCGTGCAAAGGGGGCCAACATGAATTGGTGCAAAGCCACAGTTATTTTGGGTGCGGCAGCGCTTGCAGCGGGACTTGCAAGCGCCTCATCGCCCGCCTTCGCGCAGCAGCCGTTCCAGAACTATCGCTGCGCCGACGGCTCACAGTTCGTGGTTGGATTTTTTCCCTACGACCGGCGAGCCCATCTGCAGATCGATGGAAAGGCCGTGACGCTTGGCAAGCGCGTTGCGCTTTCGGGTTCGCGCTATTCGGGTGGCGGCGTCACCTTGAAAATCACCAAGGCCGGCACCACGGTCAAGCGCGGCAAGCGACCGGCGACGGCCTGCGAGCAGACATGAAAAAGGGCCGAAATTTTTTCGACCCTTTCATGTCATTTGATGTTGCGCCAGAGCAGCGCAACGCGCCGGCATCGGAGGTGCTGAAGGCATCAGTGCTCCCGCACCGGCTTGGATTCCTGGATTGCCGCCGCGTGATACCAGGCGTCGCTGCAGGCGACTTCGCTCGCGCGTGACGAAGCAGGATCGCTGCCGCTCCCGGTCTCTTCAAGGCGCCGTCGGTCAATGGCCGAGCGCCCCCCGACCGGGAATTGGTAGATCTTGGCAGACCCGCGATTCGGACTCGTATTCATTATCGTCTCTCCTTGTGCCGCGACCCGTGTCGCGACCCCCCTGTCGCGGCGCCTGGACCTATGCTGCGCCCGACTCGTTCCCGACCGGTTACTGAAACCGATATCGTTCGTGCCCGCCGCTCGTGCAACCTGATCAAAACAAAATCATTCGCTGTATAAATTATGGGCAATTTTGTTTTTGCTCACTGGGAAGCCGCTATCGACTGGCTAACGCCTGAACCATTGCCAAGGTTGCGGGGAGGGGCCGGCTTTCGTTCGGAATGTTGCGGGCGAATGGCGCAGCTTTAATCGGGAGCCTTGATAAGCGCGCGGACTGCCGTGGAATCAGGCGTAAGCGCCAGCTCGCCGCGACCACGAACCGCGCGGCTTTGCCGCAGCTCGAATGGACCGCCGGCCGCCGGCCGGAGGCGGTTTCCATCCCGCTTTCGGGCGTTCCGCAGTGCAGCGGTTTGGCACTTTAATTGCTTGGTGAGGACTGGCCGATGCTGGCCGGGTACGCTTGTGGTGACCAAAAGACCTCGGTTTCCACGCTTCGCATCATCAACTCATGAGAGACCTCAATGACCAAGTATAAGCTCGAGTATATCTGGCTCGACGGATACACGCCGACGCCGAATCTACGCGGCAAAACCCAGATCAAGGAATTCGATTCATTTCCCGCCCTGGAGCAGCTTCCGCTGTGGGGTTTTGACGGAAGCTCGACCCTGCAGGCCGAGGGCCATAATTCCGATTGCGTGCTCAAGCCGGTCGCGATCTATCCCGACGGCGCCCGCGCCAACGGCGCGCTGGTGATGTGCGAAGTCATGATGGCCGACGGCAAGACCCCGCATCCCTCGAACAAGCGCGCGACCATTCTCGACGATGAAGGCGCCTGGTTCGGTTTCGAGCAGGAGTATTTCTTCTACAAGGACGGCCGTCCGCTTGGCTTCCCGTCAAGCGGCTATCCAGCGCCGCAGGGACCCTATTACACCGGCGTCGGCTACAAGAATGTCGGCGACATCGCGCGCAAGATGGTGGACGAGCATCTCGACCTCTGCCTCGCCGCCGGCATCAACCACGAAGGCATCAATGCCGAGGTGGCAAAAGGCCAGTGGGAATTCCAGATTTTCGGCAAGGGCTCCAGGCGTGCTGCCGACGAAATGTGGATGGCCCGCTATCTGATGCTGCGATTGACCGAGAAGTACGGCGTCGATATCGAATTCCACTGCAAGCCGCTCGGCGACACCGACTGGAACGGCTCCGGCATGCACGCCAACTTCTCCACCAAATATATGCGCGAGGTCGGCGGGAAGGAATATTTCGACCAGCTGATGAAGGCGTTCGAAGCCGCCCGCGAAGATCACATCGCGGTCTATGGCCCCGACAACCACATGCGCCTGACCGGCAAGCATGAGACCGCGGCGATCACCGAGTTTACCTACGGTGTCGCGGACCGCGGCGCCTCGATCCGAGTGCCGCACTCCTTCGTCAATAACGGCTACAAGGGCTATCTGGAAGATCGCCGCCCGAACTCGCAAGGCGACCCCTACCAGATCACGTCCCAGATCCTGAAGACGATCGCCTCCGTTCCGACCGCCGCCAAGGCGGCCGCGGCCTAAGCCTTCGACCCGAGACGGCCCGGATGTGGGGGACGTCCGGCCGTACCTGATCCGCCAAAGCGCATCGGCGTTTTGGCGGATCTTTGCGTTTGAAGGGTGCTTGATCTCACGATGTTCCCGACGCAAACATGCGCGCCATGATGAAACGACCCCGCGCGCTTTGTTCCGCCGCGACGGGCCGCATTGCCCTTACGGCGATCGCGGTCGCGGCGGCTGCGTCCTTGGCCAATCCATCGCCCGTCAACGCGCAATCCGCCGATCTCGTGCTGTGCGACCGGCTCGCCGCCGATCCCTCCGATCCCGACAAGCCCGCCGACGTCAAGGGCACCTCCGATGTCGCGCCGTCCGATGTCGCGACCGCGATCAAATATTGCCGGATCGCCGGCGGTTCGTCGCGGCGCGCGCTCTACCAGCTCGGCCGCGCCTACGCCGCCGGCGGACAAATGAGCGAAGCGATCGCCGCTTGGCGCAAGGCGGCCGACAAGGGCTCTTCCTCGGCGATGGTCGAACTCGGCGTGCTCTACGGTACCGGCTCGGGCGTCGCGCGCGATGAAGCACAGGCGCGAAAACTGTTCGAGCGCGCGGCGCAAGCCGGCAACCCGCGCGGCGTCAGCAATCTCGCGGCGCTCGGTGGCGGCGGCACCTCGTCCGATCCGGCGCGATCGCGAGAGCTGCTGGCGAAAGCCGCCGAGACCAATGCGGAGGCGCAATATCAGCTCGGCCTGATGCTGGCGGACGGCACCGGGGGCGCCCAGGACGACGCCGCCGCGCGCGGCCTGTTCGAGAAGGCGGCGGCGCAAAATCACCCCGGCGCGCTGGAGCGGATGGGCGCGTTCACCTTGGAAGGGCGTGGCGGGCCGAAGGATTCGAGCGCTGCGAAAGCCTATTACGAGCGGGCCGCAGCACTCGGCGATGAAGACGCCAAGAAGGCGCTGGAACGTCTGCGATGCCCGTGGGCGATCAAGGACAAGCGCGGCAATCTGGTCACCAATCTCTGTTTTTAGCCCCGCTTTACTTCGGCGGGTTCCTCACATCGCGCTCCATCTCGAGGCAGGTCAGCATTTCGACGTAGCTCGGGGAGTTGTCCGCGGTGGTTTCCTCGTTGCACTGTTTTTTTGCGTCCGGACCAAATTGCTTCCACTCGTTTTGCAGCTGGTTGCGCGCTTGCGCCTCGTCGGCCGCGCACCTTTCCTGCGTCGGTTTGATGCCGCCTTCGAACTTGCATTCGCGCGCGATATCGAAGTTCGGCGCGGCGTCCGCGACGGGCATGGGGTACAGGGCGGCGAGAATGACAATCGGCAGGTGGGCGAGCATCTTGGTTCTCCGGGTTCGTGACCTCCAGTCTTTCCTCGTCAACTGGTTTCAAAGGGAAATTGGGAACGCGTCGTCGGCATCACAGCCGAGACGCACTCACGTCAGCGTTATGATGGCGTCACGTCGGCGTTACATCGGTCGTGACCGGCGGGAACAAGCGCGCGGCCGTCGCGATTGATGCGGGAAGCAGGCAAAGGAGGAGGCGTTCCATGATCCGCAATTTACAATCGGGCGGGTACCGGCTTTATTCCCGAAAGGTCGATCCGAAGACCGGCAAGCGTCGCAATCTCGGCACCTTCAAATCGCGCGCGGCTGCGGAAAAGCACGAGCGCGAGGTGCAGTATTTCAAGCGGCATTGAGACCGAGGGATGGGCTAGCCGGGCATCCACGGCGTGATAATGTGCCGGCTCCATGAGCCATCGCATTCTCGTGTTCTACGGTTCGTACCGGTCCGACCGCATGGGCATTCGGCTCGCGCAGTTCGTGGTCGAGGGTCTGCGCGGCCGCGGCGACGAGGTGGAGCTGATCGACGCCAAGGCGGTCGGGCTGCCGATTCTGGACCGGATGTACAAGGAATATCCGAAAGGCAGCGCGCCCGCCGCGCTGGAAAGACTTGCCGGCCAGATCCGCGACGCCGACGGCTTTGTCTTCATCACCGGCGAATACAATTGGGGCGTCCAGCCGGGATTGAAGAATCTCACCGATCATTTTCTCGAGGAATGGTTCTGGCGTCCCGCCGCCATCGCCAGCTATTCGGCCGGCCGCATTTCGGGTGCGCGCGCCGCAACCGCCTGGCACGGCACGCTCTCGGAGATGGGCATGGTGGTGATTTCGAGCACGATTGCGGCTGGGCCGATAGCGCAGACGTTGTCGGCGGACGGCAAGCCGACCGGCGAGGCCGGCAAGGCGCTGGCCCAGTCGTTTCCGCGCTTTGCGGACGATCTCGCCTGGTGGATCGAGGCGGCCAAGGCGCAGCGCGCGCGAAAGAAGCCGCCGTATTGAGGGCAGGGCGCAATAGCAAGAGCAACAAGCCGTCATACCCCCGCGCATGTGGGTCCAGTGCGCCGCGGGCTTCTCGATTCCATCACAGCCGTCTCCGGAATACTGGATCGCCCGGTCAAGCCGGGTGATGACGGCTGTAGATGTGGCGCGCGTCTCGACACCATCATTGCGAGCCAACGGGTCGCGCGAATCCGCGCCCGATGACAGGCTCCGCGAACCAATCCAAAACAGTGGTGGGAATGGATTGCTTCGTCGCTCTCGTCATCTCCCGTTGACGAGCTGAACCAGGCCGTCCTGCTGCGACTGCTGCAGGCTTCTTCGTTCGGCTTCCAGATCGTTGACCCGCTTTGCGGCTACCGACATGGCTTCGGCGGCGGCATTGTAGCGATTCACGACATGCTGGAACGGGAATATGAATTCGCCGTTCACCACTCTGTAGCCGCCGAATTCCTTGACCAGAACCGCGACATAATTTTCGTAGGCGCGATAATAATCGGCGCGCGCCGGCAGCGTCCTGGAAATCAACGCGGTGATGTCCGCGTGCCGCTGGTCGATGTTGTCCAGAAGCCTGCGCATGGTATCTTTTCCAAGATGCAGCGACAGCGCGTATTTTTCCACATCATCGCGTTCGGTTTTCAGCACCGCGACATAGCGCGGCGAGAATGCCGTCGCGTTGGCTTCCGCCGTCTTAAGATCGCGGCCCAGCGCCTCGAGATCGCTGCGGCTCATCGCTCCCAGATTGGTCGCCTTTGAAATCGCCGGCGGCTCGATTTCGCTTGTCAGCTTTTCAGTCGCGGCGCTGGTCTTATTGGCGGCCTTGATCGCCATCGCCATCATCTGCAGGAATTTATTTGCGGGATGCTGTCTGAGCGCCTCGTCCAGTTGCCCAGGCTCGCCGATGGCCTGCAACGCCGCCTGGCTTTCCCGGGCGGAGAAACGGTCCTGCAGCCGGCTCAAATCGCCTGCGAACCAGCCCCCGACGCAAAGAACGATCAGAAAGAACAGGAACAGCAAGGCTATTCGCACGCGCGCGTTCGCATTTGGGCCTGCAGGCATCTTCGATCAGCCTCGCATTGCGATTCCCCCCGGCCGGGGGACGGGATGGCGGGAATTATAACCGCCATTCCGGGGCGATGCGAAGCATCGAACCCGGAATCCAAGGATTCCCCGATGCGCAATTGCAGATCTGAGGTCCGGTGCTAAGGCACCGTCCCGGAATGACGGAGGATGGATGCACGCCGTCTCAACGGCGGCGAAGGCGGGCGATGGCGCCGGCGATGATTTGCATGGTGACGCCGATCACCCATCCCGCCATGATCAGGGACGTCCAGGCGATGTGCGGATCGTGGCGGAGCACGATCGCGCCTACCGAAGCGAAAGCCGAGCCGGTCGCGAGAAAGGTGCCGACCGCGCTCAAGAACTCCGCGGTGTCGATCTGGCCGTCGGCGCCGTCGTTTGCCGGATGAAAGGGCAGGGGCGGGGTATCGATGCCAAGGTAAAATCCGACGGCGCCGCCGATCATCATCAGCAGCAAAAAACCCTGCGACGTCAGGAGGTCGACGTTCGAGCCCACGAGAACCCCGACAAACAAGCCGCTCGCAGCCCCGGCCATCGCAAGCCCAAGGCGTTCCAGAACGTGAGCCGATTTCCTCACGCGGAATCGCATCGCGGTAACCTCCGCGGATTACCAAGGCGCTATGTTAGGACGTTTTTCCGCCGCGTGAAAGGGACGACCGAGGAAGCGGTACCTGCCGCCATCGGCTGGTCAGCAGTCTTCGCAGGCTTCGAGATTGCGGCGCCGGGTGAGTTCGGGCGTGGCACAGCCAGCAACTCACGCGCGAGATCGCGGCCTGGCGCTCAGGCCGCGCGGTTTTTGCAACGAAGTTAACATAGACTCGATTCGGCCATGCCGCTGGGCCAGCGGTTTGGTTGGGCCCGACGTGTGTCGTCCGGACAACGTCGTGCGTCGGGCCGCCTGCAAAGTCTTCGCGACGGAACCGGCGCAAGTGGGGAGCCGGCAGTCGCGCGAGAGGCCGTCCGGTGTCGCGCCCGGGCGGCCTTTTCTTTCCCCGCCCGATGAACCTTGGCGGCCCCACCGAGACATAACCTTGCTGGGGATTTGAGGGCCCAGCATCTAAACCGACGCCGCCAAGCGATCATATTCCGCTTGAGCGGCGTTGTGCGTTCGTACCGGCGAGTGCTATCCTCAGCGGAAAGCGGGGACGCTCGAACTGTGTTTATTGTACAGGGCAAGCCGCGTGAGCCTGAGGGGATAATAAAGGTCACCAAGACGACCCGAAAAGAGGCCCTCGAAGCAGCCGTCAAGTTCCTGGACGAAGGAATGCCCTTCGTAACCATCGTCGCCGACGGTCGCGTTTATACGGTAGATGAATTCGCCGCGACTATCGTAAATGAAGACGACGGCGATATCGCGGGACCCTAGAGGCGAGATCGCTACTGCCATCATCGGCATGGATCGCCGCCGAGCGATCATGATCCGCCTCAGGCGGCGTTGTGCGTTTGGGGGGAAGAACTCTTGACCCGGGAACCGGCGGGGACGCAATCACTCCTGCCAAGAGTCTGATTAACCGAATAAATCAAAACGCAACATTTTACTTAATATTTCTAATTAAGGCCGGAACCAATCCCCGGCTTGCGCGTGATAGTTGCGCGGGTGGATTGTTTAGCGGGGAAATTTAAGACAGCGTGCCGGAACCTCACTTCAGCCGCCGTTTTCCCGCCTTTATCCCGCCCCTCGTTTGAAGCCAAACCAGGAGACGAAATGTGAAGGACAATGATCTCGCAAAGATGAACGTGGACCAACTCTGGGCTTTGCACGAAGACCTTCTTGGGATTCTTTCAACGAAGCTCGACGATGAGATGCATGAAGTACAGCGTCGCATGGCTGAAATCGACGCCAAGACGCGGCGGCCCTACCCGAAGGTACACCCAAAATACCGAAATCCTGAGCGGCCCTCCGAAACCTGGTCGGGACGCGGCTTGCAGCCGCACTGGGTTCGCGCGCAGCTAC
>Ga0164309_10000913_pt1 | contig 15022 bp, 10 predicted proteins | sample Whisoiple_247_MG_FD_109984 | JGI IMG/M metagenome (GOLD analysis project Ga0164309, IMG submission 109984) | Soil microbial communities amended with fresh organic matter from upstate New York, USA - Whitman soil sample_247_MG | ecosystem: Environmental > Terrestrial > Soil > Unclassified >...
CCCGGAGCGTGGGTCTGCGCTACCAGCCGCTGCGAGCGGGCCACCTGACTCAGTACGAGGTGCTGGGCTATCATCGCACTTGGTCGAGCTCGTTCGAGGGCCTTTTGACCCTGTGTGGGGAGCCGACGCGTCTTCCCGCGCTACCGGGCTCCGCCGATCGCCATCGCGCCGGTCGCGTCGTCCTGGTACTCGACCAGGAACTGCTGCCGCTCGTCAGTCCGAGGCTGGAGGAGCGCATCCGCAATCGCCTGCTCGAGGTCGTGCGCGCGCTCAATGCCGATCGGGTGCTCTACAAGGCGCATCCAAGAGGCCGGCATCGCTTGGCCTGGCTCGAGGGGGCCGGCCTGAACGCCCAAGATGTGACGGGGCCGGAGCTGGCAGAGCAGGTGATCGTCGAAACGGGCGCCACCTGTCTGGTTGGCTTCTATTCGACGCCGCTTCTTCTTTCCGGGGCGGTGGTGGAGCGTCGGATGAGCGTTTTGCCGGACGCGGATACCATTGGGGTGAGGAAGGTTCAGTACCTGCGGGGGTTGCGTACTGCGCTCGAGGCAGCCGGCGCCGAGATGGTTCCCTTGGCCTCCGGCAGGGAGCAGGAGCCGTTCGTCGTTTCATCAGCGCCGGACGAGACATCGAAGCCTTGAATGGACGGAACACGGGATTCAGGTTCAGGTGGCGCGGTTTGCGCGGCTTCGGACGGACATCTAGAGTCAGCGAGATGAAATGGCAGAGGAAAGTTCGCCGCCGATTGGCCAACTGGCTTGCAGCTGCCTCGCGGATTGTCGGGGGATCCGGTCCGATTGTTCACCGCCCGGGACGAATCCTTTCCGAGAACCTGGGTTCCGGGATAAAGCTCGATGCCTATGCGGCCGGCTTGGCCAAGGCTCCTGAAGTACGGGGGCACAATACCGAGCAGTTGGCCGTTCGCGCGCTCGCGCAGGGACGCTATCGCCATCCGCATTTCGTCGCCCACACCGCCTATTTACCGCCGCCCGCCGACGTCGTGTTCGTCTCCGTCTGCAACGACAAATACGCTCCGGGGCTGGAAGCCCTCGTACTCAGCCTGCGCGATCAATACCCAGGCCTCTCGAACCGCTACATCGTTTACCACGATGGGCGGCTGTCGGAGTTCAATCAAAAGCGGCTAAAGCGCATCTACCCGCAGTTCGAGTTCGCCGAGCGCGCGACCGATCGGTTCAAGGTCGTGCTCGGGTCATTTCGGAATCACAAGCGGGTTGGTCTTTTGGGCTACCTCTCCTTGGAGGCGATCGAGATCGAGGACGCAAGCTACGTCGTTATTCTCGATGTGGATCTCTTCGTCGTCGGAGACATCTCCCCGCTCTGGCAGGGCGACAAGGTCAAGGCGGTCCCCGACATCGGAGCGCGACCATTCTGTGTCGTCTCGGCGCTGTCGGGCCGACCCATCATCAACAGCGGCGTCTTGTCGTTGCCACGTTCAGCGCGTGGACCCGAGGCGACTAGACGTCGTGATGCGGTCCTGGCTGAGCTGGCCGGGCACGCGGACCTGGACATTCAGCGCTTCGCTGACCAACGCTTCTGGAACGTATTCTTCAGCGCGGAACAGGTGGAACTCCTGCCCCAGAACTTCAACTGCGTGAAGTCCTTGCTGGCCGGGGCGTTCAAGGATCGGGTGGGGATGGTGTCGATCATCCACCTGACAGGCTCCAAACCCTGGTACGAGTTCGTCAACGAGTCGCTGCTCACACCCGAGGAAAAGGAGGAAGAGCAGGTGACCGACGCTGAGCGCACGGTCTTCTCTCTTTGGCACCAGGAGTATAGGCGGAACCTGCTGGCCGACCGCTTGGCGGCCTATCGAGCAGACTGTAGCGCCGATCACGTTGCCTTGGCTGGACGCTGCAAAGGCAAACCCGTCGCCCTGATCGGCAACGGCCCGTCCATCGCGCGGACCGATCTCTCGGCATTCGATGGCTTCGAGAAGTTCGTATTCAACTGGTTCGTGAACCACGAAGGTTGGGACACCGTACGACCCGACCATTTGGTCGTCGCCTCGCACATGATTTTCGGCGGTTGGCACACTCCGCAGCCAAAACTACCTGCAGAGTTTCTGAGCGCGCTCGTCGCGCATGCGCATCGTCCGCGCCTTTGGTTCCCCTATTATTTCAAGACGTACATCGAGACCGTGCCCGAGCTCGCGCCCTACGAGATCGGCTACTTCTTCTTCGAGAAGCCATTCAAGCAGCGGGTAGGCCGAGCCGGACGAGTCCAGCTTTCGTTGTCCGAGCCGCTGGTCGACTGCAATAGCGGCGTGATTACCGCCGGTATGCCCATTGCGGTCCATCTGGGCGCCGAGCACATCGTGCTCGTTGGCTGCGACTCGAACTACACGTCGACGCAAGGTAGCTATTTCTACTCTTCCGAGCGCCATGCATCGGCGACGACGCGTCCGGAATCTCTTCTGGCTACCTGGTCGGAGGCGGGTGAAGGCTTCTATGCCTACTCCGTCGCGCACAAAGCACTGGACGATCGTGGCGTGCGCCTGGTCGATGCGACGCTCGATGGAAAGCTGACGATGCTGCCCAAGGTTTCGCTGGCAGAGGTCCGCACCATGACGGAGCGCTAGGCGCGCGTCTGGCCCGAGCTCAGGTTGGCGGCATGCCGCGCAAGCGTCGTACCAAGCGCCGGAAGAACACGATGATCGGAATCGGCGGGTTCTCTTTGACGTGAGTCCGCACCAGCTTTCGAGACAAGTCGCGCCAGTCTTCCAGGTAACCGATGTACTCATCGGTCGTCAGGCTGTCCTTGACCACACCATCCCAGAGTGCCTCCGCCTCGAGGCCCTTCAGGTCCCGACGATCCAGCGACACGTGCCAGGGCTTGGCTCCCACGTAGTGAAAGAAAACCGCCCGCATTTCACCCAGACGTTTGCGGACCCCGGTCGCTGGGACCTGACGACGCGTCACGTTGTAGCGCCCGTCGATGCAGCTCGCGTTCTTGGGTGTGAAGAGCAGGCTAATCAGCGCCTGATCGGCCCGCCCAGCGCGGTAGTTGTAGCCCTTGCCGCTCCGTGTCGACATCACCTTTCGATAGGCATCCGGCCCGCGAACGTCGCGGCCGATTCTCATCACGCCGGTATTGAAATAGCCGAGCGGCTGGCCTTTGGGCGCTCGGGCTTCGACGGCCCGAAAGTCCGAGTCGGCGAATAGATCGTCCTCGAGCGGCCCCAGGCAGATCATGTCGCTGTCCAAGCACAAGACCTGGCCCGGCCCATCGTCGGCGAAGGCCTCCAGGATGAGGAATGCTGCCCAAAGTCTGCGCGGGGTGTGGAAGACCTTGTCTCGCAAGTGGAAGATGTTCTCGTACGCAGACAAGTCTGCTTCGACGAACTCGAGCTGTGGGATGCACTGTCCCAGCCACTCTCGGTAGCTCGCGTCGAGTGGCGACAGCTCCGGATGATGCAGCACGCGGAATGAAATTTCCCGGCTCGGATTGGTGGCCAGGACCGTACGCGCCATGACCAGAAACCCGTAGCGGAATGGGTTCGAAACGACCGAATAGATTCGAAGCGGATCGGCAGCGGTCACACGAGCCTCTCGTAGGGAACACGCTCGAAGACTTCGAGCAGGCCACCTGCTGTTGCGTTCTTGATGATCATGCCGCGACTCTCTGCCTCGCGACGAACGATCTCGTAGACTCGAAAGATCTCGCCGCCGGGGCCCCAGATTCTGTCCAGCGTCTGAAATTTGCTGGTTGATGTCGAGTGCTTGGAGAAATCGTAGAAGTACGCCTTCGGATCCTGCTCCGTCTTGATCTGGTAGTCGCAGTCACATCCAAGCAAGTACACCTCGCGGATGCCCATGTGATAGGCGAGCGGCAGGCAGAAGGTCACGATGCCGGTGTATCCATCGTCCAAGTTGCCGAAGACGTCCCAGTTGAGCGTTCCGCGCTTGGAGATCTCCGCCTTGGGTCGCTCGAAGACCATGTAGTAGGGCGGCTTGCCTCCGAAATCCGGATCGGCCAAAAGCGTTGGTCGCGCCCACAGCGGAAAGACGAACTGGGACGCCCACTCTCGGCCGACCAAGACCTTGCGCAGGTCGGTGTTGAGGGTCGGAGTCTCCGCGTTCCAGCCGCCGAAGACCTCGTGCGAGCTGATGCAATAGTACGTGGGGCGGATGCGCTCGTAGTCCTCGTGGTTGCCGAACCAGTTGGTGACGAACGTCAGCTCGCCAGCGAGCTTCGTGAGATCCTGGCCCTTGATGGACGGACCGTTGCCAATGAAGAATGCGCGCTTCCCGAGATGGATGTCCTTGAGCTTCGCTAGGCGTGCGGCCTCGCCGGATTCCGTCAAGAGCTCCCGCCACCGAGCCCGTTCGACCTGCTGATCAGCCGTGAAGCCGTCGGCGTCGCGGCCGAGGGCAGCTTGGACGTGGCGTTTGGCTGCTGTACTCCCCCCAGGCCCAGTGAGTCGAGCTAGCTTTCGAAGCAATCGTTTGATCATGTGGGGCAACCGGGTCCGGGCAAATGCTTTCGTAATCCGCCCGAACTAGCAAGCGATGGGGCCTCGGACAACGCTCCCGCGCGTCACTCTTTGGGCCGGAGAACGCGTGTCACGACGGACTCGGTTTGCTGCGGCGTGGCGACGGCTCCGGCGCGCGGCCTGGCCAGGACCACCAGCCCTTCCTCCAGTCCCGAATTCCACGCGTCTGGCGCAGGGGTGACTAGCGGGTCCGCGAGTATCTGCCGACTGACGGGGCTTCGCGCCACTCGTTCGACCACTTCGAACCCAGCGCGCTCGATCACGCGGACGAGGGCGTCTGGCGAAAAGAACAACGTGTGCGGTTCATGCTCGAGTGGAATGTGCGCCCGGCCGAGCGAGCCGTACGGAACTTCCACGCACAATAGTCCGTCCGGACGCAGCGCCGTGTGCAGGCGGCCGAGGGTGGAGAACAGTTTGTCGATCGGCATGTGTTCGACCGAATGCGAGGCCAGGATCACGTCGTAGGACGCCGGCTTCAGCTCCGCCAACTGGACACGGCTCGCGCCGATGTAGTCCAAGTACTTGATCGACTGATCGTCCGGCTCGATCGCATGCTTCGTCGCTGCTGCGGAGACAAAGAGCGCGTAGCCGGGCCCGGAGCCGAAATCGAGCATCGCTTCGATCCGTGGCTTGTGTTTCTGGATCAGGGCCAGTTGCTGACTGCTGCGTTCGAAGTAGCGCTGGAGTCGCCCTCCAGGCTGGTGAAGCGCTCCATCGACGGCGAAATAGCTCTCGGGGGGAAGATCGACGCGTGTGCGCTTCCCGCTCCCATACTCCTTCCGGTAGTACTCATCGAGGTCGAAGGGGAGCGATGGAACCCAACCGAAGCCGCAGCTCGCGCAGAGCAGCACGATGAGGCGCGAGAAGTTAGGCGAAATGCTGCTCGGATAGGGCAAGAGATGCAGGCTGGAGCCGTCGCAGGCTGCGCAGGCTGGTCCCTCGAGTGATTCGACTTGGTAGGCGAAGAGAGGCCCACTCCTCAGTCGCTCCAGGCGGCCCTCCCAGGCCTCTTCTCGTTCGACGCCTCGCTGCGCCTTGCGCGCGAGTGCTTCCAAACGCTCCTTGTCGCGCGTGACTCGAGTCTTCGCCCGCTCGAGCCCACGACTCAGGCGTGCTGACTGTGACTTGAGCTTCTTCCGCTCGAGGGTGAGCTTGCGCACCGTGCCCAGAAGCTTCCTTCGCTCCTCCTCGTGGCTGCGGTGGGCGGTATTGTGTGGGCCTCGAGCGAGCCAGCGCGCCGCGCGGTAGAGGACCTCGGAAAGCGTCCAGATCCAGCCGTATCGCCGGATGCTGCCCATGACGCCGCCGCCTCGGCTCCGTTTGCTCTTTGCGTGCACGGGCGAAGCATCGGGCATGCGGCGAGGTTCTTCAAGGCACGGCACCTGGGGGGGCCTGGCGCGCCGCTCGCCGCCGGGCCGAGGATCGCTAGGTTCCCGTTGTGAAGAGAAATGTGGCGTAGTTGTTCCTGCCGTCGAGCTTGACGATGGACAGGGGCTGGAAACCTGCCGTCTTCAGGGCATCCCAGAACTCATCGAGTCCGTAGGAGGTCGCCCTGATGTGGGACTTCTCGTACTGCGTCGTCGCCTTCGGACGGTAACGCGGGTTGCCGTTGTCGAACCGCAACTGGATCCGCCCCACGCCGCCGTCAGCCATGCGCCGTCGAACGGTTGCCAACACGTCCAGGCCGTACTGCTTGGACGGGAAATGCTGAAACACCGCCGAAGATATGAACACGTCGATCGGTTCTTCGACGAGCGCGAGATCTTGCTCGAGCGAGGACTTCAGCAGAATGGGCTGAAAAGCGCTGAATCCCGCCTCGCGCAGCACCCGCGCCGACTCCTCGAGATTCTTGCTCGATACGTCTGTCGCGTAGAGCTTGCTCGCGAGCTTGCTCAGAGCCAGGAGGTTCGAGCCCCCGCCGGGGCCCCATTCGAGTACCACAGGGCTAGCCGCGAGCACCTTCCGACGAACGAGCCTCTCGATCTCCTTGATGCCGTTCAGCGTTCCTCGACCGATCCGCAACCAGCGCTCGTCGTCCGTCCAGCGTCCATGGCCACGCCAGTGGGATTGGTCTCGTCGATACTCCTCGTCCTCGTGGTCCTCCCACACCATCGATGCCAGCTCGTTCGTGCTCTTCGAATCGAGCGCTGCTGGTGGGGAACTCGCGTTCTCGGGCTTGGCGCGGCGTTTTTCTGGGGAAAGGCGCAGCCAGTTCAAGAAAGTCCGGATGGCTTTTAGACGGCTTGGAGCTGGCCGATTGGAGCTGGCCGAGAGGAGCGATGGTAGGAGAGGAAGCGACGGCCGACCAGAGTGGCGCTTGCCGACGTGCGAAGAGTACGCTGGGATGGAATCCTTGTGACCTTCGTTGACAATGATGGGGGGCCGAAGCCCCAGGTACGCAGGGACATCCAGGCCCTGCGGGCCATTGCAGTGATCTTGGTCGTGTTCTTTCACCTCTTTCCCGAGGTGGTCCCGGCCGGCTTCGTCGGCGTCGACGCGTTCTTCGTCATCTCCGGGTTTCTCATCACGTCTCACCTCTTGCGTGAGGCTGACGCCACGGGTCGCGTTCAGGTGCTGCGGTTTTGGGCAGCGCGGGCACGCCGCCTGCTTCCGGCCGCGTTCTTGGTCCTCCTGACGTGCCTCGTGCTGACGGTGACCTTGGTGCCGCTCAGCTATCACGAGCGCTTCCTGCGCGAGACGAACGCTGCCGTTTTCTACGCGCTCAATTGGAAGCTGGCTCGCGATTCCGTCGACTACTGGGCCCCGGAGGATTCCGTGTCCCCCGTTCAGCACTTCTGGTCCTTGTCTGTCGAGGAGCAGTTCTACGTGGTTTGGCCGCTGCTCTTTGCTCTCGGCCTCTTGATGTGGCCCGCGAAGGGTAGGCGACGCAGTGCCGACGGCGTCGTTGGCGCTATCCTCCTGGTGCTCGTGGTGAGTCTCACCATTTCGGTGAGCTCCGGCTTGAAACACGACGCAGCGGACTACTTCCGGACTTGGAATCGAGCGTGGGAGTTTGCGACGGGCGGAATCATCGCGCTCTTCGCGCCACCGATCCGCTCGCTGCGCGTCGCGTCTGGTTTGGCCTGGCTCGGCCTCGCTACGACGATTGGGTCCGCTTGGCTCCTGCCCGCGGACGCCGCTTTTCCAGGCGCATGGGCGCTACTTCCCGTCGTGGGAACGGCGCTAACCCTGTGGTTTGGAGCAAGCGCAGGGCCCGGGGCATCGGCTCTCTTGAGCGGTCGGGCCGTGCAATGGATCGGAAATACCTCCTACGCCATCTACCTGTGGCATTGGCCCCTCATCGTCTTCTATCGGGCGATTTTCGGCAGACCGGTCGACGTAGCTTCCGCGTGCGCGCTCCTCTTGGCGACGGGAGTCCTGGCGGCGCTCACGAAATGGGGGGTCGAGGATCCAGTTCGCTTCAGTCCCGTTCTGGTTCGGCGCTCGGGATGGCTGACGCTGGCCTCCGTCGTCGTGACGATGGCTGGTCTTGCTCTTTTCTTTCAGGTGGCGCTCGAGGAGCAGGCGAAGGTCACGAAAGCACGCCATCCGCTGCTCGGACGGCTGCGGAGCGACGGGATACCGTGTTTTGGCGCCACCGCTACCCCGGGTTGCAACAACCCCGAGGTGGCCGGGCAGGTGCTGCCGAATCCCTCCGCAGCGCACGTCGACCGCGGGCGCTTTTGCATGGCCGACAATCAGGCCGAAACCGAGGTTCGACTTTGCCCACGCGGAGCCAAGAAGAAGGTGCGAACGACGACAGCGGTCATCGGCGACTCCCATGCAGGTCACCTCGTGCCCATGCTGGCGTTCGGTGCCCGCGAACGCCGTGAGCGGATCGTTCAATTGCTCAAGGGATCCTGTCCGTTCACGGCCCATGAGCGGGCCGGAGACGATATCCTTCGCGAGAGCTGCGAGGTGTTCAAGGACAAGGTGGATCGCGAGCTCGCGGTCCGAAAGGAGATTACGCGTGTCGTGACGAGCGCGTCGTCGCGGAACCCCCTCGTCGTCGAGGCAGGTATGGAGCCGTTCGAGAGCGCTGTTCTCGGCTACATGACGGCACTCGACGGACTGCCCGAACACGTGCGCGAGGTGATCGTCGTGCGCGATGTGCCACGCCTAGATCCGGATGTGATTCACTGCCTGGAGCGGCTCGGGTCCGCGGCGGCGCAGCTCGAGCCACGCGCCTGCGCGCTGGAGCGCGAGCAGGCGCTCATCGACGACCCACTGGCCGAAGCAGCACGCCGCCTCCGGGGCCGCGTCCGTCTCCTGGATTTCACGGATGTGTTTTGCGACGACCAGGCGTGTTCCCCCGTAGTCCAGAACGCACTGGTCTATCGAGACTCGCACCACCTCACCGAAACCTTCGCGCTCACGCTTGCGCCGCGCTTCCAGGCGGAGCTGCGCAGGATCGCGAAGCAACTGAAGGTGCTCGAGGTCGCGGGGCCCTAGTTGCGCCCAGAGCACTACGGCAAAAGGCCGCCGTCGGTGATGGTCCAGCCGCGCCCGATCAGTACGCCGCGGGCGAGCGTGGCTGAAGCGCTGTACTGCGTTGTTCCGGCGCCGAAGGCGACGTCGCTCTGGGTCCCCTGCGCGCGCCAGCCGTTGAGCAGGGCGTCGTAGTTGGCGGTGGAGAGGGCGGTACTCGCGAGCATGCCGGCTGCCGAGGCGAGCGCGCCGACGTCCCACGTCGCCAGGTTCTGGTCGAACGCGGAGGCGCCGTTGAACATGTCGGTCATGTCGGTGACGGCCGACGTGTCCCAGGCGGAGATGTCTTGGTTGAAATCCCGGGCAAAGCGGAACGCGTAGCTCATGTCGGTGACGCTCGACGTGTTCCAGGCCGAGATGTCTTGGTTGAAGTGACTTCGATTGAAAGCTTCGCGCAGATTCACCACAGCGGCTGTGTTCCAGCCACTGACATCCGGAAACGGCCCTGGATGGAAGAAGAAGAGCTGTTGCATGCTGGTGACGCTCGAGGTGTCCCAGCCGGACACATTACCGGCGAAACCCGAGACGTCGCAGTTGAACTCATAACCTTCGCAGGGGAATCCACCCGCGAAGGCGCCGGTTAGATCGGTCACGTTCGAGGTGTCCCACATCGAAAGATCGGCGTCCCACGTTGTGCCGCCGAGGATCCAGCTCATGTTCTCGACATTGGAGGTGTCCCAAGCCGAGACACCAGTCACAGGCTGTTCGCGAAACGCGAAGAGCAGGCTCATGTCGGTGACGTTCGACGTATCCCAAGCCGAGACATCGGCGGCGAACGGATGGATAGCGACACTGCCGAGGCACTCGAAGTAGTAGCAGCCCGGATACGGGCACCCTCCTGCAGGGGCCAGGGGCACTTCACTCGAGCAAGCGGCCGCGAAGGCGCCACGCAGGGAGGTCACATTCGACGTGTTCCACTGCGATAGGTCGCCTGCAAAGGCACTTCCAGCAAAGATCCCACTCATGTCGGTGACGCCGGAGGTGTCCCAAGCGGAGACGTCCGGGGCCTCGCCATCGACGAAGCTAGCGCCCAGGAACAGCTCGCTCATGTCGGTGACGCTGGAGGTGTCCCAGGCGGCGACCGACCCTCCGAGCATTGGGCCTTCAGGGTGCGTGTCGCATTCCCGCCCGTAGGGCCAAGAGTCCGTGCACGACTCGAACTCGACCGCGCGGAAGGCTCCGCGCAGGGAGGTCACGCTGGAGGTATCCCAGGCGGACAGGTCGGCGTCGACTGTTGCTCCGGCGAAAATCTCGCTCATGTCGGTGACTGATGAAGTGCTCCAGGCCGAGACCCCGGCTATGGTGGGTGCCTTTCGGCGGTAGAACAGCCGACTCATGTCGGTGACGCTGGAGGTATCCCAGGCGGAAAGGTCGGTCTGGAAATCCCAGGACTTGACCGAGCAACCGTCGTCCTCGCACGTATAGGTGCCGCTGAAGGCTGCGCGCAGGGAGGTGACGGCTGCGGTATCCCAGCTCGACACGTCGGCTTGGAAGTCGGCCCCGGCGAAGATTCCGCTCATGTCGGTGACGGTCGAGGTGTCCCACTGGGAAAGATCACCGGTGACAGCGGCGTCTTCGAAGGCCGAAGCGAGGCTGGTCGTTTGGCTGAGATCGGGACTGTCGCTGGCGAGGAAGTCGACCTCGAGACCCTTGAACTGCTGGTCGGTGTCGCCGAACACCAAGCCGCCCCAGTTCCAGATCTCGAGGTCATCGAGCACGTGCCTACTGTCCTCTGGCTTGTCGACTCGCCAGCCAACGTAGGTGCCCCGGAGCTCGACCCAATAGTTCGTCACTGGGCCGGCCCCCCCCCACCCTTCGTCCGGGACGTAGTAGTGGAAGCGATCCTTCCAACTGGTCACGTGGTCGTAGGTGCCGTCCCCCCAGCTGACGACGAAGTCGTACGTCCCCGACTCGACCATCGGCAGGGCGACCTGACCCCGGGCTTTCCAGCGCAAGACGAACACGCCGTCGAGGTCGCAGTCGCCACTGGCTGGGTCTTCGCAGACGAAATCGTGCGGCGGAACTCCTCCACCCTCGCCGCCCATGCTGGCGCCACCGCTGCTCCCCGGCTCCGCGCCACCGCTGCCGCCAGCGGTCGAGCCGCCCAGAGATCCTCCGGTCCCGTCCGTTTGCGGCTCAACGTCGCCCAAGCAGGCCGCCGTCGCCCACGATGCGGTGAGACAAGTCACGACCAGCGCGAGGCGCAGGCCGCGTCCAGACTGGGTCAACCAAGCGAAAGTAGGCATGGATAAAGCGGTCTTTAGCTTAGTGCCCGGAGGGCGCGCGAATGTGCGGCCGGAAGCTCGGCTACGGCGCAGGCGGCACGGCTCCGGCGGGTCCAGGCGGTCCCGCGACGCCATCCACGTAGCGCACCAGCCACTCGGTCACGTCGATGCGTTCCCGGAGCAGTCGGGCACGTGCAGCTGCCATGTCGGCCGAGAGCGTTGGGCGAGCCAGTAGCTCGCGAATCTTTTCCAGCGCTTGCCCTGCGTCTCGTCGCTTGAAATTCCAGACGAGTCCATAGAGGCGCTCCTCCTCGTCCGTGTACCCGCGACCGGTGTCGGCGATGTAGAAGGCGGGCACACCGAGCACGGCGGCTTCGCTGGCCATGGTTGCGCTTTCGCCGACCAGCATGCGAGCAAAGGCGATGAAATGGTGCATCTCCTGGACCGGCGCGGAGAAGCGCAGTGGTTCGAGATCCTCGGGTAGGGCGCTTTCACTCGAAATGAGCACGCGGCCGTGGCGCGCGAGCTCCGCCACCATGTCTCGCTTCTGCTCGAGGTCGAAGCCCGCCTCGCCGACGTCGTGCGAGGCCTGCCAGGAGACGAAGCGCACGATGAAATAGGGCTCGTCCGGGTCTACTCCCCCTCGGCGAACGATGTCGCGGCTGGGAGCGAAACGCTTCGGGTGCAGATAGGCCAGCTCGTGGTAGCCGGGATAAGTGACGTGCCGGCCGCGGACGGGCGCCTGGTAGCACTCTGGCGTACAGACGGAGTGCGCGAGCGGGTAGACGAAGGCGTTCGTCACCTTGGCATTCTCGGTGTCGTAGAAGACGATCGCTGGCTTGCCGATCACGCGGCCCACTTGCACGATGGTCACTCCCATGATGCCAACGAGCACATCAGGCTCGAAGGACAATGCTTGCTCGAGCATGCGTACGTCGCGGACGACCATTTCGCCGAGTAGCGAGAGCTTCGAACTGCCCAAGCGACTGATCGACACGTAAGGGATGCCGTACGCGTCGAGCAGCTGATTGGCGACGTCCTTCTCACGGCTGAGGATCAGCACCTCGTCACCGCGCGCCTGCCACTCCAGGATGGCATTCCTGAAGAAATGCACGTGCGCAGGGTGGAGGATTTCGACCAGAACGCGCATCGCCGCCCCTCGTCGCACGAGAGGAGCGGCCGGGTCAATCGATCACGGGCACAAGGCCTCGGTGTCTTCGTCCGCGCAGGCCTCGAAGTCCTGGATTCCGCCTGCGTACTGCCAGGTGTCGCACGAACCGTGGCCGACATCGTCCCAGTTCGCTGCGCTGACTAGCTCGTGATCGTCCTCGGTGTACACGTACGTCCGCGCGGATACGCCGACGGGCAGGGTGACGGTGATCCTGCCGCAACCGGTGACCATCTCGGGCTCGCCGATGGTCAGCGGATTCGAGGCGCAATAGGCATCCTCCACGGCCTCTTCGAGAGTCGGGCACTCGAACTCCGCGCAGTAGCACTCGAGTGACCAGGCCTCCGTATCGTCACACGAGCAGGCGCCCGCGCCCCCGATGCCGCCGAAGCCCCCGATGCCGCCGAAGCCCCCGATGCCGCCCTCGCCTCCGCTCGGGGCTCCGCCCGTCGGGGTCGTCCCACCACTACCCCCGCCGGTGCCGCCGGCGGGATTCCCGCCGGTGCCGCCGCCGGTGCCGCCCGTCTCGGAGGCGCCGCAGCCCGACGCGTCCGTCGGGCAAGGCTCGCCGCCCGAGCACGCAGAGAACACCAAACCGAGAGCACCGGTGGCCACGGCAACCAACAGGGAGGTCCGATATCGCATCATGGTCACGGGGCAATAAGCAGGCGGCGTGCCAAGCCGGAGGTGAGGGGAACCCCGCGCTATTTGGCGGACTTACTTGTTCCGGGGAGCTCGGCTGAGCTTGGCGCAGGGTGGCACAGGCGGGCACCCGTGTCCGGATGTCACAGGATAGCAGTGGAGTGACGGGTCGGAGGTGGACTGTCCACAGCGCCGACGAGCTTTCGTCGCGGCTTTGCCTTGTCCTTGCCCTTGCTCTTTCGGGTACGCTTGGCTTTCGCTTTTCGCGGCGGATCGGCTCGGCGCTCCCACACACCAGTCTGGTGTCCTGCGCCGAGCCAGGCGACGCGTCGATAGTGGCGGACGAGATTGGCTTTGAGCTCGGGGAAGAGATCCGAGCGTCGCATCCATTTTTCTTGCAGGATGACGTGCTTTCCTCGGTAGCCGAGGATGCAATCGCGATTCTCGACGAATCCGGCGCTGCTCTCGAATGCGCGACGGTCCTCGATGCGGAAGCGCTGGAAGGGGATCGGAAAGTAGTGTCGACAGGCTGACTTGACGTCGAGGAGGCGAGCGGTCGTCCCGTAGGTGAGGAGGAGAACGGTTTGTCCCGTGAGACCGCGCTTCTGCTCGGTCGAGCGAACGTAGGTGACCTTTCGCGCCGTACGCGTGATGAGATCCTTGCCCCGAGAGAATGAGAGGCCGTCGTCGCTCGGGAACCAAGACAGCACGAGAGCGAGCATGGCCGCGCTCGGGATGAATCCGCCTGAACTGCCCAGGCGAGGCAGCTGCGGGAGCCAAGTCGCCAGCGCCACGGCGCTCGCGCATCCAAGTACGGCCAGGCGACTCACGGGATGGTCGAAGAAGTATGGGTGGTCGGTTTCCTCCAACAGGACCAGAAACGCCAAGCTGGCTGCCACTGCGCTCGCCCGCGACCAAGCGGGGCGAGCGAGTGCGTACGCCACCGTCAACGCAGCGCCAAAGGCCATGCAGCCGAAGTGGTAGGCGAAGTACTTGTGCTGCACGAGCACCATGAGCGCGGGCGCGAGCCAGCTACCCAGGAGCAATGCGGCCTCGCGCAGCCTGCGAGTGGCGACCGATTGCGCGAGGACGGCTGATAGGAGGCCGAGCGCCGCAGCGAACATGGCGGTGCCCTCCAAGAAACTGGGCCATTCGAGCCGAAATCTCAGCATGCGCTGCGACCACGTGGCGTTTGCGGAATTCTGGAACAGGCCGGCTTCGATGAGATCCTGAACCGGCAACGTCCAGACCGAAGAGAAGAGGTAGGCCTGCATGCCGACGCTCGTCACGAACGCGGCACCGAACAGGCCGACGGCGCGCCACACGTGGGTTCGGTCCACGAGCACGCTCAGAAAGGCCGGCAGGCACAGTGCTGCGGTCACGACCTTGAGCATGGGCAAACAGCTGGCAACGAGCCCAGCGAGCACGAGCGCCACTGGGGGCTTGCGCGTGGCGAGCCCAACGGAGAGCAATAAGAGTACGAAGCCCACGTCCTCTGCGTGCAGCCAGAACGTCCAGGTCGACGCCAGATAGGCGAGTAGGAAGAGACCGGTCAGCGGCGCGGCCAACCCGTGCAGGGACCTCACTCTTCCGGCGAGTCCGGTTGCTGCGAGTGTCGAGCTCGCTGCGACGACGAGCAGGTGCAGGACCTTCAGGGTCTTGTCGAACTGCGTGACCTCCGAGAAAGGAGACACCAAGCTCGCCCCCCAGTAGAGGCAGAACAGGTAGACGTTGTAGACGGGGCCGCGGAAGTTCCAGGCTTCCTGCAGCCCGCGGCCCGTCACCAGCGCTTGATGGATACCGGTCAGGTGCGTGCTGGCGTCGCCGTGGAGCGGCCAGTTGAAGTACGAAACCACGCCAACCGCTACTAGCGCCCAGATCACCAGAGTGGTCGAGCGGAGCCCCTGGGCGGACGGTAGGTCGGGCGCTACTGCAGCTGCTCGTGATGCCAAGACCATCATGCAACCGGCTCCAGCGGCCCAGCAA
>Ga0164309_10000914_pt1 | contig 15017 bp, 14 predicted proteins | sample Whisoiple_247_MG_FD_109984 | JGI IMG/M metagenome (GOLD analysis project Ga0164309, IMG submission 109984) | Soil microbial communities amended with fresh organic matter from upstate New York, USA - Whitman soil sample_247_MG | ecosystem: Environmental > Terrestrial > Soil > Unclassified >...
AAGTTACAGCGCAGGATCACCCTTATTGGGCTGATCGGTCTTGCCGTCAGCATCCAGGTCGGATCGGGGTGGCTGCTGGCCACGCTGGCAGCAGTGAGCCGATCGGGCCCGGCAGCCATCATCGCCTGGATCATCGGCGCGGTGTTTTTCGCCGTCATCGGGGTCGCCTGGATGGAGCTGGGCACCATGCTGCCCCGCTCCGGGGGTGGGGTGCGCTACCCCCGGCTCAGTCACGGCGCGTTCCTGAGCTGGCTCAACGGCTGGGGATATCTGATCTCCATCATCGCGCTGCCGGTGGTCGAGGCCCAGGCGGTGCTGACCTATGTCGGCGGGCACTGGCCCTCGCTCGGATTGGTGAAGCACCAGGAGGGCACCACGCTGGTGGCCTGGCCGAACGGCATCCTGGCCGGGTGGGGCCTGCTGGTGGTGTTCTTTCTGCTCAACGTCTTCGGGGTGCTGCTGCTCAGCGAGTCGAACAAGTGGGTGACCGTGTGGAAGCTGGTGGTTCCGACGATCACCGCCATTCTCATGTTCACGGCGTTTAAGGCGGAGAACTTCCACGAGCTCGGGGGGTTCGCGCCCATGGGTTACGGTGCGGTGTTCGGCGCCGTCTCCGGGGGCGGCATTGTGTTCGCCTACAACGGCTTACGGCAGATCGTCGACTTCGGCGGTGAAGTGATCAACCCACGCCGCAACATCCCGATAGCGATGATTGTCGGTGGCGTCATAATTCCCCTGGTCTTGTATCTGGCCCTGCAGATCGGCTTCATCGGCGCCCTGGATTGGCACTCCGCCGGAGTAAGCCCGGGCGACTGGAAAGGCCTGATGGAAAGTCCGTGGGCGGCTGCGCCTTTGCTGCAAGCCGTCACCGTTGCGGGCTTTGCCTGGTTCGCCGTCGTGCTTCTCAGCGACGCCGTCTTGTCCCCGTCGGCGACTGGCTGGGTGTTCGTCGGCTTGGCGGGCCGTACGGCCTACTCGTTGTCGGTCAACGGCGAATTGCCTCGCGGGCTGCAGCGCATCAACCGGTTTGGGGTGCCCTGGATAGCGTTGATGATCTGTACTGGACTGGGCTTCTTTATGTTTCTGCCGGTTCCCAGCTGGTATCAGTTCGTCGGGATGGTCGCCACCGCGATGGTTCTGAACTACCTGATGGCCGGTCCTACGATGGCTGTTTTCCGCAGGGTCGCCCCGCAACTGCCCCGCCCGGTCCGAATTCCGTTCGGAGGCTTCTGGGGAGTGGCTGGCTATCTGTGCAGCCTGCTGCTGATCTACTTCGCCGGTTGGTCCACCATGATCAACGTCATCACGGTGACGCTGCTGGGCCTGCCGATTTACTCCGGCTATGCCAGCGTGCGGCACGGCTGGTCACCGAGGGTGCCCAGCATCGTCCTGTCCGTCGTCTTCACCCTGGCATGGATGTATATCGGGATCCAGGGCGGCTGGCTGTTCGCCGGAGGTAAGCAGATCACCGGTCACTGGCCCATCGGACTGTACTTCGCGGCGTGCGTGGTAGCCGTCGTCGTGTTCGTCGCCACTCTCTGGGCAGTCAGCAACGCCGAGGGCCGGATGCATATCCGCGCCGGCCTGTGGATCCTGCCCACGCTCGTAGTGACCACGTTCCTGGCCTACTTCGGCGACGCAGGTCCCCAGCCCGTTTTGCGCTCCGGTCTCGATGTGCTGTTGGTCATCATCGTCGGCATCGCCAGCTATCTCTGGGCCGTGCGCAGTGGCTACCGCACCGATGAACTCAATGACATCCTGCGTCACCACGACGACCAGCAGGAGAAAGCCACAGCCGGTGCTACCTAAGCGCACCCACGCCAGTTCCCACCGGGAGTTCGACCCAACCCGAGTAACGATCCACGTGTCGGTCTCGTAGCGGAAGGTTCCAGCAAATGACCTTACTCGTGGGATATCCCACTAACCGGCGGGCGAAGGCCGTGCTCAGCATGGCCGCCATGCTCGCCCGCTCCAGCGGCCAAGAGGTGGTGGTCTGCACCGTCATCCGGGATCCGAGGGTGCCGGGCGTTACCCGAGACGATCCCGAGTTCTGTTCCTACGTCGACGAGTTGGCCGACACGGCCATCGAGCAGGCACGCCGGGACATGCCTGCCGACGTGCCAGTCAAGTTCACTCGCGTCGACGCCAGGTCCATTCCGGCCGGGCTGGTGCAGGCTGCTGAACAACGCAACGCCAGCATGATCGTGGTCGGGTCGGCGATGGGCCCCGTCGAACGCGTGACGGTCAGCAGCATCGCCGATCGATTGCTGCACAGTTCACCGCTGCCGGTCGCCATCGCGACCCGTGGCTTCCGGGCCGAGAGCGGCCAGGTTAAACGCGTGACGCTGGCTTTTGACGGCGGCGAGCAAGGCGATGTGAAAGTGGCTGCCGCCGAAGCTGTCGCCGCGCAGTTCGGTGCGGAGTTTCGCTTGGCATCTTTCGCGGTCCACCTGTCACCGCCAGAGGCGTTGCGGGTCCACCTTGAGGGCAACGCGGTTTTCGAGCAGTGGATCGAGAAGATCAGCTCGGCCGCCCGCGAGGCCGTTCTGTCCGACGAGGCGGTCGCCCGCAGGGATCCGCAGATCGTCATCGGCCAGGGCGATGACTGGGAGGATGCTCTCGACGACATCGACTGGGGTACTGGGGAAGTCATGGTGATCGGGTCTAGCCCCGCGGGGGCTCTCGCGCGGGTGTTCCTGGGATCACGCGCCGCCAAGATTGTGCGACACACCCCGGTTCCGGTGATCGCCATCCCTCGGGGCGCCGCCGCGGAGCTGGCCGAGCGGTGACCCGGCCCATCCCCAGTGTTACCGGCGACGTCTCCGCTCACAGTTCTTGCAGCGCGAGACGCGTCCGGGTACCACCTCGCGGGTGGCACACGCCGAACCGGTGTGGCGGGCCGCCGCGGGCGGAGACGTGTCGCCGTAGCCACCGCGCCGGCGCGGCCCCGCACAAGTCAGTGGCGCCGGTTGTGAGTTTGATCCGTCCCCCGAAACCCGAAGGAAAGACGCATGATTAAGGGTTCCGACTTGTTTGTCGCGGCCTTGGAGAACGAAGGTGTCGAGCGCATCTTCGGGGTGCCCGGTGAGGAGAACCTCGACACCGTCGATTCACTACGACAGTCCAGCATCGAACTGGTCGTCACCCGCCACGAGCAGTCTGCGGCGTTCATGGCGGCAACTCACGGTCGGTTGACCGGCCGACCGGGTGTGTGCATCAGCACCCTAGGGCCTGGTGCGCTAAACTTCGCCACCGGCGCTGCCTACGCCCATCTCGGTGCGATGCCGATGATATTGATTACCGGACAGAAGGCCATCAGGTCCAGTCACCAGGCCCGGTTTCAGATCGTCGACATGGTCGCCACGATGAAGCCGCTGACCAAATTCGCCCGTCAGATCGTGAGCACGGCGAGCATCCCCACGATCGTCCGTGAGGCGTTTCGGGTCGCGACAGAGGAACGGCCCGGCCCGGTGCACCTGGAGCTGCCCGAAGACGTCGCCGGTGAATTGGGACTCGACGTCCCCCTGGTGCCGCCGCATCCCATTGAACTGCCGGTGGCCCCGGCACTCGCGGTGGACAGGGCAGCGCACCTCATCCTCACAGCCGAACGTCCGCTGGTCATGCTGGGGGCCGCCGCGAGCCGCCCGCGTCTGGGGGCACAACTCGACCAATTCCTCACCCGCACAAAGATTCCCTTCTTCACCACCCAGATGGGCAAAGGGACGGTAGCCGGAAGTTCCACCGGCAACGCCCTCGACCTGTGGTTGGGCACCGCCGCGTTGAGCGAACGCGATTACGTGCATGAGGCGATCGACCGGGCCGATCTGATCCTGGCCATCGGCCACGACACCGTCGAGAAGCCGCCATTCCTAATGGGCCCCGGTGGTCCCACGGTGATCCACGTGGGATACACCGCAGCCAACGTCGAAGAGGTGTACTTCCCCCACGCGGAACTAGTTGGCGACATCGGCCCGACCCTGTCACTGCTAGCCAGTCGCCTCGAAGGACAACTCGCGCACGGCTCGGCATTGTTGGCGCTGCGTGACGACATCCTGCGCCGAGTCATGGAAGGCTCAGACATCGATCGGTTCCCGATCGTGCCCCAACGGATCGTCGCCGACGTTCGCAAGGTGATGCCGCCGGACGGCATCGTCGCCCTCGATAACGGCATGTACAAGATCTGGTTCGCGCGCAATTACCGTACACCAGTGTCGAATTCGCTACTTTTGGACAACGCGCTGGCAACCATGGGGGCAGGGCTGCCCTCGGCGATGATGGCCGCGATCAACTATCCCGGCCGCCGGGTGCTCGCGGTCTGCGGTGACGGTGGTTTCATGATGAACTCGCAAGAGCTGGAAACCGCAGTGCGCCTTGGACTCAACCTCGTCGTGCTGATCTTGCAAGACAACGCCTACGGAATGATCCGCTGGAAGCAGGCGGTCGACAACTTCGCCGACTTTGGCATGACGTTCGGCAATCCCAACTTCGTGGACTACGCACAGGCTTACGGAGCCAGCGGATCTCGGGTCGAGTCCATCGGCGACTTCGCGACCATCCTGGAATCGGCCTTCCGGCAAGGCGGCGTGCACGTCGTGGTCGTGCCAGTCGACTACTCGGAAAACAAGAGGGTCCTCGTTGACCAACTTCAAAGCCGGATTGCTGCCGCCTCGGGAGTGTGAAGCGATATGGATATCACAGCTGCGGTCTTGTCGGCCATCGGCGCTCAGGCCCCCTTCACCGACTCCAAGCCGCTCGCCGTTGAACGCATACGGTTGGACCGTCCCGGCCCCGGTGAGGTGCTGGTACGCATCAAGGCTGCTGGGTTGTGTCATTCCGACCTTTCGGTAATCAACGGCAACCGGCCACGGCCAATGCCCATGGCGTTGGGCCATGAAGCTGCCGGCATCGTAGAGGAGGTCGGGCCGCACGCTGACGGGGCCGGGGGAGAGGTCCTCAAACCCGGCGACCATGTCGCCTTCGTGTTCGTTCCGTCGTGTGGGCATTGCGAACCCTGCACTGAGGGCCGCCCTGCACTGTGCGAACCCGGCGCCGCCGCCAATGGGGCCGGCACCTTGCTGTCGGGTGCGCGCCGCCTTCATCGCCACGACGACGAACCGGTCAACCACCACCTCGGGGTGTCCGGGTTCGCCGACTACGCCACAGTCTCGAGGCGATCGCTGGTGAAGGTCGAACCGGAGCTACCGCTGGAGGAAGCGGCGTTATTCGGCTGCGCGGTGCTGACCGGGGTCGGCGCGGTGATCAATACGGCCCGGATGCCTGCGGGCTCCTCAGCGGCGGTGATCGGACTCGGTGGCGTTGGTCTGGCCGCCCTGCTTGGCGCCGTGGCCGCGGGTGCCCGCACGATCGTCGCGGTCGACCTCTCCGACGATCGGCTGGCGTTCGCGCGCGAGCTGGGCGCAACTGCAGCTGTCAACGCCTCCGATCCCGAAGCGGCCGGGCAGGTACGTGCCGCCACGGGCGGCGGCGTCGAGTATGCCTTCGACTTCACCGGCTCCGTCCGCGCGCTGGACCTCGCCTACCAAATCACTCGCCGCGGAGGAACCACCGTCACGGCCGGCCTACCCGCACCAACGGCGACCATGCCGCTGGCCCCCGTCACACTCGTGGCCGAAGAGCGAACCCTCAAGGGCAGCTATATCGGGACGGCCGTACCCACCCGCGACATACCCCGCTACATCGAGCTTTACCGGCGGGGCTTGCTGCCGGTCGATCGCCTCGTTACCGGAACGCTGGCACTCGAGGACATCAACGAAGGCTTTGATCGCCTGCACAGCGGCGATGCCATCCGACAAGTCGTGGTGCTGTGAGGCGGGGATGAACAGCCAACCGTGGGACGACATGGCCAAACGCTGGAGCGACACCTTTCAGCAACATGCCACGCTGGTGCGCAAGCAGTGGCTCGACGGCCAAGCCCGGCTCACCAGCACACTGGCCAGCACCCAGAGCACCGATCCTGCCGCCAGCGCCGCCGCCTTGACAGATCTGTGGCGATCATGGATGGGTCTCGGTGGCTTTTGGACGGCACCTGGTGACAGTCTCGGAGATGCCTCGTCGAGCACCGGAGCCCTTGGCGCGCTGCCTAATTCGATAGCGTTGCCGCTAACGAGCGGCAGCCAGGTCAGCCAAATGCTGCGGCGGATGACCGAGGGGCCACGTCTAGCCGATGTCGGCGGTCCCGAACGCCGCATGGTGGAGATGATGGAGCATTGGATCTCGGTCCAGGAATCCGCGCGCCTCTACGAGGGCGTGATGGCTAGTGCCTGGGCTGCAGCCAACGCGCGCTTCGCCAAAGAAATCACCGGCCGCGACCATGACAGCCCGCGTCCCCTCGACTCCAAAGAGACGCTCCGGCGTTGGCTGGACATTGCCAATCAGGTTCTCCTCGAGACACAGCGCTCGGAGAAGTTCCTCGACGCGCAGCGGCGGCTACTGCGTGACGGCATGAATTTCATGCTCATACAGCGCGAGTTCCTCGAGGGACTGGTCGAACCGGCGGGACTACCCACTCGGAGCGAAATCGACGAGCTCCACCGCTCCGTTCACACCCTCAAACACCGGGTCAAAACCCTGGAGAAGACCGTCGCAGCGCTGCCACCCCAGCTGGCAGAGACGACTTCGTCACCACGGACAACGACGAAGCCGCGCCGTGCCCGGGCCAGTAAAGGAGGCTAACCATGACGATGCCGAACCTTGCTGGACTGATTCAAGAAGCCGCAGAGTTCAACACCAAGGTCGCGGCGGGTATCGCAGCGCTCGCCACGATCGAGGACGAGCAGGTTGATATCGCCACCACGCCAAAGGACGAGGTTCTGCGCACCGACAAGGTCACGCTCTACCGGTACCGGCCGATCGCCGAGCAACGCATCAGCACACCTCTGCTGATCGTCTACAGCCTCATCGGCCGCCACACGATGACCGACCTGCAGGAGGACCGTTCACTGGTCCGCAACTTGCTGGGCCTGGGCATCGATCCTTGGATCATCGACTGGGGCAGTCCGTCCCGGGCCGACCGCTGGCTCAGTATCGACGACTACGTCACCGGCTACATCCACGACTGTGTCACCGCGACTCTGGATCGCACCGGGGCCGACAAGGTGAATCTTCTCGGCATCTGTGAAGGCGGCGTGTTTACCCTCGCCTACGCGGCGCTGGAGCCGGAACGGGTGCGCAATCTGGTACTGGCGATCACACCGCTGGACTTTCATGCCGACCAGAACGACACCGAGCCCGAAAAGGGTTTCATCAACGTGTGGACGCGAAGCCTCACCAAAGACGATGTGGACCGCATGATCGAGGTCTGGGGTGTGCTGCCGGGCGAATTCATGGGCGCGATCTTCTCGATGCTCACACCGATTCGCTCGGCCACGAAGTACCACCTCGACATGCTCGACGTTGCAAATGACGAGAGGAAATTATTGAACTTTCTCAGAATGGAAAAATGGCTGGCCGACCGCCCGCACCATCCCGGCGAAGCAGCCAAGCAGTGGCTCCAGGATCTCTATCAAGACAACAAACTGATTAATAACACTTGGCGACTCGACGACCGAGCTGTCGACCTCAAACAAGTCACCATGCCAGTACTCAACATTTTCGCGCTCAACGATCACATCATTCCGCCCGCAACCTCAAAAGGCTTGGATCGACACCTTGGTACGTCGGATTACACGGAATTGGGACTTCCCGGCGGCCATATAGGACTATTCGTTTCCACGAAGTCTCAAGGCATAGTCGGTAACGGAATCGTGGACTGGCTATCTCATCGGGACGCCTAACACGCGCGTAACGCTCTGCTGATCATATACGCCAACCTCGCCGCCCAGACAGCACCAACAACAGAACGAGAATGCTGTGGTTTTCAACGGTTACTGGCCATTCGGTTCGATTCCGCGATTCGGAGTCTCGGGCGCCGACGACTCGGTGGCCTTTATCCGAGACATGAACGAGTGGCGCAGCGGGTTCGCGAAAAATCCTGGTCGGATCGCTCTCGACACGTACGAGCACGCGCTGCACAAACATGCTCGACTTCCAGTCTCAGATTGCCGACGCCGGCCAGTCCGAATGTGTCGCCGCATCGGCCAGCACCCACGCCCGATTCATCGAAGACATCACGACCGCCTACATCAAAGCGACCCGCGACACCCACCGATAATCCATCACCCGACGCAGCGCCGCGGCGGTGCGACCAGTACGACACCATTTCACAAAGAAGGAGCTTCACAAATGACCGCCCGCAGTTTCAAGCCGGAGTTCGCCCAGTTCGACTCGGCGACCATTGAGGCCACGATAACCCGCATTCAAGAATTGAATGAGCGCCTCATCGGGTCGTCGAAGAACGCGGGCCGTGTCGCCCTCGATGCCTACGAAAACGCCTTGACGAGCATCCTCGACTTCCAGGCCCAGATCGCTGACGCATCCCCGCTCGAATGGGTATCGGCACTGGCTGCTACCCACGCGCAATTTATCAAAGACGTCAGTACCGCCTACGTCAAAGAGGCCCGCGACAACATCAAGTAACGCCCTACACCCTGAATAGCTCGCAGACCAAAAGGAGACATGATGGCTACCGCCGAAAAAACGGCCGCGGCGATCCCGTCGCTCGATGTCCAGGAAACCATTAACAACATCCGTGAATTGAATGCGCGCCTTATCGAGTCGTCGAAGAACGCGGGCCGTGTCGCCCTCGATGCCTACGAAAGCACCTTGAAGAGCATGGTTGGCTTCCACAGCCACATCGCTGGCGCCAGCCAGCTCGACTGGGTTTCGGCATTGGCTTCCACTCACGCGCAATTCATCAGGGACGTCAGTGCCGACTTCATCAATGCAGCCCACGACACCCTGACGTAGTCCCCGACCAAGCCCAGCCGCGGTTCGACCCGATGCCAGTCGATGAAACGGGCACACGGAGAAAGAGGCCCACATGACTCCGTCCACCATTCTCAAGGCTGCGGTACCGCCAGAGGCCGTGCTCGAGTTCATCGAACCGGGTGCAGACATCATCATGCCCAATGCAAACGGCGAGCCAGTCGAACTGGTTGACACCCTGGAGCTCCACGCAGGCGAATTGCAAGGTGTGCGTATTCACCAGATGCACGCTCTGCGCGAACGGCGTTACATCAGCGGCGAATTCGGCGATCGCCTGCGACACGTGTCGTACTTCTTGGCGCCGGCCACGCGGCAGGCCTATCAAGCCGGCAAATGCGAGTTGATGCCGAACCACTTCAGCGAGGTGCCCGAACTGCTGCGGCGCCACACGAAATGCTCATTGGTCATCGCGGCAGCCTCGCCCCCCAATCACCACGGCTACTTCTCGCTGGGCACGAACTGCGACTACACCGCATCGCTGATCGGTCGAGTCCCCTTCTTTCTCGAGTCGAATCAGCAGATGCCGCGGACATTTGGCGCCAATCAGGTGCACATCAGCCAGGTCGTCGGTTGGACCGAAGTCGACTACCCGCTGGTGGAGGCTCACACGATCGTCCCGACAGACACAGACCAGGCGATCGCCGCGCTCGTAGCCGAACGCATCCCCGATGGAGCCACCCTACAAGCCGGGATCGGCGGCATGCCGAATGCGCTGCTGGCAATGCTCAAGGGACACAAGGAACTCGGAGTCCACACCGAACTACTCTCCGATGGCGTCATCGACCTCGTTGAGGCCGGCGTGGTGACCGGTGTACACAAGAAATTCCGTCGAGGAAAGATTGTTACCACCCTGGCCCTCGGTTCGCAGCGGCTCTACGACTTTCTGCACGAGAACTCCGCCGTGGATTTCGCTCCTGTCGACTGGGTCAACGATCCACGCGTCATCGCCAGGGAGCCGAACTTCGTTGCGATCAACGCCACGACCGAGGTCGACTTCTACGGCCAATGCGCATCGGAGACAGTGGCCGGGCGCTACTTCTCCTCCAGCGGAGGGCAATACGATTTCTCCCGCGGGGCAATGTATTCCGAAAACGGGCAGGCATTCATCGTGCTGCAGTCGAGCACGCGAGACGGCTCAATTTCGAAGATCCGGCCGACGCTGAGCCCTGGTTCGGTCGTTACGACCTCCAAGAACACCGTCGATAAGATCGTGACGGAATTCGGTGTGGCCGAGATGCGAGGACGAACCGTTCGCGAACGAGTTCTCGGACTCATCGCCATTGCACACCCGAAGTTCCGTGACGAGCTGACCGAGGCAGCTCGAACGATGGCGATGGTCTAGGAAATGCATTCGTCGATGAATACAGTTGGGAAACAAACCTTCCTACGAATCGCCGCCGACTACATTGAAAGCCTGGGTGGACGGGATCTGAGGGTCTGTGTGTTCGGGGAGAAAGTGGCCGAGCCGGTCGACCACCCACTTATCCGACCGTCGGTCAACGCAGCGGCCGCCACCTGCATGCTCGCCAACGTGTGCAAGCACCACGTCACGAAGTCGCCATACGAAATGGGAAGGCTTGCACAAGATCTCGCCGGCGACCTGGGCGCGACGATGCCGTCGGAGGCGGACCTCAAGCGCCCACAGATCGGCGGACTGCTGCAAGAACACGTCCGCGGCCAAGCCGACGCGCCAACCGAGGCATGCACCGGTGGTCAGCACGTGAGTGGACCGAACGAGGTGCCAACCCATTTCGCACAACACGGGAGGACACCAATGGCGGTGGACCAATCATGACAGCGGCACGTACTGAACCGGTCATCTCCTCCGACGGTACCCGGCTGTTCGTCGTCGAAGAAGGTGACGGTGACACGGTGCTGTTCATTCCCGGGCTGGGATACGGCACATGGAGTTGGCACCACCAAGTCGGCCCCATCTCCGACGTCGCCCGGGTCCTGCTGATGGATAACCGAGGAGTCGGACTGTCCGACCGGCCGCTAGGCCCCTACTCCATCGAACAGATGGCGGAAGACGCCTTTCACGTGCTTACGCAGCGAGCTTCTGCCCCCGCACATGTCGTCGGGGCATCGATGGGCGGCTACATCGCGATGACGCTGGCACGGCGTCATCCAGAGACGGTCAAGTCGCTGGTTCTGATGGCCACCACCAGTGGTGGGAAGGGCGCGGTACCCGTGCCGAAAGACACTCTGGCCGCCTGGGCATCGGCGATACCCCTCGGTGCGTCCGGCTTCGCCCGCGCGACGATGCCGCTGTCCTTCGCGCCGGGATGGATCGAAAGCAATCCCAAGGAATTCGAAGAATTGCTCGAACTTCGACTCAAGGTCAGCACGCCGACCGAAAGCTGGCGAGCGCAATTCGAGGCGTGCGCGGCCTACTTCCGGCGAGGCCTGCCGCCGGGACCGATTCCCCATCACGCCGTCATCCTCCACGGCACGGCCGACCGCGTCGTCCCCTATGAGAACGCCGCACACCTGGCTCGCCGACTCCCGCAGGCACCGCTTATCACCCTTTACGGGGTCGGACACCTGTGCTGGGTCGAACAGGCGCCGCTCGTCAATGACGTCATCCGGGACGTCCTCGCTAGCCGCTCCATCCGAAACCACGCTTAACAGCTCCGACACCTACCAACGCGAACCCCGAAGGACGGCTCCAATGGACCGCTTCGTCGACATTTCCAGTAAACAACCAACCAGAAGGAGAAATCATGACGATCAAGCCATGGCACGGCGTTGTGGTCGCGAGCGCGCTACCGTTTAACGACGACCTGTCGGTGGACTACGGCGCCTTCGCCGATCACGTTCGGTGGCTGGCCGAGAATGGGTGTCACGGAATCACCCCGAACGGCTCGCTCGGTGAGTACCAGTGCTTGACCCCTGAGGAGCGCTCCAAGGCCGTTGAAGTCGCGGTCGGGGCCGCACCTGATGGCTTCACCGTGGTGCCGGGTACCGGCGCATACGGTGCGCGTGAGGCGGCTCAATGGGCCCGCCAAGCCAAAGAGGCCGGCGCTCACGCCCTGTTGTCATTGCCTCCTAACGCTTACCGAGCAGACGACGACAGCGTAGTCGAGCACTACGAGCAGATTGCCGCGGTGGGATTGCCGGTCGTTGCGTACAACAACCCGCACGACACCAAGGTCGACATGTCCCCGAAGCTACTGGCTCGCATGCACGCCGCTGGCTTGATCGTGGCAGTCAAGGAGTTCAGCGGCGACGTTCGTCGAATCTATGAGATACAGGAACTGGCCCCCGATCTCGACGTTCTGGTGGGTACCGACGACGTCGTGCTCGAGCTCGCCGTCGCCGGCGCCAAGGGATGGATCGCCGGTTACCCCAACGCATTGCCGGCGGCGTCGGTGCAGCTGTGGGAGCTCTCGGTCGCCAAAGATCTCGATAAGGCGCTGCCGATGTACTGGGATCTGCACGCGCTGCTGCGGTGGGACTCCAAGCCGGAGTTCGTTCAGGCGATCAAGCTGTCGATGGATGTGGCCGGACGCAAGGGTGGCGTGTGTCGTCCGCCGCGACGGCCGCTGTCCGATGATGTCGCCGCGTCGGTGAAGAAGGACACCGAGAAGGCCCTCGCCGCCGGTTACCGCTGACGGTACGGAACTGCTGTGCGGGGCGGGCGGGGCTTCCCGCCCGCACCGTCAGCGCCCAGTGGGATGAGCTTGTGTATCAGGATCAGCCCGCGGTGCTGAGCCGCGGCGGTGCCCCAAGTTCGACGGTCGATATGCCAGAACTGCTGCGGCCGAGCAATTTTCGAGCCTCGATCCAGAGTGATAAAGGACGGGTTGCATGTTAGTACAACCGAATTCCACACGCCCGGCGACCGATTCGATGCATGCATCAGACCGCCAACCCCTGCGTCAGATATCACCGGGCCGCGCTCCGATTACATTCAGACCGTTGGCAGCAACGATCCCCCATGAAGCAGGATCAGGCCGATCTCTCGACACATTCCACCGACAGATCATTCAATTCGTGCTGGCGTGGGCGCCATATGGCGGCCCCCCGATGAAGACGCGTTCGTCGAGTTCGGGCTGCGGTCCCATGTGTTGCATCGGCGATTCGTCTTTGTCGTCCGCAGTTTGCTTCCCGGTATCCGCGACCTCGACGATGCCGACCGCGGATTGCTGGCTAGCGCGTTGGAGCTGCTGCATTCGACGCTCTGGCCCTTCGCACGCTGCGCGACTAACGGCGATTGACCGACTCACGGCCATGATCTGTAGCCACACCGGCGCTTTAGCCGACGCCGAGCCGGTCGCATCAGCCACCCGATTGACCGCCCGACGATGTGGCGGCGGCGTTGACCCGCACGGTCACCGATGCGCACCGGCGCTGGATCGGTCTGCGTGTCGAGGGCATATCACCGCACCACACGCCTACCGCGTTTCCCGCCGCACTAACCGCACGGGTGTGGGTTTATGTCTTTTTCCATATCGCGGAGAACCAAGCGATCGTTCCCGTGTTCCTTTTGTGCATTGGCATGCCGCACAAGACCCTCGCACTGGGCTATCCGACCCTCATGCACGACTGTACTATGTCACATGGTATCCAGACGGTTCGACGCGAGGTGTGCAGCGGGGGAGGGCGTGGGCGATATCCTTTTTGCACGCACGTTGACATGTGACATATTACTGATGAGGAGTGGTCAGATGACAGATGTCGTGATCATCGGCGGCGGAGTGATCGGCGCGGCTTGCGCCTACTACTGCACCGCCGCCGGCCTGTCGGTCACCGTGATCGAACGAGGGGCCATCGGCGGCGGAACGACCGCCGCGTGCGAGGGCAACATCCTTCTGTCCGACAAGCAGCCGAGCGCCGAACTTGACCTGTCGTTGCTGTCGGCGCGTCTGTGGGCGGTTCTGGCCGACAAGCTCGGCCCCGATACCCTCGAATACCAGACCAAGGGCGGCGTTGTCGTGGCGACGACCGACGACGTGAGCTCCGCATTGGCGGACCTGACCGTCCAGCAGCGCGCAGCCGGAATCGATGCGGTTGACCTCGATCGCGACGAGCTGCTGGCGCTGGAGCCCCATCTGAACCCAGGCGTCGTCGGCGGCGCGTTCTACGCGCAGGACAGTCAGGTGCAGCCGATGCTGGCCACGGCACGGCTGCTGCAATCCGTGCGCGCGGCCGGCGCAACCGTGCTCTCGGGCACCGCGGTTGTGGGCTTTGACCGCGGCGGCGACGGCCGCCTCTTGGGTGTGCGCACCGACTCGTCGAGCAGACAACTGGTGCGTGCACCCTGGATCGTCAACGCCGCCGGCACCTGGGCCGCGCAGATCGCCGATCTTGCCGGTGCCCCCCTGCCGATCCTGCCCCGCCGCGGATTCGTGCTAGTAACCGAACCGATGCCGCGCGTCGTGCGGCACAAGGTCTACACCGCCGAGTACGTCGCCAACGTCGCCGCCAGCAGCGCCGCGCTGGAAACCTCGACCGTGGTCGAGGGCACCACCGCTGGCACAGTCCTGATCGGCGCCAGCCGCGAACGGGTCGGATTCGACCGCACCTTTTCTCTTCCGGTGATCCGCAGGCTAGCCGCCGGGGCTGTCGCGCTGTTCCCATTCCTGGCCGACGTCAGCCTGCTGCGCAGCTATCTGGGATTCCGCCCGTACTGCCCGGATCACCTCCCTGTCATCGGCGCCGACCCGCGCGCCCCCGGGCTGATCCAGGCCACCGGTCACGAGGGAGCCGGCATCGGCCTGGCCCCGGGCACTGGAGCACTGATCGCGCAGCTCATCACCGGTGCAGCGACCGATCTCGACTTGGCCCCCTTTCGTCCCGATAGATTCCAGGAGGTGCGCGCATCATGAAGGCCCCCGAGATCGAGTTCACCTTCGATGGCACGACGGTGACCGCCGAACACGGGCAGAGTGTGGCTGCGGCGCTGATCGCCGACGGGCAGCGCACCTGGCGGCACACCCGCATCGGCGGCGCGCCCCGCGGCGTGTTCTGCGGCATCGGCATCTGCTTCGACTGCTTAATCACGATCAATGGCCGACCCAACCAGCGCGCCTGCCTGATCGAGGTGCGTCAGGGAGATGTCATCGCGACCCAGGAAGGAACCGGACATGCCGAACTATCTTGCTGACCAAGACCGCTATGACATCGCCGTC
>Ga0164309_10000915_pt1 | contig 14984 bp, 7 predicted proteins | sample Whisoiple_247_MG_FD_109984 | JGI IMG/M metagenome (GOLD analysis project Ga0164309, IMG submission 109984) | Soil microbial communities amended with fresh organic matter from upstate New York, USA - Whitman soil sample_247_MG | ecosystem: Environmental > Terrestrial > Soil > Unclassified >...
AGGGCCGCCTTGCGCCAACGCGCCGAGCCGCTCTTTGGACAGGGCGGTTGGGAAATCTTCCAGGCGGTCGCTCGCCGTAAAGCGCTGCGGCAAGCTCGAAAGTAGGCGCGAAATGCTGCCGCGCTGCGCGCGAGCGCTGAGCAGCACGGCGAGCGGCACCAAAAATGCGTCGCGAGTGGGCAGCGCGAGCAGCGGCCCGGCAAGCTTGAAGTCAGTGGCGGTGAGGAAGCCGCCGTTCGCCTCGTAGCCAACGACTCGTTCACCGCTACCGAGCGCGCCGTTCATCGCTTCGATGACGTATGGAGAGCCGATGCGCGTGCGCACGACGCGTCGGAACGCGCCGCTCTTCTCGACGGCGGTGTTGCAACTCACGGGGGTTGCCACGAATGTTGCGTTCAGAAACTTCGCGGTGAGGATGCCTGCGACGTCGCCGCGCAACCACTTGCCGTGCTCGTCGCTCACGAGCGGCCGATCGCTGTCGCCGTCCGTCGAAACGATCGTGTCGAACTGGTGTTCGGTCGCCCAGCGTGCGGCGGACGCGACGTCTTCCGGTCGAATCGCTTCGGTGTCGACGGGAATGAACGCCTCCGAGCGTCCGAGGCGCGTCACCTCCGCGCCGAGGCCGGTCAGCACCTCGAAGAACAGATCTCGACCCACCGCGGAATGCTCGAACAAACCGATTCGCGCACCGCGCAGCGCACCTTCCCCGAATGCATCGAAATAGCGTTGCACGTAGCGCCGCTCGATCTCGGGCAAAACGCTGGGTTCGACGCGTTGGGCGCTCGGTAGGGTTGCGCCCTTGGCGTCGAAATCAGGCGGGAGCTCGACGACCTGCTCCTTCATGCCCGGCTCGTCACGCTTGAGTAGCTCGCTCTTGGGGCGATAGAACTTGATGCCGTTGCGGTCGTCCGGGATGTGACTGCCGGTGACCATGATCGAAGGGATCTTCTGCGCGAAGCCATAGAGCGCAACGGCCGGCGTGGGGACGCGGCCGCCGCTCACCGGCACGCTGCCATGATCCGCGATCGCTTTGATGATGGCACGCATGATCCGCGGCGTGCTCGAACGAAGGTCACCCGCGACCGCAACGCGCCCACCGCGTTGGATCTCCCCCTCGCGTTCGAGATACTGGAGGAAGCCGCGCGTGTAGGTGTAGCAAACCTCGTCCGTCATGGCGGTGACGAGGCCGCGCGCACCGCTCGTGCCGAACGCCACGCCGCTACTATCCATTGCTTCCGCGATCGAGATTCTGCGAGCCACCATGATGCGGAACTTATACTACGAGGCGCGATTCTGGCCCGGTCTGTAAGCCCATTTTCCAATCACTGTGGCGATTTTTCGCGAGACGAGCTGGCGCAAAAGCGTCACCTTAGGAAGGCAAGATTTTTCTCGAACTGAAACGCCATCCAGCTCCGCCCCTGAACGATGCTCCGAAACGCCATCCGTCACTCTTCAGTCCTTTTCCTCCTCGGCTTAAGTTCGGCAACAGAAGCGTGCCATTCCGCTCAAGCGAACAAGGCACCTGGCGCCGATACCCCTGAGGGAGCCAATGCCGCAGGCGGCTCGGTAAACAGCGTCGGAGGCGCGGCAAACGCTACCGCTGGGGCCGACACGATTCCGATCGCTAGCGCGGGGACCGCTGGCGCGATGACGAATGGCAGCGCAGGAACGGGCACAATCAACCCACCGCAAGCTGCACTGAGCCACTTCATCGTCGTCGACCAGTTTGGCTACTTGCCGGACTCGGAGAAGATCGCGGTCGTCCGCGACCCACAGGCCGGTTTCGACAAAGACCAAGCGTTCGCTCCCGGCGCGAACTATTCGTTGATCGACGCGCAGAGCGGGAAGGCCGTGATGAGCGGCGCGTTGAGCCCCTGGAACGGAGGCGCAACGGACGACAGTTCCGGCGACAAGGCGTGGTGGTTCGATTTCTCTCAGGTCAACCAGCCAGGCACCTATTACGTGCTCGACAGCGACAAGGGCGTTCGCTCAGACCTGTTCGTAATTTCCGAAGCGGTGTACCGCGACGTCTTGAAGCAAGCAGTGCGCACCTTCTTCTACCAGCGACTCGGCCAAGCGAAGGACGCGAAATGGGCCGGAATGCAGTGGGCGGATACGGCGTCTCACGTCGGCCCGGGGCAAGATCACGAGTGCCGCGCCTTCGCCACCAAGGACGACGCGAGCAGCGCAAAGGACGTCTGGGGTGGCTGGTACGACGCGGGTGACTACAACAAATACACCAACTGGACCGCGAGCTACGTGATCTCGCTGCTGCACGCATACTTGGAGAACAAGGCGGTCTGGGGCGATGATTACGGTATCCCCGAGTCCGGCAATGGCATTCCCGATGTGCTGGATGAAGCTAAGTGGGGTCTCGACTACCTCACGCGCTTGCAAAGCAGCGACGGCTCTGTGCTGAGCATTGTCGGTGAAGCGAGCGGGAGCCCGCCCTCGGCGGCGAAGGATCCGAGCTACTATGGTCCCGCGAGTACATCTGCGACTCTGAGCACAGCCGGTGCCTACGCGCTCGGGGCGAGCGTTCTCGGCTCACTCGGCAAGGCGGAGCTCGACAGCTACACGAGCGACCTGCAGAGCCGCGCACTCAACGCCTGGAAATGGGCGGATGCCAACCCCAGCGTCGTCTTCAAGAACAATGATTCGGCTTCCGGCAGTGCCGGTCTCGGCGCAGGCCAACAAGAAACGGACGACTACGGGCGCTCGATGATGAAGCTGGAAGCGTCCGCTTACCTGTATCAGCTCACGAAAGACGCTCAGTATCGCAGTTTCTTCGACGCCAACTACCCAAAGGCGCATCTACTTGCCAACGGCAATTACGCCGCTCCTTGGGAACCCGCGACTCAGCTCGCGCTCCTCTATTACACCTCGCTCGACGGCGCGACCGACAGCGTGAAGAGCGCGATCTTGAAGAGCTACGGCGCAGGCATGAACAGCGACGCCAACTTCAAGGCACACGCGGGAAACATCGACCCGTACCTCGCGTACATGAAGGACTACACGTGGGGCAGCAACAGCACGAAGTCGAACCAAGGTTCGATGTTTTACGACATGCTGACCTTCAACGTGGATTCGAGCAAAGCGCTCGACTCACGCCGTGCAGCCGAGCGCTACATTCACTACCTCCACGGCGTGAACCCGCTCGGGTTCGTGTACCTGTCGAACATGTTCGACTACGGCGCGACCACCGGCGTCACCACGTTCTTCCACACTTGGTTCTCACACGGCAGTGCGTCGTGGGAGAAGGTCGGCGTCTCCAAGTACGGCCCTGCGCCGGGCTTTTTGACTGGTGGCCCCAATCCGAGCTACGCGGTGGATGGTTGCTGCCCGAGCGGCTGTTCGGGTCTGCGCTGCGATTCCGAGCCGCTTTCTCCGCCGCTCGGACAACCGGCGCAAAAGTCGTACAAGGACTTCAACACCAGTTGGCCGCTCAACTCGTGGTCCGTCACCGAGAACAGCGACGGCTATCAGGTGGCGTACATCCGCCTGCTGTCCAAGTTCGTGAAGCTGAAGTGATCTTCGTTCAGCCGAGCGCCTGCACGTCCACGGCGACTTCGATGCTGTGGGCGCCTCCGCCGAGCACCACGCCTTTGAGCGGGCTCACGTCGCTGAAATCACGCCCCCAGCCGACGGTCACATGACGAGTGCCGGGGATCACCGCGTTGGTTGGATCGAAATCGAACCAACCAAAGCCAGGGATGTACACCGAGGCCCAGGCGTGCGAGGCATCAGCTCCGACGAGCCGCGGACGCCCAACCGGTGGATCGGTTTCTAGGTAGCCCGAGACGTAGCGCGCAGCGAGTCCGAGCGAGCGCAGCGCACCGACAGCGACGTGCGCGAAGTCTTGGCATACGCCGCGCTTGTCACGCAGCACCTGCGCGAGCGGCGTGCTCAGGTCGGTAGCGCGCGGATCGTACGTAAATTCCTCGAAAATTTGCCGATTGAAGGCCTGCACCGCTTCGACCAGCGGACGCTTGGCAGTGAACGAGCTTGCGGCATACGCCGCGAGCAGCGAGTGTGCGCGAACCAGCGGTGAGTCGAAGCGATACTCGCTGACCTCCACCAGTCCGCGATCGGCGACTAGGCGCTCCGCCGCCTCTTCCCACGTCACCTTTGCCGCGAGCCCTTCGGGTGCGTCGCGTTCGCGAAGACCGATGTACGTCTTCGCAGTGACGACCAGGGCTTCGTGCTCGCTCAAGATCTCGATGAAGTGCGCGCGATTGCCGAAATAGTCGTGCTCTTCGTACAGACTGGACGGCGTGGGCGAGACATCCAGCGAGTAGCCCGAGACGCGCTGAAATTGCAGCGGGCGCGGCGCCAAATGCGCGATGTGGTGAGCGTGCACCACCGGGCTCTCGTACTCGTAGCGAGTCGAGTGGCTGACGGCGAACATCCTCATTTTGCCTCCAAATCCTCGTTGATCCACACCGGCGGCGAGACCGCGCGCGAGGAGGCAAGGTGCGAGAAGAACGTGTGACCAACGTCGTCGGAAAACTGCCAGAGCAGCGTGGCTGATTCCTCGAGCAGCTGGCGCAGGCCAGATCCGTCGCCGGCACAGGCTTGCTCGATATCCGCGGTGAGCAGCGTGCTCTGCAGCGAGATCAGGCGGCGCTCGGCTCGGGTGCGCGTCACGTCGCTGTGAATCTGCAAACGCTTGAAATGGTCCATCAGCGCTTCCACCTGAAACGCGACGGAGCGCGGATTCGAGGTGTCGGTCAGCAACAAATCGACGACCGGCGCAACTTGCAGGGTGCTCAGGTAGCGCGCGCGATAAGTGAGCAAGCTGTCGGCGACCTCGAGCAACGCCTCCATGTGCACGCGCGATGCTCCAGGAGGTAACAACGCCTGCAGCTGTACCAACGACAGCGCCCCGCGCTCGACCCTGCGCCCCATGTCCAAAAACGCCCAAGCATGGCTTCTGACCATGTTGTCGAGTGTGGTTCCGCTGACCGCCGCCAGCGTGATCAAGATCTGATCCAGCACATCCACCGCGTTGCCCAGCTTTTCCGGGGTGCCACTCGGCAGTGACTCGATCGAGTTCGAAAGCCGGCGCAGCACGTGCCAAGCGTCACGCGACAGACGGCTGCGCACGCCCAACGTGAGCTCGTGAACTCGACGCAAGATGGCGCGAAGATTGGTGGTTGAACCGGCGTCGAACAAGACGCCCAAGAGGATGGCTTCGGCGGGAGTGTTCGGCGCGCCGGGACGCGCTTCATCGGTGTTGGGATCGACCGCGTTGGGCGTGACCCCCGAACGCTGTAATGCGTCCAAGATCGCGCCCAGCGCGAGCGGCGCATCTGGCGCGGCTTCCAGCGTCGCGCGCTCGATGCCTGCGCGCACGAGACGCGCCGTGCAATCACAGCGCTCCACGTAACGCCCCAGCCAATAAATGTCGTCGAGCAAGCGGCTCGGCAGATCCAGACCACCACGCTTCAGATCGACGCGGCGCACCGGCATCGATGGCAACATTGGTTCGGCGCTGCCTGCAGCCGATGGCACCCAGACGTCCTTGCTCACCGCATTGCTGCGAATCGCCAAAAACAAGCCATCAGGCGATTCGTTGATACGCGCGAGGCCGCCCGGCATCACGTCGTAGTCGTCCTCATCGCGGCACAGGAAGGCGCGCCACGCGAGGCCACCTTGAACCACGGCGCCCGATCCCCAAACGGGCACCGTCGACAAGCCCGTCCAGCGCTCGGCCACGAAATCATTGGGGTGCGCCTTGAGCCGCTCGATCAGCGCCGCGCGCGCTTTCTCATCCATTTGCGCGGGCACGAACGGGTCACCGCGGCGATCGCCGAACGCGGGCTTGACCACCATGTCATTGAGCGAGCCGAGCACCAGCGATAGCGATGCCGAGTCACCGCACCAGAAGGTCGGCACGGATTCGACCATCAACTCTTCACCCAAGACGGCCCGAGCCAAGGCAGGCAGGTAGGCCTTGAGTGCCGGCATTTCGGTGATCACCGAGCCGAGTGGGTTCGCCAGCCCGACATTGCCGGCGCGCGCCGCCGAGACCAGACCGGCGATGCCTTGCATCGACCCACCGCGCAAAGCCAAAGCATCACACCACGCGTCACCGACGCGTCGCAGCAGCACGTCCACGCGCCTGAGGCCAGACAGCGTTTTCAGGTAGACAACGTTGTCGCGGACGGTCAGATCTCGGCCTTCGACAAGCTCGTAGCCGAGGTAGCGCGCGAGATACGCGTGCTCGAACGAGCTTTCGTCACGAGCGCCGGCGGAGAGCAACAAGACACGCGGTTGGCCGCCGTTCGTTTTGGGCGCGAGGCTCTCCACCGTGCGCCGCATCTTTGCGAAGAAGCTAGCGATGCGCTCGACGCGGTAGTCGCGGAAGAGATCGGGCAGCGTGCGGCCCATCACCAGTCGATTCTCGAGCGCATAGCCCGCGCCCGTGGGCGCTTGCGTGCGATCCGAGTAGACCGTGAATTTGCCGTTCGCGTCCCGGCCCAGATCCACTGCATACAAGTGCAGGCGGTGACGCCCGAGTGGTTCCCAGCCGTGGCAAGGGCGCAAGAAATCCGGGTGACCGAGCACGAGTTCGGCGGGCAGCAGCCCCTCACGCACGAGGCGCTGGGGACCGTAGCAATCCGCGATGATCTCGTTCAACAGGCGCGCGCGTTGGCGGAGGCCGCGACACAGCGCAAGCCACTCGTTCCGCTCCACCAGGTAGGGCAGCACGTCCAGATGCCAAGGTCGGTTCGTCCCCTCAGGGACGCCTAGAATGTTGAACGTCACCTCCTGTTCGGTGATGCGCCAACGAACCGACTTCTGTAGCTGGTCGAGCTCGGCGGGTGAGCGCTCCGCCAAGAAGCGCTCCAGCAAGCTTTGGTGAGCGCGCAACGCGCCGCCCGCGTCACGAAATTCGTCAAACGCAGTCACGTGTCGCTCGAGTGCATTGGGCGAGCCGAGGTACGGCCAAGAATCGAGAGCCACCACGCCGTGTCATACGCGAGACCCACCCCAGATGTCACGCCCGTCACGGCATGCGGCGCAAATCGAGAGTGAATGGAAAGTGCGGATCGAGCCTGGGCTGTCTCACTGCGAAACGGCCGGGGACGTGACCGAAGTGGTCGAAACGGGCAATTCGCCGGCTCTCGGCGGCAGGAGCATTGACCGGCCGCACCTCGTTGGCGCGCCCTCCCGGGTGCACGACATGATACGTGCAGCCCGCGATCGCGCGTTGATTCCAGCTGTCGTAGATATCGATGTGTAGCGGCCCGTGGATACCGATGGTCGGGTGCAAACACGACGGCGGCTGCCAGGCGCGGTAGCGCACACCACACACCCCTTCCCCAGACACGCCGGTCGGCTGGAGCGGCAATGGATAACCGTTCACCGTGATCAGGTGACGTCCCTCGGTGAGACCGAGGGCGCGCACCTGCAAGCGTTCCAGCGAAGAATCGACGTAGCGAGCCTGACCGCCCGCGCCGCTCTCTTCACCGAGCACGTTCCAGGGTTCGAGCGCACCACGGATCTCCATCGAGATCGCTTCCTTGGCCACGCGCCCGTAGAACGGAAAGCGGAACTCGTAGTGCGGGCGGAACCATTCGTCGTCGAATTCATAGCCGCGCTCGCGCAAGTCACTCATCACATCGCCGAAGTCTTGGCGCACGAAGTGCGGCAAGAGAAAGCGATCGTGAAGCAGCGTGCCCCACTTCACGAGCGGCGCGCGATACGGACGTTCCCAGAACGCCGACAGCAGCGAACGCAGCAGCAACTGCTGCACGCTCGACATGCGGTAGTGAGGTGGCATCTCGAACGCGCGCAGCTCGAGCAGCCCGAGGCGTCCCGTCGAACCGTCCGGCGAATACATCTTGTCGATGCAGAACTCCGAGCGATGCGTATTGCCAGTGACGTCCGTCAGCAGGTGGCGGAAAATGCGATCGACGAGCCAGGGCGGCGTGTAGCCACCCACTTCTGGCAGCTCGCGGAACGCAACCTCGAGCTCGTAAACCGAGTCATTCCGGGCTTCATCGACACGCGGAGCTTGCGAGGTGGGCCCGATGAACCGCCCCGAGAAGAGATAGGACAGAGAGGGGTGATTGTTCCAATACGCAACCAAGCTGGCGAGCAGATCCGGCCTGCGCAAGAACGGGCTGTCAGCGGCCGTAGCGCCGCCGAGCACCATGTGATTACCGCCCCCAGAGCCGATGTGCGCGCCGTCGAGCTCGAACTTCTCGGCGACCAAGTGTTCTTCACGCGCCGCGCCGTACAGGCTCTCGGTTTGCGCGACCAGCTCCTTCCAATTCTTGACCGGCGGCACATTGACTTCGATAACGCCCGGATCCGGCGTGAGCCGGAAAACGCCAATGCGTGGATCGGTTGGTGGCTCATAGCCTTCGATTTGAATCGGGCAGCCCAGATCCCGCGCGGTGTGCTCGATCGCGGCAATGAGTTCGAGGTAATGCTCGAGCATCGGGATCGGCGGCATGAACACGTGCAGGATCCCGCCTCGGGGCTCGACGCACAGCGCAGTCCGCGTGATGCCCGTAGCCGACTCTTGCGGCAATGGCTTCAAATGCGGGTCGGCGTTGGTGAAAGGCTCGTTCGGGAAACCGGGCCGCTGCGGGCGTCGCACCGTGGGCCGTGCCACTGGGGTGGACGGCGGTGGAAAGCGAAACGCCGCGGGCAACGCGGGGCGCTCAGCAAACGGATCGCGCTCCGGTTCTGCATCGGAATCGCCCGGCGCCATCCAGGGGACGGAATCGAGCGGCAAGCGCAGGCCCATTGCCGAGTCACCCGGCAACAAGAACAAGTGCTCGTCGCGCAAAAACCAATCGCCGGACACCCAACCATTCCAATACGCGAGCGGCAGCACGTAACCGACGATGCTGCCCAAGTTTTGTCGAAAAACCCGTGCCAGGCGCGCGCGTTCGATCGGATCGGCCAGGTTGCTCTTGAGCGGATCCACGTTGCCCGGCAAGCGCCGTTCGCGCCACAAGTAGTAGAACGAGTCTTCGTAGGCCGGCATCAGGCCGTGTTGCTTCAGATCGAGCACCTCGATCAGCCGCTTCACGAAGCGCTCTGCCTGCTCGATGCCGTGCCCAGGGGGCGCCGACTCTTGCGCGAAAAGCTTCGGATCTTCCCAAACGGCGATGCCATCCTTGCGAAAGAAGCAGCTCAACGCCCAGCGCGGCAGCTGTTCACCGGGGTACCACTTGCCCTGGCCGTGGTGCAACATCGAACCCGGCTCCCACAACGCCTGCAATCGGCGCAGTAGGCGATCGGCAATGGGCAACTTCTGACCGCCGAGCGCGGCCACGTTCCACTCGGGTGCGTCGGGCTCGAGCGAGCTCACGAAAGTGGGCTCGCCACCCATGGTCAGGCGAACATCTTGCGCGGCGAGCTGTAGGTCGACCTCGTCACCCAGCTCGACGATCGCTTGCCACTGTTCCTCGCTGTACGGCTTCGTGACGCGCGGGACGTCGATCACGCGGTCGACCGACATCTTGAAATCGAACTCGGTCTCGGCCTTGTCGACCCCGCCTTCGATCGGCGCTGCGGAGAGCGGATCGGGGCTCACAGCCAGCGGAATGTGGCCCTCCGCGGTCAGCAATCCAGAAGTCGGATCGAGGCCGATCCAGCCTGCCCCCGGTACGTACGCTTCGCACCAGGCGTGCAGATCCGTGAAGTCCGCGGACGGCCCAGCGGGACCGACCACCGGTTTCTCGTCAGCGACGAGCTGAATCAAGTAGCCAGACACGAAACGCGCGGCGATGCCGAGCTCGCGCAGGACTCGCACCAACAGCCAGCTCGAATCACGACACGACCCTTTGCCGAGCTCCAGCGTCTCTTCCGGAGTCTGAACCCCAGGCTCGAGCCGGATCACGTATTTGACTGCGTCGTAAACCGCGCGATTCACGTCTATCAAAAAGTCGACCGTGCGCCGCTCCCTGCGGTCGATGCTCGCCATCAACTGCTCGAACTGCGGCCCCGCCGGAACCTTGGCGAAGTATGGCTGGAGCTCGTGATCGAGGATCTTCTCGTACGAGAACGGGAACTTCTCCGCGCTGGGCTCCAGGAAGAAGTCGAACGGATTGTACGACTCGAGATCCGCGACGATATCGACCGTCACGCTGAAGTGCTTGGTCTTTTCCGGGAAGACCACGCGCGCCAGATAGTTCCCCTGCGGATCTTGCTGCCAATTCAGGAAGTGCCCGGGAGGCTGGATATCCAGCGAATAGCTGTGAACTGGCGTGCGGTTGTGCGGAGCGGGCCGCAGGCGGATCACCTGCGGTCCGAGCGACACCGGGCGATCGTAGTCGTAGCTAGTTTTGTGATGAAGCGCGATTCGGATGGCCACGGCTACTCAGACCTCGAAAAATTGCTTGTGGATTGCAGTCCCAATGTCATTGATCGCCCCCTGCAAACCGTCGACGTATTCATGTAGCCCTTCCGCCATGACCTCTTCGATGGTCGCGTAGTCCAACCGCGCTCGCAGTTGCCCGAGCAAGCGCTCCGCTTCGCAGCGATACGTGCCAATCGGCGAGCGCATCACGGCGTGCAGGCTCTCCTGCGCCTCACGAATGCAATACGAGATCGCGCGCGGGAAACTCTGATTCAAGAGCAAGAAGCTGGTCACGTTCGCCGGCGAGGTCACGTGAAACAGTTGACGGTACATCTGCAGCGCGCTGGCTGAGTTGAGCAACGCCGTCCAGCCGAGCTGATCGACCGTGGTACCGACGCCGCTACCCGCCGGCAAAAGCAGGAAATACTTCACGTCGAGGATGCGCGAGGTTTTGTCGGCGCGCTCCAACATCCGACCCAGTCGGGCAAAGTGCCAGGCTTCACCGCGCGAGAGCGTGGCATCGGTCACGCCCTCGAAGTAGATCCCGGCCCGCTTCACGCGACCGTAGAAGTCGTTCAAATCTTCCGGGTTGACGTCGGGGCGCGCTGCCTGGTTCACCATCAGGTAAAACTCGTTCAGCTCCTGCCACATTTCGCGCGAGATGATGTCGCGCACCGTGCGCGCATTCTCGCGCGCTGCCGCCACGCTGGAGGCGATCGAGTTCGGGTACTCGCGATCGAAGGTGAGGAACTGCGTCACCACTTGCGGCGTGGCCTTACCAAACCGCTTGGCGAACAGATCATGGTCACCGGTGATCATGACTAGGCTATCCCAGCCGCTCTTCTGCTCGATCGGGGAGTCGAGCAGGAGGTTCATGTTCACGTCGATGAAACGCGCGACATTCTCCGCGCGTTCGACGTAGCGACTCGACCAGTAGATGGCATCAGCGACTCGGCTCAGCATCGTTTGTCTTGTTTAGTTCGAGATCGGGATTGCGAGGGGTGTCGATGGAGAATGCGGCGAAGGTTCAGGACTGAGATTGCGATTGAGACTGGCTAGAGCTGTCATTGGACAGCACCCAAGTGTCTTTGCTTCCACCGCCCTGGGAAGAGTTCACGACCAGAGAGCCTTTCTTGAGCGCCACGCGCGTCAGACCGCCCGGCTGGACGTAGATGTCCTCGCCATACAGCACGTAGGGGCGCAAATCGACGTGGCGGCTCTCGAAGCGATCGCCGATGATCGTCGGCACACGCGAGAGCGATAACGTGGGTTGCGCGATGTAGCCGCGCGGATTTTTGTTGATGCGCCCGGCGAAGTCCACCTGCTCCTCGGGTGTGGAATGGGGGCCAATCAACATGCCGTAGCCTCCGGCGCCGTCGGTCGCCTTGACGACCAGCTCGGGCAAGTGCTCGAGCACGTAGCTGCGGTCCTTTTCGTCGCTGCATACGTAGGTGGGCACGTTGGGGATGATCGCGTCTTCGTCCAGGTAATACTTGATGATGCGCTCGACGTACCGGTAGATCGCCTTGTCGTCCGCGACACCGGTGCCAGGCGCGTTGGCCAAGGCCACGCGACCGTTCAAGTACACTTCCATCACTCCCGGGATGCCCAGCAGTGATTCGGGGCGGAAGACCATGGGATCCAAGAAATCGTCACCGACGCGACGATAGATCACGTCCACGCGCTTGAAGCCCTCGGTGGTGCGCATCTGGACGTAGCCCTCGCGCACGACCAAGTCTTGCGGTTCGACCAGCTCGACGCCCATCTGCTGCGCCAAAAATGCGTGCTCGTAGTAGGCGCTATTGTAGCGACCGGGCGTGAGAACGACCACCTGCGGATCGTCACGCCGATCCGACGCCAAATAGCGCAATGTCTCCAGCAAGCGCAGCGGATAGTCGTCCACCGGCCGAATCGACATCTGCTCGAGCACACGCGGGAAAGTGCGCTTCAAAATGGCGCGGTTCTCGAGCACGTAGCTGACCCCAGACGGGCAGCGCAGGTTGTCTTCGAGCACGTAGAATTCGCCGTTCTTGTCCCGCACCAGATCGGTACCCACGATGTGGCACCAGATGCCGCGCGGCGGCTTCATCCCAATGCATTGCGGCCGAAAATCAGGGCAGGTTTTGACCAGCTCCTCCGGCACGATCTTGTCCTTCAAGATCTTCTGCTCGCCGTACACGTCACAGAGAAACAAGTTGAGCGCCTCGATGCGCTGGCGCAGTCCGCGATCGATGCGCTCCCACTCTTTGGCTCCGACCACGCGCGGAATGACGTCGAACGGAAAGATGCGCTCGGAACTGCCCCCGTCACCGTACAGGGTAAAGGTGATGCCCATGCTGAGCAGCGCGCGTTCGGCCGCCGCTTGGCGCATCAAGAGCGACCCGTTCTCGAGCGCATTGATCCCGTTCACGAGCGGCTCGAAGCCAGGGCGCGGCACGCCCGTGGCTGCAAATGTCTCGTCGTAGAACGGGCCGTTTTGAGGGTCGTAAACGTCGAACTTCATGAGCCTTCCGTATCCGGCCAGCCGCTGAGCGGCGAGATCCTCTGTTAACCCAGTACCTGTCCCAGAATTGCGCACGAGCTTAAGATCGCGACGCTTTCAATCGTGTTTCCAACTCGTGTCACTGGTTTCGTAGCAGGTTTCGGGGGGCTTCGCTGAGGGGTGCCTATCACGAGACATCACGAGGGCGACCACGAGCGACCACGAGAGCGACCACGAGAGCGACCACGAGACAGATGCGTTGACAACTTCGTCAGCCGGGACGTACCATCGGCCTCCGCGATGTTGTCCCCCGCCCTGCATCACGAGCTCAGCAGCTCGATTTGCGTCGTCCGTTGGACGGTTAAGGGCGTCGTGTAACGGAAGGGCCACCATCGCATTGTTTGGCGAACGCCCTTCCGGTCTCCGGTAAGGGCGTTTCGCTTTTGTGGCCTTGCGTTCGGCAAGGCGGAGCCGAAACCATGACGTTCGTCGTTGAGCTTCGCGATCTGAAAAAGAGCCTGCCAAGACCTCTCACCTATTGGTGGCCCCATCCGGCCAGCGCGCTCTGTTTGGTGCGCGTGCGACTCGCCTGTCTGGCCCTGCTGGCAGTCGCGCTCGGCTATCCGGTCGAGCCCGGAGCAGTGCCGCATGACGGCGTACTCGCCGCGCTGTGCGGCCTCCTCACCGCCGCGGTCTCGGCGATGACCAGCTTGTTGTGCGACGCGAGCAGTAGCGTCCTCGCGCTATTCGGCGATCCGTCGAGCTCGGCATTCAAGGTGCCTCAGAGCCTCGGCGTGTGCTTTGCCGAACCGGTATTGCCGCTCGATATTTGCCCGGCAGCCGGGCTCTTTCCGACATTTTCTGGGCATCGCGTGTGGGCGCTCGCCGCGTGCGCGGTGTTCCTTTTCGGCTGCGGTTTCGGGCGACGAGCGTCGGCCCAGCAAGGCGCGGGACGGTGAAAGGAAGTCGGCATGGCTGCACCTGGGTATCGCTCCTTGCGTGCAGCCTGGGCGTCGGCTGTGCTGGCACTCAGAGCAAGCTAAGCGTCGATCTCGGCACGAAGCCTGTCGCCAATTTCGAACTCGATGGTGAGCCATTCTGCTTCGCGGGCACGAACAACTATTACCTCGCCTACGCCCCTCGACCGATGGTCGACGACGTGCTCGAAAGCGCGCGTGCCATGGGCATCCGAGTCGTCCGCACCTGGGCCTTCATCGACCGCGGTTCACTCGATGGCCGCGTGTCCAACATCGACGGGGACGGCACGAAGCGCGGCTTCTGGTTTCAGGGCTGGGACCCAGCGACGCAGCGCCCAATCTTCAATGACGGACCGAACGGCCTCGGCGGACTCGACTACGCGCTCGCCAAGGCCGCACGATTGGGCATCAAGCTCGTGCTGGTATTGACCAACAACTGGCACGAATTCGGCGGCATGGACCAATACCTCGCTTGGTACGGCCTCTCGGCCCACGCAGATTTCTATCGCGATGCGCGCGTTCGTCAGGCCTACGAGGGCTGGCTCTTGCATCTCGCCTCGCACGTCAACGGCATCACGAACTTGGCGTATCGCGACGATCCGTCCATCTTCGGTTGGGAGCTCGCCAACGAGCCACGCGGAACGCCCGGCACACGCAGCGGGGTCCTGACGCATTGGGCGGACCGCATGTCCAGCTACCTGAAGTCGATCGATGGCAATCATCTAGTCGCGGTCGGCGACGAAGGTTTCCTCGAAGGCGAAAGCGAGCATTGGACTTATCACGCCGACAATGGCGTCGATCACCGCGCGCTGACGGCATTGCCGAACATCGACTACGGCACGTTTCATCTGTACCCAGATACGTGGGGCACCGGCTACGGTTGGAGTGAGCGCTGGATCGATGACCATTTGCGTGCGGCCCGCGAGCTCGGTAAGCCGACCGTGCTGGAAGAGTACGGATTGAAGGTGACGCGAGACGCGCTCGGCCGCATTGCCGATGGCCTACCCGTCCGCCTCGACAGCTACTCGGCTTGGAATGAACGCATGCTCACGCATGGCGGCAATGCAGCCATGTTTTGGCTGCTCGTCGGTTACGACAGCGAGCGCGGCGGGCGATACCCGGACTTCGACCAGTTCAGTGTCTACCGTGGGGATGCCACGGCAAACTTGCTCAGTCGCCTTGCGCAGCGCTTCTCAGCGGA
>Ga0164309_10000916_pt1 | contig 14975 bp, 9 predicted proteins | sample Whisoiple_247_MG_FD_109984 | JGI IMG/M metagenome (GOLD analysis project Ga0164309, IMG submission 109984) | Soil microbial communities amended with fresh organic matter from upstate New York, USA - Whitman soil sample_247_MG | ecosystem: Environmental > Terrestrial > Soil > Unclassified >...
CGCTGGTGATACCGGCGGCTGCGACCCCGAACCCGACCCAGCCTCGGGCATCAGCTTGCCGATGGGACCTTCACGCAGTTGGGTCAGGATGCGCTCGCCCTTATTGCGGATCAGCGCTTTGAGTGTGGACAGCGGGATGCCGCGCGGCTTGGTGCGCAACTCCTCGGAAATGATCAGCGCGAGCGTGACGTCGGTTTTGTCTTCCTTCGTCGCGTTATCGATGATTTGCACGTCCTCGCCCTCGCGGATCATCTCCGCGATTTGGAGCAACGTCACATAGCTCGAACCTTTGGTGTCGTAGAGCTTGCGGTTCGAGTAGCGCTTGATGATTCGTCGAGGAGACGAGGGAGGCGCGCTGTCCGATATTTCGCCGCTAACCATGTCTTTTTTACCAGCCTGAGCTCGTAAGCATGGCGCACGGCGTCAAGCAGGTCAAAGGGTTGCGCGCAGGTTTCGCTCGGCCGCGACAACGCCGGCCTGGGACGCTCATACCTACACTGTCCCCGTTCTGATTTTTTGATGGTCACGCGCCACGTCGCGTGGCGTCTCAGCCTTCGGCGGCGTGGACGGCTTTCGAGATTTCTACGCGGAGCGGCGCAGCGAGTGCGTGGGAACGCGGTAACCCTCGAGCTCCGACTCGCACATCTCGACCACGAACTCGAGGAAGCCGGTGAACGACTCACTGCGCACCCCGACTTCGTTGACCCAAGCCACGACTTCGCATTCGCCGTCGGCTCGGATCACGTTGGGGTTGAACGCGAACAGCGTCGTGCCCTGCAGATCGATGCCAAACGGGACGATCGGCGCACGCTCGATTCGCGAAGGGGGCGCCAAGTGCGGCACGGGCGTCTCCGCGGCTTCGAACACCGCGCGGGCCATGTCCTCGTACATGCGCTTGCCCAGGTTCGCGGTGCCCAGCAACGTGGCACCTTCGAAGAAGCGCGGCCATCCGTCGTGCAGCGCCAAGAACTCGCGATACGACGGCGGCAGTGGGTGCGCGATGCGCTCCTCGACTGCGCTGATCGCACTCTGCGAGGCGCCCGGATTCGGCACCAAGCCGATGTCGCGGTACGGCGCGAGGCGCAAAATTTCCGTCTGAAGTTCCTTGGTACGACGCAAAAGACTCGACAAATTTGCCATTTGGTTCCTCTTCAGACTGACGCTCGGTCGAGGCCCGGCCGAACTCGAATCACCAAAGCACAGCGCGTTCGCTCGACCCAAAATTTCGGCGGTCGAATCCGCTTATTGGTCCGCCGTGCGCGGCTCACGCTAATGGGCGATGGGTGCGTCTCTCTGTCTGTGCTGCCGCGCTTCGACCGTTCGCTTTGTGCGCGTTCGCCCTCAGCGCCGGTTGCGACGCGCGTGACAGCTCGCCCAATTTGCTCGAGGTCACCGATCTGAATCCCCACGTGCTCGAGGTGGGCGATCGTCTCACCCTGACGGGTTCGGGGTTTCCCGAGGGCCGAGCCGCGAAGGTGACGTTTCAGGGCGAAGTGTTTCGCGCGGGTCAATCGCCGCTGCACGACGTGAAGATTGTCGCGACTGCCGCGGCGAGCGATCCGCATTCCATCGCCGTCACGCTCAATGCCGAACTTGCCCGCGAATTTTGCGGCGTGGGGGACGCCGTGCACGCGACGTTCCGCGGCGCGACCACGGCCGCGTTTCAAGCGCGTGAAGCCGGAGCACCAGCAGTTCGCGGCACGCTCGAGGGCGTCGTGTTGGACGTGAACCCGGCGCTGATCTCTTCAGCGGCGTTGGCCGCGCACGAAGCCGAAGCTCAGCGCTTCGCCGAGTACGCCGGCATGACGGTGGTGCACTCCGTGGAACGTGACGTGCTGCTCATCGACACCATCGAGCCCGAGGGGCGTGCCTCGCGCGCCGGGCTGTTACCTGGCGATGCGCTCTTGGAGCTGGACGGAGTACGGCTCGCGAGTCTCTCGGATTTGATTCCGCCGCCGCGCGCGCGTCTCTCCCACGTTGCGGTGCGCCGCGGTGACGCCCAGGCACCTTCGACGTTTGCGCTCGATGTCGCGGGTTTCCAACCTGGCTCGCCCTCGGAGCTGGCTCCCGCCGCGACTCTACTTGGCTTTGCGATCGCGCTCTTGCTGCTATTTGCTTCGCCGCTCGGTCGCGCGCTGTCGTGGTTCGAAGCGCGTTTGGCCTCGCAGATTCGTGAGCGCGGCAAGCCTCCCTCTTGGGCGCGCGCGCGCGGTGAACTGAAGTCATTGAGCTTCGTGCGTGTGGCGTTGAGCGAGCTGCCGACTTCGCCGCTGCCCTATTTCGTGTTCATCATGGATAGTGCGTGGCTCACGTTGCTGGCGATGAATCGCACCATTTGGGCGCGTGAGCTCGATCTGCCGGTGTTGTTTCTCGGTTCATTGACCGCGCTGTGCGCGACCGCGCTGGTCGTTGGCGGTCGTGAACCCGGGCGGCGTTTTTCGCTGCTGGCGGGGTTGCGGCACGTGCTGGTCAGCTTGGTTTTTCAAACCCCGGTGCTGGCGGCGATGGCCTGCGCGGTGCTCCTCTCGGGCAGTCTGCGTTCGGACGACATTTTGGCCGCGCAAGGCGGCTGGCCGTGGCAGTGGTTCGCGTTTGCGAGTCCAGTCGCGCTGGGCATTTTCGTGCTGCTCGTGCTGGGGCTCGTGCCGTTGCTGTCGCGTGCGCCGGGCGCACTGCAAGCGGCCGTCAGCGACGCCAGCTCGGGCTCAGCGCGTCGCCAAAGCACCACGCTGCCAGAGTGGAGTCATCTGATCCTGACCAGCGGTGTGATCTCGCTCGTGTTCTTGGGTGGGCCGCGGCTGCCGGGATTGACCGCGAGCGATCCGTCGCGCGCGATCTGGCTTTCGGTGTGCGGTGCGCTGCTCTTTCAAGCCAAGGCGGTGTTGGTGCTGAGCACCGTGCTGCTGCTGCGATTCGCGACCAATCGGGTGCGCATCGCCGAGGTCGCGCATCTGGGGGTTCGCTACGTGCTGCCAGGGGCGCTCGTGCTGTTGGTTGGGAGCTGGTTCTGGGCATTCGGTAGTCAGAGTCCGCTGTTCGCGGCGGCGCGGGTGCCGCTCAGCCACGGCTTGTTTTTCCTGTGTGCGCTGTGCGCCGCGCATGTCGTCTTGCGCGTTGTCGCGCAGCTGAGCGCCGAGCGACCGCGTTCCGCCATCAATCCCTGGCTCTGAGCGCTGGGGTGTGCGTGGTGCCGTGTGCGCGGAAGTGCGCGCGGCTTAAGCTGGGCCCGCTAGGCGCCGTTGAGGGCCCAGTGGCAAAAGCGGTCTCGCCTCGGATAATCAAAGAACAACCTCAGCTCTCCGCCGTGTCCGGCGTCAGGCCGGCCGTGTCACAGCAGGCTGCCGAGAGTTTCATGAACGACGGGCTGATCCGCGAGCACGAGCGCTTCGTCGTTGAGCTCGAGGTCAGCGTGCACAGCGAGCACAATCTCTATGCGGGCCTGGCGGAGAATATCTCTACCGGCGGCCTCTTCATCGCCACGCATCAACTGCAACCGGTGGGCTCGCGCATCGAAGTCGCCCTGCGCATGCCCGATAGCGACGAAGAGTTTCAGATCGTCGGCGAGGTGCGTTGGGTGCGGCTGTACAACGAGCACAGCGATACTTCGCCTGGCTTCGGCGTGCGCTTCACGGATTTGCCGGCCGGCGCGGCAGCGGCTATCGGTCGCTTCCTCGGCCAGCGCGAACCGCTATTTTTCGACGACGAATGAGCCGCTAGCGCGGCCTGCGCGGAGCTCGCGTTCTTCCTGTCCGAGCTCGCTGACCGCTTGCATCACGCGATCCGAAATCGCTTGGTGCACTTTGGGGCTCTTGCCCTGATCGAGCAGGTCGCCAAAATCGATCGGCGCACCAAAGACCACGAAGATCTCCCGTCCGGTGCGATCGAAATTGCTCATGACTTGTTTGGGCAAGTCGTTGATCAAGCCGTTGATGAATACTGGAATCACCGGCACGCGCGCGTCTTGGATGACCTTGCCCACACCCCGTTGTGCGGGCAGGAACGTGTACGGGTCGTCATCCTTCTTGCGCGTGCCTTCCGGGTGAATGCCGGCGAACATGTCGCCGCGACGCAGCAAGTAGGCCAGCTCTTCGAGCGCCAGCGGGTTCATCAACGCCTTTTTCCGTTCGCGAAACAGCGGCGGATACATGGCGAAGAAGCTCATCAACCCGTTCACCAATAAGCCAATCGGGTTATCGTAGAAGAAGTTGGAGCGAACTGGGAACACGATGCGGTGCTTCAGCCCGCGGTGCACCAAATCACCGAACACCACGTACAGATCGAAGAAGCTGCGGTGATTGGCGATCAGGATGTAGCTCTGCCCGCGCTCGAATTGGGGCAGGCGATCGAGGCCGTGAACGTGGCGCAGGTGCTTGGTACAGTGGTGAATCCAACCGCAGCCGACCGTGCGCTGGCAATAATGGACGACGCGGCTGAATAGGCCCGGCTCGAAGGTCTGGCGCACGATCCCGATCAGGGTGCGCTCGAGCCAGCTCAGGCGCTTTTGCCCGGCAGCCACCAGATCGGGCCGGGCGCCCGCGGCGTCGACCTGCGCTTTTGCGGGCTCGTTCGGCACGATTTCAGCGGCGTTCGACTCAGTCATCGATTCGGTCGAAGACGATGTCGATGTAACCGGGCGGCGGCAAGTGCTTCCCGATGGCGTCGATCATTTTGCCAGCGATGGCTTGCAGCTTGCTCTCGTCCACGCGCGTGGCGAGCTTGAGCGTGGGGTGCGGCTCCAAATCGCGTTCGGGGTTGAAGGTGCGTAGCAGCGCGTAGCCTTCGACCTCGGGCAGAGTCTCCAAACAGCCTTCGATGGCCGCGGTGAGCGCCGGCGAGGGGGGCTCGCCGCCTTCGGCGACCAGCGTGTTTTCGCCTTGGTCCGGCTCCAAATTGGCGACATAGCCGACCAAGGGGATGGCCTTGCCGTTGGTCAGGCTGGCGAGCTCCGAGCGGCGCAAAGCCAACTCGTACTCAGTGCCGGCGTTCAGCACCAGACCGAGCACATGTTCGTCGTCGACCACTTCGAGCGCCATATCGAGGGCAAACAGGGCTGGCACGGTGCAGAACTTGAGATCCTCGTCGTCGGTCTTCCAGCCGAGCTGGCGCTCCATGGTCCCCATCAGCTCCGGGTGGCTGAACAGTGCGGCGTAGTGGTTGCCGTCTTCGTCCAAAAGCATGTGCGGCACGAGCTTCACTTCACCGTCGTCGAGCTCCAAGCGTTGCCCGTCACTCACGCCCTCGATGTTTCGCACCAGAGGGATATACAGCTCGCCTTGCGGTAGCTGGTCCAAGAGCGCCTGCACATCACGGCGCAGGCCGCGTTGCGCACCCTTGATCAGCGGGGTGAGGTCTTGTGCGTCTACCGCGCCCGTCGCGCCTTGCGAACCTTGAGTCTCGTCTACCACGGCGCTGCCCTATCATGTGTCGGCACTCGCCGCAGCTTGTGACAAGGCGGCGACTCTCGTACCCTGGCGAGCGCATGTCACGCCGCACCTTTTACCCGGAAATCCAGCCGTACCGGGCGGGCTACCTGGAGGTCTCACCGGAACACTCGATCTACTTCGAAGAGTCGGGAAATCCTCGCGGCAAGCCGGCGGTGTTTTTGCATGGCGGGCCGGGTGGCGGCACGAGCCCGCGGCAGCGGCGTTTTTTCGATCCGAGTCGCTATCGGATTGTGCTCTTCGATCAGCGCGGCTGCGGCAAGAGCAGGCCACACGCCTCACTCGTCGACAATACTACTTGGCACCTAGTGTCCGACATCGAGGCGCTGCGCGAGCACCTGGGCATCGATAGCTGGCTCGTCTTCGGTGGTTCGTGGGGCAGCTCCCTCGCGCTCGCCTATGCCGAGACTCACCCTTCGCGCGTGACCGAGCTCGTGCTGCGAGGGATCTTCTTGCTCCGTCGCTGGGAGCTGGAATGGTTCTACCAGGAAGGAACGAGCTTGCTCTTTCCCGATGCTTGGCAAAAGTACTTGGCCGTCATCCCGCTCGCGGAGCGCGGCGATCTGATTGCCGCGTACCATCGCCGCTTGACCTCCGAGAACGCGTTCATTCGCCAAGAGGCGGCGCGCGCCTGGAGTGTGTGGGAGGCGAGCACGAGCAACCTGTTGCAGGACGAAGACTACATCCGGAGCTGTGCAGGGGATGAATTCAGCCTCGCTTTCGCCCGTATCGAATGTCACTACTTTGTGAATAGAGGCTTTTTAGCCCATGAGAATCAATTGATAGACGACGTGACGCGGCTTCGACACATCCCGACGGTGATCATTCAGGGGCGGTACGACGTGGTGTGCCCGCTGAAGAGTGCGTGGGAGCTATCACGCGCCTTCCCCGAGGCGGACTTTCGCGTCGTGCCCGACTCGGGGCACTCGGCGTACGAGCCGGGCACCGTGCACGAACTGATCTCGGCCACTGACCGCTTCGCGGGCGGCCAATGAAAAAAGAAGCACTCCTGTTTCTGGGCTCGTTGAAGAAGCTGTTCTCGGAGCGCTCGCGACGCACTTGGATCGGTCGCACGCGCGCGCACATCGAGTTCCGCGAGCTCACGCCAGTCGAGCTTTCGTCGTTCAAGAATCAGGTCGAGCTCGGCTTCAAATCACTGTCACGGGTGGAGTGGGTCGAGCTCAACCCGCACACTCGTCGGATCGTGGTCTCGTTCGAGGAAGATGCGTATGGCCTCGCGGAGCTGACCGAGGTCGTGGCCGAAGCGGAGCGCACGGCAGGCCTCCAACACGCGCCATTTCGCGACGAAATTTGGGAGCATCCGAGCGACGGCGAGACCGTCGAACGGCTCAAGGTCGGGCTACTCGCGGACACTGTGGGTGTGGTCGTCGGGCTCGGTCTTCGATTCTCACCCATTCCGGCTTCACGAATTGCCGGCACGGTCGCCGCACTGACGGCGGTCGTGCAATCGACGGATCGCTTGCGTCGCGTCGCCGAGGACCGGCTCGGACCGCTGCGCGCGGACTTGAGCTTGGACGTCACGGCCGCGCTCGCTCACGGTTTTGCTCAGCGGCCAGGCAGCGCGTTCGTGGAAGCGGCTCACAAGCTGTCGCGGCTCGGTGAGGCCGAAGCGCGCCGGCGCGTGTGGCAACAACGCGAAGCCGAGCTGTGCCAAGCGCAAGCCGAGCATCGGCTCGAAGACGTCAATCGCGAAGCGCGTCCGCGTACGTTGCCGCGCGGACCGATCGAAGAGTATGCGGATCGCGCTTGGGTCGTCTCGTTGGGCGGCTTTGCGGTCAGCTTTTTGACCACGCGCAGCGTGCAGCGCGCGGTGGCAGCGTTGTTCGGCGGTTTGCCCACGCCGGCGCGGCTCGGCCGCGATGCGTTCGCCGCTGATTTGGGCCGCGCGCTCGCGAAGCGGCAAGCGTTGGTCGTCGACCCCGAGGTGCTGCGCAAGCTCGATCGCGTGGATTGTTTGGTGCTGCAAGCGGACCTGGTCGCGCGCGACCGACTGGAGATCCGCAAGCTGGTCGTCACTGGTGAGGGTGACGAGGTCGAGACCCGACGCGTGATTCAGCAGTTGCTGGACGTCGAACGCCCCATCGACATCAAACGCAAGGGTGAATACACGCTCGCCCCGCTGGGTGTTCTGGACGTAGCGGTGCCGTCTGAGCTGGCGCTGCACACGCCCGGGCTCGGCGCACGCGGCGGCTTGGTCTTCGGGTTGATGCTCGGCAGTGCATTGATTGCGGCGGCCGAGGTCGACTTGATCCCGCAGACCGGCATCGACGAGCTGATCGCGGCTGCCCATGAAGCGCAAATGCGCGTGGTGATCGCCTCCAACAACGAAGCCGTTTTGCAGGGCATCGCCGCTGACGACACCATTCCCGAGGGTGATGGGTTCGAGCGCGGGATTCGCCGCTTGCAGCGTGAAGGGCGGACCGTGTGCGTCGTGGTGACCGGCGCGTCGCCGGGCATCGCTGCGGCAGACTGCGCGATTGGCCTGACGCGTGAAGGCGAAGTCACGCCGTGGGGCGCGCACATCATCTGCAAGGACGACTTGAGTGACGTCCGTTTTTTGATTCACTCGTGCGTCGTCGCGCGCCAGGTCTCCAAGCAGAGCGTGAACATCGCGCTCGGCGCGGCCAGTTTGGGCGCTCTGGTGTCAGCCGGTGGCGGCGTGCAGCTCACGGGTCGGCGCGTGATCGCCGTGGTCAACGCGGCCTCGGTGGTATCCATGTTGAACGGCGTGCGCGGTTCGATGAGGCTCGCGCGCCGCGCGCTGCCGGCCCCGCGCGATCGCACGCCGTGGCACGCACTCGAGGCCGAAGGCGTACTGAAAAAGCTCGGCACTTCGCGGGATGGCTTGATTCGCCGCGATGCGCTGCGTCGCCGTCGTCGCGAACCCGAGCAGCGCTCGGCATTGGCCGAGCTGGCCGAAAACGTCACGGACGAGCTGTTCAATCCGCTCGCTCCGCTGCTCGCTGCCGGCGCGGGTTTGTCTGCAGCCGTGGGCTCGTTCGGTGATGCGAGCATGGTCGGCGGCGTGGTCGTCATCAACGCGGTGATCGGCGGCGTGCAACGCTTTCGTACCGAGCGACGCATCCGTGAACTGTCGCGCACGGCGCGTCGCCGCGCGCTGGTACGTCGCGGCATGGACACCAACAAGGTGGACGCGACCGACTTGGTTCGCGGTGACGTGATCGTGCTGGAGGCGGGCGATGTCGTGCCCGCTGACTGTCGCATCATCGAGGCAGAGTCGCTCGAGGTGGACGCTTCGAGTTTGACCGGCGAATCATTGCCGGTACGAAAGACGGTCGCGGCTTCGTTCGAGCGTCATGTCGCCGATCGCAGCTCGATGTTGTTCGAGGGCACCGCGCTCGCTGCTGGTCGCGCTACGGCCGTCGTGGTCGCTACGGGCGACGAGACGGAGGCTCGCCGTGGTGCGGTGGCTTCGAAGCGGGATCCCAGTCGCGGTGGCGTCGAGAGACGCATGAAATCATTGATCAATCTGACAGGTCCCGTGGCCTTGGCCGCGGGCGTGGGCGTGATTGGCGCGGGTTTGGTGCGTGGCCGCAAGTTGGAAGACTTGGTGGGCACGGGCGTGAGCCTGGCTGTTGCTTCCGTTCCGGAAGGTCTGCCGTTGCTCGCGACTGCAGCGCAGCTCGCGGCCGCCGATCGCTTGTCGAAGCAAGGCGCATTGGTGCGCAATGCGCGCAGCATCGAAGCGCTCGGTCGTGTGGACGTGCTGTGCATCGACAAGACCGGCACACTCACCGAGGGGCGCGTGGAACTCAGCTTCGTCTCTGACGGCGAGGATACGACGCCCATTGCGGATCTATCCGAGCTTGGCAAGGGCGTGCTCGCGGCCGCACTGCGAGCGGCATCCGACCTGCGCAGCGCACACGATCCCATGGACGCCGCACTGGCGCGCGCCGGTAACGCGCGCCGAGTCGAGGCGGGTGAGGGTGGCTTGGTTCGCAATGCCGAGCTGGCGTTCGAAGCGGGGCGCGCGTACCAAGCGGTGAGCTATGCCGCGGCCGAGCGCACGCTGCTCGCCGTCAAGGGCTCCCCCGAAGCCGTGCTCCCGCATGCCGAGTATTGGCAGCGCGGGACCGAGCGCTTGCCGCTCGATCGCGCGCTGCGCGCGGAATTGCTGGCAAAAGCCCGCGAATTCGGGCGACGCGGGTTGCGGGTGCTGGCGGTTGCCGAACGCGCGACAGCGTCTTCCGAGCCCTTGGATCTGTCACGCCTGAACGCGCTGACGTTTCGCGGTTTCGTCGCCTTTAGCGATCCGGTGCGACCGACCTCCGCGCAGGCCGTCGCCGATCTGCGCGCAGCCGGCGTGGAAGTGGTGATGCTGACCGGCGATCACCCGAGCACGGCCGAAGCGGTGGCTCGTGACGTTGGTCTACTGCGCGGCCGCGCGGTGATCACGGGGACCGAGCTGAGCGAGCTCAGCGACGAAGAGTTGGATCGCAAGATCAAAGGCTTCGGAGTGTTTGCGCGCGTCACACCCGCACAGAAAGTGCGCGTGGTGCGCGCACTACAACGCGCAGGCCGCGTCGTCGCAATGGTCGGCGACGGCGCGAATGACGCGCCGGCAATCCGCTTGTCGAACGTCGGCATTGCCATCGGTGAGGGAAGCACGTCGGCGGCGCGCGCCGCTGCGGATATCGTGCTGACCGACGAGCGCATCGAGACGTTGGTCTTGGCCGTGGTCGAGGGGCGCGCCATGTGGGCCTCCGTGCGTGATGCAGTCTCGATCTTGATCGGCGGAAATCTAGGCGAAATTGGCTTTACGATGGGCGCGGGGCTGGTCGATGGCCGGCCGCCGCTCAACGCTCGCCAGCTGCTGCTCGTGAACTTGCTCACGGACGTCGCGCCCGCGATGGCAATCGCGCTGCGTCCTCCCTCCGCAGCAACGATGCAGTCTCTTGCCCAAGAAGGCCCCGAAGCTTCCCTCGGCAAGGCGCTCAACCGCGACATCGCCGCGCGCGCCGTAGTTACGAGCGTGGGCGCCGGCACCGCCTGGATGATCGGACGCTTCACTGGCACCCGCGCGAACGCGAACACGATTGGACTTTTGTCCCTCGTCGGATCGCAGCTCGGTCAAACCTTGGTTTCGGGTCGGTTCAGTCGTCCCGTCTTGGTGACCAGCATCACCTCGGCCGCGCTGCTGGCGGGCATCGTGCAAACGCCGGGGCTCAGCCATCTCTTCGGCTGCCGCCCGCTCGGTCCGATCGGTTGGGCGACCGCGATTGGCGCTTCGACCGCTGCGACCTACGCGGCCAGTCGCTTCCCCGCGTTGATCAACGAGGTCATGAAGCGCATGAATCTCGACAAGCCCGTATTGGTCGAGGATCCGGAAGCCCTCCCCGAGTAACGAAGGCAGAGACGGCTCTCCGAACCTCGAACACGGTGCCGAGGGCGCACGTCATCCAACGTATACATCACGCGATCCGCCGCTTAGAGCGAACCCCAACTCTTTCTCTCTTTCTCCCTCTTATGGCGTTATGGCGTTTTGGCGGCCAATCCCCTCGTCCTTCGCCGTCCGCGTCGTTGAAGATCGCCAACGCGCTCACTCCGCAGGAACGCGCTGCGACACGAGACGCCGCAGCGTGCGGCGCAGCCGTTCGAAGTCGAACGGCTTTTCGAACGTGAGGTTGATGGTCGTGGCCAAAAACTCACGCGCGCGATCCATCGATACGCCGCCAGTCATGAACACGATGCGCGACTCCAAGCCGGGGTGGTCTTGACGGATCCGTTCGTACAGCTCCATCCCGCTCATTCCGGGCATCATCAGGTCACACATGATGACGTCGAAGCCGGCGCTCGGGCCTTCGGCAATCGCGGTGAGCGCTTGCGCGCCATCGCTGGTCAGCACGACATCATGTTCGTTCTGAAGCAAAGCGCGCAGGGTGCGTGAGACCGAAACCTCATCGTCGACGATGAGGATCTGACCGCGCTTCTGCGGTGGCGGGGAGGCGGAGCGCGGCGGAACCGACTTCGGCGGAAGGCGACCCTTGGACGCCGGTAGGCTGACCGTGAACTGTGAACCTTGCCCCGGCGTGCTGGTGACGCTGATTTCGCCGCCCAAACCGCGCACGATGCTGCGGCAAATGGACAGGCCGAGGCCGGTACCGACGCCTACAGGTTTGGTCGTGAAGAACGGATCGAAGATCTTGTTGAGCAAGTCTTCCGAAATGCCCGAGCCGGTATCTTCGATGATGATGTTCACTTGCCCTTCGTTGCTGCGTAGCCGTGCGCGGACCTCCTGGTTCGGAGTTTCATGCCCGGGGATCGACTGCGCGGCGTTCAAGAGCAGGTTCAACAGCACTTGTTCGATGCGATTGGGGTTGGCGTCGACCGGCGGCACGAGTTGGTAGTCGCGGACCAGGGTCGCCTTTTGCTTGATCTCACTGCCGGCGATGTTGAGGGCGGATTCGAGCGCGGCTTGCACATCCACCGGACCGCGGATGCCTTCGTCCGCGCGGGCGAAGGTGCGCAAATCGCGAACGATACTCGCGACGCGCTCGGCGCCGTGGAACGCGTCGCGAACGCGCACCATCATTGCGTCCAGCTTGCCCGGGTCTTTCGGCAAGGTGGGCAACTCGCGCGAGAGAAACTCCAGATTCAAGAGTAGGTAGGCGAGCGGATTGTTGATCTCGTGCGCGATGCCTGCCGAGAGCACGCCGAGGGCTGCCAAACGATCGGCTTCGACCAAACGCGCTTGAATGGCTTTGCGCTCCGTCACGTCGCGCGCGAACGCCAGCACGGCCGGCTTGCCCTGATATTCCGTGGGAATGGCCGAAATTTCCACGAACAGCTCCTGCCCTTCGCGCGAACGCGAGCGATACTCGGCAGGATCGTGGCGCGCACCAGCGCCGTACAGCTGACCGATGCGCATCGCGGCGACTTTGGCGTCGTCCGGGTGCAAGAAGTCCGTGATTGGAACGCCGAGTGCGGCTTCTGGGTTTGCGGCGCCGAGCATGCGAGCGGCCGCTGCATTCAAGAAGGCAATCTGCGGCCCAAGTAAGATCGCGATGCCATCCGGAGCTCCGTCGATCAGCGCGCGGAAGCGTTCTTCGGATTGGCGAAGCGCGAGCTCACTGCGCTTGCGCGCGCTGATGTCGAACAAGAACGCGACGTTCAGCGCGCGGCCGTTCAACGACGTGCGACTCTGCAACACCTCCACGTCGATCCGCTCGCCTGCGGCGTTCACCACCGTGGTCTCGAAGGGCCTGGGCACGTCTTCCCCACGCAAGTAGCGCTCGCGCAATGCGGCAACTCGAGGCAGCTCCTCCGGCGCGAGCCAATCCCACGCGGACATGCTTTGGAACTTGGCGACGGAGTAACCAAGCAGTTGCTCGGCGCCCGGATTGAGAAACAAATTCTGCGGTGGCTCCGCGTCAGACACAGTGATCACGACAGCGAGATCAGCGCCGTCACAGGCCGCGGCGATGATCTCGAAAAGCTGTGCTTGTTCGAAATCCCCCGGCATGTTCGGGTCCGTACCCATCGCGCCAGATTATATATCCGCGGCACCGCCAGCGCGCGCGAAACTTGGCCGCTCTCGAAGCGCTGTGAAAACAGTCGACGCATGAAGCGTACGGCAACTCCCTTCGCGCTGATCGTCCTCGGATTATTCACACCGGCCTGTGGCCTGTTTGCGTCCGCGCAGACGAGCGCGCCGGTTGCCTCTAGTGAGCCCAGTGTGGCGACACGCAACTCACGAGTGCCCGACGCCGCGCCGGCCGATCCGCGTCGGGTCGGCGACTTTCAGGTGCACCGCTTCAGCGGGAATTACCAAAAAGCACCCCTCACCTTGACCGAAGAAGTGATCGCTCGTGAAAACGGCTTATGGGTGATCGACTACACGTTCGAAGAGCAAAGCGGCACGACCAAGTTGCGAGTGCGCTTCGATCCGCAGACGGATTCCGTACGACGGGTGTCGAAATTCGACGGGTCCCAAGAGCATAGCGTGCCGATCGCGACGTACGAAAAGTTGATCGAGCGTACGACTTTCGCCGCAGACTCCAACGACGGCATGCTCGCGTCCACACGTGGCACGTGCCTGGTCGGTCCGAGCGAACTCGATTGTGAAACCAAGAGCTACAAAGTGGCGGTCGGTGACAAAGCCGCGATCTTGAACGTGTCGCGAAGTAACAGCGTGCCGGGCGGGGATGTCGCCGGCGACATCATCGGCAGTGACGGTTCGGTGATCTATCGCAGCGAGCTAATCGAGATGGGCAACGCGACGACCCCGAAACGCGACGTTGCGAGCCGCTGAGCTGCGAGCCGCGAGCGATTGACGTTCAGGTAACGCGCGTGAGCCAATTCGAGCGCGATTCGTCTTTGCCGGTGACCGCGCGCAGATACGCGCGTTGAAAGAACGCGCCGAGCGTCTTCTTGCCCGTCTTGAACTCGGCGCCGTCGAGCTCGCGGACGGGCGTGACTTCGGCGGCGGTGCCCGTGAAAAAAACCTCATCGGCGCGCATCAGATCTTCACGCGTGAACGCGCGAATCGTGATTGGGACTTGATGTTCGCGCGCCAAATCCAAAATGCAATCCCGCGTGATGCCGGGCACGATCGACGACGTCTCGTCGTTCGTGAACAGCATGTCGCCTTTGACGAAAAACACGTTCTGGCCGGTCGCACTGGCCACCGTGCCATCTTGGTTGAGCAAGATCGCATCGTCGAAACCGTGATCGAGCGCCTCGTGCGCAGCAAGCACGCTGTTGGCGTAGTGACCGCTGGCCTTGGCCATGGTTGGCAGCATCGTGTGGTGAAACTTTCGCCAGCTCGAAATCATCACCCGGACGCCATTGCGGAGCGCGTCTTCGCCTAGAAAAGTGCCGAGCTCGCGCACCGCGATGAACGCGCGCACTTGGCATTCCTTCTTCGGTCGCAAATCAATCGGCCCTTCGCCGAAGTAGGCCAGGGGCCGCAAATAGCCATTCTGCGTGCCATTCCTACGCGTGACCTCGATCGCGCCACGTGTCAGCTCGTCCGCTGAAAACGGGACTTTCATTCCGTACAGCCGCGCTGACGAGAGCAAGCGCTCGATGTGGTCACGCAAGCGCACCAGCACCGCGCCGTTCGCCGTCGGATAACAACGAATGCCCTCGAACACGGCGGTGCCGTAGTGCAGCGCATTGGCGTAGTAGTGGACGCTGAGCGAATCCGACTCGCGGATGTCGCCGTTCCACCACAAGTAGCGCGCCAACTTTTGCCCACGCGGTCGCGCCGCCGTCAGCGAGTCGTCGTCCGGGACCCCATCAAAGTTCGGCCATTCCTGCTCGAGCGCCATGGGCCATTCGACACAATGACCTGGCACCCCGTCAAGCCCACCGCCCCAATCGCTCGTGACACCCGTGTGAATGATCGAGAGCGGGCGCCCCCAACCCAGCAACGCACCTCGAATTGCGCAATGTTCCGCACGCGGCGTTGCCAGCACGAAGTGCTGCGCGGGCGACACTTTAGCAACCCTGAGCGGCCAGGTTCGGCTTCGAGAGTTTGAACCGCCGAGC
>Ga0164309_10000919_pt1 | contig 14941 bp, 13 predicted proteins | sample Whisoiple_247_MG_FD_109984 | JGI IMG/M metagenome (GOLD analysis project Ga0164309, IMG submission 109984) | Soil microbial communities amended with fresh organic matter from upstate New York, USA - Whitman soil sample_247_MG | ecosystem: Environmental > Terrestrial > Soil > Unclassified >...
CCTGCAGTACGGCGTTCCTTTGGAGACGTACGTCGAGCAGTTCACCTTCACCCGCTTCGAGCCGCATGGACCGGTGAGCGGGCACCCGAACATCAAGTTCGCCACCTCGATCGTCGACTACCTATTCCGCGTGCTCGGCGTCGAATACCTGCAGCGCTACGACTTCGCCCAGGTCAAGCCCACCGAAGAGCCGAACGTGATCGAAGATCCCGGTGCGCGCGCTCTCTCCAGTCCGGACGGGTCGAGTCCGGAGGAGCAGGAGTCCCCAGTCGGCCTGATCTTGAACGGCCCGCCCAACGATGCGCGAGCGATGGCGAGCTACAACCCGGTCAGTGAAGCACCCCACCAAGCGCACGGAGCACTCGACGCGCAGCTCGAGGACATGATGGGTGACGCCCCCGTTTGCGACGGCTGCGGCCACATCACGGTGCGCAACGGCGCCTGCTACAAGTGCCTGAATTGCGGCAACAGCATGGGTTGCAGCTGACGCACGGAGCGCAACGACGCTAGCGAGGGCCACCCAGTGCGGGTGGCCCTTCTGCTTTGAAACGCCAGCGAAACCCGGGTAGTGGTGTCCTCTCGGGCCTGAAATAGGGGTGAGCCATGATCAAGCGAATCGCGATCAATACCGGCGGGGGCGATGCTCCCGGACTCAACGCCGTCATCCGCGCGGTGGCGCTGAGCGCGCTCAATCGAGGCTGGCAAGTGCTCGGCATCCGCAACGGCTACGAAGGCCTGCTCGAGGACGAGCCGGAGCTGCTCGTGAACCTCGATCGAGAAGCAGTCCGCGGCATTGGCCACCTGGGCGGCACCATCCTCGGCACGACCAACCGCGGCGACCCGTTCAACTACCCGACCATCATCGACGGCAAGAAGGTCCCAACCGACGCGTCGGCGCGCCTCATCCAGCGTTTTCGCTCCCTGGGGCTCGATGCGATGGTCTGCCTGGGCGGCGACGGTTCCATGAGCATCGCTCACCGGCTCATGGAGCGCGGCTTACCCCGGGTGATCGGGGTACCGAAGACCATCGACAACGACCTCAAGGGGACGAACGTCACCTTTGGCTTCGCCACGGCGGTCGACACGACCACCGACGCGCTCGACAAATTGCATTCGACCGCTCAGGCCCATCGCCGCGTGATGGTGGTCGAGGTCATGGGACGGCATGCCGGCTGGATTGCGCTGCACGCCGGCATTTCCGGCGGGGCCGACGTGATTCTCATTCCCGAGATCCCGTACCGACTCGATCGCGTGTGCGAGAAGATCAACGAGCGCTACGAGCGGCGTCGGGACTTTGCCATCGTGGTCGTCTCCGAAGGCGCCAAGGAGCTCGGGCACCACGAAACGTACAAGGGGGAGAAGGACGTGTTCAAAGAGCACGCCGTCCTCGGCGGCATCGGCGAGCGCTTGGCCAAACAGATCGAGGCGCAGACGGGACACGAGTCGCGCTGCTGCGTGCTCGGTCATTTGCAGCGCGGCGGCTCGCCCGTGGCGTTCGATCGGCTGTTGGCGCAGCGGCTGGGCTCGGCGGCGGTGCGCTACCTGGCCGAGACGGAGGACAGCGGCATGGTGTCGCAGCTCGGTGGTGAGCTCCACCTGATCCCGCTGCACGAGGTCACGGGTGGCACCCGCGGCGTCGACGTACGGTCGGACACCGTGGAGACGGCGCGCGACATCGGCATCTGCTTCGGTGACGAGGCGGTGGGTACGTTCTCGACGCGAGTCGGCACCCACGGCGCCAGCCGCAAGCCCCAGCTCGACTGAACGTCAGTCGGCGTGGTGCTGGAAGCCGCCGGTGAGGGGTAAGAGGCTCTCGTTCGTCTCGAGCCAGGCCCCCTCTCCCGCCTCGATCCGGCCGATGGCGCGGGCAAACCGCGGCCGTTTGCCCTGCGGACCCGTCGCGAGGAGCGCATAGTCCTCGCCCCCCTCGAGCATCGTCTGGACGGGATCGACGCCGAGCGTCCGCGCGGCCGAGGCAAAAGGCGGAGCCAGAAGCCGCTCCAGGCGCGCGCGTTCGATCACGACCCGCACGGAGCTCTGACCCGCCAGGCGAGGGGCATCTCGACGCAGGCCGTCGGAGACATCCAGGCACGCGTGCGCCACGCCCGCGAGACGACGGCCTTCGGTCAATAGGGCCTTCGGCCGCCGGAAAGCGCTCACGTAGGGGGCCAACGGCCGCTTCTGGGCCAACCCCGCTTCGAGCGCCAAAAGACCAAGCCTGGCCTGCCCAACCGCCCCCACCAGCCAGAGCTCGTCGCCGGCGCGCGCGCCCCGGCGAAGCAGCGCACGCCCGGGCACCTGCCCGAGGGCGGTGGTGACGATCTCGAGCCGCTCCCCCGCGGTCAGATTGCCGCCCACGATGGGGCAGCCGAGCTCCCGGGCTACGGTCGCCTGTTCGCGCGCAAAACGCCGGAGAAAGGCCGCCGTGAGCCACGGCGCCAAGGTCAGCTGCACGAGCGCCGCCGTCGGCTTGGCCCCCATCGCCGCCACGTCACTGACTGCAGCGTGGAGCGACTTGTGCGCCAGATCTTCAGCGCTCAGCCAGGTCCGGAGGAAATGCGCGCCCTCCATGCAGGCGTCGATGGTCCACACCTGCTCACCCTGCGTCGCTCGCAAGACGGCCGCATCGTCGCCGATGCCCAGGCGCACGCCGCGTGCGAGGTCTGGCAGCTCGGACCTGAGGATCGCAAGTGCCCCCGCTTCGTCGAGCCCGCGCTTGGTCACGACTCGCGCTCGCCCCGGGCAACGAACACGGCCGCCACGAGGTCCCCCACCACGTTGAGCGTCGTGCGGCACATGTCGAGGAAGCGATCCACGCCCAAAACCAGGCCAATACCCTCGGCCGGCACGCCCACCATCACCAAGATGCTGGCGATCACCGGCAGGGACCCGGCTGGAACTCCAGCCGTGCCGATACCGGCCAAAACGCAAATGACGACGATGACGATCTGCTGCACGAAGGAGACGTCGACGCCGTAGGCCTGGGCCAAAAAGAGCACCGTCACGCCCTCGAACAGCGCGGTGCCGTTCTGATTCATCGATGCCCCGGCGGTGAGCACCAGGCGCGACACGTGCTTGGGCAAACGCAGGTGCTCATCGGCAACGCGAAGGGCCGTCGGCAAGGTGGCATTGGAGGAAGCCGTGGCAAACGCGGTCGCTACGGCTTCACGGATCTCCGAGAAGAACCGACGCGGATTCTTGCCGCACGAGGCCAGGATGACCGAATAGACTCCGAACATCTGTAGGCCGAGGCCCAGCACGACCACACCGACGTAGAGCAAGATGGGCTGAATGGCGCCCAAGCCGAGGCGCGCGGTCGTGGTGAAGAGCAGGGCGAACACCCCGACCGGAGCCAGTTTGAGCACGCCGCCGATGATGGTCAGGGACACGTCGTAGAGACCCTGAAAAAAAATCTGGAGCCGCAGGGCGGCCTCGGTCTTCGTGGCCAAAAGGCCGATGCCGAACAGGATCGAGAACACGATCAAGGCCAGCATGTCGCCATTCGCGGCTGCGCGCAGGGGATTGTCCGGAACCATGCCGACGATGAGCTCCACCGGCGACATGGACAAGCTCGTCTCGGCGGCCGCGATGTTCGAGTTGCCTTGGGCTGCCACGAGCGCCGCTCGATCGACGCCGCGTCCGGGGCCAATCAGCGCCACCAGCGTGACACCCAGCCCCACCGCCACGCCCGAAACCACCACGGTGTAGCCGAGCAGGCGCAGGCCCAGGCGACCGAGCTGTTTGAAGTCGATGGACGCGATGCCGAGCACGATGGCCGACACCAGGAGCGGAATGACCAACATGAACAGCAGGCGCAAGAAGATGCGCCCGACGGGCTCGGTTCCGTAACGAACGACCCCGTCGAGTAGCTCGGTACCAGCGAGGAACCGGCTCGAAAGCAGACCGAGCGCAGCGCCCAGGACCAGCCCGACGACCATGCTGCGATGCGGCGGCACCGTAGGCTCTTACTGCGGTGGGCGTTTGCTGGGTAGGGTCACCAAAAACACCGTGCCAGAGGGCTGGTTGCCGGCAATGTCGATGAGCCCGTCGTGCGCTTCCACCAAGCGCTTGACGATCGACAGCCCAAGCCCAGTGCCACCCGCCTCGCGCGTCGAGCTCGAGTCGACCTGATAGAACGCATCGAACACACGATCGCGATCCTCGACGCCGATGCCGATGCCCGTGTCGGCCACCGACAGCACGACCGCTGGCCGCCGCGCGGCGCCCATCAGGACCGCTCCGGCCCCACCCGTGTCGCCCTGCGGCATGAAACCCGCCTGGGCGCCGATGGTGACGTCGCCACCGGCCGGCGTGAACTTGATGGCGTTCTCGGTCAGGTTGAGCAGTACCTGCCGAAGGCGCGCCGAGTCGGCGTAGAGCTCGGGCACCCCGTCCGTAACCCGGGCCTGCAGCTTCACGCCCTTCTTCTTGGCGGTGGGCGCGAGCGTTGCCACGACGTCCAAGACCAGGTCGCCGCAGCTCATCATGTCCTTGCGCAGGCTCATCGTACCGCTCTCGAGCTTGGACAAGTCGAGCAACGTCTTGATCAAGCCGAGCAGCTGCTCGCCCTTGTTGTGGATGGTCTCCACGAACTCGCGCTGGTCCTGGTTGATGTCGCCGGCGATGCCCTCGAGCAGCATCTCGCTATAGCCGATGATCGAGGTCAGTGGAGTCCTGAGCTCGTGGGATACGGTGGCCAGGAAGTTGCTCTTGAGCCGGTCGAGCTCTTTGAGTCGATCGTGTGCGGCTTTCAACTTGTCGTTCTGCTCGGAGAGCTCGCGAAAGTTTTCCTTGACCGACTCCAAGTGGAGATTGCTGGCCAAGTGCGCCTTGAGCCCGCTGAAGGTCAGCACGGCCAGGGTACTCTCCAGATGCTGGGCGATGCGATCGACCTCGAGCGGGGCGAGCCGTGGCAGCTTCTTGAAGTGCTCTTCCAGCTCCGTCGCCGGAAGTCCGTGGGCCGCCTCCAAAAGCTCGCTCGGGGGCGCCGTGATCTCCGGGTCCAGGATGGGCCCGAGGATGGCCCGGCCCCGCACGCGCCCGTCGTAAACGAGTGCTCGCGCCAAATAGGTGCCACCCGAAATACAGCCCACTCGCTCGGGAGCGCCAGGCTGGGGCGCGGCACGCCGCACCCGATCGATCACCTTCTGCACCGCAAGCCGGCCCGGCAGGTGCCGGTCCAAAAAAGCGTAGAGCGTTGGTACACGGCGGGTGTCCGCCAAAAGCCGGCCGCTCGTGCCGTAGATGCGCAGGGACACACCGAACAGCTCTTCGAACGAGGACGCCATCTCGGCAAGCGAAGCTTGGTCGAGAATCTCGTCCAGGTCGTAGCGCTCGGCCAGCGTGAGGTCGCTCAGGCTCTTGAAGGCGTCGTTCACGTCTCACCTCCGACGCGAATTTTCGTCGACGAAAGCTTGCGACGTCCCGCCACTGCACGGCGGAGGATGTCCTCGAGGCCACTCGAATTGCCCAGTTTCTTCGCCATGTCGCCGACGAACGCATCGCCGTCGAAGCCGAATTTCTCCCCCAACTCGTGCTCACGATCGAGCGCATGCCAGGTGCGATGCAAGAGGCCGATGAACGACTCGACGACCCCTTCGCCCCGCGTGGCCACGGCCAGGTACACGGGTTCGGTCCCTTTGCGGGCCATTTCCGCGATCTCGTCCACCGAGCGAGCGTCCGGCAGGTCGCGCTTGTTGAATTGAATGATGAGCGGCATCTTCTCGAGCGCGATGCTCTGAGCCGCCAGGTTGTCCTTGAGGTCGACGAAGGCCTCCGCGTTGGCATCCGTTTCGCCGACGCGCGAGTCCGCGATGAAGGCGACGCCGTCGGCGCCTTGGACGACCAAGCGTCTGGTCGAGCCGTGGATAACCTGTCCGGGCACGGTGAACACCTTGAGCCGGACCGACAGGCCACTCTTGTCGACGTAGCTCAGCGGCAAGAGGTCGAAAAAGAGAGTGCGGTCGTCCTTGGTGTCGAGCGACATCAAGCGTCCCCGCGTCTCGCCGTCCGCCGCGGCATGCAAGGCCTGCAGGTTCGTCGTTTTCCCGCTGAGAGCGGGACCGTAGTAGACCAATTTGATGGTCAGTTCTCGTTTGACGAAATCGAGCTGCACGGCGTCGCGCCAGGGTAGCCGTTGGTCCCTGGCAGGGCCAGGTAGTCGCGGGTAGGTAACCTGGCGCTCGGCGCCTTTCGGCGACGCCCGCGAGCTGCCAATCTGCGACTCATGGCTGTGGCCGAGGTGACGTTCGATTCCGAGCCCGACGAGCTCCCCGGCTTCCGCAAGATCACCCACCTCTTGCCCCGCGAGGATGACGGAGAGCTGTGTGCCACCCTCGTCGCCTCCGAGCGCAGCCTCGGCGCCCGTGAGCTGCCGGCCGTGCTCTACCTGCACGGGTTCGTCGACTACTTCTTTCAGACCCACTTGGCCGAGGCCTTCGAGCAGGCCGGCTATCGCTTCTTCGCCCTCGATCTGCGGCGCTACGGTCGCTCCCTCCGGCCGGACAATCGCCCCTGCTACGCGACCGCCATTGACCAGTACTTCGCGGAGATCGACTGGGCCATCGGCTTCATCCAGGCCGAGACGCCGCTCACCATCGTGGCGCACTCGACGGGAGGCCTCATCGCATCCGTCTACGCCAAGCGCGGAGAGCGTCGTCACTCCATCGGACGGCTGATCCTCAATAGCCCTTTCTTGCGTTTCCCCGTCACGACGGCGCTCCTGAAGACCAAGCTGGCGATCGGGCGCCAGCTCGGCCGGATCGCGCCCACGCTGGTGGTCCCCCAGGAGCTCCACGCGGTCTATGGCATGACCATCCACGCGTCGCTGCACGGCGAGTGGAGCTACGATCTCGCCAAAAAGCCCCTGCGCGGTTTTCGATTCTTCGCCGGCTGGAGCACCATGATCACCGATGCTCAGGCCGAGGTCGCGCGCGGGCTCGGACTATCCTTGCCGATCCTCGTTCTGCACTCGGCGCGTTCCCACGCCTCGGGTCGCATCCCAGAGCCCGAGGACTTTCGCTGTGACACGGTGCTCCGGGTCGAACACACCGTGGAGCTCGCGGCGCGCTTGGGCAGCCGCGTCACCCGTGTACCGATCGAAGGGGGCCTGCACGATCTGGTGCTGTCGGCTCCAGCCGTGCGAGGCCAGGTGATCGAGCACATGCTCGCCTTCGCCAGGGCCGAACGTCTAGCTCAGGGCGTCTGAGGCGCGCCCTCGGACGGATCCTCAGCCGGACCCCGCGCCGGGCGTACCCGCGCCCAGCGCTCCTGGGCGTCCTCGATCGCAGCAAGGACTCGGCTCTTTGCCGGTCCGCCCAGAAGGGCTCGGCGTTCGACGGCAGCGCGCGGATCCAGCGCAAGACGCACCTCCGGCCTTCCCAAGGCCGGGTGCGCTGCCCCAAGCGTCGCCTGGTCGAGCTCGCCAATCTGCACCCCCTTCTCTTCCGCCACACGCACCACACTACCAACGATGTGGTGCGCCTCCCGAAAGGGCACTCCCGTCATGACCAGGTAGTCGGCGAGATCGGTGGCGCAAACGTGGCCATCGTCGAGCGCGCGCTCGAGCTTCTCCCGGTTGAACGTGCAAGTAGCGAGCGCACCCGACAGAGCGCGCACGGACTGCATGGCGTCCCGCGCTGCCTGGAAGATGGGCTCCTTGTCCTCCTGTAGCTCGCGGCCGTAGCCAAAAGCCAGGCTCTTCTCCAGCACGTAAAGTGCGGTCACATGACCGATGAGCCGCGCTGCCTTACCGCGGACGAGCTCGGCGACGTCCGGATTCTTCTTTTGCGGCATCATGCTGGACGACGTCGAAAACGCGTCGCTCAGAGTCATGAAACCGAACTCCTTGGTGCTCCACAGCACGATCTCCTCGGCAATGCGGCTCAGGTGCACGCCCAGGATGGCGAGCGCCGACGCGACCTCCATCAAGAAGTCGCGACTGGCCGTGGCGTCGATGGAATTCTGCATCGGGCGCTCGAAGCCGAGCTCGGCCGCGACACCATGACGATCGAGCGGGTAGCCACTGCCTGCGACGGCACCGGCCCCGAGCGGGCACTCGTTCAAGCGGCGCCGAGCGTCTCCGAGGCGCGCCGCATCACGCAGAAGCGTCTCCTGCCACGCCATCAAGTGATGGGAGAGCCGACTCGGCTGCGCGCGTTGCAGATGCGTGTAGCTCGGCATCAAAACGTCGATCTCGGCCTTGGCCCGCGTGAGCAGTACCTCGCCGAGGCCAGCGAGCGCGACCCCTAGCTCGTCGACCGCGCGCCGCACGTAGAGACGCAGATCCGTCGCCACCTGGTCGTTGCGCGAGCGTGCCGTATGCAACTTGCCGCCGACCGCGCCGACGATTTCCGTCAGGCGCGCCTCGATATTCATGTGCACGTCTTCGCGTGCCGCCTCCCAGACGAACGTACCGGCCTCGATCTCGCTCGATACCTGGTCGAGCCCCCGAACCAAGGCCGCCGCCTCGTCGCCCGAAATGATCCCGGCCCGGGCCAACCCGCGCGCATGCGCTTTCGACCCAGCAATGTCTTCACGCCACAGGGCGCAATCGACATCGACGCTGGTATTGAGCTCTTGCATCGCCTCGTCCACCGACGTGGGCAGGCGACCTCCGCGGGCAACCGTCATAGGCCGTACCAATACCGGTCGGAGCGCGGCCGGTCGAGCCGTTCCCGCAGAGGACGTCAGGAAAAATGCAGGCTGGAGCCGTATTTGGCTTGCAGCTGGTTGTAGTGCTGCTGGCTCAAGCCGAGCGCCGTCGTGAGGGTGCGCAGGCTGACGATCTCCTCATGGGAGATGACGCCATCGGCGGCGGCTACGGCCAGGAGCACATCGAGCAGCTCGTAGCGCATCGCCTGGTCCGTCTGCTCCCGCAAGAGGCGCGTGCAGCGCTGAACGTGCAAGGAGGCGAGCGGGCGAGCGTGCCGGCGCAAGACCGCGAGGATGGCCCCCACTCCGCCGGCGCCGAGGCCAGGGATCCGTTCGAGCTGGCGGCCGATCTCGGCACTCTCCGCTTCGGAGTGCTCACGGTCGGCATAAGCCACGGTGACGAGGAGCCCGGCAACGGCGGTCACGATGTCCACGAGCCCGTCGTCCTTCGTCGTCAGGCTGGCCTGAACTGCCCGCTTCAGCTCTTCGAACTCACCGCTCATGGTGCCCTGGCCTAGCGCCCAAGGGGCCTTCCCGTCCAGGACCCCTTGCGGTGCGCACCTTTCCACTGGACCATCCGCCGTCGGAGGGGACGCAGGGATGGGCGAGCGACCAGGTACGGCTCCGTGGGCCTTGCTCATCCTGACGGTGGGCCTGGGCGTGATGGGCGGCCTGGGCGCCTACACCTTTCGCTACGCCGAGGGGCTCTCGTATTTGAAGACGGACCCCAAGGCCTGCGCCAACTGCCACATCATGCAGAGCCAGTACGATGGCTGGCAGAAGGCGAGCCACCACACCGCGGCCGTCTGCGTGGACTGTCACCTGCCGCACGATTTCGTCGGCAAGTACCTGACGAAAGCCGAGAACGGCTGGCGGCACGGCAAGCTCTTTACCTTGCAGACCTTCCACGAGCCGATCGAGATTGCGCCACGGGGCCGCGAGATCCTCGAAGAGAACTGCCGGCGCTGCCACGCGGAGCTCCACGAGTCCACCCTCGACGCCAGCCCCAATGGTGCCGAGCTCGCGTGCACCCACTGCCACTCGAGCGTGGGCCACGGCATCCGGAGCGCCCTGGGCGGTCCGCTGCGCCCCGAAGAACTGCACGGCTCAGACCCGACCACGAACTGAAGAGCGAGATATCGTCATGACCGACACCAAAGCCATCCCCTTCTGGCAGCGCAAATCCGTTCTGTTCGGGCTCGGCCTCGCGGTCGCGGCGGGTGCAGCAGGCACGACTGCGCTCTTGATGAACATCTTCGAGCGCAAGGTCGAACAGCGAGCACCGTTCGTGCAGCTGGTGCAGGTGACGGAGAACGACACCGATCCAGCGAAGTGGGGCAAGAATTGGCCCGCGCAGTACGACACGTACAAGAAGACGGCCATCACCACCCGCACGCGGTTCGGTGGCCACGGAGGCAGCGAGGCGCTGCCGGCCGAGAAGATCGAGCGCGACCCTTGGCTCAAGCGCATGTTCCTGGGCTACGCGTTTTCCATCGACTACCGCGACCGACGCGGGCACGCGTACATGCTCGTCGATCAGGAGAACACCGAGCGCCTGACCAAGCCGCAAACGGGCTCCTGCCTGCATTGCCACGCCTCGATCATGCCGCTCTACCGCGAGCTCGGCGGCGGGGACGCGATGAAGGGCTTCGAGCAAAGCTACAAGTTCAGCTACCAGGACATCAGCAAGAAGCTCCACGACTCGGGCCACGCGCACCCGGTCAGTTGTGTCGATTGCCACACGCCGGGGGACATGCAGCTCCGGGTGACGAGACCAGGCTTCCTGCAAGGCATCGCGCGCCTGGCTGCCTCCGATGCACCGACGCCGGCCATTCCCTCGATCGAGCTCTGGCGCGCGGGCGGCAAGAAGGGAAAGTACGACCCCAACATCGACGCGACGCGCGGAGAAATGCGCTCGTTCGTGTGTGGCCAGTGCCACGTCGAGTACTACTGCTCCTCGAAGATGCCCCTCACCTTCCCCTGGGGCAAGGGCACGAAAGCCGATCAGATCGAGGCCTTCTGGGACGAGACGAAGTTCGAGGACGGCGAGACCTTCTACGACTACGCCCACAAGGAAACGGGCGCTCACATCCTCAAAGCGCAACATCCAGAGTTCGAGCTCTGGTCGCAGGGTGTGCACGCGCGCGCCGGCGTCGCCTGCGCCGATTGCCACATGCCGTACGTGCGCGAAGGCGCGAGCAAGGTCAGCGACCACTGGGTCCGTAGCCCGCTGCTCAACGTGAACCGCGCGTGCCAAAGCTGCCACAGGGCCGAAGAACGCGAGCTCTTGGGCCGCGTCGACGCTATCCAGAGTCGCAATTTCGAGCTGCTCGAGCGCGGCGGCAAGGCGATCGTCGACCTCATCGACACCATCCTGGAAGCCAAGGTCGCCGGCGTCAGCGCCGAAGCTCTCGCACCGGCCCTGGCCCTGCAGCGCAAAGCACAATGGCGTCTCGACTTCATCGCCGCCGAAAACAGCATGGGCTTTCACGCCCCGCAGGAGGCCGCGCGCGTCCTCGGTGAGGCGCTCGACGACGCACGCCAGGGTCAGGTCGCCGCGCTACGCGCCATGTCCGGAACGACTCCGGCGGCGCCTCCGGCCGCTCCCACCTCGACGCCGGCACAGGCACCGCCAGGTTCGCCTCCGGCTGCGCCGGCTGCGTCAGCTCCTCCGCCGCCTGCGCCTTAGGCGCTCTTCGGCGGACGAAATCGGCGCTCGAACTCGTGGATGAGCGGCCGCAGGCTCTCGAAATCGAGCGCCGACACGACGAGCGTGTTTTCCTCGCGCCCGAGCTCCTCGGCCTTCTCGGGCGAGATGCGGTCGGCCTTGTTGTAGACGCGTAGGCGCGGCACATCGAGCAAGCCGAGCTCGTCGATCAGCTTCTCGGTCTCCTTCCTGTGCGTCTCTTCCTCTTCGTCCGCAGCATCGACGAGCTCGAGGAGCAAGTTGGCATCCTGCGCCTCTTCGAAGGTGGCGCGAAACGCGGAAAAGAGATCCTTCGGCATGTCGCGAATGAAGCCCACCGTGTCCGAGATGACGATGGCATTGCCTTGCGGCAGCGAGAGCCTGCGACTGCGCGTATCGAGCGTAGCAAACAGCTTGTTTTCAGCCAAAACACCGGCATCGGTCAGCGTGTTCAAGAGCGTGCTCTTGCCCGCATTGGTGTAGCCGATGATGGCGACGACGGGCACGTCCTCGGAGTTGCGCCGCCGGCGCCGTTCGGCCCGTTGCTTGACGAGCTCCTTCAGCTCGCGCTCGAGCCGGGTCACCCGCTCGCGCGCACGGCGGCGCCCGATCTCGAGCTTGGTCTCGCCGGGACCACGCCCACCGATGCCGCCCGTCAAGCGGGACAGGCTGTCGTCCTTCTGGCCCAAGAGGGGCAGCGTGTACTTGAGCTGCGCGAGCTCCACCTGGAGCTTGCCGTCTCGGCTCTCGGCCCGCTGAGCGAAGATGTCCAGGATGAGCTGGGTCCGGTCCAAGATCTTCAGATCCGTCTGCGCGGAAATGGAGCCATTTTGCGTGGGCGTCAGATTGCGGTCGAAAATCAGGGTTTCGCAGTCGAGCTCGATGGCCTGAATCACAATCTGCTCGAGCTTGCCCGGGCCGACGACGAACTTCGGGTCGACGCGCTCCCTCAGTTGAATGATTTCGTCCGCAACCTCGACGCCCGCTGTCTCGGCCAGGGCCCTGAGCTCCGCCATTCGCACCTGCGCCATGCGCATGGCCCCCGGCCGCTTTTCCCCGACGTGAATCAAGATGGCCCGCCCATCCTTGGCGACGACCGTGCGGCTCTTCTCCAGGCGCGAGAACTCGGCTTCGAGCGCGCTGATCAGCTCGCCAAAGTGCGGCTGCGGTCGGCCCCACGGCAAGGGTCCAACGACCTCGTACCCCTTCGAGTCCGCCCGCTCGGGACTCTGGGGCACGTTGTAGGCCCAGCTAATCTTCTGCGGCTCTTTCTGCGGGGAGAGCAGCACCGCGCACACCAGGTCCAGGCGGAGCCGCGTGAGATCCGTCAGGTCGTCCCGCGTCAGCGGCTCGCCAAACAGGTGCGTGTGCACGAGCCGCAGGGCCCGGAAGCGCCCCTTGGCCGCACGCAAGCGCCCGATGTCCGGCAGCATGAGCCCCGTCGGCGTGCCGACGATGACCCGCTCCACTTCCCCGCTGCGATGCAGGAGCACGCCGACCTGGCGGCCCGACTCGCGCGACCCTTCGGCGAGGTTCTTCACCAGCTCGGGCGTCGCAATGCTGTCCGGCGGCACCTTCCGCCGGTAGATGCGCAGGAGCGCCTGATGAGCGCTCGGAGACAGACCGGACGTATCGCCGAACAAATCCATGGTGGGGCGCCCTACGTATCAGGCCTTTGCCGCTTTAGCCTCCGGTCCCCGGTCCACCGCCAGAATAGACGCCTGATCGTGCGTGTTAAGTCTAGTTTCTTGCTATTACACGCATCTTCATTCATCTTAACTCAGGATGTTCGAGCAACAGAGCGACGCGCAGATCTTGGCCGAGCTGGCCGATCGGGTGGACTACCTGCGCCGCAGCAAAGGCTACACGGACCAAGAGACGGCTGCGCGAGGTGGCCTTGGCGTCCGCACATTGGTCGCGTTTCGCACCTCCCACAAAGACATCACCCTTGCGACGTTCGTGCGCATCCTGCGCGGTCTCGGCGAGTTGAACCGCCTGGAGGCACTTCTGCCTCCAGCTACGCCCGTGTTCAGCCCGGCCGAGGGCGGCTACGTCGAGCCAAAACGCCGCATCCGCAAGTCAGCGCGCAGGGCGCCTGCCGAAACCTTCGAGTGGGGTGACGAGAAGCCGAGCGGCTCGAGATGACCGGCGCCGTGACGGTCCGTCTCTGGGGCACGACGATTGGCCATTTGGGCTACGCGCCCGGCCAAACGGAGGTCGCGACCTTCGAATACGACGCAGATTTCGCGCGCTCGGGGATCCAGCTGGCACCGCTCACCATGCCTTGCCCACCGCTCCTGCACCGCTTCGACGCGCTCAGTCAGCGCAGTTTCAAAGGCGTCCCCGGCATCTTCGCGGATTCACTACCCGACAAGTTCGGTCGCCAGCTCATCGACCTCTTCGTGGCGGAGCGCGGCCTCTTGCCGGAGCGCATCACCACACTCGACCGGCTCCTCTACGTGGGCAGCCGGGGCATGGGTGCTCTCGAATACGAGCCGAGTCAGACATTGCTCGATGAACCGGACTCTGGCCTCGCCCTGCCACTCGCCGAGCTAGCGGAGCTGGCCGGCGCCGTCGTCAGGCGCCACGGGGAACAACAAACGAAGCTCCTCAGCGCAAGAAATCGCGCACGCGGCACGCGGCTCCTACGTGTCGGCGGGAGCGCGGGCGGCGCGCGCGCCAAGGCGCTCGTGGCGGAGGTCGCTGGAACGCTGCTGGACGGCACCGTGGATCAGGGCCCGCTGGCGACCTACCACGTGCTCAAGTTCGATGTCGCCGGTGCCTCGGACCGCGATGGCGAAGATCTCGCGGGCATGACACGCGTCGAGTACGTCTACTCACGCCTGGCGCGCGAACTGGGCATCGACGTACCGAGCGTCAGCTACGTCGAAGACGGCAAGGACTTTCATTTCTTGATTGAGCGCTTCGACAGGCGCGCTGGTCCGGACAAGCTCGAGCGACTCCACTACGCGTCGTGGTGCGGCCTCGCTCACGCTCATCGCGACGAAACGGGCGCCTACGGCTACGAGCAGCTCGTCCAGGCCGTGCGCCGGCTCGACCTCGGGCAGGCAGCGGTGACGGAGATCTTCCGTCGCGCCCTGTTCAACATCGTCGGGCGGAACCAGGACGACCACACCAAGAATTTCGGCTTCTTGATGGACCGCGCCGGCGTTTGGCGCCTCGCACCCGCATTCGATCTCACCTACGCCTACGACCCAGCCGGCGCTTGGACGCGCACGCATCAGCTGCGACTCAATAAGAAGCAGGACGGCTTCACGTGGGACGATCTCCTCGCCTTCGGCAAGTTTTGTAATCTGAAGGAGCGGCAGGTGCGCGAGCTCACCCAGGCCACCGTGGACGCCTTTGCTGGCTTCGCGGCGCGCGCCAGTGAGGTCGGCGTCAGACCTCGGCTCCGCCGCCTCATCACCCAGGCCTTGCGCCTGGACGTCGGACCTCGGGCGCAATAGTTTCGCCCGAGCATGGCCCGTCTGACCGAGCTCGCCCTTCCCGATGCCGCACGCCTCCTCCAGGCCTACGGCCTCGAGCTCGCGGAGCTCACTCCCCTCGAAGCCGGCAGCGTCAACTCGAATTTCCTCCTCAGCA
>Ga0164309_10000922_pt1 | contig 14927 bp, 12 predicted proteins | sample Whisoiple_247_MG_FD_109984 | JGI IMG/M metagenome (GOLD analysis project Ga0164309, IMG submission 109984) | Soil microbial communities amended with fresh organic matter from upstate New York, USA - Whitman soil sample_247_MG | ecosystem: Environmental > Terrestrial > Soil > Unclassified >...
CGGCGCGGTCGCTTTCGGCATCGTATCGCTGTTGCCGGTCGAACTGATCCTGCAGATGGGCAGCAGTGCCGGCTTTGCGATGGTGTTCGCGCTGTTGATCGCGGCGATCATCTGGAACGTCGGCACCTGGTATTTCGGCCTGCCGGCCTCGAGCTCGCACACCCTGATCGGGTCGATCATGGGGGTTGGCATCGCGAATGCACTGCTGCGCGGTCGCGACGGCACCTCCGGCGTGAACTGGTCGCAGGCGGCCGGCATAGGCAAGGCGCTACTGCTGTCGCCGCTGTTCGGTTTCGTGCTGGCGGCGGCCCTGCTGTTCGTGCTCAAGACGGTGCTGGCGCGGGCGACGCCGGCGCTGTTCGGCGAGCCCAAGGGCGATCAGCCGCCGCCGATCTGGATCCGCGGCATCCTGATCCTCACCTGCACGCTGGTGAGCTTCTTCCATGGCTCGAACGACGGCCAGAAAGGCATGGGCCTGATCATGCTGATCCTGATCGGCACCGTGCCGACGGCCTACGCGCTCAATCGCGCGCTGCCCGAGAGCCAGATCGAGCAGTTCGTCGGCAATTCGACCGCCGCGAGCAAGGTGATCGAAGGCAAGGCCGCCGGCTACAACGTGATCGGCAATCCGCGGCCGGCGGTGACCAACTATGTCGCGCAGCACCAGATCAACGAAGGCACCTGCCCCTCGATGGCGGTACTGGTGCGCGATATCAGCAACGAGGTTACGCAATACGGATCGCTGGCCAAGGTTGCCTGCCGACCTCGTCGGCAACACCCGTAACGACATGTACCTCGTCTCGGAGGCGATCCGCTTCCTGATGAAGGACAAGGAAAGCGAGCTCAGCAGTGGCGACGTCGCAACACTGAACAGCTACAAGGGCTCGCTCGACCGCGCCACCAAGTTCATCCCGTACTGGGTCAAGATCATAGTCGCCATCGCGCTCGGCCTTGGCACCATGATCGGCTGGAAGCGCATCGTCATCACCGTCGGCGAGCGGATCGGCAAGACCCACCTCACCTACGCGCAAGGCGCCTGCGCCGAAATCACAGCGGCCGCGACCATCGCTGCGGCCGATGGCTACGGCCTGCCGGTGTCGACCACGCATGTGCTCTCGTCCGGTATCGCCGGCACGATGGCGGCGAACGGCTCCGGACTGCAATGGTCGACCATCCGTAATATCGCGCTCGCCTGGGTGCTGACGTTGCCGGCGGCGATGCTGCTGTCGGGCTGCCTGTATCTGGTGTTTTCGAAGATTTTCTGAGCTAACTACGTCATGCCCGGCCTTGTGCCGGGCATCCACGTCTTGGAGCCACACTCGATGAAGTAAGACGTGGATGGCCGGGACGAAGCCCGGCCATGACGAAGAAAAACCGGAAAGCAAAAGGCCGCACCACTGGCGATGAAGTCGTTACGCAGCCAGCTGGTTCTCCACCAGCTTGATCCAGTACGACGTGCCATACACGATCGCATCGTCGTTGAAATTATAGGCGGGGTGATGCAGCCCCGCGGAATCGCCGTTGCCGCAGAAGATGAACGCGCCGGGCCGGGCTTCCAGCATGTAGGAGAAATCCTCCGCGCCCATCATCGGTGGCATGTCGCGCACGTTCTTGTCGCCGGCGATTTCCCTGGCTACCTGCACCGCGATCTCGGTCTGCGCGGCGTGATTGACCGTGACGGGATAGCCGCGCTCGTAGACCAGGTCGATCCTGGCCCCGGTCATTTGAGCGACACCCGCGACTATTTCGCGGACCCGCTTCTCGACCAGACCGCGCACTTCCTCGGTCAAGGTGCGCGCGGTGCCGCCGAGCTCGGCGGTTTGCGGGATCACGTTGCGGGCTTTTCTTGAGGATAAGGCGAACACCGAGACCACCACCGATTCCAGCGGATCGATCGAACGCGACACGATCGATTGCAGGCTGGTGATGAGCTGCGCGCCGACCAGCACGGAATCGATCGCCAGATGCGGGCGCGACGCGTGGCCGCCATGACCCTCGATCTTGATATCGATGGCATCGGTCGCGGCCATCAGGGGACCGGGGCGGATCGAGAACGAGCCGACCGGCAGGCCAGGATTATTATGCATGCCGTAGACGGTCTCGATGCGGAAACGGTCCATCAGGCCGTCCTTGATCATCGCCGCAGCGCCGGCACCCCCCTCCTCGGCCGGCTGGAAGATCACGACGGCATCGCCGGCGAAATTGCGGGTCTCGGCGAGATAACGCGCGGCGCCGAGCAGCATCGCGGTATGACCGTCATGGCCGCAGGCGTGCATCTTGCCGGGCGTCCTGGAGGCATAGGGCAGATCGGTCGCTTCCTCGATCGGAAGCGCGTCCATGTCGGCGCGAAGCCCGATCACCTTGTGCTCGCCGTTATCGCCGGGCTTGCGGCCCTTGATGACCCCGACCACGCCGGTCCGTCCGAGGCCGGTGACAACTTCGTCGCAGCCGAACTCCCTTAGGCGATCGGCGACGAAGCCTGCCGTCCGGTGCACGTCGTACTGCAATTCGGGATGCGCATGGATGTCCCGGCGCCAGGCCTGGATATCCGGCTGCAGATCGGCGACACGATTGATGATGGGCATGGGACATTCCTGCCAGGAGCAAAACACGACCACCTTGTCTAGCACGCGCTCGCGCGCTGCCCAACACACCCCGCGAGGACCCGTCCCGACCGAAAGCATGACAAAAACCGCCGTGGCCGGGCTTGTTCCAAGCATATATTTATCGGGGAAAGACACAGTCCCCCGGCTCAAGGCCGCAAGACGAGACACGAGACCGCTTGGAAAAGGGAATGGCAAAAACGATAGAGGGCGATTTCGATTATATCATCGTTGGCGCCGGCACCGCCGGCTGCATCATGGCCAATCGTCTGTCCGCCAAGCCGGCTAATCGCGTCCTGATCCTGGAAGCCGGCGGCAACGACAACTGGATCTGGTTCCACATCCCGGTCGGCTATCTCTTCGCGATCGGCAATCCACGCTCGGACTGGATGTTTCGGACCGAGCCAGAACCGGGACTCAACGGCCGATCGCTCGCCTATCCCCGCGGCAAGGTGATCGGCGGCTCCTCGGCCATCAACGCCATGATCTCGATGCGCGGCCAGGCGGCCGACTACGACCACTGGCGCCAGCTCGGCCTGACCGGCTGGGGTTGGGACGACGTGCTGCCAGCGTTTCGCGGACTGGAGGATCACTTCCTCGGCGCAAGCGAGCTTCACGGCGCCGGCGGCGGCTGGCGGATCGAGGCACCACGGTTGTCCTGGGCGGTGCTGGACGCGGTTGGCGAAGCGGCGCAGCAGATGGGCATCCGCAAGACGTCCGATTTCAATACCGGCGACAATGAAGGCGTCGGCTATTTCCATGTCAACCAGAAGCGCGGCCGGCGCTGGTCTTCGGCGCGCGGCTTCCTCAAGCCGGCGTTAAACCGCGCAAATCTGCGGCTGGAAACCAACGTGCTGGTCGATCGGCTGATCGTCGAGAACGGCCGGGCTGTCGGCGTGCGGTTCATCCAGAACGGCGAAATCGTCGAGGCCCGAACCAAGGGCGAAGTGATCCTGTGCGCCGGCGCCATCGGATCGATCCAGGTGCTGCAGCGTTCCGGAATCGGACCGGCCGACTGGCTGGCCCCGCTCGGCATCGAAACAATGCTGGATCGCCCCGGCGTCGGACGCAATTTGCAGGACCATCTGCAGCAGCGCGCGATCTACAGGGTCGAAGGCATCCGCACCCTCAACGAGACCTATTATTCCCTGTTTCGGCGCGGGCTGATGGGGCTCGATTATGCCTTGCGCCGCCGCGGCCCGCTGACCATGGCACCGTCGCAGCTCGGGATTTTCACGAGGTCCGATCCGCGCCGTGATCGCGCCAACATCCAGTTCCATGTGCAGCCGCTGTCGCTCGACAAGTTCGGCGATCCCCTGCACCGCTTTCCCGCCATCACCGTCAGCGCCTGCAATTTGCGGCCGACCTCGCGCGGCACCGTGCGCATCCGTTCCGCCAAGCCGGATGAAGCGCCGGCGATCGCGCCGAATTATTTGTCCACTGATGAGGATCGCGAAGTTGCGGCCGACGCGATCCGCACCACGCGGCGGCTGATGAAGCAGACGGCGCTGGCGCCCTATCGTCCGTCCGAATTCCTGCCCGGCCCGTCGGTCGGCGATGACGATGCCTCGCTGGCCAAAGCCGCCGGCGATATCGGCACCACGATCTTTCACCCCGTCGGCACCGCGAAGATGGGCACGGCGGCCGACCCGATGGCCGTCGTCGACGAGCGCCTGTGCTTCCACGGGCTCGCCGGATTGCGCGTCGCCGATGCCTCGGTGATGCCGACCATCACCTCGGGCAATACCAACACGCCGACCGCGATGATCGCGGAAAAGGCCGCGGCGATGATTTTGGCGGATAATTAGGGCGAATTCGGGTGCTGTCCTAATTAGGAGACTCGGAAAGGCAGATAGGACACTTGCTAGTAGAGCGCGCCCAGAACGCCCGCACGATTGGCCCACTAGACTAGGGCCGGCGGCCAAAACCTAACCCCCTCGCTTCCCGATGGATTTCCTTCCCGACGGGATTGAAGCGCGTAATGTCAAAAAAGAGAGCGCCGCGCATATCAAGTTCGCGCAGGCAAAAAAGCCGCCCCGTTTGAGCGGGACGGCAAAACGCTACGCCGTTACAGCCGTTTGTTGATTTAGTGTTGGCCGTGGTGAGCGGCGTGGTGACGGCTCGCCTCGATCTGATGGTGTTCGGCGTGGCTGGCGTGACCGTGAGCGGTGTGGGCGTGATGCGCTGCCTTCTCATGATCGCCGGCTTCATGATGTCTGGCGGCCTCGCGGTGATGGCGGGCGGCATGCTCGTGATGTTCGGCGGCCTTGTGATGATGCTCGATATGGGCGTGTTCACTCATGGTGCTCTCCCGGTTCGCGGCTGCACGTCAAAACGGCTTACGCAAGGCGTCTGACGTTATGCTGACACCCGCACGACAGCTTTGTTGCAGGTGACCATCGTTAGCCGGCACCACAAAGTGCCTCGCACCGGTCACGGAAACGTCATCCAGCCGCCTCCGACTCTTTGACCGATCCGGCAATTTCCGGGAATAAACCGCCGCCGCCTTCGATCACGTCCCCGATGCCCAATCACGGGCCTCATGGGAGACTGGCGATGAGCGCGCACGACCACGACAATCACGGCCCGATTGATCCGGAAACCGGCCTCACCCGGCGCAAGGTGCTGGAATGCATGACCTGGGCCGGCACCGGCATCCTCTGGACGGTTTCCGGCGGCGTGCCGCGCTCGCTGGGACTGGTCGGCTCGGCGCTGGCGGCCGAGCCCACCGGCATGACCTTCCTGCAGATCAGCGACAGCCATGTCGGCTTCGACAAACCGGCCAACCCCAATGCGCTCGGCACGCTTGAAGAGGCGATCGCCCGCATCAAGGCGATGCCGGCAAAGCCGTCGTTCATGATCCACACCGGCGACATCAGCCACCTGTCGAAGGCGTCCGAATTCGACGACGCCGAGCGCATCATTTCGCAGGCCAAGCTCGACGTGCATTACGTGCCGGGCGAGCACGATTTCCTCGACGAGGAGATCAAGTTCTACAAAGACCGCTACGGCAAGGGCACGCGCGGCGCCGGCTATTATTCCTTCGACGCCAATGGCGTGCACTTCATTGGCCTCGTCAATGTCGTCGATCTGAAGGCCGGCGGCCTCGGCAATCTCGGCGCCGAGCAGCTCGAATGGCTGGAGCAGGACCTCAAGGGCCGCTCGAAATCGACGCCGATCGTGGTGTTCGCGCATATCCCGCTGTGGACCGTCTATCCGGAATGGGGCTGGGGTACCGAAGACGGCGCGCGCGCGCTGGAATATCTCAAGGGCTTCGGCTCGGTCACGGTGCTCAACGGCCATATCCACCAGGTGATGCAGAAGGTCGAAGGCAATGTCACCTTCCACACCGCGCGTTCGACCGCGTTTCCGCAGCCAGCGCCGGGCACCGCGCCCTCGCCCGGTCCGATGAAGGTCGCCGACGACAGGCTGCGCAGCATGCTCGGCATCGCCAGCGTCAACTTCAAGCGTGGCGACGAGCGCCTCGCGATCATCGACACGCCGCTGCAAGGCTAAAAGCTGCAAGGCTAGAAAAAGGAATCCTGCGATGATATCGGCAACACTGCGCCGCTGCGGCGTTCGCCTCGCCGTCGCGGCCGCGCTATCTCTCTATCTCGGCGGCGCCCGCGCCGACGAGTTGAAGGTGACGATCGACAACTTCACCTTCGCGCCGGCCGAGCTCAAGGTGAAGGTCGGCGACACCGTCACCTGGAGCAACCACGATGACATTCCGCACACCGTGGTGTCCGCCGGAAAATTTCGGTCGAAGGCGCTGGATACCGACGACACCTTCTCATTCACTTTCACAACGGCCGGCGAATACCCGTTTTTTTGCTCGCTGCATCCGCACATGACCGGAACGATCAAGGTTGAATAACGCGGCAAACCAAGGCATCACAGCAATGCCCGGCCGGCGGATCGATGCCAGCCGGGCGCAGGCATTTACCGCAGCAGCCGGACAACAGGCGATGCCGATCAACCGCCCGCGCGACGATGACAGCGGCAAGGCGCAGCGCTTTCGCGACGCCGCGCTGCCCTATCTCGACGATGCCTACACGCTCGCGCGCTATTTGCTGCGCGACGCCACGGACGCCGAAGATGCAGTGCAGGAATGCTATCTGCGCGCGCTGAAACATTTCGACAGCTATCGCGGCCCCGCGATGAAGCCCTGGCTGTTCGCCATCCTGCGCAATGTCTGCCGCGCCGAATTCGCACGGCGCGCGGGTGCACCGACCGCCGCGCTGGACGAGCTGCCCGAGGAGCCCGGTCAGACGCCGCTCTGGCGTGAGCCGCAGGAGACGCCGGAGATGCAGATGCTGCGCGAACATGACGCGTCCGCGATCCGGCAGATGATCGCGGCCCTTGCCGAGCCGTTCCGGGAGACCTTCGTGCTGCGTGAAATCCACAACCTGTCGTACCGCGAAATCGCCGACATCGTTGCAGCCCCTGTCGGCACGGTGATGTCGCGCCTTGCGCGCGCCCGAGCCATGTTGCGCTCGGCATGGACGGCGGGAGAGGAGCAACAGACATGACCTGCGACGAGGCGGAGATCCTGCTCCACGCATTGATCGACGGCGAGCTCGATGCCGGGCACGCGCGCGACGTCGAAAACCATATCGCGAACTGCCCGCGCTGCGCCGTGGCGCTGGCCGACTATCGCAAGATGAGCGAAGCCGTCGCTGGCGCCAAGCTGAGCTACACCGCCCCGCTCGGCTTGCGCAAGCGCATCGAGGCCTCGCTGCCGCTGCCAAAACTTCCAGAAGAACGGCTTGCGACGAGCCGGCGCACGGTGCTGCGTGGCTTTGCCATGGGGTCGGCGGTGTCGGCGCTGGCCGCGACCGGGCTTGTCGCCATCGTGCTGCGCAACGATGACGAACAGCGTATCGAATCCGAGGTGGTCTCGGCGCATCTCCGCTCGCTGCAGGCCGGTCATCTGACCGACGTGGTCTCGACCGACCAGCACACGGTAAAACCGTGGTTCAACGGCAAGCTCGACGTCTCGCCGCCGGTGGTCGACCTCACCGCGCAGGGCTTTACGTTGATCGGCGGCCGGCTCGATTATCTCGACGCCCGCGCAATCGGCGCGGTGGTCTATCGCAGACGCCAGCACATCATCAACCTGTTCGTGGCGCAAACCGCCAACACCGAGCGCAAGGCGGCCAGAATGGAAAACCTGCAGGGTTTCAACGTCAGGCGCTGGAGCGAGCAAGGCATGAACTTCTGGGCCGTCAGCGATATCGGCCCCGACGAGCTTACCGAGTTCGGCGTCAAGTTCGAGGCCGCGCTCGGCAGCAGCAGCTAAAGCCCCATTCCGGGCTTTAGATTCTTGTTTTGACGCGTTTTCTTTACGCGAACCGGTATCCACCCACGGATCAAGTCCGAGGGCATGCTTCGCTCGAAAACGCTCTAGTGAATCGCGCTGGCTTACGCCATCCGGTTTACGCCGTCTTGCGGACGGCGTTGTCGACCAGGGTCTTGCCGAGCGACCAGATCGCGCCGGGCACCTTGTGACTGGAAGCGATCACGTTATCGAACGCGGTCTCGATCCAGTTGCAATCGGCCTCGGTGATCGTCAGCGGCGGCAACAGTTTGATGGTGTGGCTGCCGTGGCCGGACACCTGGGTGAGAATCTTGTGATCCTTGAACAACGGCACCGTGATGAGCTGGCAGAACAGGCCCTTGTTGGCGGTCTCCAGCACACGCCACGACGCCTTGAGCCGTAGCGACGTCGGCGGGCCGAACTCGACGCCGATCATCAATCCCTTGCCGCGCACCTCTTTCAACAATTCATAACCGGGGACCATCCGGGTCAGCGCCAGCCGGAGTTCGGCGCCCCGCTTGGCGGAAGCCTCGATCAGTTTTTCCGACTTCAGCACTTCGAGGGTAGCGATGCCTGCGGCCATCGCCAGATCGTTTTTCGCAAAGGTTGAACCATGCACGACCGCGCGGTCCATGCGATTGAAGATCTTGTCGAAGACACTCTTGCGGGTCAAAAGCGCGCCGACCGGGACATGGCCGCCGGACAGCGCTTTCGCAAGCAGCACCATGTCGGGCTCGACATTCCAGTGCTCAACCGCCAGGAATCGCCCGGTGCGGCCGACTCCGGTCTGGATTTCGTCGGCAATCAGCAGCGTGCCGTATTTCTTGCAGAGCGCCGCCGCGCCGGGCAGGAATTCCTCGGTGGGGATGTTGACGCCCTTGCCCTGGATCGGCTCGACAATGAAGGCGGCGACCTGGCGCGACGACAGCGCCTGCTCGAGGGCTGCGAGATCGTTGAACGGAATTGCCGTGCATCCCGGCAGCAGCGGCTCGAAGCCACCGCGGAAATTGGCATCGTCGGTCAGCGACAACGCGCCGTAGGACAGGCCATGGAAGGCATGGGCGCAGTACACGATGCCCGGACGGCCGGTGGCGCCGCGCGCAAACTTGATCGCGGCTTCGACGCATTCCGCGCCGGAATTCGCGAAAAAGACCTTATCGAGATAGGGCACGTATTCCAGCAGCCGCTCGGCCAGCACGCCCGCCAGCGTGGAGACGTCGAGTTGCACCAGGTTGGGCAGGTCGCTGTCGAGCACGCTCTTCAGCGCCTCGCGCAACGCCGGGTGATTGCGGCCAATCGCAAAAACGCCAAACCCGCTCAGTAGATCGAGATAGCGCGCGCCGTCGCGGTCGAACAGGTACTGACCTTGGCCTTTCTGAAAACCGACATCGTAGCCGATCGTCTTCAGAACCCGTACGAGTTGCTCGTTGAGATGACGCGTATGCATGGAACTGCGCTGCGACTCGCGGTCCATAAACATCTCGGAAACGTCTAGATTCGGATATAACATCAGCTACATAGTTCGGTTGATGACGATTTCGTCAACTTAAAACACGCGATGCGGCGTTTTTGCCCTTCGACTTAAGCATAGGTTCCAGCATGTTGCACTGCCCCCGAAAGATCATGCGCAAAATTACCTATTCAAGAATGTTCCTGGCAACCGCACTTGTGACGGGTTTCGCCACAAGTCTTACGCCAGCCTCCGCCGCGGATCCCACCGGTGACTGGAGGGTGCAGGACGGTGTTGCCAACATCCGTATCGCCGAATGCAACGGCAGCATGTGGGGCGTCGTGGCCTGGGAGAAAGTCCCCGGCGGGCACGACAAGAACAATCCGGATGTCTCAAAGCAGAACAGGCCGACGCTCGGCATGCCGATCCTGCTCGACATGAAGAAGGCGCAGGGCAACGATCAGTGGGAAGGTCAAGTCTATAACGCCAAGGACGGCCAAACCTACAGTTCCAAGATCAAGCCGGTCGGCAGCGATCAACTGGAAATCCAGGGTTGCGTGCTCGGCTTCCTCTGTGGCGGCGAAACCTGGACGCGGGTTGCCGGTCCGATCCCCTCGAGCCCCGCGAACAGCATGGCCAAAAGCGCAGCGAAGACTACCAGCGCACCGCCCAGAACCGGCGTGGCCGCGCCAAAGGCCGGGACTGCAAAAACCGTCGGTCAGAATCATGCCGCCGCAGGGCCGACCGATACAGTCGGCGATATCTGCCTAATCCCTGACATCGCGCGGTTTGCCCATTAGCGCCGGCTGGAACAGCAGCACCGCAGCAAGCGTCGTGACCAGTGAAAGCGCCAGCAATTTACCCATGCTGGCGGTGCCGGGATGGCTCGATAGCCACAGGCTGCCGAACGCCGTGGCGGTTGTGAGCGCACTGAAAAATATCGCCCGCGTCAGGCTCGACTGCAGCAGATTCGTTCTGCCGGCGCGCCACGCCGTCACGTAATAGATCTTGAAGGCGACGCCGACGCCGAGCAGCAATGGCAGCGCGACGATATTGGCGAAGTTCAGCGGCATCCCGATCAAGACGCAGATCTCCAGCGTCACTGCGCCCGCGACCAATAGCGGCACCAGCGTCAGCAGCACGTCGGTGATCCGGCGCAGCGTCAGCCACAGCAACAGGCTGATGACTAAGAGCGCCCAGAAGCCGGCGTGGATGAAGGCCCTCACGACCGTGTCGCCGGATTTGAGAATCGAAACCGGGCCACCGATCGCATTCGGTTCGGCGGTGAGCACGGCGTTGGCGAACTTGCGCAGCGTATCGTTGTCGTTGGGATCGCCGCGCGGCAACGCCTCGACGCGCTGAAGGCCGTCCTTCTTCCAGCTGTTGACCAGTTCCGGCGGCAGCGTCTTCAGGCTGACGGGCTGCGCCTGCAGCGACAGCTTGAGCTGGTCGAGCACCATCTTCAAGGGATCGACGAAGATCGCCTGCACCTGGTCGCGCGTCGCCTGACTGGACCCCGCAAGTTTTTCCAGCGCATCCGCCAGCCGCCGCGATGCCGCCGCGCCGGGACCCTTGTTGTCGCCGGCGGTCTTGCGCAGGGTTTCGGCGGATTCCTTCAGCGAGTCGATGTTCTCCTGGTCGGAGGGTGCCGCATCGATCGAATCCGGATTAAGCGCGGGATTGAGCATCTTGGCGCCTTCGGCGATCAGCTTCAATTTGGCCGGCTGATCTTCCGGCACGAAGCTTTCCAGCGACATCACGCGCAGCACTTCCGGCACTTTTTCCAGCTTGGCTGCGATCTTGCGCGCATCCTCGTCCGAATTCGTCATCACGTTGATGGCATTGGCGCCGGTGTTGGGGTCTTTCCGCAGATCGAGGAAGGTCGAAATCGATTCGACCTTGTTGCTGCGAAGGTTGATCGGGTTGAAATCGAACTTGAGGAAGTAAAGCAGCGGCAGGCCTGCCATCGCGACCAAGAGCGTGCCGACGATGATGATGACGCGGTGCTTTTCCAGGAAATAATCGAGCGGCGCCAGGAACGCGTAGCCGACGGCTTCCTTTTCGCCGGGCGGGTTGAACAGGCTGAGCAGCGCCGGCAGTACCGTGATGCTCGAGAAAAAAGCCACCAGCATGCCGACGCCGGCGATCTCGCCGAGCTCCGACAGGCCCTTGTAATCGGTCGGCAGGAACGACATGAAGCCGGCCGCGGTCGCCATCGCGGCCAGAGAAAGCGGCACGGCGGCGTATTCGGCCCCCCTGGCCAACGCGGCCTTCAGGTCGTCGTTCTTGTAGCGCTCCGAACGATAGCGAACGCTGAACTGGATGCCGAAATCGACGCCGAGGCCGACGAACAGCACGGCGAATGCTACCGAGAGCAGGTTAAAGGACCCCACCATCCAGAGGCCGGCCGCGGTCGTGATCGACAGACCGATGAAAAGGTTGATGAACACCGCGGTGATGATCTTGGCCGAGTGCAGCGCCATCCACAGGATGAACAGCACCACCAGCACGGTGACGATGCCGTTGACGACCGCGCCGTCCTGAACGGTCGAGAATTCCTCATCGGCCATCGGCACCGGGCCGGTCAGCCTGACGCGCGCATGATATTTACCGGCAAAATCGAGTTCGGTGGCCGCCTGCCGGATCGCGTCGGTTGCGCCCTTGCCGGGCTCGAGCGCATTGAAATCGAGGATCGGCTTGAACTCGATGAAGGCGCGCTTGTCGGAGTCGGTCAGCGGCTTGTCGCTGACCAGTTCGCGCCAGGAAAAGGTCGCGGTCCCCGTTTTCAGCACGTCCTCGATCGTCCGGGCGATGAGGTTGAACGGGCGCTCGGTGCTGTCGAGCTTGACCTGCCCGCGCTTGACGCCGGCAAGCCCGGTTTCCAGCGCGCCGGTCAGCCCGCGAATCGAGGGATCGCCGGCCATGATTTCGATCAGGGGTGCTGCGGAAGCAAACTGGCCAGTCATTTCGCGGACCTGGGCCTCGGGAAGGTACAGCAGGCCGTTCTTTTCGAAGAATTCACCGGAGCCGAGCGGCTGCACCGAGGTAAAGTGCTTGGTGTCCCCGGTCAGCTTCTGCAGCAGCGCAGCCGTTGCCGCACTGGTCAGTTCCGGCGTCGGCGAATCCACCACCGCCAGGATGGTGCTGTCGCGGTCGAACGCTTTGTCGAACTGGTTGTCGCGCTGGCGCCAATCCAGCTTGGCCGAGATCAGCGTATTGATGTCGGTGTTGATCTGGAAATTCTGCGAAGTGTAGTAGCCCGCTGCTATCGCGAGAGCGAGGGCGACAAGGACAACAAGAATGGCAAACCGCGTACAAGTCTTAACGATCGAAACGACAATACTTGTCAGCACATCTATTCTTTCTATTGTCGGGCTTGCTGGATGCTCATGTCGGGGTTTGCCGAAAACGCCCGCTGTCTAGCGGAGTTCCGCCGGTCGATCTAATGTTGTTTTGGATGTTTTCCGCTGGGGCCTAGCAGATCACTCAAAATTTGCCTAAATCGTGCCCAAGGCTGGGTATAATATGAATCGCCCCTCAGTAAAGTTAGGAACAAATCAGCTTTCCCGAGCCTTTTAGGGCTTCAACTCGCGTTCGCGTTGCTATATCTTTACTATATTACCGCCATCAACCATGGCTCGTCCTTTTTGCAATCCGCCTTTTCTAGCCGAGCATTTTTTGACACAAGCCCTATGCATCCATGCGCTTAACGGCGAAGTGGCTGCAAAGCCGGTCTCGTGCGGATATTGCGAACGCCCAGATCGACACGGAGATACAGCATGTGGGTGGTGAGACTTGCGTAACGGGCGTCCGATGGAAGTGTTTCTCGCGCAGCCCCGCGGCTTCTGCGCCGGCGTTGTGCGCGCCATCGAGATCGTCGAGCGCGCGCTCGCGAAATACGGTCCGCCCGTCTATGTGCGCCACGAAATCGTGCACAACAAATACGTGGTCGAAAGCCTGAAGAACAAAGGTGCGATCTTCGTCGAGGACCTGTCGGAGGTGCCTCCCGAGGCCGTGACCGTATTCAGCGCCCACGGCGTGGCCCGCAGCGTCGAAGAAGAGGCCGCAGCGCGGGGACTGCCGGTCCTCAACGCAACCTGCCCGCTGGTCACCAAGGTCCACAACCAGGGAAAGCGCTATATATCCAAGGGCCGGACCTTGATCCTGGTCGGGCATGCCGGCCATCCCGAGGTCGAGGGAACGATGGGTCAGATCCCCGGCCCGGTGCTGCTGGTCCAGAATGTCGACGATGTGGCGGCTTTGAAGTTGTCGGCGGGTACCCCGGTGGCCTACATCACCCAGACCACCCTGAGCGTGGATGACACCAGGGACATAATTCTCGCACTTGAGCAGCGTTTTACGGATATTCAAGGCCCGGATATTCGGGATATCTGCTATGCGACACAGAATCGCCAATCTGCGGTAAGGGAACTCGGCAAATTGGTGGACGTGATCCTGGTGGTGGGCGCTACCAATAGTTCCAACTCCAACCGACTGCGCGAAATCGGCGCTGAAGCCGGGGTTGCGAGTTATCTAATCGCGGATGGCAGCGAACTGAACCCGGAATGGCTGAAGGATGCCAAGGCCGTTGGCGTCACCGCTGGTGCTTCGGCTCCTGAAGTCCTGGTCGACGACGTGATCGAGGCCTTAAGGCGTATCGGACCGGTCACAGTCTCGGTGGTTCCCGGACGCGAGGAAAATATCGAATTCCGGCTTCCGGCCGAACTGACAGCAGGCTGATTTGGGGCTGATCCACTTCTTCTTCACTTGAGTCAGAAAGAAATCTCGTAATGGCAATACCGTTCTTCAAGGAAATGCGAATCGGGGGCTATTTGATCAAGCAGAAACTGCTTGGTCGAAAGCGTTATCCGCTGGTGCTGATGCTCGAGCCGCTGTTTCGCTGCAACCTCGCCTGCGTCGGTTGCGGCAAGATCGATTATCCCGATGCGATCCTCAACCGCCGCATGTCGGCGCAGGAATGCTGGGATGCCGCCGACGAATGCGGCGCGCCGATGGTGGCGATCCCCGGCGGCGAGCCGCTGATCCACAAGGAGATCGGCGAGATCGTGCGTGGCCTGGTGGCGCGCAAGAAGTTCGTCTCGCTATGCACCAATGCGCTGCTGCTGGAAAAGAAGCTCGATTTGTTCGAGCCGTCACCTTATCTGTTTTTCTCGGTGCATCTCGACGGCTTGCGGGAACATCACGACAAAGCGGTGTCGCAGCAAGGCGTGTTCGATCGCGCGGTTTCGGCGATCAAGGCTGCGAAAGCGCGCGGCTTCACCGTCAACGTCAACGCCACGATCTTCGACGGCCACGCGGCGGAAGACATCGCCAAGTTCCTCGATTTCACCACCGAACTCGGCGTCGGCGTCTCGATGTCGCCGGGCTACGCCTATGAACGGGCGCCTGATCAGGAGCACTTCCTTAACCGCGCCAAGACCAAGAAGTTGTTCCGCGACGTGTTCGCGCTCGGCAAGGGCAAGAAGTGGAATTTCATGCATTCCGGCCTGTTCCTCGACTTTCTGGCCGGCAACCAGAGCTACGAGTGCACCCC
>Ga0164309_10000923_pt1 | contig 14916 bp, 13 predicted proteins | sample Whisoiple_247_MG_FD_109984 | JGI IMG/M metagenome (GOLD analysis project Ga0164309, IMG submission 109984) | Soil microbial communities amended with fresh organic matter from upstate New York, USA - Whitman soil sample_247_MG | ecosystem: Environmental > Terrestrial > Soil > Unclassified >...
GCGACGCGGGGCCGTGCAGGAGTTCTCGGTGCAACCGACGAACGTATCGGTATCAGGCGTGGTGCCTAGCGGCGGACAGCCTAGCTCGCTGAGCGGCAAGCTCGCCGACTTTGGAACCGCCGGGAACGGGCCACGCGACTAAGAGCCCGTCGTCGCCTGGCTGCTTTCGCCGAACAGCTTTGCTCGATTCGTACATGCGGCCTGGATGACTGATTCGGTCGCGCCAGCTGCACTCCTCTTTTGCACGCTGACCGCAGCGACGAAGCAGCGCGCGATGTAAGTATCGAGGGTGCCGAGACGATTTTGCGAGTTGGCCTCGTGCACGGCTAGTCCAGCGAGAGTACATCTGGTACTAGTTCCAGATCGACTGGATTGCCACTTTGGTAAAGCCCATTCCCCAACCTCGAGCGACGTCAATCCCGATCCGGGCCTACTTGGCGGCCAGCGCAGCCGGCCTGCTGTTCGCGAGTGCCTGCGGGACGGCCGATCCGAACATATTCGGCGGTCATTTCACGCCAACCAGTGGCGGGAGCCCAAGCGCCGGCGCTGCTAGCCTCACCGGAAGTGCGGGCTCCGAGGCCGGGGGCGGCAACAGCAGCGGAAACAGTGGCAGCGGCGGCAACCCGACAGAAACAGTCGCCGGTAGCGGCAACGCTGACAACGGCGGCAGTGGAGGCAGCGGCGCAGGCTGTGCCTTCTCTTGCGGTGAAGGCGGACGCGCCATTGGCGGCAGCGAGAACAGTGGCGGCGCAGCTGGCAGTGGCGATCAGGCTGGCAGCGGCTCCGAACTCATGGACTGCACCGCGTTCTCGCCGGACGCCAGCTACATGCCGGCGACTCAGCATTGCTACCTGGTCGACAACGAACCGCGCACGTTTGCCGAAGCGCAATTGCATTGCAAAGAGCTGAAGGCGCACCTGGTCACGCTGAGCAACCAAGCCGAAAACGACTTTGCTTGGAGCATGCACAGCGACGAGCACTGGATCGGTTCGCAAGACGGCAAAGCCCCCAAACAATCCGGCATCGGCACGTATACCTGGGTCACCGACGAGCCGTTCGAATACACGAATTGGTCTTCGAACCAGCCAAACGCGAGCAAGACCGAGTGCGTGGATGGCGGCGCTTGCTACGAGCATTGTGCCTTCCAATGGAAGGGCGGCGAGCACGACAGCCAGTGGAACGATCGCTACTGCATGCACACGATCGCTTCCATCTGTGAGTGGGACGAGGCGCCCTAGAGGCGACCGTCCTTCGTTCAGCGACGCAGCTCTCCCATGCCGTGACGCCCGAGCAGCGTCCGATCACCGACGGGCTCCGGCGTCGGCGGACGCTCGAACGGAGACAGCAGCACCCGGTTCCGATACACGCCCACGCGGTGACCAACGCTATCCCAACCGCGGCCGACCCCGCTCGCGGCCAGCGTGAATACGAGGTGTGCCGGACTGCTCGCGTTCGTCTCGGCCAAACCGAATTGAATCGCGTTCTCGCTCACACCGTGGCCCGCGGTCGGCGAGAGCGCCGTCGACAATTGCGCGGCGAAGTCCAAAAACTCGAGGTGAGCGAACATTCTCGGACCATCGTCCAGCTCGATCAGGTCGATGGCCAGCGGCTCACCCGCAGCGAGTTTCCCTTCGGCAAGGCTAGTGAACGGCCCCTTTTCCGCATCAGCCGCCTGCACGACGTGAAAGCGGCGCGCGGCGTCGACATACGCAAAGCGCGCTGGGGCACCCGCAGGATAGTCCGCGTGAGTGACGGCAATCAGCTCGGAAGGACAAACGGAGAAGCGAAGCGCAAGCCGGCGGTGCCCGCTCACAGTGAGGGTCGTGAAGGAGTTCAGATGTGAGTACGTGGAGCGCTCGACGGGCGTCCACGCTTCGAGTTCGACACCGCTCGCCTTCCGCTGCACGGACAGACGCTGCGTTCCGTCAGCTGCCCAGAGCTCGAGCGAACCAGGCGCGGTCGTTGCAGAGACGGCGATCTTTGCTCGCCCGATCGTGTCGGTGAAGATCGACCAGAAACCGTCCGGAGGCGTACGATCGAACTCGAGCGCAGGCTCGATGGCGATCGTAGCGTCGCGCGTTCGCCAAGTGACACCCAGCGTGGAGCCGTCAATCGCGAGCCCCGGCTCTAGCTCGAACGTGCCAGCGATTCGCTCGCTTTCGGAGCCTGTGCGCCGCGGAGGCTCTTGCCGAGAGGGTTGCGTGGTGGGCGGAGCTGGCCGCTCGGCGTACGCGACACACGAGCCCGCTGCGATTCCCAAGGTCGCTGCAGGCAACCACTCGCGAAGCGCGTGCTTTCGACAGGTGAAGATCGCGAACGCGGCCAGATTCACCGCGACGAGCCCGAGCGGCCGCGCCGCCGCCGAGCCGGTCTCCGGGAAGACGAGCAGCAATCCAAGCGCGCTCGCTCCCCAAAACGTGGGGATGGCCGGTAAGAATCGGCAACCCGGCCCCGGTGCAAGCAGCAAAGCAATGGCAAGCGCGAGCGAGCCCGCGCCAAGGCACGCAGGACCGAGCGTGTTCAACACGAAGCGCCGATGAAGAATCGGGAATCCCTGCGGCAAGAACCAACACGCGATTGCCGCCAGGATGACGTGCACCAAGAGCACGAGCACCCAAACGATTCGAAGGCTCAACGCAGGGCTGTCACGCCGGACCACCCGACGAGCGTACCCGAAACTTCGAGCTTTATCCGCGCTGGAACGAGCATCGACAATGGGGCTTGAACGACGCTCGAGAAAGCTCAGAACGCGATTTCGGAGCCCGAGTAGTGCAGAAACTTTCCGGTCTGCGCGAGCGTCAGCCCGAGGATCAGATCAGCGCATGGGCGAGCAGACTCCTCGGGTGCCAGGTGCGCATTGGGGCCGCCCAGATCGGTACGCACCCAACCGGGGTCGAGCGCAACCACGCACACGTTGTCGCTCCTCAGGTCGAAGCTCTGGGTCAGTGACAGCATGTTGAGCGCGGTCTTGGAGACGCAATAAGCGTAAAACATGCCGTTATCCTTGCCGGCCATGGACGCGACGCCGGAGCTGACGTTGACCAGGCGAGCTGGTTTGTCGGCGCTCGCCGCTGCGCGAAGGAGCGGCGCAAAGGCTTGCGCAGTGCGCAGCGGGCCAAGCACGTTGATCTCGTAAGTCTCGCGACACTTTGCGAGATCCACGGCATCCAAGCGTGCATCGTGGGGGGCGGGCGAAACGCCGGCCATGTTCACCAGTACGTCGAGCCGCGGAGTAAAGCTTTTGACCCGGGCAGCAGCTTGTTGCACCGATTCATCGGAGGTCACCTCCAGCGCGATGAGCGTCAGCCGCTCGCGCAGCGCAGGCGGCAGATCGGCCAATGCCCGCGCGCTGTCGGGGTTTCTGACACCCGCAAATACACGCTGCCCTAGCTCCAGGAAGCGGCGAGTCAAAGCCAAGCCAATGCCGCGATTGGCGCCGGTAACCAGGATATTTTCCATCAGAGGCCGAGCCTAACCCAAACCTGGAACCGGTGCCAGGTTTGGGCCGGTGCGGGGCGCGACCTCGCGCCTTCAAGCCTTCTAGCCTTCTAGCCGGTCGATCACGGCGCGAGCGAACTCGGTCGTACCGAGCGACCCGCCGATATCTCGGGTTTTCTGGCCATCCTCCAAGGCGCGGTCGTACGCGCGACGGATCCGTTCGCCGGCGACGCGACACGCTTCGTCGGCGCGGGTATCGGCAAGGTGTTTGAGCAACATCGCGCCGCTCATCAATAGCGCCAGGGGGTTTGCCAAATTCTTACCCGCGATGTCTGGCGCCGAACCGTGCACGGCTTCGAACACTGCGTCGTCGTCACCGATGTTCGCACCGGGAGTGACCCCCAATCCGCCCACCAAGCCGGCACACAAGTCCGAGCAGATGTCGCCGTACAGGTTCTCGCACATCACGATGTCGAACTGGGTCGGGTCCTGCACCATGCGCATTTGCGCAGCGTCGATGATGACCTCTTCGTATTCGATGTTGGGGTAGTCGCGCTTGTGCACCTTGCGCGCTTCCTCGAGCAACATGCCGTCGCTCATTTTCATGATGTTCGCTTTGTGAAAGACGCTGATCTTTCGGCGTTTCCTGTGGGTTGCGTAGCGAAAGGTCCAGAGCGCGATGCGATGACAGGCGACGCGCGTCGCGACCTTCATGCTCACCACGACGCCATCGGTGATTACGTTCTCGATGCCGCTGTACAGGCCCTCGGTGTTCTCACGGACGATCACCAGATCGACGTTTTCGAAGCGAGTTTTGACCCCTGGCATGTTGCGAATCGGCCGCACCGCCGCGTACAGGTTCAAAGTTCGGCGCAGGGCCACGTTCACGGAGCTGAAGCCTTTGCCGATCGGCGTCGTGCAGGGTCCTTTGAGCGCGACGTGGTGTTGGCGAATCGCGGCGAGCGTACTTTCCGGCAAAGTGTCGCCGAGCTTCAAATCGAGCGCGGTTTGGCCCGCGTGATGAGTCTCGAACTTCACCGGCGCCTTGGCGGCTTCGAGCACGCTCAATACCGCGTCACTCACCTCAGGACCGATACCGTCACCCGGGATCAACACTGCCGTATGCGTGGTCATTCTTCCTCCGTAGTACAGAAAGCGGGGCTCGGGGAGACTCGCGCTTCGAATGGATTGTCTGGACGGGCGGAGACGGGCACAATGTCGCAACAATGCGGATCGCAGCCGTGATTTTCGATTGGGGCGGCACACTCTCGGAATACGCCGAAATCGAGCTGTACGACATGTGGAAGCTTGCGGCCGCGCACCTGGCGCGTGAAACGGGGCGTCCCGAAGCGGAGCTCACGACGCAATTGCTGGCTGCAGAGCTACGCTACTGGGACGGCGTGAAGACTTCGCAACACACCGGCACGTTGCAAGAGATCCTCGCAGCGGAGTCGCGCGCGCTCGGGCTCGACGTGAGTCAGGCGGTGGTGGAAGAAACCGCGCAGCGCCACCTCGACGCGTGGACGCCGCACATCCGCCATCACGCAGACGCCGCCGAAAGTTTACGCGCGCTGCGAGCTGCCGGCCTCAAACTGGGACTGCTCTCGAACACGCATTGGCCCGAGGCGTACCACGAGCACTTCTTGGAGCGCGATGGACTATTGGAGTTGCTCGACGTGCGGGCCTACACCTCCAATATGAAGCACAGCAAGCCGCATCCAGAGGCGTTCCTGCATGTGCTCGACCGCCTCGGCGTCACGCCGGAAAGTGCGGTGATGGTCGGCGATCGCCCGATCGACGATGTGTGGGGAGCGCAGCGACTGGGCATGCGCGGGATCTGGCGTCCCCACCCCGGCTCGCCAGCCATCGGTGACGTGCGGCCGGACGCGGTGATTCAGCGGCTGAGCGAGCTGCCCGCGCTGATTCCGACCTTCGGCTGAAACGAAACTGATCAAAATCGCGCCGGCCCGCCATTAACCCCGATGAACGCAGATTTTTGCGGGAGACAATCGTGGGAAAGTTCAAAAACTCAGGGGAAATCGCGCTGTGCTTGCTAACGCTTCTACTAGCGAGCTGCGCTGGCAAGTCTCAACTCGTGGGCAGCGATGGCTCGGGCGGGGCGGCGACCAGCGACAGCAGTGTGAGCTACACGTTCAGCCCCCTGAATCTCGGCGCAGGAGAGTGTCTACCGGCTCCAATCCAAAACGACACGAACTGCAAGGTGTTCACGACGCGCAGCGGTGACGCCTGCGGATGTTCAGAACCAGGCCTGACGAAGACCACCGCCGGCGTGACGGAAGCTACACGCAGGCAATTGCAGCTCGTGGGGCACTGCGGCAACGCCGGCCAACCCTCGTGCGACGAATACTGCGCGTGTGAAGTTTCCCGCGCGACCAGCACGAGCCTGATCGAGTGCAAAACGCTCCCAGCATCGAGTCCCGGCAGCACGGGTTGGTGCTACGTTTCGGCTGAAGCAGGCGAGCCACAGACCGACCTCGTAGCGGATTGCCCGAGCGAGCAACCACAAAGGCTGCGCTTCATGGGCGATTCGAGTGCGATCACCAGCGCGCCGACCTTTTTGGCCTGCGTCGACGGACAGACACCGCTTCCTCGAGCGTTGGGTGAGGTCTGCTCGCAGGAGTTCGAGAGCGACCCCAAGTTCCGACTCGACGGCTTCCGGGGCTATGACGTGGACGAGGTCAATATCATCGATCGCACGACCGTATGCAGCTCTAGCATCTGCGTCATCAATCACTTTCAGGGGCTCGTCAATTGCCCCTATGGGCAAGCGGCAGGCGACGGTGATTGCCGTCCTCCAGGCAGCGACGAAGTCTTGGCTTTCAAGGTCAAGCCTCAGTTCGAAGAACGCCAAGCGGCAGTCGCGGCGATTTGCAGTTGCCAATGCGACGGTCCCGGCCCGGGTCCGTTCTGTACCTGCCCCGAATCGATGCAGTGTGAGCACTTGATCGATGATTTGGGGCTTCCCCTACCTGCTGGGCAGCCTAACCTTGCGGGCTCGTACTGCATTCCCAAGGGTACGGCGTACGATCGCGACGCGCCCCGCACCGAATGCGTCGAACCCCATTGCGGAGCCAAACATCCCTACTGATCGTCGCGCTCGAGCGAGAGTCGGCTGGCTCGCATTCGTCGCCGCGCAGAGCGTGAGTGCGCTCGCTGCGGCACAGGCGCCGGCGCGCCCGGCACGCGCCTCGCTCGTCGTGACGAGGAGCGACGGCGCGCAGGATTGTCCTGACGCGGAAGCCTTGGCGGAGCGTGTACGCACGATCGCGGGCGCAAACGTCATCGGAGTGGGAGTGTCCGCAGGCTCGCTCGACGCCCCTGTCGAGCAGGCACGGGCGGAAACGTGGGTGCAGGTCGCGCTCATCCGCAACTTCGCTGGTTTCGCCGCCCAGATCAGCACCTCGGGCAGGCGTCACGGCACCCGAACGTTGGAAGATTTGGGACCGAGCTGCGGGAATTTGGCGGACGCGGTGGCCGTCACCATCGCGATGTTCTTGGATCCCTACGAGAATTCGCCGGCGCCGACGAAAGTGCCCGATCGAGTCGCTCCCGCCGTTTTGGCGAAGCCAAAGGGGCAAGCCGTGACCGGTACTGCGCGGGCTCGGCGCTTTTATCTCGATGGTGCCGGTGGGATCGCATTCAATTTGCTGGAACACTCCGAGCCATTCCTCGAGGTCGGTGCGGGCTTTCGAGCGAGCGCGCGTTGGGCGTTGGCGCTCGGTGGCACATTCGTCTTTCCGGACTCCAAGCTCGATGGCACGCGCAGCGTCGATCTGCGCTTGAGCTTCGCCTGGCTCCGGGCCTGTGCTCGCGCTTTGGGCGACGACGAGCGCGCGAGCCTCGCCTGGTGCGCGGCGCCGCAGTTGGGGTCCCTCACTGGTAGCGGGCAAGGCTATCAGAACAATTTTTCCAGACACGCGCTGTGGTTCGCGCTCGCGATCGGTCCAGAGGTCGCGTTTCGCTTCACGAGTTCTCTGTCTTGGCTGCTCTCCGGCCAAGCCGTCGTCCCCCTCCTAGAACAAGGCTTCAACGTGGAAAGTGACGGCGTCCAGAACAGCGCGTATCGAACGCCGTCCGTTGCCGGCATGATTTCGCTCGGATTGAGGGGGCACCTTTGACGCGCCCCGGCTCTCCGGAGCTTGCGCTGGGCCAGTTCGAACGCTTCTATCGCGAGCATTTCGTGTTCGCCTGGCGCGCGCTCAGGCGTTTGGGGATCCCCGAACGGGATCTGAACGACGCGGCGCAAGACGTATTCTTGATCGTCCATCGAAAGCTACCCGAGTTCGATTTCGAACGTCCGATCACGACTTGGATATACGCAATCTGCTTGCGCGTGGCCAGCGACCGGCGGCGCAGCGCCGTGCAACGTCACGAACGACTCGACGAAAACGCGGAAACGCGTGAGCGCGCCGAACAAGCGTTGACCGCGGACGCTGACGGACAGCAATTGAGTGAGCGCCGAGCGCTCCTCGAAGCCGCCCTCGATGCCATGTCACTCGAACAGCGCGCAGTGTTCACGCTGTTCGAGCTGGAAGGGCGAACCGGCGAAGAAGTCGCTGCGATTTTGGGCGTACCTGCACCGACCGTGCACTCGCGACTGCGGTTAGCACGCGAAATCTTTCGTCGCAGCATCGAACGCCACCGCACGCGCGAGCGCTTCGAACTGCGACGCACCGGAGGGCAACGATGAATCACTTGAAGCCTTGGTTGGACGAGACGAGCGATGCCGACGAATTCGAGCGCTCGATCTTGCGGGCCGGGCTCGGCGTCGATCCGACGCAGTCGACACAAGAGCAAATTTGGTCGAGCCTGGTGAGCGCGCTTCCTGTCGCCCCCTTGGTCGGGCTAGCGGCGGCCTCGCCCGCAATCGGCGCCAAGAGCGCCGCGGTGGGCGTCGGCAAGGCGGGGACGGTGTTGCTGGCCGTTGCCAAAGGCTTCGTCGTGGGGCTCGCCGTTTACGGAGCTACGGCCGGCATGAGCGAGCTTGCGCATCGACCCAGCTCATCGTCCGTGCCTACCGTCGCGGTCCCGCGAGTCACGCATCCCGGCCGAGCAACAGCCACCGGCGCCGAAAGGTCAACCGCGAACTTGGCGCCGGTCATCGAAGACGCGAGAGCGAAGACGCCCACCACGCTGCAAAGCACGACCAGCACGCCCACGCGCCAGCCCCTGAAGCGCGAACCCGAGCTGCCCTCAGTGGCCAGCTTCGCTGATCCCGAACAGCCGAGCAGGCAAACGAGCCTGCTCGACGCCGAAACGCACGCGCTGCGTCGCGCACACGATGAACTCCGCTCCGGCATGCTCGCCGACGCGCGCGCCACGCTGGAGGCTTCACAACGTCGATTCGCGGCGCCCGAGCTGCTCCAAGAACGCGAAGCGTTGATGATCGAGCTGCTCTATCGCAGTGGGCGAATGACGGAGGCGGCCCAGCGCGCGCAGGTTTTTCTGAGCCGGTTCCCCGATAGCCCGCACGCGCAGCAGGTGCGGCTGTTTGCGGGGCGATGAGTGGCCCTGGGGCGATTGCGCCTGAAAAAATCCACCCCTCCCGCTCGCTGGGGCGGACGCGAGCCCCTTCCCAGGCCGGCGCGGTCGAGGTTAATGTGCCGGCCATGCAGCAGCGATATTTAGGGTTGTTCGCGTTGGCCCTCGTGGCCTGCGCTTCTAACGAACCGGGTGAAGTGAAATCGCCCGATCAGATTTTGGCCGAGCAAGAAGCTCTGGGTGATGAGCAGCTGAAGAAGCAGCAGAACGCCCCACGCGCCGACACCTCGGAGTCGACCTCCGAAGAGAAGAAGCGCGAGTGGGACGCCAAGCAGGCAGACCTCGAACTCCATCGCGCTGCGCACTCGGCAGAGACCTGCCCGGACTCCGTGGTCGAGGGTGACAAGAACATCGATCCCAAGACGGGCAAGCCGCCAAAGGGATCCAAGGCGCCGAGCAAGAGCAAGGACACGAAAGCGAACGTCACGATCGTGTTCGCGAACGACGGCCACGTGAAGTCGTTGACGGTCGCGCCGCCTTACGATGAAAATCCCGTCGGCAAGTGCGTGCAGCGCGCGTTGAACGCCGTGATCGTTCCAGCCTACGTCGGCGAGGAGCACACGGAAGAGTGGGTGATCGATCTCACCGGCGGGAAGAAGTCGGGCCCCGCCGCCGCCAAGAGCGAGTGACGCGAAGTCGGGCTGCGTGCTCGGGTGAACGCTCGCCGCTCAGGCGAGCCACAGCCCGAGCACGATCAACACGCTGAGTAAGCCAACCGAGATCATGGCGAGCACTTCCCAAGGCTCGCTGCGCGGATCGGTGAAGCGGAGTTCGAGCGAGGTGATGCGGCTCACCTCGCGCCGCTTACGGCCAGAGAGCGCCAGGTTTGCGGCGCGCAATCCGGGATCGACGTGTTGCTCAGGCTCGATCATTGGGACGATTTTCGTGCCACGGCTTTTGCGCCGTGTCGATAGCCCTACGCACGATTGCGCGAAAGCTTAACCTCGGCCCGCGGGGGCCCGGCATTCCTCAGCGAAAGCGAGCCTTGCCCTTACTTTCCCACCATTCGCGATAGCGATCCTGCGCGCGCTGTCGTTCCTTCTTGGGCAGGTCGTCGTAGTAGCCGAAATATTCTTTGGTCAGGCTCTTGAGCTCGTCACCAGCTGCGCGGCGCAGATCCTGATTTTCGTGCATTAGTGAGTCGATCAGCCATTCGATGCGATGGCGGAACGAGTTGGCGAGCCACCACTCTTCCCAGAGTGCTGCCTTGGTACCGAAATCTTGTCGTGCGATTACACCGAGCGCCCAATGCGCCGAGCGCACGATGTCGGGAGAGCCGTCCTCGAGCAAACGGATCAGCGTCGGAATCACCAGCGGCGCGCGCAGCTCCGCCAAGGCTTCGATTAGCGAATGCCGGCTTTCTTCGGGGCGTGTGACGTCACTCACCGTTTCGGCAATTTTTGCCTGCAGGGCCTCAGCGGCCTCTGGGTGATGCAGCAGCATGTGTCCGGCCGCGAGCGCGGCACGCTGCACATCCGCATCGTCGTCGGTGAGCCGACGCACCACGGCTTGGGCCGACTCGGAGCTCGGCATCTCGCCCAGCAGGCGCGTGGCCCAGGCGCGCACCACGGGATCGCCGTCCGCGGTGCGTACCGCGATGAACGGCACCGGGCGCGTGCCCATGCGCGCGAGCGTTCGCAACACAGGACCACACTCGGAGGCTTTGCCGGGACCATCCCCCGAGCTGCGCCTGAGCTCGGCGGTGATCGGTCCAGGAAAGATGCCAGCGAGCACCGTGATCGCGGTGTCGCCGATTTGCACCAGCTTGTCACCGGCAGTCGCGTCGCCGTCCAGCAAGCGATCGACGAACTCCTGAGTGTCACTCGCGAGATCGACGATCACCGTAGGCAACCCGCCTTCGTCCTGCGTGGTGTCACGCGGTGGCAATGGCCGTGCGCTGTACGCGAGGGAACGCGAGGCGGGAGCGAGCGGCACGCCGCTCGCGTCGGAAATCGGCGCGTATTCGTCGTCGTCGAGGAACTCGCCGGGGATCGGCGAAATGTCGATTTCCGGTGCAGCGGCGAGGGGCGACGCGGGTGACGAGCCGTCGGACACCAGTTGCAAGCGCGGAAGCGAGCCGGCGCGAAGCGACGTAGGTGCAGCCTCCAAAGACCGCTCGTCAGGTCGTGATTCGACGGACGCTTCCTGCTTGGGCGGCGCGCTCGGCTCCACGACTTTGTTGAGCTGAATGGATTTGCTGGGCTCGATCGCTCGGCCAGGCTCCCGAGCTTTGACCTCACCACCGACCCCGGGCTTCGTGCCGCGTTCGACTGGCGCGAAGGGTGAGCCAGCGGCGGCGGTATCCCACCCCTCCGCGGGCGGTTCACTGCCGCGCGCCGGACGAGCAGAGGGGCTTGCAGCGGGAGCCGGAGCGTTCGTCGCTGGACGCCGTGAAGATGACGGCCCGATCGAGATCACCGGGATGGCAACCGTGGGCGCAGGGGTATAGCGGGGCGTGGGCGGAGTGATTGGATCGCCAGCTGGCAATGGCGGTGGCGGTGAGCGCTTTGCGGTCGGCGCGAGTGGCGGGCGCGAACTCGGTTTGCTAGGCAGCGAGCTGCGCGAGCGCTCCTCGATTAACGAAGCCAGAGTCGCGGCGCGCTCGCCAGCATTGGGCAGCGGGGCGCGCGCAGGCTCGCGCGGCTTGATGCGGATGCTCGGAGGCGCCTCTGCCCCCTTTTCTCGCAACCGCTTACGCAAGATCAGCCGCTCGAAAGCGTTGGCGACCAACGGCGCGAACGAAATCACTTCACCGACGGCTGGGAGCTCGACATCGCGCTCGCCGTGATCGCCGTACAAGATCAACACGGTGCGACCGCGAACTCGCACGGGCAGGAACAACACTTGTCGGCCCGGACGGCGCTCGAGATCTTTGGCAAGCGCGCCATCGAGACCGCCGCTCGCCAAGCGGGTGAGCTCGTAGGTCGCCGCGTCGCGCGCGCGCGACATCGCGCTCGGCAAGTCGAGCGGAACGCCGACCGCGACGATGCGCGAACGCGCGGCGCCCGCGCCGGATGCGTCACGACCTTCGGCCAGATCGCCCTGCACCGCGAACAGCGCCGAATAGTCGAAGAATTGGCTCGAGAAATCGAAGAACGCGCGCAACACGTCATCGCGCGTCTGGGCTTCGGCCAGCGCGCGCTCGGCCATGGCGGCAGTGAACGGCCCGAGTCGACGCTGCCGTGCAGGGTCGGACGGCCTGGCCAAGCTCGAGAAATCCGGCAAGGCTGGCGCCCGCGGGACTCGTGGTTGAATACTGGGCGCCTTCGCGGGGTTCGATTTCGGGCGCGCTGACTGCGGCGACGACTTCCCAGGCCCGGATTTGGGCTCCGCCGATTGGGGCTCTGCTGAGCGAGCCTCTGCTGATCTGGCTTCCGCTACCGGCTGATCGGGGCGCGCGGTCGGCTGCGGTCTGCGCGAGAACGGAACATCAGGCCGGCTCGGCAGCGAGCTCGGACTGGGATCGGGTCGCCCACTCAAGCGCGCCAGCACGCGCAGCGAGCGACGATCCAAAACGCTGCCGTAGTCACGCGCGATGGCTTGGCGCACGCGCACCAGGAGCGCCACCTTCTGCACGATTTTCGCGCCCAGGGAGAAGGAGAGATCTTGTTCCGCTTCGATCGGGAGTGGTTCGGCGACCGCCAACGTTAGCGTTCCGTCGCGCTCGTCCAGGGGATAGAGCGCAAAGCGCTGTGCAACGTCCGCCGGCACCAGTCGACGCACATGCTCCGGGGCGATGGCGAGCTCACCCGCTGGTGCTGGAGGTAGATCGTGGCACTCCGCGAGCACCCTGCCGAGCCGCTCTTCACTGACCGCCGCTAGCTCGAGCAAATTCGTGATCAGATCGCCGCCGTACAACGACTGACGCGACAGCGCCTCTTCCACGTCGCGGACCGAGGCGACCTGCTGGTTCACGATGCTCGAGCTGAGCGAGGGCATTTCTCGACCGAAATGCTTACTCGCACCGCCTGGCTTTGACCAGAGCTCCCGACCGGCGCGGGGGCCGAAAAGGCCGGCAGAGCTTATCGAACTGGCACGTTACGGCGGGCCGCGTCGCGGCGGAAACACGCCGTGAGCGCGGGGCCGGCCGCCACGTTCGGTACGACTCTCCTACTGAAATCGACGCCCCTTGCGACCACGATCTGCCGTCAATGTCCCCAAAATAACGCGACGAGGCCGACACCATTGCCGGCCTCGTCGCGGTGATGGGGGTCGGAAGGTCAGGAGCGAGCCATCACAGTCACGTGGTCACAGTCACCTAGTCGCGGTTGCAGGATGATCAGAGCCGCCGACGGCGACCCAATCGGAAAGTGCAGTCCGAGACTCACTGCTAGGAACAATACAGGTAGCCGCAGGTAGCCGGAACCGTGGAGCACCTGGAGCTGAGCTTGGTCACCTTGCCGCTGGTCGTCGTGCACGCCGTGTTCAGCAGCGAGTTGTCCGGGTTGTACACGCGATTCATCGGGTACGTCGGGGCGCTGCCCGCGGTGGTCGTCGTCGACGTCCCGTTGTCGCCGTCAGCTGGGTCGACGGCAATGCAGGTCCTGCCCGCCGGGCAGCCTTGACCCGTCAACGTGTAGGCGATGAATGGGTTGCTGCCGCAGCTACCAAAGCCATACGTGCACAACGCCTTGCCGAGGTTCGAGGCCTCGGTGGAGGTCAACGGAGAGCCATCCAGATGGTCCGCTTGATAGACATAGTGGGGGCCACAGGCGCCGAGGCCGAGATCGATGGGACCACCAACCCGGGTGAGCTTGTGTGCGGGAGGCAAAGTCCCCGGGTTGTTGCGCGAGAGGTCGCTGATCATCGTCTGTGCGCGCTCCAATGAAGCACTCAAGTCGTTGCGAAAAACAGCTGGGTTGAACACGTTCTGATCGATGAAGCTCATCAGCCGATCGTCTTGCTGACCCAACAGGGCGCGGGTGTTCGCGCAGTTGTTCTTCAGGCACACGGCGTTGCCGCTGAGTACGACGATGTAATTGTACTGGGTCGCCGCCCCACCGTTGACGCGCGCCAGGTCCTTGTCTGGAACCCAGCGACCGAGCTCGTCGGCCATCGCGACTGCCAGCGCGGCCTTGGTCGGGTTTAAACCGCTGTTCGTGTAGCATGCGGTCGCAGCCTCGGACGCGCTGCCGATTTGCTCGCTGCCGTCACCACTCGTGGCAACGCAGCCTTGGAGCGCTACCAGGCCAAAAAAGCCAGCGCTGACCAATCCAAACATTTTTTTCATTTCGTCTAATCCTCCCTTTTGTCGAATGAGCTTGTGACACCCCTACTGCAGCTACCGTGCCCAGCTTTGGGACGGAACGAACATCACGACAACAAGCAACGACTCGCACCAAACATCGTATTTGCTGCCACTCCCCAAACACCACAGGCAACTCAAACTCGCCCCGAACACCGTGACATGCACACCGTTGCACGACTCGCACTGCCCACTTGCACGACTCGCGCAACTCGCAACGTCGAATTGCACGACTCGTCAACCAAACACGCTCAGGCTCGCGAAAAATCCCGCTGATTTTCGTTGAGATCACTCGACGGATTTCGACCGACCGTGACATTGCTCGACGAGGGACCGCCACACAAGCAGCCCGCAACTCAGCATGACGCCAATATAAACATCGAATCTTAGCGACCACTCACGCACCCACAACTCGCGCGAGCCAGAAGCGACAGACAGCGCGAGAGCAACTCGACACCCGAGCAAAACCGCGCAAATGAACGCGGTGCCGAATTGAAAAGATCGCGACCCTCGAACGGGTCGCGCCCTTCGTCACACGGTCATAGGCCGCCGAAGAAGTCCAACATCGATTTGATGGCGAAGCAAGGCACCCCGTGTTGGGTGCCACTGTAGCTCGGATCGTTGTGCGCGCACCAAATGGTCGGCACGCTACAGCCGTCGTAAATGTTGCA